>Ga0302177_10000909_pt1 | contig 21495 bp, 14 predicted proteins | sample I_Palsa_E1_2_FD_198780 | JGI IMG/M metagenome (GOLD analysis project Ga0302177, IMG submission 198780) | Peat permafrost microbial communities from Stordalen Mire near Abisko, Sweden - I_Palsa_E1_2 | ecosystem: Environmental > Terrestrial > Soil > Palsa > Peat permafrost | place: Sweden... | reverse complement strand
TACGAACTGGTCGAACAACTCGGCTGGAAATATCCCGATGCTGTGATTTATCCGGCGGGCGGCGGGGTGGGACTGATCGGCATGTGGAAAGCGTTCGGTGAACTGGAAGAGCTCGGCTGGGTTCAGGCGGGCAAGCGGCCCCGCATGATCGCGGTGCAATCTTCCGGCTGCGCTCCGGTGGTCCGCGCGTTCGAAAACAAATCGGGCGCGAGTGAAATGTGGCAGAACGCGGAAACTTTCGCTGCCGGCCTGCGCGTCCCCAAGCCTTACGGAGATTACATCATGCTCGAGATATTGCGCGAGTCCGCAGGCGTCGCCATCGCCGTGCCCGATGAAGAGATTCTTGCTTCTCTGAAGGACTGGGCGCGTAACGAAGGAATCTTTCTCTCTCCGGAAGGCGCCGCTGCGACCGCGGCATATGAAAACCTGATAGCCACCGGTTTTCTGAAGCCCGCAGATCGCGTGGTGGTGTTCAATACCGGCGCGGGCCTGAAGTACACCGATGTCACGGCTCAAGCCATGAACATAAATCGTCCCGCCGACTCCGCATGACCGGGTCGGGGACAAAACCCAAACCTCGGCAGAATCCAGCATGGCGTACAAAAAACGAAGCACATTCGTAAATCTCCGGTCTGCAAGTCCGCAAGGCGCAAGATAACAGAACGTCACGTGCCAATGGTGCTATGCTCTTCCAATCGAGCCACCATGAGAATTCAGGCGTTCATATTCAACTGGCCGGGAAAGAAGCAGCACGCTGCAAAGCTGGAGCGAATGTTTCGCCCGCACTGCGAAGTCATCGTAATTAATTCAGACGATAGCCTCAGAACGCGCTACCCGCATTGGCAGCACATTGGCAACGATGGCTACTTCACCGAACAATGGAACGCTGCGCTCCGGCGATTTGATGCTGACATCTTTGTCCATATTCAGGGCGACATTTGGCCGACTAAAATCGACCGGGTATTGTCCGAATGTACGCGCTTCATCAAGAACTACGGCGTAGGCGTATACGCGCCGAATGTAGATTTCACGGCGCATGTCTACCGCACGGAGTCGTTGCGGAAATTGCAGGAAGGTGTTTACGAAGTACCCACTCCCGATAATTCCTTCTGGGCGATTCCTTCGGAAGTAATTCAAGCCACGCCTCACGTCGATCCGCGCGTCAACCGTTTGGGGTGGGGCATTGACTATCTAGTAGGCGCCGTCGCCAGACGCAGCGGGCGAAAGATCGTACGAGATTATCGCTTCACCGCGGGTCACTTGAAGTTCACAGGATACGACAACGGCGAGGCACTGCGGGAATGGGAGCAGATGAAAAAGTCTGTAGATCCTCTCCTGTGCCGGGAGATGGAATCGCTACAACGCGAGCGCAATGAGCTTGTTACCCACACGACCTCTTGGGGTCATCCTGTGGCTCGCTTGCTGACAGCCGCCAGCGCTCGCACCAATAGAGGCGCAATCATCCTTCAGCGCCGTATAACCTCGCACTAAAGGTCCAAGCGAAATTGCCTTCCCTTCAGCGCTCCAAAATGTCTTTGTAGCTGTTGAGGGCGACTTTTTTCGGTTGGCGGTCCAGGACAAAGTCCACCGTTCGCGTGGAATTCCCGACCATCCCGATCTGGCCCAGGCGCACCATGCCATTTCCAAAATCGGCAAAGATGGGAACGAACATCGCGAAATGGTTGTCCACTTCGCTCTGCGTGACCTCCGCGTGCACCTTGACCTTGCCTCCATCGGCCGACTGCAATTCGTATTTGAAATGATAGCGCGGCACCTGCATGCCATAGACCCACTCGTTGAAAAACCAATCAAGCCGACCGTTTTGCTGAAGGTCCATCTGTTTGGTCATGTGTTTTTCGGCGATGGTTTTGAACGACTCGGTGGAAGCGGGCGTGTCGCGGTAAGTCGCCATGTAGTCGTGCATCATGTCGATGAAAGCCTGGTCCCGATTGTCGCCGTGATCGCCGTACATGAGTGAGCGCAGCATGAGCAGCACGTAGGCGCCTTTGGAATAGGTGTCGCCCTGATACGCTTGCGCCGAACGCGGAGAAATTAGGCGCAACCCCAGCCACAGCGGACCCGCATCATTCGGCGAAACGCCAAAATTATTTTTTTCAAGGACGCGGACGCGCTGGCGTTCCCAGAAATCGATGTAGTCCTTCTCCCACTTCTTCCCCACGGCTTGCTGCAAAAACAATCCCGCGGCAAATTCCGCAAATCCTTCGGAGAGCCACTGATCGTGATAGGAGGCCCAGCTGACGCCATGGCCGAACCACTGGTGCGCAACCTCATGCGGCGTGACTTCCTGCACGAATCCGGTGAATTTCGTGTTGATCTGGCCAAACAACATCCAGCGCTGAGTGGAGTCGATGAACGCGGAAATCGGCAGGTAGACCAGATTGGGCCACGATTGTCCGAAGAAGAAATCCGGCTGTTCGGTGATGGAGACATTGTCGTACGGTGCCTTCCCGAAAAAAATCGTGCACACTTGCATCTGCGCCCGAGTTTGGTCCAGGGCGTATTTGGTCATCGCAGTGGGAGACATGGCACCCAAGGCGCCGTTTTCATAGGGTTTCAGACTGTCCGGCAAATCGGTCAAATAAAATCCGGAGATGTTGTAGTGCGTAATGGTGTCGGGATAATCCAGCTTTTTGTATTGACCGTAATTGAAACCCGCGACTGCCACGGGCACCGGTGTCACCCAGTGCGACACTGCAAAGCCCGCTTCGCTGGATTGTCCTTCGAGCTTGCCCACGCTCACAACAATGTTCGAAGGGGGAACTTTGAATGTGAGATCGTAGAGCGCCTTTTCACCGAACCCGTTCAGATTCGGATACCAAGCTTCACGGGCCCGGACGTAGTAACTTCCATTGCCTGCATTCACCAGAACTTTGTCACCGACGTACTCTATGCTGATCGCATGCTCCTGCCCGATCGCAGGGGCTTCGTCGAGGATGGCGTAAAACGATCCGTCTTCCTTCCTGTTTTCCTGAATGAAATGCAGGTCCTGGCCGTTCTGGTCGGTTACCCGTGTGACGCGCAGATTAGGTAGCAGCCCGAATTTCATTACTCGCTCGCCGGGGATCAGCGATTCAAACGTGATCGTGGCGCGGCTCTGCAGGTGATCGTTCTTCGCGATTACGGTTTCGATGTTGTAGCGTTTCGTGGCGAACAGGCGCTTATCTTCGCGCGAGTCCGCCGTGTGTGCCTTAAGTTCGCTAGCCAAATGTTGGGAATACCAGATGCCGTCGTCCAGTTCTCCGCCGTTGAAATTCACGAGCGCCACTTCCTCGGGAGAATCCAGTTGCGGAAGCGCGCCCACGCGCGTGCGCATGAAAAAACGCAAGTCTTTGTGGGGCGAACCGCGCATGTAGGCGTTAAAGAACGGAGGATGTTTCGGATTGTAGATCGCGGAGAGCACGTCGGCGTCGACGTTATCGATGGTGTCACCCTCGAAGAATGCTTGCGTGAGGCCTTCGGGAATTTCGTGTCGATGGCGAACTTTGTCTTTCCAATGTTGAAAGGCGGCAGCAGCTTCGGGCGGCGTTTCTGTTCTTGCGCCCAGCGCGCCAGCGAACTGCGGGTACTGGTTGCCGCTGAAGCGAAAAACCACCTCACCGAAGTCTTCCTCAGCCGTCGGGTTTCCGGTGCGGCGGACAATCTCGTGCGTGTCGATGGCATCGACCGGCTTCAACGTGAAATGTCCCTGACCGACAAAAACGGCGCCCGTTTCGAATTTGTCGACAAGAGCCAACAGAGTGATCGTTCCGGATTTGAGCTGGAAGGTTCCTACGTCTACGTTGAGGGTGAAATTTTCGCAGCGGTAAGTCTCGCCCAGGCCCGCGTCGCGGAGTTGGCGGTAGGCAGCGTCCGAATTCGCGTAGCCGGTACTTTTTGCGCTGACGGTGACGCGGGTCTGCTGCGCCGCGATGGTCAGGCTGAGCGGGAGGTCGGCCACGCCCTTCAGGTCTACTGTCGAGACTAGGTCGTCGAAGCCCTCCTTGGCCACCCGGACGGAGTATTTCCCCGGACTCAGATTTGGCGCTGCGAATTTGCCAGATTCATCTGACGTGAGCACGATCGGCTGCGACAAGTTGCCGCCGCTAATTTCGATGTGGGCTCCCGCGACGACTGCGCCTGATGGATCTTTCACTGTGCCGGAAATCGTGTCAGCACGCAGGTAAGTGGCGAGTACCAGGCAAAACAGCGTCAAGATTGATGCATAGAAGAACGGAAGTCGGCCGAGGCGCCTGGACGTTTTAGGGGCGACAGTCGAGTTGCGTTTACGGTGGTTAGGTTGCGTTTTGTCTGCTCGGGTCACGGGTTCCCTGAAAAAATCGGTTCGCGATGCTCTGCGCTGAGTTCATCCGTCTTGATGCGCTGCTCCGTTAACAGGGGAGTCTCAACGGTTCGGTGACAGTTGTAGCGAAACGCCGCGCGGGAAGCAATAGCCGCGGTGAGCTTAATTATATAATAGGTTTATACCCCAGGTAGTAACGCGGGTACTTAATCCTCGGTCTCGAAGTTCAACGTAGTCTTCGAAAACGGCGCCCGGATGCCGGGGAGTGGGGTGAAGATCTGAAAGTAACGCGCGTGTTTATTGGGCGCCGGCGGGATACTTCTGGGAAAGAGCGTCGTACGCATCTAAAAACGCTTGTCGCGCAGATTTTTCTTCGGCAGCTTCCGCTTCGCTTAACATGGCAAGCCCACGATGCAGGTCCGCGACCCGTTTGGCGTCTCGATAACGGCGGCACTTCTCGAACATAGCCTTAAATTCGGCGGACAGCTTCGTGGCCTCGCCTGTTGCCACGCTTTGTCCCCAAGCTATTACAATTTCTTCAACTAGCTCGTCCGCGCGCTCCGAATTCTGTTCAAGCGTCATCTAGTCTCAAACTCCTTGGCGTTATAAGGGTTCGTTCCCCGGGGAAAATTCATGCTACTACACGGTACACCCGGTAGATAGCGTACAAGTGACGGATTGCCGGTGTCCCCACCCGTAACCCCGTGCCAACCATTGCGTCATCCGAGAAACTGCGATACGTTCATACCCCAGCCGACGCGTATCTCTCCACCGAAAATGGTAATCATCCAGGGTTGTAATGTGTCGGTTCTTGTTGTAAAAGTGCATCCCTTTCGAGAGGACCCAACATGAAAGCTAAGAAGCCAAAGAGAGAAACTCCAATTCAAGTCGTGGACAAGCGCCGCACCCTAGCCGCGGCCGAACCTGAGGTCCGGCGTGTTACCGCTCCAGGGAGAAGAGAGCACGCCATTTTGCTCGGCTACTATGACCGCTCCGGCGCAAAGAAGTTGCTGGAGGGCAAAGGGCTGGAGGAAAGTCTCATCGAGGAGCTGTTGGCAAAGCGAGTAAAGGCCGAGGACCGCATCAAGAGTCTCCCTCCATTGGATGATGAGGCGTCCGCGGTACAGCCTATGACGGACCGCGAAGCAATTTCCGAAATCGAGAAGGTGATGGAAGCGCCGGAGTGCGAAGAAATATATCCTCGAGGAACCTGGACCGCCGGCCTGGTGGAGATAGCGAAGCTGATTCCTTTTCAACCCAACTTGGATGTGGCGTACGCGGAAAGCCTGGGCCCGCCTGACCTAAGCTCGTCACGCTTGCTGTCTGCGGTAAAACTATGTTTTTCCGACGGCCGCTCGACTGCTTTCGGAATAAGCGTGGATGAATCGCAGAAGTCCGTCACCATCACGGGAATCAACCCAACGCTTCAAGTTAGGGGCGTTCAGTACGGGAAGCAACAGCAAGACGGCCCTTTCATCGTCAGTATGATGATCGGTGCGGCGCCGAATATCGTGCACGTTTCGCAGTTTGGCGGTCGCTCGTATTTGGCAAGCGGGTATCACAGAGTGTACCGCCTGCTGAAAGCGGGTTTTTCGCACGTGCCGTGCATTGTCACCGAGGCCAATTCAATCGAGGAAACCGGAGAGCGAGCCCCCAGCTTTTTCCCGGAATCGGTGCTGACCGCGCGCCGCCCTCCGCGCTTTCCCGATTTCGCAGACAAAGTTCTGGGAGTCATCGTGCCGCTGCGCGCCGTGTCGAAGGTAATTCGTATCCGACCCGACGAATACTCTGTCTTGAAATAGCCTCGAGCTTGCTTGACGAGTCCCGGGCTCGCTCCCGCCGGCGCATTTGACAGTGCGCGCCTCAGCCGCTACGCTCGTCGCGATGAAAATCATTGTCGCAGACAAAATCAGCGAGCACGGAATCGAACTCCTGCGCAAAACGGGCTGGCAGATTGTTCTCCCGGCGGCAGCAGCGCTGCCCAACGAGATCGCCGACGCTGATGGACTGATCGTCCGCAGCGCCACGCGCGTCACTGCCGAGCTTCTCGACAAGGCCGAGCGCCTTCGCGTCGTGGGGCGCGCCGGAGTTGGCGTAGATAACGTGGACATGGACGCAGCCACTCGCCGCGGCGTCCTAGTAATGAACACGCCCGGCGGAAACGCCGTCAGCGTGGCGGAACACACGTTCGCGCTCATGCTGGCGCTCGCGCGCTCCGTGCCGCAATCGAATGCCGCAATCCAAGCGGGCCGCTGGGAAAAGTCTTCCACTGGAATGGAGTTGCGCGGCAAAACGCTGGGCCTTGTGGGGCTCGGGCGCGTGGGCACCGAAGTAGCCAGACGCGGGCGCGCACTCGAAATGAAAGTGCTGGCTTACGACCCCTACGTGACGCAAGCGGCTGCACGCGAACTCGACGTGGAGCTGATTCCGTTCGAAGATTTGCTGCGCCGCTCGGACGTGATTTCGCTGCACACCGCTCTAAGCCCCGCGACGGAAAAAATAATTAATGCTGCGGCCCTGGCGCGGATGAAGCGTGGCGCGCGCTTGATCAATTGCGCTCGCGGGGAACTGATCGACGAAGCCGCGCTCGCCGAGGCGTTGCGCTCAGGCCACTTGGCCGGCGCCGCTGTGGATACGTTCGCGCAGGAGCCGCCGAAAAATTCTCCGCTGATCGGATTGGCAAACTTCATTGCCACTCCGCATATCGGTGGGTCTACGGCGGAAGCGCAGGAAGAAGTGGGAACTCTGATCGCGCAGCAAGTTCGCGAGTATCTTGGCGAGGGCCTGATTCGCAACGCTGTAAATATGCCCGCGCTTTCCGCCGAACAATACCGCCTCTTACGTCCTTACCTCGAACTGGGCGAACGCCTGGGCCTGCTGGTTGCCCAGGCTGCGCCTTCAGCCAGCTTCAGCCGCATCCGCATTCGTTACGCGGGAGAGCCGGCCGAGCTGGGTTCGCACGTTATCCGCAGCGCGGTGCTTATCGGCGTGCTGAACTCCGTGCTCGACGAAAAGGTGAACCTGGTAAATGCTTCGCAAGCTGCTGCCGCGCGTGGATTGATTGTGGAAGAAACCACGCGGCGTCGGGAGCGTGGCTTCCCGAATACGCTAGAGGTGGCCGCGGTCGACGGCGGCGCCGAACTTACCGTCGAAGGAACTGTGGTTCAAGACGGCTCGCCGCGAATTCTCTCGCTCGACGGTATCCCACTCGAAGCTCCGCTGGTGGGCACTCTGTTGTTAACGCGAAATCGCGACGTTCCCGGGGTGATCGGAATGATCGGCACCGCACTCGGCAACCTCGGCGTGAATATAGCCACGTTCGCGCTGGGTCGCCGTACCCCGGTGCACGGAGCCGAAGCCGTGGCGCTGGTGCGCCTCGATGGGAAGGTAGATCCCTCGATTCTAGAAAATATCCGCGCCATTCCCTCCATCACCGAAGCCCGCTTAATTCGCCTCCCGGAGTTGCCGAAGATCGCGTGAACCTGCGATAAGGCCGGTGCTATAAGTCAAATCGAGGGAAGAACCTTCCGGAAAAGGTACAACAAGCGGCCAGGTTGCGGTTGGTGCCGATGCGCGATAAACTCTTTGGCAGTCGGTAGCAACTTTCGGGGCGTAGCGCAGCCTGGCTAGCGCGCCTGGTTCGGGACCAGGAGGCCGGTGGTTCAAATCCACTCGCCCCGACCACTTCTCTTCAAACCAAAGCTCGCAATTAGAGAGAATCGTTACACACGCACAGTCGATCCCAGAGCTATCGCGCATCTAGAAGTTGGTCGTGAGCCGAAGGGCGAAGCTGCGCGAGGGGCCTATGGCGTTGCCCGAAAAAAGGCCTCCGAAATCGATGACATTGAGAATGTTGGAGAGGTTTTGTCCATCGGCCTGAATCCTCATAGTTAAAAGTTCCGACTTGTAAATATCCGCACCCGCCGATGCATTAACCTGGAAGGCAGGAAGGATGCGCCCGCGAGTAAAGTTGATGCGATCCACGACTTGTTGGCCGTATACCTGGACTACTCCCGCGATGCATTGGGCCTGACTCTCACCGTCCGGGCACTGAAAGTCGAACGGGAGACCCGTATCGTATTGAATTCCGCCAGCGATCCACAGGCGGGGAGTGATTTGATAACGCACGCGGCCGCGAACGGTGTTGCGCTGATCCTGCGAATCCGGCAGATGACCTGAGGTCGGTATCACCGCGTCGTCGCCCAGAAAGAGGCCGCCCGTTACTGGAAACCAAGCATTGCCGACGGTCCAGGAATAGCTTAAGAAACCCGAAAAGCGATGCCAATCGGGAAGGGCGAGCTTCGCTTCCGCGCCATAAATGACGGCCTTGCGGAACGCAATGGGATAGCTGATGGTCGTATTGTTGAGTTGATCGTCGTCCGCATAGTTGTTCACCAGCCGGCGAAAATAGTTGGCATCCAGTCTCAGCTTTCCGAAGAATGCTTTCGTCAAGCCGGCTTCATAGTAGTTTCCTTCCGAAGGCTCCACAGGCAATTGGAGGGAAATTGGGTTTAGCTTCGTCGCGGCTGTTGAACTTGAAAGCAGAATGTTCTCGAATGAGGGTGTCTGAAATACTCTATCGTAGGAAAAATGCAGCACGAGACCGGCGGATGGAAAATACCGTGAAATCGAAAAACGCGGGTCCACTGCCTGCCGGTTCAATACGAGCTGATAATGGTCCCAACGAAGTCCTGCGCTGATTGTCCAATTATCCAGGTGGATCAAGTCCTGAACGAACGCAGACTGTTCGAGGTCCGGGCGATTCGCCAAGAAGCTGAAAGTAGGGGGCGTGCTAGGATCAAATTGAGTGGGATCCGTAATAATAAATCTGAAATTCTCGTTCAGGAAAGTATTGTCGGACTCGACCCCGAACTTGAACTCGTGCCGGCCGTGAACTGCGGTGACCGTGCCCTTGAAATATCCCTCGCGAAAAAAGTTGTGTTGAAAAACTTCTATGGGAGTCGAATTGGTGTTCGAGTCGAAATCATTGGCGTTGTTGCGGACCATCGCGCGAAAATCGGCCACCACGTGAGTTGAAAAAGTGTGTTGGTAGCTGGCAATTCCCATGGTCTCGATGTTGTTGGCCGTTTGGCGCTGTCCCGCGGCTTGCTGCACCATTTCATTGGGGATGTCGTAGCGCGCGACTTCATGGCGAACGATGAAGCTTAGGCGATCATTCGGCGTAAGGTTGCGCTGGTAATGGACCGAGAAATCGCCCAGCGTGCCGGTGTTGGAGAAATTTTCGGGAACCACGGGGTTCAGATAATGATCCGTCATGCTGCCGCTGGCGCTGAAGCCCAGAGTATTCTTGCCCCAGACGTACTGCCCTTCGGTAAATCCACCCGCCGAATCAAAGCTGCCGCCGGAAAGCACTACTTGGCCGTGAAAACCGGCCTGTGAATCTTGAAGAGTATTGACCTCGACCACGCCTCCCATCTTTCGTCCGTATTCCGCGGGAAAGCCCGCGGTGTATATGCTCATCGATTGCACGTCGTCCGCTTCAATCTCCGGTCCGAAGCTGGGCGAGCGATTATCGGTGAGAGGAATGCCGTCTACTACAAACTGTGTTTGATATTCCGAGCCCCGCGGATGCAGCACGGCATTGCCTTCGTATAGCCAGCCGGGTTGCGAGTTCACCAAATCCTGCAGGGAACGGCCTGGAACTGAGCTGAGCCTGTTTTGGATTAGGTCTGAGCCGATCTGGCTGACGGCGCCGGCTTGATCGGGGTCAATCAATGTATCGGCTGCGCTAACCGTAACGGATTGATTTACCGTAGGTAACTTGAGCTGGATTGCATATTCGGTGGGAATTGAGGAACGAATCTCAACAGAATCGGAAATCGGTGCAAATCCAGGCTGGCTGATCTCCAGTCGATAGATGCCATAAGGCAGGTGCTGTAAGTCGAGGGTGCCTTGATCGCTGGTCACCAGAGTGTTTCGGTACTGATTGGCCTCGCTGATAATCTGAACGGTTGTCTTGACGGCAAGGCCGGTCGGATCGGTCACTTTCAAACGCAGCTCACCGCTATTGCTCTGGCAAAAGAGCGGCAATGCGCAGAGTAAAAAAAGAGTGGTGACTCTCGTCATGAAGAGCGAGCCGCTAACGTTCGGGAATCGATGTCGGAGCATGCGTCGATGCGAGCGGCCTTTGTCCATTTAGCAATATAAATTTTCGCATAGCGCTGGTTCAAAGCAACATTAACCACGCTCTGTGCATGTCAGTTCTGGAATAAGGATCCAGAAAAATCGGGGAATCGCCTCACTGTGGTCTGGTTCCTCTGTGTCCGCTCAAGCGTCATCTGTCCAGTTGAATGAACGCGTGACGGCCTTTTTCCATGACTGGTAAAGATCTTTCCTTGTTGCTTCCGCCATTTGGGGAGACCAGGTATGTCCGACGTGCCAGTGCGTGCGCAGTTCCTCTAGATCTTTGAAGAAACCAGCCGCGAGGCCCGCAGCGTAGCAAGCTCCTAACGCGGTGATCTCCGCGATCTCCGGGCGAACCACAGAGCGGTTCAAAATATCGGCCTGGAATTGCATCAGCAGATCATTTTCGGTCATGCCGCCATCCGCGCGAAGCACGTCCAGCTGGATTCCCGAATCCATGGCCATGGCCTCGACAACTTCACGGGTCTGGAAAGCCGTTGCTTCGAGAACCGCGCGAGCCAAGTGCCCCTTATTTGCGTAGCGGGTTAAGCCGGCGATCACGCCACGGGCGTTCGTCTTCCAGTAAGGCGCATACAAGCCGGAGAAGGCTGGGACGAAGTAAACTCCGCCGTTGTCCTTCACGGATCGGGCCAACGTCTCAATGTCGGCGCTCTTTTCGATAAGGCCGAGGTTGTCGCGTAACCATTGAACCAGGGCGCCGGTGATGGCGATGCTACCCTCGAGTGCATACTGAGGTGATTCGCTGCCGAGCTTGTAGGCAACGGTGGTCAGCAAGCCGCAGTTTGATCGCACCGAGTGAGCGCCGGTGTTCATCAGGAGGAAGCAGCCGGTGCCGTAGGTATTCTTGGCTTCGCCCGGTTGGAAGCAGGTTTGGCCGAAAAGCGCCGCCTGTTGATCGCCAAGGATTCCCGCGATTGGAACATCCTTGATCGCTGGAATTTGTGCGGACCCGTGAATTTCACTACTGGAACGAATCTGCGGGAGCATGTTCTTAGGAATTCCGAAGGCGCTGAGTATATCGTTGTCCCACGCGAGAGTTTCGAGATTGAGCAATTGCGTGCGGCTTGCGTTGGTCACGTCGGTGACGTGGATGCCGCCCTGAGGGCCGCCGGTGAGTTTCCAGACGAGGTACGTGTCCACGTTTCCGAAGAGCACCTCGCCGGCTTCGGCTCGTTCACGCACTCCGGCGACGTTATTAAGAATCCAGCGTATCTTCAGGCTGCTGAAATAAGTCGTGAGCGGAAGGCCGGTTTTCTTGCGGAAGCGGTCCTGGCCGCCGTTAGCCGAAAACTCGGCAACGTCATCTGCAACGCGCGTGTCTTGCCAGACCAAAGCATTGTAAATTGGTTTGCCGGTTAAGCGATTCCACAGGATCGTCGTCTCTCGTTGATTGGCGATTCCGACGGCGGCCAAATCGTTTGGACGAAGCCCTTTCGCTTCCATCGCCGCGACGATTACGTCTTGTGTTCGGCGCCAGATCTCTTCGGGATCGTGCTCGACCCACCCGGGCTTGGGATAGATCTGCTCGTGCTCCATCTGGGCGGCAGAAACAATCCTTCCGTTTCTGTCGAACACAATGAAGCGTGTGCTGGTAGTTCCTTGATCAATTGCCCCGATGTAGCCGGCCACGATTCCCTTTCCTCTCGCGACTCTGCGAGCGAACCCGGTCACTTCGCGACGGTACAAGCCTGGTGAGCCTAGATGCTACTCGGGTTCTTCCAGCATGGATTCCGGGCGAACCACCACGACGATACCGTTTTCTGTGACGGAGTAACGGGCGCGGTCGGCTTCGAGGTCGTAGCCGATTACCGTGCCTTCGGGAAGATTCACGTGGCGGTCAATGATGGCTCGGCGAATGCGGGAGTGGCGGCCGATAATCACGTGGTTGAAAATAATTGAGTCGTCCACCTCGCTGTAACTATTCACGCGCACGTCCAAGCCCAACACGGATTTCTCCACGCGGCCGCCGGAAACGATCGAACCGGCGCCGACTATGGAATCGAGCGCCACGCCCTTGCGTTCAGGGTCGGCGAAAACAAATTTTGCGGGTGGATACTGCTGTTGCCAGGTATGGAGCGGCCATGTTTTGTCATACAAGTTAAAAATGGGCGAGACGGAAACGAGGTCCATGTTGGCCTCGTGATAGGCCTCGACGGTACCCACGTCGCGCCAGTAGGACATGTCCTTTTTATTTTCGTCAAGAAAGTTGTAAGCGAAGACGCGATATTTTTCGGTGATGCGGGGAATGATGTCTTTGCCGAAGTCGTGCGAGGAATTGGGATCTTCGGCGTCGGCGATCAGGATGGGCAAGAGAAGTTGCGTGTTGAAAAGATAGACGCCCATCGAAGCGTTCACTTTTCCAGGGTGAATGCGGGATTCCTTGGGATGCTCGGGCTTTTCCTCGAAACCGACGATGCGCCAATCGTTGTCCGTCTCCAGAACGCCGAATCTTTTACTCGCCTCGGCTGGCGGGACTTCGAGAGTCGCCACCGTGACGTCGGCGCGGGCTTGGACGTGCTGTTCGAGCATCTTCTGATAATTCATTTTGTAAATGTGGTCGCCGGAGAGGATGAAGACGTAATTGGATTGTTCGCTGCCGATGGAATAAATATTCTGGTATACCGCGTCGGCGGTGCCTTGATACCAATGTTGCGAGACGCGCATCTGCGGCGGAAGAACTTCGATGAAGTCCCCAAGCCCCATCAGGACGGACCAGCCGCGGCGAACGTGGCGGTTCAGGCTGAGAGCTTTGTATTGAGTGAGAACGAAAACGCGGCGCAAGTCGCTATTGAGGCAATTGGAAAGAGTGACGTCAATAATGCGATACACGCCGCCGAAAGGGACGGCGGGTTTGGCGCGGTCGCGGGTCAAGGGCCACAGACGTTCGCCCTGGCCGCCTGCCAGGAGCACAGCGAGCGCGTTGCGCATCAGAGGAGGCACGGGATACTTTCTCCAAGAACCTACCGACCGGAGAAATGTATTCTAGCAGTACAAGCGGAGGCAAGCACATGCTTGGGCTTAGTTTCTCGCCGGCGGACGTCCCACCCCGACAATGCCTTCGATAGGTAACCTCGAAGGTATATACACGGCGATTAAGACCCTTAAACAATATAAACCTTGACTTCGGTGGTAGCCTCCGTTAGAAGAACTTCACATTTGCCGGAAGCGGTCTGAACCGGTAGACTGGTTAGATTCCATCAGACCAATTCTACAGACAACAGGGAATGGGGGTGAATACGCGTGGCAGAAGTCGTAATTCAAGAGGGAGAATCTTTGGAAAATGCTCTCCGGCGCTTCAAGCGGAAGGTGCAGTCGGAAGACATCATCAAAGAGATCAAGAAGCACAGCTACTACATGAAGCCCGGTGAAAAGCGTCGCGCAAAGGAAGCCCTCTCGCGTAAGCGTCTCCGAAAGAAGCAAAGGCGTGAACAGGATTAGGCCAAGTTAGTTGGGGTCCATCCGGGCAGTTTCGTGCCAGCAACAGGGCGGAACTGCCTCGCTGCCTCTCCTTCCCAGCCCGGTTTTGGAGTGGCGTATGGAATACAGCGACAAGGTCTTGAAGTGCGCGGATTGCTCGGCGGAATTCATTTTCACAGCCGGCGAGCAGATGTTTTTCGCCGACAAGGGTTTTAAGAACGAACCCAAGCGGTGCAAAGCGTGCAAGGGGAACCGCGGACAGAGCGCGGGTGCGGGCTCAGGCTCGGGAAGTATGCAACGGGTCGAGACCAAAACTGTTTGCTCGCAATGCGGTAAAGAAACGACGGTTCCTTTTAAACCCACGCAGGGACGGCCGGTGTTCTGCCGCGAATGCTTTCAGCAGCGACGGAGTGCAGGCTCTCCTAGTGCAACCGCGTAGTCGCAGACGAGCACGCAAATGGTCGGCTCGAAAACTGTACGGGTGAGCTCCCGGCTTTGAAACGGCCTGAGAAATTTCGGGCGAGTCGGAAATTTGCCTAACGAAACGGCATTCGTATTCTCCATGGCTTTTTGAGTTCACCACCGGGTGCACTCAGAAAGCCATTTTTTGTGGCGTGAACTCGCCGTGCGGCTTAGGCGGCTTTGGAGTCGCGGGCCGGAGCGATTTCGCGCAGGGCGGTGACGAATGTTTCCGTCTCCTGCTGCGTGCCGATGGTGATACGAAGGAAATTGTTCATCGACGGAAAACGCCGACCCACAAGAATGTTGCGGGCGGCGAATTGGTCGATGATGGGCTGTACGTCGGTGTGCATGTCGATCATGACGAAATTAGTTTGCGAAGGAATGTAAGACCGGCCGTCCTTGGCAAGTTCGCCGCAGAGCCATTTGCGTGTGCCGTTGATTTTATCGCGACACGACAGGACGTGTTCGGTATCGCCGAGGCTTGCTAACCCTGCTGCAAGCACGGCGGCGTTTCCGTTGTCCTGCAAAGCCTGCTCGCTGATCCGCGCGATCGTTTCCTTAGCGCCAACTGCGTAGCCCAACCGCATACCGGCCATACCGTAGATTTTTGAGAATGTGCGCGCGATGACGAGGTTGGGATATTTCTGCGTCCATTCGGCGACGCTGCCGTAGTGGGGATCGTCAGCGAAATCGAAATAGGCTTCGTCAACGAGAATCAGGGTGGAAGAAGGGACAGCGGGGACGAAACTTGCCAGTTCTTCGCGCGTAACGATTGTGCCAGTGGGATTATTGGGGTTGCAAACATAGACGACGCCAGTCTTCGAAGTGCATGCGGCGGCCATTTTCGGAAGATCATGGCGGTGATCGGCGGTGAGGGGAATTCTCACCGGAGCTGCTTGCGTAATTCGAGCGTATTCGAGAACGGCTTCGAAGGTAGGTTGGGCTACGACAACATTCTTGCCAGGCCCGAGGAAGGCCATGTCGACGCAGCGCAAGATTTCGGTCGAGCCGCAGCCTAGCGCGATATTTTCGCGAGACACGTTATAATTTTTCGCCAGCGCATCGGTCAACTGGAGATTCGTGGCATGAGGATAACGCGCGGCCACGGGACCGCAGGAATCGAGCGCGCCCAGAGCCTTGGGGGACGGGCCGTAGGGATTTTCGTTGAAGTTCAGGTGGATGGTATTTTCTGAGGCCGTTAGGTCGAGTTTGTCATCCAATCTTAAGGGCAAACGCGGGACAGTGAAAGCGACGGCAAGAGAGCCAAGCGTGCGCGAGAAGTGGCGCCGGGAAAAAAGTGAATCAGACATGTCACACTCCTAAGGATTCGCAGGGATGATACGACGCGATAGAGCAACCAGGCAAGCAGTCGCTTCGACTGTACCAAAAGCATTGGCTATCTTATAGGGAGAGAGTTCATGGAAAAAGCATTACGCGAGCAGTTGCGAAAAGTTTTGAGCTGGGGTGAAGCTCACGCAGATTGGAAGACATCAATCGCGGGACTTTCAAAATCCAAGCGCGGTGTAAGGCCCCCCGGTGCACGCCACTCCGCATGGGAACTGCTGGAACATATGCGAATCGCGCAGTGGGACATCCTTAGTTTCTGTCGAGACCCCAAACATGTTTCGCCAGCATGGCCGTCCGGTTATTGGCCAAAGACCCCAGCTCCCCCCGATGACGCCGCGTGGCAGCAAAGCGTGGAGGCGTATCAAGCAGATAACCAGGCGATGGGGAAATTGGTGATGGATCCGAAACACGATCTCTTCGCGCCGATTGCCCACGGATCCGGGCAGACGATTTTGCGCCAAGTTTTGCTGCTTGCCGATCACAATTCCTATCATCTGGGCCAATTTGTGCTGGTGCGCAGGCTCTTGGAGGATTGGAAGTAGAAATAACGATCGGCTCTCACCGGTGGGGCTGCGCACCCGTTATAATATATGGACCAATTGCGAGGAGATTCATGAGCCGGCAACACGCTGTGGCGGAATCCACAGCAACGAAAGAGAGCCAAGATCGAGTGTGGGATGCGTTTCGCCGATGGGGCTATCTGCAGGCGGATTTGGATCCCCTTGGCGACCTGCAACCAACGGCGATGCCGGAACTCGACGTGACCGGGCCGGAAGCCGACGCGGCGCGGCGGTTCTACTGCGGGACAATCGGCGTGGAATTCATGCACATTGCCGACCGCGAGCGGAGGCAATGGATTCAGGAGCGAATGGAATCGGGAGCTCCGAAGGTCGATCGCGAACGAATTTTGGAGTGGCTGGTGCGTGCGGAGATTTTCGAGCAAGTTTTGCAGACGCGCTATCTGGGAACGAAGCGTTATTCGCTCGAGGGCGAGGCGGCCCTGCTGCCGTTGCTGGACGCGATTTTAAGCGCCGGAGCGGAACAAGGGCTGCAGCAAGCGGTGCTGGCGATGAGCCATCGGGGCCGCTTGAATGTGATGGTGCACATCGTGGGCCGTGGGGCTGCGGAAGTTTTTGCGCGATTCGAGGACGTTGATCCGCGCAGCGTGCTCGGCGGCGGAGACGTCAAGTATCACATGGGCGCGACCGGAGATTTTTCGGCGGAGGATGGTCGGACCGTCGGAATTCACCTGGTTTCGAATCCGAGCCATCTGGAAGCCGTCGATCCAGTCGCCATGGGACGCGCGCGCGCGAAGCAAACGCGAGCGGGAGCGTCCGGCCGAAAAGAAATTGTTCCGGTGTTGATGCATGGCGACGCTGCGTTTGCGGGGCAGGGAATCACCGCGGAAACGTTGAATATGGCCGGAGTAGAAGGGTTCACCGTCGGCGGGTCGGTGAATATTATTGTGAATAATTTGATCGGGTTCACTACCGTCCCGCGCGATTTGCATTCTTCACAATTTTCATCGGACTTGGCGAAGCGCCTGCCTATTCCCATTTTTCACGTGAACGCCGAGGATCCCGAAGCGGTAGCACGCGTCGGACGGATCGCAATGGAGTACCGCTACGCGTTTAGTTCACCCGTGTTGGTGGATTTGATCGGGTATCGCCGGCACGGCCATAGCGAAGTGGACGATCCCACCATCACGCAGCCGTTGCGCTACCGGAAAATTCTGGCGCAGCCGCAACTCTGGCAGATTTACGCCAAGAAAATCGGCGTTGATCCCGAGCCAATCGTTGCGCGCATCCGCCAAGAACTGGATGCCGCGCAAAAGCACGCGCTGGAGCTGGAGAAAAATCCGCCGATGCGAAAGCTTCCGCCCTACTGGGACGCTTATCGCGGCGGCCGCTACTCCGCGTCAATGGAAGTTGATACTGGCGTTCCGGAAAGCGAACTGACAACTATTGGTGAAGCGTTGGCCACTTATCCAAAGGGCTTTCACGTCCATTTGAAGGTGAAAAAACTTTTGGAACAAAGATTGGAAATGGCACGCGGCAAACGAGCGATCGATTACGGAATGGCGGAAGCTCTGGCGTTCGGTTCGCTGGTGAAGCAGGGAACGCCGGTGCGACTGACGGGACAAGACACTCGGCGCGGAACTTTTAATCAGCGGCATGCGGCGCTGATCGATATCGAGACGGAGCGGGAGTATGTGCCGCTCGAGCATGTGTCGCCAGGACAAGCTTGGTTCGAAGCTTACAATTCTCCGCTTTCCGAGGCTTCGGTTCTCGGGTTCGAATACGGCTTCAGCCGCGACTTTCCGGAAGCCCTCGTTCTGTGGGAGGCGCAGTTCGGCGATTTCGTCAACGGAGCGCAAATCATCATCGATCAGTTCGTAGCCGCGGGCGAAGACAAATGGAATTTGCTTTCAGGGGTGGTGATGCTGCTGCCGCACGGTTATGAAGGGCAGGGGCCGGAACATTCGAGCGCGCGTATCGAGCGGTTCTTGCAACTGGCGGCGCGCGACAATATCCAAATCTGCCAGCCTTCCACGGCGGCTCAATATTTTCATCTACTGCGACGGCAGGCGCTGCGGGCGTGGCGCAAACCGTTAGTAGTCTTCACACCCAAGAGCATGCTGCGCAATCCAGTGGCTTGTTCGTCGTTGGCCGATCTTGCGGCTGCCCGATTCCAGCGTGTGATTCCGGATGCAGGCGATGGATCGGCTACGCGGGTTCTGCTTTGTAGCGGCAAGATCAGATACGAGCTCGCGGCCGCCCGAGAGAGCCGCAAAGACACTTCGACTGCTATTGTGACTCTGGAGCAGCTCTATCCATTTCCTGAGACTGAATTGGCTGCGGAAATGGATCGCCATGCAAACGCCCGCGAGTTTGTTTGGGTCCAGGAAGAGCCGGCCAACATGGGCGCGCTGGCGTTCTTACTGCCGCGCCTCGAGCGGCTGGCTCGTGGACGAGCAGTGCTGTCCGTGAAGCGCTCTGCAAGCGCAAGCCCAGCCACGGGCTCGCATAAGGCGCACGAGATGGAGCAGCACACTCTCATCTCGCTGGCGTTCGGCGTGCCTGCTGCCAAATAATCTTCTGCGATTTATTTCTTCGAGATGATAAAGCTCTGTGGAGCCGGCGTACGGCGCAACTCGCTGGAAGAAAACCCTGCCGCGCGGAACATCCGATCGTATTCCGAGAATGGATAAGCATCGCCTGCTCGCGTGGAACCGAGCATGATCATGCTGAAAGCGGCTGGGACAGGCGGCGTCACGCGGTCTTCATTGGGAACGAATTCGACCGTGGCGACAACGCCATCAGGCTTGAGCGCGGAATGAATCTTGCGCAACAAAGTCCCAATCGCCTCGGGATCGAAGTGGTGTAGGAACCCCGTTAACAAGACCAAATCGTAGTCCTTGCCGAAATCCACTTCGAAAGCATTGCCCGGCAAAGTGTGATAGCGCGCGGCGACGCCGGCGGTTTGCGCATTCTCTTTCGCTACATCCAGGACGCGCGGCCAATCCGCGGCGAAAATGTCCGCGTTAGGATTGTGCTTTGCAATCGTGACGCCGTACATTCCGTGGCCCGCAGCGATGTCGAGCACTTTCCATTTCTTGCCGGCACTCGCGTTAACGGATTCTGCGAGTCCTTCTGCGGCGAGTTTCTGCAAAGGCGCCATTGATCGCGCGAACTCGACCCATTTCGGACTGTCGGGTTCGGTCGTCGTCGCGTCGCCTTCCAGCGAGCCGCCCTTGCGGACGATGGCCGTCAAATCCTTGAAAGCGTCGGTCAACTCCGGGAGAGTAAGAAACCCAACGGCTGAGCCGATATATGCGGGTGACTGCTTGTTAAGAAAAATTGCCGAATCGGGCGCTAGTTCGTAACGCTGCTCGTTCTTCGCCAGGAATCCATTGACCACGAGGAAGTCACACAAGATGCGAATTCCGCGCTCGGAGGCCTGGCATTTTTTGGCGAGCTCCGCCGCGCTACTCGTTCCCTGGCCGATCGCGGTGAAAACGTCAAGTTCGATCGCGGTTTTCAAAGCTGCAGTTTTCTGATAGGCGTTGAGCGTTTCGAAGATACGTTCCGGCCCTACGGATGGATGATCAGTGGCTGCCATCGTTTTTCTCCCGAAATAGAATTTATTACATTAGCGAGCGGCAGAATTTTCGACGAAGCACCAATGAACGAACTCTGGTTTATAGCGGCCGGCGACGGCAGGCGGCACGTCGGATTCTTGCAGGCGTTTGAACGTAAACTCGATTTCGCCTGAAGGCTTCACTTCCGCGAGCAGGAACCCATACACGTTCGTTTCGGCCGTACGCGCGCCGGAGTGATCCGTCGGCAAAGCATAGCGGATCGCGCCGGCCGTGCCCACAATCCAGCCCGGCAACACACCGCCGTGGGTGCGCCAGTATTCGGTATTGAAAATTCCCTCCATATAATAATGCGAATGGCTGGCCAGAATGTAAACGCGCTTGTGAGCTTCGTTCTGCGTCTTAAGCAGATCGATGTAAGCACGGCGGCCGCTTTCAGTCCCGGCTAAGAATTGGTTCATGCTGTGATCTTCGGAAATGCTTTGGGGCAGAGCTTCATGCATTCCGACCACGACCGTGCGGATCTGGGAGTTGGATTCGGCGGCCTGCAGAGTTTTTTCAAACCAGGCCATCTGAAGCGGGTCGAATTGATCCGCTGACGCATTATCGAGGTTGATGAAATCGACGCCATTCTGTATCCAGTGGTAGTAGGCGGTGAGCTTGTGGGAAAAGGGATCGTCCTTCAGACGCTGCTCGCGGAGCCGAGGAGCGTCCAGCCAGTCAGCAAACTGGATTAAGTATTGCTCGCGATTTTTCGGGGGAATGGTTTCATGGTTACCGATGCCCAGGAAGACCGGTAGATCGCCGAAGGGAGTGATCTGGTTCCGGATGAAGTCGTCCCAGGCGATTTGTTCGTAATCAAAAATATTGAGAGGCGCGGCAAGGTGCTCCCGTTGGTGCTGCATGTCTTCGTCGAATTCGTAAATCGCGCGGAAATCGCCGAGATGCCAGTAGAAGCTTGCTCCTGATTGGATGACGCCGGCAGCAATGGCTGGCATCATCACGTCGCCGCAATTGCGCGAATCGCCGGAAACGGCGAAGTACCAACTGCCAGTGTTCGGTTGTTGTGGCGCAGGCGCCGATGGCTGCGAAGCAGTTTGGGCAATCGCCTCGGGAGCTAGCGCGCGCATGGCGACGAACGCAAACAACGCGGCACAAAGGACTATTCCCCGATTCATTGAGCCTCCTGCCAATCTCTCCAACTTCGCGTAAAGAAAACTAACACGACGATGAGGCGTGCCATTCTCTCTCGCGCGCGCGCAGGAGGCAATCGTAGAAATGTGGAATTCGCTTGGAGGAATGCGCGGTGTCGCTTACATTTCTTGCGAGCGAAACGGCGGTGCGCGCAAAGTTTTGCGCAAAGGCAACCGGTATGCAGATACAGCCCTTTGAACTCGAGCGCTGGCAGTCCGTCTGGGAAAATAAAGTTGAATTCAATATTTCCGAGAGCGGAGTGCATCCGCTCTCGACCTCGGAACTCGTGCCGGATGCGGCCGCGCTGCAAAGAATTCTAGATGTGCCGCAATACTATCCGCAAACGAATGGCAGTGAAGAATTGCGCTCGCGCATCGCCGAGTCGTATCCGGGAGCTAAGCCTGAAAATGTGCTGGTCACCTGCGGCGGCTCCGAAGCGAATTTCCTTTCCACCTGGGCGCTTGTAGAACCCGGCGATGAAGTCGTTTTCATGATGCCGAATTACATGCAG
>Ga0302177_10000908_pt1 | contig 21522 bp, 15 predicted proteins | sample I_Palsa_E1_2_FD_198780 | JGI IMG/M metagenome (GOLD analysis project Ga0302177, IMG submission 198780) | Peat permafrost microbial communities from Stordalen Mire near Abisko, Sweden - I_Palsa_E1_2 | ecosystem: Environmental > Terrestrial > Soil > Palsa > Peat permafrost | place: Sweden... | reverse complement strand
GGGGTCTTCGCCGGTGCTTCCCGACTGCCAGACGATCGGGCCGGTGACCGAGAGCACCCCGTTGCCTGTGAGGCTCCCGCCATCCATCGTCAGCGAGCCTGGCGAGCCGTTGCTGCCGCTGGTCGTCGCAAGTGTGCCGGACGTCAGGACCAGTTTGCCGGGTGACATCAGCCCACCCACTTCGACGGTCGTGGAGTTGCCTTCCTCGGTGTAGAGCCCGGCGCCGTCGATCGTGCCGCCGATCTTCGCCGTGCCGACCGAGGTGATGGCGGCGCCGGCGGCCACGTTCACCGTCGACCCAGCGCTGGTGTTCAAGACTGGAACGGTCAGGGTCCCGCCTTCGATTTTGCTTTCACCGCCGGTCGCGTCCAACGTGAAGTTCTGCACGACGGTGTTGCCGGTGGTGAGAATGCCTTTGGCGCTCAGCACGGTCGAAGTGCTGCCGTTTGGATTGAATTCGATCGGCGCCAGCGTCAAAGTCGAGGTCGTCGTGAGCGACGGCCCGTCCGCGCTGATGAATTCCGGATCACCGACCGTGACCGGGCTGGCCGTTTCGACCGACCCACCGTAGAAATAGAAACGCCCCGTACCTTCGACCGCGAAAGTCGACCCGCCGGACTGTTTGAGCTTGACGGTCCCCGAAAACCCACCGCCTTCCCCGACCCATTTCACCGCGCCCGACACCGACACCGTCCCAGAGCCGTCAAGCGTGCCTCCAGTGATCTTCAGTTCCGCCGCGGAGGCGGCGTCTTCGACTGTCAGGATCCCGCCCTGGAGCAGCAGCGTCCCGCTCAGAGACGAGGCGTCGGAGGCGCCGGCGATCTTCAGCGAGCCGCCGCTGAGCGTGAGCGAGCCGCCGGCTGAGATCGAGTCCGCTTCCTCGCTTCCGCCTCCGATAACCACTGTCTTGCCAGCGGCCCAGCAGACGACTGTGCTGGACGTGGGCAGCCCGTGGGCCCAATTGCCGGCAACGGACCATTCGCCGCCGCTGGCACCGGTGAATTCGTCACCGCAGGAAACCGCGCTCGCGGGCGCGGTGATGACGGCGAGCGCTGCGGCAAGCGCGGCAACGAGAACGACCAGCGAGAGCAGACGCCTCATCGTGCCACCCAACCAGCGTAAGCGCCCAGCACCGGGTTGATCACGATATCGCCCCCCTCAGATAGCAACACAGGCCCGGGAGCATACACTCAACCGAGCCTATGACAACGTTGGTCACAAGAGGATCTCTCGCGAGCCTCCGGCCTGCACACCACGGCGATCTCGAAGATAGCTCTAGTGACCTCGTGGGGGATGGCCTGGCAGCGCCTTGCGTGGCGCTGGCGCGAGCACGTGCACGTGTGAGCGCGCCTTGGCGGTCGCGTGCTCGGCGTCGCCGAGATAGCTCAATAGAACCGTGTGATTGCCTTTTGTGAGTCCCGCCAGGGCGAGGAGTGCGATGCCATGTGAATTCAGGGGAACGGACAGCACGTGGCCGCTCACCGAGGCGCGCACTTCCCCTTGGGGCTTTGTGCCTCCTGAGCGGACCGCCACTTCCAAGAGCGCTCCCTCGTTGGCGGTCGGCTTGCCGAGCACCTTCGCGGCGAGCGCGGTGTGTGCACGCGAGAGCCCGTGGCAGCGCAAGCGCACGGACAGGTTCGTGACGGGCGGCGGTACGGCGACGGTGCGCGAGACGACGCTCGAGCACTTGGGGTGAGAGACCGTCGTACGATATGCGCCGGGAACGACGTTCCAGCCGTAGTGGCCGAGCTGATCGCTGAACTCGGGGTTGACCGCCGGGTCGAAGACCGCGTGATCTCCACTGGCGGGAGCGGTGAACTTGTGGGCCGGGCCTTCGCGCTGGAGCGTGACCTTTGCGTGCCCGAGCGGTATCCCGGTGGTTGAGCGCACGAAGCCGCTCGGGTCGACCTCTTGTTCGCCTTCGGATTCGTCTTCGCCTTCGCCTTCTTCGAGTTCGCAGCTCCAGGCGTTCTTGAAGTCGGCGTGCTGATGGATGATCCCGTGCACCTGCAGGCCGCTCGCGCCGAAGATTGCCTCGGCGCCGGAGAAGCTGACCTGCAGCGCCGCGCCGCCGCCGACGATCGACCACGTGACTTCGCCGCCGCCGGGTACGTGCTGGTCGACGACCTGCGTCGTGGGGGTGAGCAGGTAGTCCCCTTCTTCGGTCTCGAAGGTGTAGCCGCGGGGGCCGTTCTGGTCGTAGACCATCACCAGCTTCTGGGTCCCCGAGTAGCTGTAGGTCGTCCCACCGTTGACCCCTGGATCGGTTGAGAATTCCAGTGAGACCGTGAGCACCGAGTAGACACAAGGGCTCGGTGGCGCGGGCTTCAGGGCAGAGGCCGCCGGATCGACATCGAAGGGGAACTCGAGCTGGTAGGGCTGGTTTCCGTACACCACGGGGAGTCCCTCGAAGCTCCCACCACCAGGCGTTGAGGTCGTCACGCCGGCGGGGAAGAGTTTCGGCGTGTGGAGCGTCGGGCTGACGTTCGTGGCGGGCCCAGGCGCCACGTTCACGTTGATCGCGGCGTTCAGGACCTTGCTCCCCGAGGGTGGGTAGAACTCGATGTGGTAGGAGCCGGGGGTGAGGTTGGGAATGCTGTAGGTGCCGTTTGCGGCGTCGTAGTAGGTGGCGCACTGCACCTCGCCGGGGTGACACAAAAGGACCGTGACGCCCGCCAGCGGGGTCGCGGCGCTCGTGCCGCTCGAGGAGGTGACTGTGCCCACGATCGCTCCGAGCGTGGTTGCGACGCCGCTGAGACTCACGACATGGGGGCTGCCGGAGGCGTTGTCGGTGAACGCCAGTTGTGCGCTCGCGCCGCCGCCGGCGCTCGGATGAAAAACGACCGTTGCGGAGCAGCTCGCTCCCGGCGCGAGGCTCGTGGTGGAGCAGCCGCCTGCGTCGAGGGTAAAGCTCGCCGCCTGAGGGCCTGCGAGCATCGCGCTCGTGATCGAGAGCGGCGCACTGCCGTTATTGGTGAGCGTGACGCTCTGCGGTTTGCTCGACGTTCCGACTCCCACTTCGCCGAAGCTCAGCGCGCTCGCGCTCAGTTTCACCGCGGGCTGCCCGGCGGAGCTCCCGGCGGGCGCCACCACGACCGTGCGGCTCGTCTGTGCGGCTGGATCGCCGAAGACGCTCGCGGTCTGACCGGTGAAGACCTCACCCATGTCGCTCGCCAGCCCGTCGGACTCGGTGAGCGTGGCGGAGTAGGTACCAGCGGTCCCGTAGACGTGGCTGACGGCTGGTTCGGCAGTGGTGACTTCTTCGGAGCCATCGCCGAAGTTCCAGGTGTAGGTGGCGATCGACCCAAAGGCCACCGTCGAACAGGAGGGCGTTGCGCCGCAGGAGGCATCGAAGCTCGTCGCGGAGCCCGCCGGGGCGCTCGAGACCGTGAAGTTCGCGACCGGCCCCTGGTCGGGCGTGATCGCGATGCCGCGCGGCGCCTGACCGACGGTGATCGCGCTGCCCGGCGTCCCGGTTGCGATGGCTACCGGCGTCACGGTATCGCCGCTCACCGCACCGTTGCTCACGTAGAGGGTCTTCGAGTCCGGGGTGATCGCGAGCGCGTATGGGTTTGTCCCGGTCAGCGCGATCGGCGTCTCGGCAGCGTTCGTCTGGAGATTGACCGGAACGACCGATTCCTGCACGCCGTCAGCCACGTACGCCCTCGCGCCATCGGGTGTGATTGCGATCGCCGGTAGGCCGTCTTTTTCGGGGCTGATCGGAATCGCCGCACCGGCCGTCTTCGTGGCGAGGTTGAGCGGAAAGACCTCCCCGGGGGCGTGAGCGCCGTTCTCAGCCACATAGGCCGTCTTCCCATCCGGGGTGACGGCGATCGCAAACGGTTCCGGACCGAGGCCTACGATCAGCGTCCCCGGGGTGTTGGTGGCAACCGTGATCGGCGTCACCCCCGCTTTTGAGCCGGCTGAGTGATTTGGCGCGCTCGGGTTGTCGTTGTCGACAACGTAGGCGGTCGAGCCGTCCGGCGAGAAGGCGATGCCCTCGGGATTCGCGGCTACGTCGATTGCCGGTTCGACCGTCGCCGGGTTGGTCGTGAGGTTCACCGGCACGACCTGGTCGTTGCTCGGATCGCTGACGTAGGCCTTGCTCCCGTCCGGAGAGATCGCGAGGTAGTTGGGGCTGCGTGTCTGGTTGTCGCGGGCCGGGAGATCGGCGAGGCTGATCGGCGTCTGCGCGATCGGCACCCCGCTGCTCAGATCCACCGGCGTGAGCTGATCGGAGCCGACGTCGACCACGTATGCCGTGCGGGCATCGGGCGTGATCGCGATACCGAGCGGGAGGGAGCCCACGGCGACCGGACTACCGGCCGTGTTCGTGGCGGTATCGACCTGACTGACCGAGTCCGAAGTCGAGAGGTCGTTCACCACCAGCGCCTGCCAGGACTGCGCCTGCGCCTGCGCGGCGCCGAGACCGATGAAGGCGACCACCAGCGAGAGCAGGACAGCAGGGCGACGAACGCCACTGGCACCACCGTCTCCGTTCCACATCACCGGCCTCCAAGACTCTGCTGGCGCTCTGACGCGCGCACCCTACCATCCGCAAGATCCGTACGGCACGCTCAAGATCCATCTGGCATGCGATGGCTCCACGTCCCCGCCTACTTGCTCGATGTCGGACTGAAGTGCGCCTACTCGGCGCCGAGCACCTTGAAGTCCTGGTTGACGAAGATATGTGGGCCATCGTCGTCCCCACTACCGCCTGGGCCGGCGAGTTCGGAGCGGCGCTCTTGATCGTCGCAGTCCCCGGCCTACTACCAGCCATCCGTGAAAGGTCTACGGGTTGCGCAGGACGAGTGGGAGGAAGATCTCGTCGAGGATCTCCTCCAACGTGCGTTGTGACGGGGGCTGGTGGGTGAGGATCAGCTCGTGGCGGAGCAGGTCGAGTGGGAGGCGGGCGACGCGCGGGCTGATGTTCTCGCGGCTTTCGCCTCGGCTCGCTGCTCGCTCGAGCACGCTCGACATCACCTCGCCGCCGCCTCGTAGGACAATGCTGTTCACAAAACTGACGGTCAGATTGGCCTCTATTGATCGCGAGGGGCCGCCGGGACAGCGCGCTGCTTGCGGGGCACCGCCTCGATCGTCGAACATGAGCTACTCCCCGTCGGGCCAGATGAGCTACTCCCCGTCGGGCCAGGCGGCGGCGCCCATCACACCATCGCCATCGGCAGGCTTGGGACCGCCCACGGCGATGATGTCCAGTCCATCCGGACCCGCCTCGAAGGCGCGCACTACCTCCGGCGCCACGCGCACGACATCCCACAAGCTGAGCTCCAGAACCTCCTCATCGAGCAGGACCTTGCCGGACCCGGCGACGACGACATAGGCCTCCTCCTGCTCGCGGTGGCTGTGGCCCACCGGACTGCGCAGGTTCGGTGCATAGCGGAAATGACTGACCCCAAGATCACGCGAGTCCAGATGCTTGCGACCGAACCGACCCTCGATTCCCGGGGCCCGCTCGCCGACGGAGTCCTCGACTTCCAACAAGTTCACGGTAGAGAAACGAGACATGTGGCCTCCTCTGGCAGAACGGATAGTAGCCTTCCCATCCCCCCAACCTTAGACGAGAGCCCTATTCTGGTCTCACCAGGATGTATAGGTAAAGTCGTCACCGGTGTTGGTGAGGCTGGTTTCCCCCGCACTCGCGCGGCTTGACTACGCATCGTCAATCCTATAGAAGTCTCCCCATCTGGATGGTGCCTGTGGACAGGGAGGCGAGGGCAAGATGAGGAGCGACACCGCACGACGTGGGGGCCACAGGCTCCAGACACACAGGCTTGGCGGAGCGATCGGAGTCCTGGCCGCCGTAGCGCTGGCGCTCACGGCCACGACACCGGCGTCGGCATCGCCATCGACCGAAAAGACCGAAGCGACCGCGACGGTTGCCCCGATCAGCGCCAGCGAATCCTACGTGGTCACCCTCACCAACACCGGGAACGAGGGAATTCGCCTACTGCTGATAGGCGTGGGCGAAGAACCTCCTGCCACCAACATTGTTTCAAATGCGCCGACCTGCGAATTCGGCAAGATCCTCTCAGGGACAATTGCATGCAAAGCAGTGGTAAAGCCCGGGGAATCGGAGTACGTCTGTTACACCGGTCACGTGCCTGGCACAGTGCTTCCCGACGGCTCAAGCGACCCGATAAACGTGTATATCGAAAGCGAAGCCATGAACGAAAACGTGACGGGTGTAAATGTCGCCGCCCTGTCACCGTCAGTGGCTTCGTGTCCGCTACCGGGTTTCAACCCGAACCCGCCTGTGGTCACGCCGATCGTGGTCAGCACCCCAATCAGCGGTAATACGCCTTTGACGAGCAACACACCCACCCCGAGCGTCCCACCTGTGAAACCCCTCCCCTCATCAGCACCCAAACCCAGCCATGCCTTCACACGCGCCCAGTGCAAGAGCGCCTACAAAGCGTGGACGAAGAAGCACAAGCACGCAACCGCCAAGCAGAAGAAGGCCGAGGCTAACACGCTCCACAAGGCGCACGGCTGTCCGCTGTCGAGCCTGAAGTGAGGCGAGCCTCCGGCCCGGCCCGCTGATTCGTCGACGACCCGACCTACGTTTGCTGGTTGGGCGAGCCGAGCGCGGTCGCGCAGATGCTTAGTTGGCGGTGCAGCTGCTCGCGCTCGGCGCGACTCAGCGTCGCGATCATGCGTTGCTCGATTGCAGCGACGGTCGAGGAAGCCGTGCGTAGGCGGGTGCGTCCCTCGGCCGTGAGGGCGTAGCGTTGGCTGCGGCCTTCCCCGACGGCGGTCACGAGTCCGGTCGCTTGTAGGCCGGTGAGGAGCTGGTGCATCGCTTGCCGGCTGACGAACGCGTCGCGCGCCAGGTCTGCGTTTGAGATGCGCGGACGCGAGGCGAGGATCTGCAGAGCGGCGTATTGCGACACGCTGAGTCCGTAGTCGCGCAGCTCCCCGTCCATCGTTGAGTGCAGGGCGTGTTGGGCGCGCTTGAGGGCGTAGCCCACGGATTGATCGAGATCGACTTGTCGCATGTCAAGATCTTGACATAGTATGGTAACGTCAAGACCTTGACAACACAAAAGGAAGGAACTCCCTGTGTCTACCGTTGCAGGCCCCGATTTCATTGCCCTCCAGGTCCGCGACATCGAGCGGGCCGCCGAGTTCTACGAACGTGAGCTGGGGCTTACGCGCGCACCCGGCCCCCCGCACGCCGTCGTGTTCGCCACCCAGCCAATTGCGTTCGCGGTCAGAGACCCGCTGCCAGGAACCGATCTCGACAGTGGAGCACCCGGCCTCGGCGTCGCGCTGTGGCTGCGGGCCGAGGACGCCCAAGCCCTTCATGACCAACTCGCCCAGCACGGCGTGACGATCCTGACTGAGCCGGTCGATGGCCCCTTCGGCCGGACGTTCACGCTCCAAGACCCGGACGGCTACGCCATCACGATCCACGACGCAGACTGACGAGCTCAGCCCGCACCGCACTGAACGCGGCGGCTCCCATACCTTGCACGGAAAGCACAAGCACCGGAGGTAGCCGGCCTCGCCCCCGCATCTGGGTCCGCACCCAGGCCGGCGAAAGCACGGCAAGGGAACTGGCGTCATGCCTTGACCAGACCGCTATGCCACGCGGCTTAGCAACCAGCCACACAGCGGCCGTGTTACACTGTCTTACGTGGCTGCTCTCAGCCGTCAGCTACTACGTCGCCTACCCAGCCGAGATCGACGAATGGATCGCTCGCAACGACGAAGAAGGCAAGGCCGCAGAGGCCGCGTGGCGACGTGAACAGGCAGCACTTGCTTGAAACTGCTGCTCGACGAGATGTACACAGCGGCGGTCGCTGAGCAGCTGCGCCAGCGCGATCACGATGGTCTCTCGATGGGACAGCGCCAACGCGTGCGCCTGGCGATGACGTTCATCAAGGAACCGGATCTCGTCCTACTCGACGAGCCACGCAACAGCCTGGATCTCAGACGCCAGATCCCAGATCGTTGTGCGATTACTGAGGTCTTGGTCTGATCCGATACGGTTATAAACACTTATCCGTCCATATCAAATAAACCTGATAATTCCTTATAGATCCTGATAATCCGCTGGCGATTGATTCACTCGCCAACCCTTATTCGATGGGTGCCGGCAACCCTCCGCGGGCCCTGACCGGACGCGAGGCACAGACGCAGCAGGCCTGCGCGGTCTTGGTTCACACTGCATCTCCGTTGGTACCCGTTGATCATTCGGTCCAATTAGGCGCTGGGGACCTCGATTCTTAGGCCCTTATTTATGTTTGCCGCGCGCGCAGGTGTGGTAGGTCGAGGATGCGGTGAGTGTCTCGCCGGTTGTGGTGGTGGCCTTGATCGTGATCTTGAACGAGCCCTTCGGCAGGCCGGCGAGGCTGACGTGCGCCACGAGGGACGAGCCTTTCAAGCGCGCCACGACCCGGCCGTCGAGCAGCACCTCGGCGCTCTCGAGCTTCGTCGTGCCGGCGGCCTGCACGATGTGCTCGGCGATGTGGAGCGTGAGCTTGCGCATGCTCACGCACGCCTTTGTGGAGGGCAGGCCGAACTGGGCCGCGAGCGTTGGCGGCGCCGGCGGCTTGAAGTCCGGTGCGCTCGTCGCCGGGGTGGACCCGCTCGACGACGTGGATCCGCTCGACGACGTGGATCCGCTCGATCCCGTCGACCCGCTCGATCCCGTCGTCGGCGGCGGTGTCCCCGTCTGCCCACTCGGCGGCGTGTAAGCGGTCTGGAAGGATCCGGCGTCGCATGCGGTGAGGCCGGCGGGGAGCGTGCGCCCGGTCTGGTCGGTGGCCGGGCAGTCGACGAGGGCCACCGCGCCGATCGCGGGGCTGCCGGTCAGGGGGGCGAAGGTTTCCGTCTGGCCCCCGTTGTTCTGGAGCGGCCCGAGGTCTGGGTTGGTGTTGACCTGGTCGCCGGCGCCGGTCAGGTTGCAGGTGTCGGCGTCCTCGAGGTTGTGGCCTTCCGACACCGGCGCTTCACTCGGGTTGTACGCACAATTGCCCTTAGTTGAGGCGGTTCCGCCGGCGATGATCGTGTTCTTGAAGACCGTGCCGTGGGTGGCGAAGATGTTCCCGCCTTGAGTGCTCGCGTGGTTGGAGGAGAGGGTCACGTTCGTCAGCGAGGCGCTCTCAGCGCTGGCCGGGGCGGTGGCCTCGGCGATGCCGCCGGCGATCGAGGTCCCGGTGTTATCGGCGATCGTGTCGTTCGTCAGCGTCATCGTGCCGCCGTCCTGCCAGATGCCGCCACCGATCGCAAATCCGGTGACCGTGTTGGCGGCGATCGTCGAGTTCGTGACGCCCACGATGGCTTCGGAGAAACCAATGCCGCCGCCGAATAGTGAGCCATTGGCCCCCGTAATCGCCATGCGGTCGAGTGTTACCGACGTGCTCGCACCTTCGATGGCGATGTCGTCGCCCTGGTTGGTGCTGCCATCGCTCGGGTGCGTGCCGTTCCCGGCTGTGACCGTGAGGCCCGAGATGGCGACGGTGCCCGCGTTGATGTACATCACGCGGGAGGCGCCGTTGCCGCTGATCGTCAGCTCGGTGGCACCCGGCCCGACAATGCTCAGGCTCTGGCCAATCGTCAGCTCGCCGCCGGTCAACGTGATCGTCTGACCGTCGAGCGCCGGCGCGAATTCGATCGTGTCACCACTGGATGCCGACGCGATCGCCGCGCGCAGGGAACCAGCGCCCGAGTCGGCGCCGCTGGTCACCGTGATCGTCGCGGCCAACGCTCCATGAGCACCGAAGGCAAGCAGCGCCACCGCGAGCGCTGATGTGATCGACACCCTCCTCCCTACCAACCGCACGAGCGCGAGTTTAGCCGATCGCCTCAGTGCTCGCATTGGGACGGAGGCAAGGTCGTACCCGCATCATCGCGGCCGCCATAGCCGTCCTATGGGGCTAGCGGATCTCGAGCCGCAGCGCAGCTCATAAAGCAGCAAGAGCGCCGGATCGGCTCTCTCCATGGATGTCTAGACTGGTGTAAATCACCAGATGCTCTTAGAACGTCTTTTGAGCTCCAAGAGGGGCCCGGAAATGGAGTGATCAGTGGAATCAACTACGTAGGGGAATACCAAATGGCAAATGACGAGACGGATGCTTCCAAGGAGATAGACGAGCGGATCAAGGAACTGGGCGATTGGCGCGGGGAGACGCTCGGCAAGGTGAGAGCAATCATCAAGGAAGCGGACCCCGAGATCGTCGAGGAATGGAAATGGGTGAAGGCGACGAACCCCGGAACCCCGGTCTGGTCGCACAACGGGGGCATCTGTACCGGCGAGGCCTACAAAAACGTGGTCAAGCTGACCTTCTTCAAGGGCGCCGCATTGGACGATCCTTCAGGTCTATTCAACTCCAGCCTCGAGGGGAAAGTCAGACGTGCAATCGACATCAAAGAGGATGACAAGATCAACAAAGGTGCACTGAAGACCCTCATTCGTAAAGCCGTGGCGCTGAATCGCGCATAGCACACCACCCCTACATAGTCTTGGGAACCCACAGGAAGGAAACCGGCGATCGCGGCAGCGTCGCCGCGGGGGGCCCTTCAACGTTAATGGCGCACCTTTTTCCCCTTCTTCCCTTTGGTCGCCTTCTGCTGGGTGAGATGGACGCTGTCGGTATTTGCCTGTGTCGGGCTGGGTGAGGACTCGAGGATCGTAAGAGTGGCGCTGAGCTTCCCGTGAGCGGCCTGCAGGAGCGTCTTGCCCGCAGCGTTGAGCGTGAGCTTCACGGTCGCGGTCTTGCCCATCGGGATCGAGAAGGCGGCGGTCCCGATGGTCTCCGTCTTGGCCTGCTTCTTGCCCTTCCCCTTCGTCTTCGCCGTCAGCGTCAGCGTGCCGGCGCACGTCGCCGGCCCCGTGCAGGTGAGCTTGACCTGGGCGTTGCCGCCGCTCTTGACCGCGATCATGGACCCGTCAAGCGACACGCTGCCGGTGGCCGCTGGTGCGGCTGGTGGAGTCGTTGTGGTCGGCGTTGCGCTGCTCGCCGGTGGAGTGCTCGAGCCGCCGCTACCCGTGTCGGATGTCGGCGGGACGGCGGCGCCAAACACGGTTCCAGTCAGCTGCGCGAGGTCGGGGGTGGTTTCTTTCGTGATCGTGACGGTGATGCAGGGCGGGTTGCCCGACGGCGTCGTCTCATCAGAGACGGGTTCCCATCCTCCTTGGCCATCACCGATCTGGGGATTCCACCAATTCAGGATCGTCGCACCGTTCAGATCGCAGTCGGTGAAGCTGAGACTCGTGAAGGTGCTGTCGCGGGCGAGGAAGACATCGACGTACTGGCCACTGCTGATGAACGTCGATACACCAACGGGGTCGGATTCGTACTGTCCCACCGTGACGGTGCCGGTGCCGCCGCTGGCCGTGGCCGTCAGCGGACCGTCTTTGACTTCGGCCGGAGTGGAAGATTCGGTCGACTTACCGGACACCACGCTGGTCAGTGGGTATTCGCTGGTGGTGTTGAAGCTGACCGGGCTCTGTTCGCCGGCCTTCAGCGTGACCTTCTTGGGATCTTCGCTGGTGACGCGGAAGCTTCCGTATGACGTAGTGATCTTCGGCCCCACCGACACTTCATAGGTGCCCGCTTCCAGCACCTTGCCGCAGCTCGCCTGTTCGCCGATGAGCTGGCCGAGAATCACATTCTCATATTCACCACCCCCGACCGTGCATTCGACCGCCTTACCCGGTGTGCCGTCGATCGGTGTGATCGTCGCGACCGCGCCGTCAACGTCTCCGTTTTCCCAGGTGAGCAGTTCTACTTCCGGCCCGCCCACTTTCACGATCAGTTCGGTTTCATGTTCTTCGACGGTGTTGAAGCTGACCGGGCTCTGTTCGCCGGCCTTCAGCGTGACCTTCTTGGGATCTTCGCTGGTGACGCGGTATTTCCCGTACGCCGTCGTGAACTTCGGGCCGACCAGCACCTCGTAGGTGCCCGCTTTCAGCACCTTGCTGCAGCTCGCCTGTGCGGCGAAGAACTGGCTGGTGAGCGGTTCTTCCTCTTCACCACCCTCGACCGGGCATTCCACCGGCTTGCCCAGCGTGCCTTCGACCGGTGTGATCGTCGCCACCGCGCCGTCCACATCCCCGTTCGCCCAAGTGAGCGGCGCGACTTCCGGCCCGCCCACTTTCACGGTCAGTTCGGGGAGTCGCTTGAGTTCGAACGTGATCGTGCTGGGTTCGCTGAATTCGGGCAGCAGGACGTGGCACACGGGCGCTTCGGTCGGGCCGGTCTTCTCGTGGCAGCCTTTTACTTCGGTGACGCTGTAGCCTTCGGGTGCGGTCAGCGTGACCGTGTCTTCGACTTCGGTGGACTCTCCGAGCGTCCCCTCCTCGGCGATCAGCTCACAGGCGCCGGCACCTTCCGTCGTGCAGGTGTGGGCGGCCGAGGCCGGCAGGTGTTCGTAGCCGGTGTCCGAGCAGCCTTTCACGCCGTTGACGGTCTCCGGGATGCACGGCGGAGGACCGGTTCGCCCCCCTTTCGCTTCTTCCCCCTGGACGATGTCGGCGATCGCGCCCGCGATCGGTTTTGAGCCGAGACCTTCGGGCGCCTGGGCCTTGACGTTTAGCAGGGCGCCGTTGACACTGAAGCAGTCGTCGCACGGCTTGACCACGGCGCTGAGAGGCAGCGAAGTGGCTGTGAAGCCTTCGTATTCGGCCTGCAGCACCCCCGGAGAGCTCGTCACTGCGTTGGCCGTGAGCCCGATCTGGTTAACGTCGCTGACTCCGTTCAGAGTGATCGCCCCGGAGGGTTCGGGTTCGGTCGACCATTTGACGGTGGGGGTCGATCCGCCGGTTGGGGTGAGCGGGCCGGAGGAGCCGTCGCTGTAGTCCTCGTCGATCGTGACCGCCGTCGTGGCGCCGACGTAGATCTCGGAATGCACGAGGTTGGAGGAGTCAATCGAGATGCCCGTGCGCGAGCAGCCCGGTTGGGAGGGTGCGGTGGCGCAGCTGACGGTCACGTTGAAGTTCGCGATCACCGTCGGGTAGCCGCTGACCGCAACCGTCGCTTCCCCCCTGACTGTGCCTTCCGGCACCGTGAGCCGGCAGGGCTGTCCCGTGATCTCGTTATTGACCTCTTCCAAGACGACTTCCCCGAGCCCGTTGGTGAGGCAGGTGACGGACGCGCTCGCGGCGCTCGCTCCCGCGGCGGTGAACGTGATCGGCAGGTTTTCGTCGCGAGGGAAGCCTTCACCCTTGACTTCGATCACCGTGCCGGCGTGACCCGTCGCCGGCAACAGTGTGAGCGACGGCGGCGCGATCAGCTTGAAGGAGATGGATGTGTAGGGCTGCCCCCCGAGCTTGATTTCGACCGGTACGGTCGAGCCGACGCTCCCTGGCGGCACGGGGAACGTGCAGGCGACCTCACCGAACTGCGACAGATCGCCGTCAGCGCTGGTTTCGCATTCGCCGGCGAGAGTGATCGGGGAGTGGGAGCCTTCGAAGATCAGCGACACTTTCTGCGATGACGTGACGCCCTTCAGGCGGACCGTCGCGCTCTCACCGGTGTAGCCCGTGTCGGACCCGTTGACGGTCGCGACTTCGGCGGAGACGATCTCCTCGGTCTTGCTGCCGAGCTTCAGATCTGCTGTTTCGTCGGTGGCGATGACCACGATCGACGTCCCAGCCAAGCAATACCCCTCCACGCAGGACACTTTGAAGTGGGCTCGGCCTTGGCTGTTGGTGACCGGCGAAGGGGCTGGGGCTGGGGAGACGCTCAGCTCCCCGGCCTGCACCGGCATCCCATCCGCTTCGAAGCTCAGAGCAACTTCGTCGCCTTCGACCGGATCGCCGCCAGCTTCCTTGACCGTGACCGAAACTTCGAAGGACAGTTCCTCGTTGGGGCCCAGCAACGCCGGGTTCGGGCTGACTTCGACGAGCGACTCGGCGGGCGAAGGCGTGCCCGCTGCCAGCGCGGGAGCCTGCCCGACCACCATCAACACGCCAGCCGCGAGCACCGTCGCCACTGCCGCAGCCCCCAACACGTTTCCCCGGAACGAGGCTGACCGTCGCATGTTGTCCAAAACCCTACACCCTCGCGAGATGAGGACTTTCGTCATCACTCCGGGCTATTTCTTGCCCTTCTTCGCTTTGGTCGTCTTCTCCCTCTGCGTGATTGAGCGATCTACAGGGGATGTAGCCGGACCGGCAGTGTCTTGAGCTGACTTGCGAACGCCGATTCAACGTAGGTAGGTGTGCCCAATTTCTCGATGTTGGGGAACCGCGCGAGCGTCTCCTCGATCAGGATTCGCAGCTCCAGACGGGCGAGCGCAGTCCCCAGGCAGAAGTGCCGTCCCCCGGCACCGAACGCCTGGTGCTCGGAGTTGCGTGTGACATCAAAGCGATCCGGATCCTCGTAGCGCGTCTCGTCGCGGTTGGATGACGGGTACCACATCACCAGCTTCTCGCCTTCGCGGATTGCCTGGCCGTGCAGCTGGGTGTCGCGGGTGGCGGTGCGAGCGAAGTGCGCGAACGCGGGGAACATGCGCAGCGACTCCTCGACGACGGCCGGCACCAGCGACGGGTCTGCAACGACCTGGCGCAACTGATCGCGGTCCTCCATCAGCGCCTGCATGCCACTGCAGAACGTCGCCTTGGTGCTGTCGTTCCCGGCAGCCATCAGCAACAGGAAGCCCATCACGATCTCGTGGTCCTCGAGACGCTCGCCGTCGAGCTCCGCGTGCACGAGCACGCTCGTGAGGTCATCGGTCGGTGACGCGCGCCGTTCGGCGATCAGCCTGCCGCAGCGCGCGAACACCTCGGGCACCTCGTTCTCCATCACGCTGTCGGCACCCTCAGGCGTCGCGTCGGGGTCGCCCGCCACGACGATCGCGTTCATCAGTCGCGCCCACGCCACGTCGTCCTCGGGCGTGAGGCCCATGAAGCTGCCGATTACCCGTGCGACCACCGGCTGTGCAAGGTCGTTCACCAGATCGCACGTCTCGCGGCCGTCGAGCCGGTCGAGTACTTCGATCGTGATCGCGCGGATCGCGTCCTCGTGTTCTGCGATCCGCTTCGGCGTGAATCCACGCTGGAACAGCGCCTTCAGACGATCGTGCTTCGGTGGGTCCATGCCGATGAACATCGCCTGCTGCATCTCCAGCGACAGCCCCGTTTTCTTCGTGGCCGTGAAGCCGCCGACTTCGGAGGAGAAGGTCTGCCAGTCACGGCTGACCTCGAACACGTCATCGGCAGTGGTCACAGACCAGAAGCCGTCCTCGTCGGGGTACTCAGTGATCCCCTCCGACCAATGAATCGGGCACTCCGAGCGCAACCGTCTAAACATCGCATGCGGCGGCCCGTCCGCGAAGTTGACCCCATCGCCGACACACAACTGCTCAAGCGGCTTCTGATCCTGGTCTGTAGTACTCACGATCTCCCCCTTACAGTGGCAGCAAGGCAGCCTCGTCCAGCCTATCCTACCCGCTCATGAGACGTGACCGATTATGCGATGGCTGGGCCCTGGTGCATCAGCACGACAGCTACCTGTTCTCCTTCAATCGCCGTCGTGGGCGCCGAGCGATAGAAGAAGTTCGTGCTCGATCCAGGGGCTCCGATGACCGTGTAGGTGCCGGGTGGCACCGGGATGTCAAACTGCTGCCCTTGCGCCACGGTCTGGGTGCCAACCACTTCGCCGCTGCTGCTGAGCACCTCGACCGTTCCCGATTCGGATTGCACGAGCCCTTCACAGCCCAAGGAAGGGGGCCCGCGTTCTGCGAACGGAAGCAGCCCGATCAGCGCGGTCGGACCCGGAGCGGAAGTCGGCTGGGCCTCAAGCGTGGTCACCGTGCAGACAGGTGCGGGCAATGGCGAAGTCGGCTGCAGCGGAGTGAGTATCCTCGGCTGCTGCGGCACCGCGGGCGCTGACAGCCGAGTGGAGATCACGGTGAGGATCAGGCGCAGCGAGCGGCGTCTGGTGAGCAGCTTCCTGCCCGTTGCATTCAGCTTGATCGCCACTCTCCGACTCTGACCGTCCGGCAGTAACGCCGTTGCGCTACCGACAAGCACCTTGCGCTCAAAGCGGTTGTGGGCAGCGTGGGTCGGCTCCGTCGCTGAGAGGCTGAGCGAGAATCGGCAGGGCGCTCCGCCTGCAGGAGCGCACGAGATCGGGACCACGACGCGGTCGTGAGCAGTCCTGACGAAGGATGATCTGATGGCGGCCTCTGCACCGCTCGGTGAAAACATCAGCACCCCGATCGACAGCGCTCCCACAACTGCCGCCAAGGACTTCTCAAGCGTGAGCTTCAGCGGCACTGTCAAAGATAAGATCGCATATTGCACGGTTCACGCCTCCACACGAACGATATCGGCAATTGAGTCGAGCAGCCGCAGGGGACGCTACTCAGACTCGGTAGAAGGTTCATAGTTTCTAAGGATGAATCGCCCTAGGAGGGGAACCGCAAATGAGTACTTGCCCAGTCGGTTCTTGTAGATCATGCCACGCTCGGCGAGACTGACGAGCATCTGATTGGCGTGGCTGGGCGAGAAGGTCTTCGTGAGGATCTTTCTGGCTTCCTCGACGAGTTCCTGGATCGTGAATTCCTCGTCCGGATGGTCGAGGTTGGCAATAACCCACAGCAGTTCCCGTTGGCGATCGGTGATCTTTGCCCAGCGTCCAGCGAAGAAGTCGGCATCCAGCTTGCGCTGGATCGCGTCGACGGGAACCATCCTCGGCTGGTCTTTCGGGTACTGCTGGATGAATACGTCAAAAACCTCGCGGCATATGAATTGGATGAAATACGGATAGCCGCCGGACTCATGACAGATCTTCTCGACAGACTCCTCGTTGAAGTTGACGGGGCAGTCCGCAACCTCGATCGGTATGAGGATTGCCTCCCGGCTCTCCTCATCATTGAGCTTGCCCAAGGTCACGACGCGAAACATGCGCTCCGAGTTCCTCCGAGCGTCCACAAGCTTGGGAAAGAGCGTCGGCAGACCCGCGAGGACCAGCATGAATGGGATTCCCTTCTTCTGGATCGACTGAAAGACATCCAGCAGCACCGACAGCGGGAACTGCTCCTTCTCCGCGTGATCGGAGAGGTTCTGAGCCTCGTCGTAGGCGAAGATCACTTTGTGTCGGTCGTGCTCGCGTAGATGATTCCAGGCAAATTCGAGCGTCGCCTTGATCTTGTCGGAAATCAAGCCGGGTGTGCTGCTGTAAACGGAGGCTAGAACTTCGTGAGATAGCGGTATCCGGCGCGGCTCGCTCGGCGCGACGAAGCCGGTCGGGGTGCTCGCCTGCTCCTCCACCATGATGGATGAGGTGATCAGCGCAAGGTCCGCCAGGATACGTTGCGCGAGCGCGGTCTCGCTGATGCTCGCCGACTCGGATAGGTCCGCTGACGCCCAGAGCCATCCCTGCTGCATTGCCCGGGGCTTGAAGGTCTCCAGAAGAACGGTCTTGCCCAGGCCCCGAAGGCCCGTGAGAACCATGTTCTCCAGGATCTCGTCCTGCGTCAGGAGCCGATCGAACTCCTCGTACTCGCGCTGACGACCCGCGAGATGGGGCGGCATGTGCCCGGCACCGGGTCGATAGGGATTCTTGAATCCGCCCGGGCTCATAGGCTGTTAGCTCCTTTGCTAAATTGAGTCTTGCGACTAAACTTAGCACATAAGCTTATCCAGTGTTGCCCCCGCCCTCCAGGTGGTCGGCTCGTCCGCTTTCGCAACCGGGTTTGCGCCGCCTTCCCGATGTGAAGGCTCGCTCGATCGAGGCTATCGTCTCCCCGACGGAAGCCCGCCGAACCGATTGACGCTTAAAACATCACAAAGATATGGGGTCGCAAGCCGGGCAATCGGGTGATCGACGACCTCGATCTGACGCTCGAGCCCGGGCAGCAAGAGCGCCGGATCGACTCTCTCGATGGATGTTTAGACTGTTGTAAATCACCAGATGCTCTTAATGCTCTTAAAGGTCGCTCTGACATAGTTCACCTGCGATGAGCTCCACACTGCGCTTCGATGATGAGGCCTCGCGACGGATCGAGGCGATCTACAGCACGCCGGATGTCGTCGCACAGCGCCAAGCGGTGAGCAACGCGATTGAAGTCAAACCCGGCGAGCGGGTGCTCGACATCGGGTCCGGTCCGGGCTTCCTCGCGGCTGAGATGGCAGCCAGCGCCGCACCGAACGGCACGGTCGTGGGGACTGACACCAGCGAGAGCATGCTCGCGATCGCCGCAGCTCGCATCGATTCGGTGAGTGACGTCGAGCTGCGCTTCGAGCAGGCCGACGCGTGTGCGCTCCCGTACGCCGATGCAGACTTCGATGTCGTCGTCTCAACTCAGGTCTACGAGTACGTGCAAGACATCGCAGGGGCGCTCTCAGAGCTGGCTCGTGTACTGCGCCCCGGCGGGCGCGCACTCGTACTCGACACCGACTGGGACTCGATCGTCTGGCACTCGGGGGACCTTCTGCGTATGCGGCGGGTGATGGATGCCTGGGGCGAGCATCTCGTCGACCCACACCTCCCACGCAGACTGATCCGCCTGCTGGACGACGCCGGCTTGACGGTCGAGCTGTGCCGGGTCGTGCCGATCGTCAACGTGCGCAGCAACAACAACACCTACAGTCAGGGCATGGCCGATCTGATAGCCGACTTCGTCCCCGGCCGCCAAGGACTCACCGAAGCCGACGTCCTCGCGTGGAGAGACGATCTGAACGACCTCTCCCACAGCGGCAATTACTTCTTCAGCCTCAACCGATACCTCTTCCGCGCAACCAAGCGCTGAGGGTTTCGCGTCAAGGACGCACTCCTGGACTCATGCCCGCCGTTCTTGTGCACGGAAATCCCGAGACCAGCGAGGTGTGGGACAGCTATTTCAACGCAACCCTCTCAGCGCACAACCACACTCACGACGTGTGTCGTGGCGGTACCACTCGTCGGCGTGAACGTCAGCGTGACGTGCAGGAGCAGACGATGCTTGCGCTCGAGCAACGCGACGGCGGCCTTCGATGGGGAGATCTTCAGACTGACCGCGCCGGCCTGAGTCACCTTGACGCTCGCGACGCCATAGCGCACGCTCTTCGCCTTCGCGATGCTTGCGTGTGCTGAGCTCGCGTGTGCCGCGCCGCCCGCGATCGTAGCGAGCGCGGTGAAGGTCCCCGGGCCCGGCGCCGAGAGCGGGAATGTCAGCAAGCCTTTTTTGGAGACTTTCGCGGGTGGAGCGACAAACGTATCAACGAGATGGGAGATCAGAGGTAATGAGGCAGGCGCGATCGCGGTGCCGCCCAGTTCTTTGGTGAGCGCACCGCCGCCGCCACTGCTGCTGCCGCCTCCGCCACCGCCGCTGCTACCCCCACCACTGCTGCCGCCGCCTCCACTGCCGCCTCCACCGCCGGATGCCCCCAGCGTTTTGAACCTCAGTTCGGCGCCTGCGCCCCTCCCGCCTTTGTGGCCAATTGGGTCGTTCACAAAAGGCCTGTAGCCGTAGGTGGTATCGGGTGTCAGTCCTGTGAGCGCTGCCGATACCGGGTCTTCGTTGTCATCGCCCCCGAAGCTGGATGGGGAGCAGGCGATTTCGGTTTCTTCTTCTCCTTCCGCTTCTCCGGGGCCATAGGTGAAACCGCACTCTCCGCCTCCGCTTACGACTAGGCCTCTCGGATTCACGGTTGCATTCAGGACGGCCGTGGTCGACGTTATCGACGTCGCTTCCATTGTCACGACGAGTGGAGTGGTCGGAGCTACCGCCCCGATGTAGTCATATTTGAATTTGGCCTTGCCGCCCGCGGTTAGGAGATCTGCTTCGACGTTGCCTTCTTTGAGGGCTTCCGGGGTCACGAACGTGACTTCTTCGTCTTCATGAGCCGAAGTCTGTTCGATCGACGTCGCGACTTCTTCCCCGACGCTCACGCCGGTGACATGCGCAAGATGTTCACCTTTGATCGTGATCGTCTGTCCACCCGCGGACGGGCCAGACGTGTGGCTGGGCGGGCCGGAGATGATCGGTTCGTCGAGTTCGACGGCCGCGCTGATCCCGACCTCGCCGGATTTCAGTTTCGGGCTTATGAAGTCGCCGGGCGTCAGTGGAGTTTCCCAGAAGCCAACGAGGTCTTCCGTCCCGTCGAGGGCGCCTTCCACGCAATTGACGAATGCCTCGTTGCTTTCAGTGCTCGATTCGGGGGCGGCAACCGTCGCGCCGATCCCGTCGCCCGCCGCGACTGGGATGACTGCATTGACCACGTCTTCCTCGTCGGGACCGAAGTTTTTGTCCGGGCTCTCGAATTGCCCGATCAGCTCGGGATGCGAGGAGAAACCCGGACCGAAAATGTCGAGGCTCACCGAGGCGGCGCCGCCGACGGACCCACCAAATCGCCATGAGGTGATCGTCCCGTCATCGGGCACTTCACTCGAATGCAACTTGTTCGAAAGGACGGCAGCGCTCTTGCTCCGGGGCGACGGGGCCTCACCGAGCGGCGGCGGAAAACCGTCTACTCTGAGTTCGCAGGAGCCTGCAGCCACGAAAGGTTGTTCGCCGATGTGGGCCACGTTGCCCGCCATCGCGACAGGCGCCCAGGCGCCGAGCAGGGCGACCAGCAGTACCAGGGCGACCAGCGCCGCCAAGCAGCGCACGGCTACTGAACTTCGCGCAACGCTGGGAAGGAGGATGCCCATAAAGCGATTCATAAAGCTACTCTAAAGCGATTCCCTCCGGGAGGAACCCCACCTAGTAGGCGCTCAGCAGAGGCGCCAGCACCAGAACGGCGGGTCCAATGCGCCGCGTGATGTGGCTCCCCCGCATTCCGGGCCGGGTATAGCCTCGGCAGCCAGGATCCGGATCCTTGTCCCGTTTGCGCCCCACCGTCGGAATGGGAAGGGAGATGCCACGCCCAACCACCCGACAGGAGGCAGACATGTCCACTCCCGAGACCACACCCGGATCGATCGAAACCATCAGCGATCGCGAGGCCAGCGAGGCGCTGCTCGACCGCCTCGAGCAAGAAATTGAGATCAACAAACGCACCCTCGCCCGCAAGGCCAAACTGCTCACCTGGGCATATGCGCTCACGCTCCTCGCGGTCCTCACCGAGCTCGTCGGGAAGCTCATCTGAGACCGAGCGTCGCTGTCGACGCGATCCGCCCGCGCCTGCTGATAGCCAGGTCCTCATCGCAGTGGTCCCTCGAGTACCTAGCGGGTGACGGCCTGGTGGTAGTTGAGAGGACCGGGGACCGTCTTATAGGTCTTCACATACCTGAACCCTGCGCTCTGCAGCGTCCGATTCGGCGCCACGTTGAAGGCATTAGGCTCGCAGAACAGGAGCTTCAGCTCGAGTGCGGCGAAATAGAGATCGGCGGTCTTTCGCACCGATGCTGAGCCAATGCCCGATCCGCGGTGCTGCGGGTCGATGACATGCAGGTGCATGTTGGCTTGTTCGCCATAGACAATCCTGTCTGCGCTCGAGAATCCGACCGCGACACCGTCCAGCTCCCAGATGACAAGCAACGTCGAGCGCTCCCGCACCGGCCTCCCGTACTCGGCGACATACCACTCCCGCCAATCCTCGCGGGTCGGCAATCGCGTCGGGTC
>Ga0302177_10000903_pt1 | contig 21564 bp, 19 predicted proteins | sample I_Palsa_E1_2_FD_198780 | JGI IMG/M metagenome (GOLD analysis project Ga0302177, IMG submission 198780) | Peat permafrost microbial communities from Stordalen Mire near Abisko, Sweden - I_Palsa_E1_2 | ecosystem: Environmental > Terrestrial > Soil > Palsa > Peat permafrost | place: Sweden... | reverse complement strand
TGCTAAGCTGCCCTACACCTGCGGTCGGCGGAATCTCCTTCCACTGGCCCGTTCCGATCTTGTCGAGTTGGAGGATTCCTCGCTGTGAAGAAGCTAATGGTGCTCGCCGCGCTCGGGCTTGGCGCATTCGCCGTGTGGCGTAAGGTCCAGTCTGACCGCGCCGAACTCGACCTGTGGACCGAGGCTACAGCGGCCGACGAGGACTGATCCGCGGCCGGGGGCCGGGCTCTGAAAGCCAGAGTCCGGAAAATCGGGGAAAGCCGATCCGGCACGAGGAGGCGAGCCGGTGAGCGACACCTTGGCCGTATCGCTCGTCTGCTGTGACGTGCTCGGGGCGGCCGCGGTCGACGGCAACGTTCTGGAGCGGGCGTTCGCGGAAGCGATCGCCACCCAGGGCGTGGTCACTGGTACCGCGGCTTACACCAGGTCGATGGTTCAGTTCGACCGGACCCGAGGCTGGGCGCCCGCCGACGTCATGCGAAGCCTGTTCCCGGAGGATGAGATCCGGGCCCAGGCCGCGAACCTTGCCTTCGAGCGGTCATTCCAGGCGGCCGTGGACCGGTTCGGCGCGCTACCGCTGCCCGGGGCGAACGAGGCCCTGGCCAAGCTCACCGCGGCCGGCCTCAAGGTATGTCTGCTCTCTTCGCTGTCCCGACCCGCGCTCAGCGTCATCATGGAACGCCTCGACTGGTGGCAGCGTACCGACCTGATCCTGTGCGCGGACGACGTGACCAGGGCTTTTCCCTGGCCGGACCTCATTCTCACCGCGCTGCTTCGGCTCGGCGCCGGTGATGTGCGGGACGTAGCCGTGGTTACCGCCAGCGAAAGTGGCGTCCTGGCCGCCAGGCGGGCCGGGGCCGGGCTTGTCGTCGGCGTGCTCAGCGACGTCGACGGCGTGAACAGACTCGGCCGGGCCGGGGCGACGCACCTGCTCGCGGACATCGGTGAACTGCCTGATCTGCTCTCACAGGCCGGGATCGCGCCCCTCGGACCTCAGCCCGGCGAGTGAGGAAACCTCGCGTAGCCCATGGCAGACTTGAAGCATGCCCGAGCTGCCGGAAGTGGAGTCGCTGGCCGCGTTCCTGCGCGGTCACGCGGTCGGTCATGCCGTCACGCGGGCTGACGCGGCCTCGTTCTCGGTGCTGAAGACATTCGACCCGCCGCTGGCCAGCCTGAGCGGCCAGGTGATCACCGATGTCGGTAGGCACGGCAAGTTCCTCGACCTCTCATCCGACCAGGATTTGCACCTGATCATGCACCTGGCCCGGGCGGGGTGGCTGCGCTGGCGGGACGAACAGCCGACCGCACCGCCGAAGCCCGGCAAGAGCCCGCTGGCCTTCCGGTTGACGCTCGACGACGGTTCCGGGTTCGACCTCACCGAGGCAGGCACGCGCAAGCGCCTCGCGGTTTACCTGGTCCGCGATCCGGCCGAAGTGCCCGGAGTCGCCTCGCTGGGGCCGGATCCGATGGCCGCGGGCTTCACCGCGGACACGCTGGCGGGCCTGCTGGCCGGGCGCCGGACACAGGTCAAGGGCGTGCTCCGCGATCAGCGGATCATCGCCGGCATCGGCAACGCTTACTCCGACGAGGTGTTGCACGCGGCCAAGATGTCACCGTTCAAGATCGCGGCCAGCATGACACCACAGGAGGTGGCCATCCTTTACGACGCGATCAAGACAACGCTGGCCGAAGCCGTAGAACGTTCGGCGGGCCTAGCCGCCGCCGACCTTAAGGGCGAGAAGAAGAGCGGGCTGCGGGTGCACGGCAAGGCAGGCGAGGCCTGCACGGTCTGCGGCGACACCATCAGGGAGGTCTCGTTCGCCGATTCCGCGCTCCAGTACTGCCCGACCTGCCAGACCGGCGGCAAGCCCCTCGCCGACCGTCGCCTGTCCCGCCTGCTCAAATAGATGCCTTATCCCGAACGGGCCGTGGTGCCTGCCCTCATCGCAGTGCGAGTTCGCAGCGGGTACCCTTGGCGGGAGACATCTCGGGGCTATAGCTCAGCTGGAAGAGCACTTGCTTTGCAAGCAAGGGGTCAGGGGTTCGAGCCCCCTTAGCTCCACAGGTCAGAGGCATAATTTGGCTCCAGGCCGTGTCGCCGGGAGCCACTCCGGGAGCCAAGATATTATCCTGAGGGCATGGGTAGACGCGGTTTTGGCGATGATGCCATCTACTTTGACCACTCCGGCGACTGCCGCGATGCGCGGCTTCACAAGGGGTGCCCCGGACGGTGGCGCGGCGCGGTGTCGCTTGGCTACGGCCCCGAACGCAAGCGGATCCGCCGCAAGGTGTCCGGTCAGACCAAGCAGGACGTGAAGGAAAAGCTGGGGAAGCTGCACAGCGACCTGATGCCGGCGTTCGGGCGCCGACCGGCCGGTACACCGCGGCCCAGGCCGTAGAGGACTGGCTGCGCGAGGGTCTGGACGGCCGTTCGGAGAAGACGGTCACGCTATACCGGCAGGTCCTGCAGCCCGTCGTTGATCGCATCGGCAAGGTGGCGTTGCGGGAGCTGACCGCGCAGGATGTCCGCCGGGTGCTGGCGGAAGTGGCGGGGACGCGCTCCAGCCGGACGGTGGGCATGGCGCACAACTCGCTGCTGCGCGCGATCCGGCATGCGGAGGCCAACGATTACGTCCGGCGCAACGTCGCGGCGCTGGTGAAGCCGCCAACCGGACAGACAGGTCGGCCGTCCCGATCGCTCACCCTCGAGCAGGCCGCTTCGCTGCTAGCTACCGCCGACACATCGCCGCTGGGCGCCTATGTCGTACTGTGCCTGCCGACCGGGGTCCGGACAGAGGAAGCCAGGGCACTCACCTGGGATCACGTCGACCTTGACGGAAATGCCGCGGCAGACTCGCCGGTCCCGCCTCACGTCGCGGTCTGGCGCTCCGTGCGCGCCCATGGCGACACCAAAACCCAGCTGTCCCGGCGTACGTTGCAGCTCTCAGAGCGTGTGGTCAGCTCGCTGCGGGAGCATCAGGTCCGGCAGGCCGAACAACGGCTGCTGGCGGGTGACGTGTGGCAAGATCGCGGGCTCGTGTTCTGTACGTCGATCGGATCGCCGCTCGACGCGGCGAATGTGCGCCGGGCGTTCAGGAAGATCACGAAAGCGGCCGGACTTGGCGGGCAATGGGCTCCCCGGGAGCTGAGGACCTCGTTCGTCAGCCTCATGTCCAACTCCGGCGTCCCCGTGGAGGAGATCGCCGCCTGGCCGGGCACTCCAGCTCCCGCACCACGGAGGTCGTGTACCGCCGCGAACTGCGCCCAGTGATCACCACCGGCGCCGAGGTCATGGACAAAATCTTTTCGAGCTAGCTGATCCCTAAGCTCCTCGATGCAGGAGGTGCCTTCGACGGTGCGGGGGAAGAAAACCGCGACGCCGCGGTCGCCGCGACGCTGCTCGCAGCCGAGGACGAGCCTGCCGAGGTTTACGGCGACTCCGCCTACGGCACCGGGGACCTGCGCGCGGCGATGAAACAGGCCGGGCACACGGCGGTCATCAAGCCCAGGCCGCTCAAGCGGCAGTCGAGGGCGGCTTCACCCTGGATGACTTCAGCGCCGATGCAGGTGCCGGGACCGTGACCTGCCCGGCCGGGACTCTATTATCGAAATATTGAGCGAAGCAACATCATGTCCAGGGAGACAACACTTACAGTAAGGTGCTAGCTACTGCTCTCGATCTCCCGTTCGAGATGCTCAGGGAAGCGGCTGACTACACACGTTCGTGTAATCCGATCCGGAATCTGCGCTCAACTCTGGTTGCCGACTCGGCCCCGGAGATAGTCGAGATGTGGGAGCTGTACTCATCTGGTCTATCTCTTGAAACGGTCGGTGAGAAATTTGACGTCAATGGAACACTCATCGCTATCCGGCTACGTGCTGACGGGCATGAGGTCCGGCCCAGTAACACACCGAAGATGGTAAAACACGGCACCGAAGGTTGGTTACAATCAACATCGAAAGCGCAATGATCTACCGTGCAACGAGTTCAGGCGGGCACACGCCGACGCGGAACGAGAACGAGCACGAGACAAGGGTGTGCAGCCCTGGAAGCCAGCCGAGCACGGAACCCTGAGCGGCTATAATCGTCACATACGTGAGCGTTCCGGTGAGTGGTCCATGCCTGCGTATGAACTCTGCACCGAGGAAAGGCGAGTAGACAAGCTCAAGCGAGCACGAGCCAAGGGCAGGCAATCCAAGAAACGATCTGAACATGGAACGACTGGCGGGTATGACCGGCATGGGAGCGAGCGTTCCGGTGAGTGGTCAATACCCGCTTGTGAATCTTTGCGCTGAGGACAGCCGAGCATACAAGCGCAAGCGTACGGGTGGCAAGATCAGGGTACGGTCAAACACGGAACTAATGGCGGCTACGTCAGACATGCTGACAAAAGGAATAAACACATCAAAGAGTGGCCGATGAAGCCGTGCGACTTTGCCGAGACGCTCACAATGCCTACAATCGAGAGAAGTATGTGAGCAGGGCAGCATGACATTTGCGTCTAGGGAGGGCGAACTTCTGAGGCACCTTCTCGCCCGTCGTCGCCTTTATTTCGGGTGGTCTCAGAACTACGCAGCGGCGATGATCGGCATCAACTGGATAACAAACAAGAAGGCTTGTGATGTAGATCACGTTCCTAATATATCGGGGATTCGGGTTGCTCGGTGACGTCGAGGAAGAGAAGCATTTGGGGATCTGAAATCGGGGAGGCACCATGACACCACGTATCTTGGCCGGGCTAGCCGGGCTCGCTCTGGCTACGGCATTGGCCGCCTGCGGTGCTGCGAGTGCGCCCGCTGTCGCTACCAAGCCCGCCGCCGTCCGGACTGCAGCCAAGTCCAAGGCCGCCCCGGCCGCCACCAAGGCTGCCGTCAAGCCTGCTGCTCCCAGCGAGTGGAAGCTCAAGTGGCAGGCCGACTTCAACGAGGCAGCACCGCTGGGGTCTTTCTCGGGTTGCAATGGCTCGTACAACCTGCTGCCGGGCGCGACCTGCACGGGCCTGCCAGCGGACCTGCAGTCACAGTGGTGGGCTTACCCGACCGGCTGGCCGGATTCCAGTACCAACGCGGACAAGCCGGTCCACGGGTATTACAGTCCTGGAACTGTCGTCTCCATCAGCGGCGGCGAGATGCACGTCCGGATGTACCGTACGACCGGGTTTATCCACTCGGCAGCTGTACTTCCCAAGGCCGCGATCGGGATGACGTACGGGAAGTACGTCGAGACATTCGAGGTGTCCGCAGACTCGGACGACGGTTACCGGAGTTCAGATCTGCTGTGGCCGACCGACAACCTTCCGTCTGTCGGTGATGAGATAGATTTCCCGGAGGGTGAATGGGACTCTCAGTTCTGCGCTCACGTCCATAGCCTGCTTGAGAATGACGGCCGGGATGTTGCTAACTTCTGCCCGGACGTCGGGTACTCTGACTGGAACGCCACGGTGATCGAGTGGGCACCGGGCAGCCTTAAGTTTTACCTGAATGGCACGCTGATCGGCTCCCTTACCGGCAAATGGGCTCCTACCACACCGATGTCTTGGATTCTCCAGAACGAGGGTGCGCTGTACGGCCCGGAGGCTGCGGTGAATTCCTCGGCCCAGATGAATATCTCCAGCGTGGCCGTGTACTCTTACCAGGGGCCTTCTTAAGCCACTGTTCGGGCGGATGAAGTGGCGTGCCGGACGTCGCCGGGATCGGGATTGGTCCGGCCATGTTCGGCGGCGGGATGAGCGATAAGCGTCCGGGAACGCATAAAGACGCTCCCGCCTAGGAGCTCTGCCTACTAAGTCACGGCCAGGCCCGTCTAGGACCCGCTTCGGCTAACCCAGCAACCGTCACCTTAGAGGGTAGTGAGGTCTAGATCAACCCGGCCGGTTAGCGGGTCTGTCGCGCCTGTCGCGCTGACCAGCGTCAGGATATGCTCCACGAGCTTGTCTTCGAGGCGCTGAAGGTCGAACCCGCAGCTGCATGTGAATGTCCGGTAACCCGCTGGCCGTCCGGGTGGATACCCCTTTTCACCGGTGCTACCGCAGCCGCCGAAATGCCTGCGAGGTTGGGCCAGAATCCACCGTCGGCCATCGGGAAAAGCCGCATCATGCACAGGAAGTGGAAGCCCTGACGTGCGAACTCTTCCGTATCGCGGTGGTATTCGTCGGTGCAGATGACGCGGACTCCCGGTTTCGGCCGCCGTTTCCCGCTCATGGTGTCCTCCGGTTAGTACTCCGGTACGCCTTTCTCCCACATGGCGGGGCTCACCCCGGGCAACCTATCAGCGCCCGGCCGCCGGAGGCCGGCAAGGCGCTCCGGTTACCGGGCACAGAAGGGGCGCTCCGCCAGCAGGCTGTCCCGACGCTGCCGGTCCGGGTTCCCGGCCCGCTATCGTTCCGGCTAGCTTAAGCCTTACCAGGTCGGTGTCCGCGGTTGCCGAACGGGTCATGCGCCACGCCGGGCGAGTCTTGGGCGCCACGATATCGCCTCGGCGCTGACGATGACCCGCAGGTTCATCCCGTGCTTACGATGCTTGCCGGAGAAGGACCGGTCCGCAGCGACCCGGCCGATGGGGATTAACGTGCGTAGCGCCTATGCTCAACGGCGCCAAGTGTCGTCGCAACACTGCCGTCGTGGCAGACTAGCAGGGTAAGCGAGCTTGAAAGGCCCGAGTCCCGTAGGATTAGTGTTGAGGTCATTGGCGCTGCCTGCGCAGTTTTTTTGGCGACGCCCGGCGGCCCTTTGGCCCCTCTCCTGATCGCAGCGATCACACCGCTTACCACGCGAATGACCGAACTGGTCGCGGCGGAGTGGAGCCGCAAGAGCAATGTGATTGCGGAGACCGCACTCCAGGCTTCCGAATTGGATGATCCCGAGGAGTTTTGTGCAGCATTGTCTGGCGATTCGGATATGATCGCGCTTACTCAAAAGATTCTCTGGGCTGCGTCAGTCTCGGGAAACGACAGCAAGCTCCGGGCCTTCGGGAACCTACTCGGACGAACCGTGGCCAGACACGGGGATAAGATCGATGAGAGGCAAATTCTCGTCAATGCACTGGCTGATCTGGAAGCTCCTCATGTCATCATCCTGGATGTAATCGCAGAATCAGCTCCTGATCAGGCAGCACAGCACGACAGTGACGGGAGAAAGCAAGCTGGATCGCAGCCATTGGGCTGGCTTGCAGGTCAGATCAGCGGCCGAGTTCAGTTGGATTCTGAATTTATCCTCGCGTGTCTAAATACCTTGACTGTTCAGATGCGGCACAGGTGACCCCGCTGGCGGCCAGGCGGTACCCAGAGATGGATGCGGGTGCTGCTCGTGAGATCCGGTCCGCTGGCTGCCGTCTGTGCCCGGGCTTCGGACTAGGTGGCGGTCAGGGCCGGTCGATCTCCAGATGCCGGCTGGCGGCCGCGGCAATGGCGTGGAGGTCTGTCTCGCCTGAGCTGACCACGAGGTCGCGGCGGCGGAGGGCTCCTTCAACGACGCACGCGTCCACGATGTCGTTGGTCGCGGCGGCCGCGGCGAGCGAGCCGACCGCGCGGGCCTGGCTGTCGTCGAGGGCTTCGACGTCGCATCCGGCGAGCAGCCTGGCCAGCAGGGCCTGGCGGCTTCCGCCGCGCCAGGACTGGGCGACGACCGACGCGGGGACGGTAGGCACTTCGCGCCGCGCCAGCAGGGCGCGGTGACGGGCCCACACGCGGCGTTCTGCCCGGTCGGCGGCGATGAGCGCGCCGGTGTCGTAGGTGACGCCCATCACGCGGTCCGGCGCTGGGTGCTGAGACCTGTCCGGCTGGCCCGCTGGCCCGCGGTGGCTGCCCATTGCTCAGCTTCGGAGAGCTCGGCGGGGGTGAATGCCCCGTGGTCGGCCTCGAACTGGCTGACGGCAGCCAGGCCGGCCCGGATGGTGAATTCCTTGCGGGCTGTGTCGGCCAGCCATGCGCTGTAGCTCATCCCCGCCTGCGCGGCAGCGGCGGCTATTTGGGTGTCGAGGTCGGGGGGTATCGAGATCGAGCGCTTCTTCCGTACCGCCATAAAAGCTAGAGTAGCACAGCGGTAGGACAGATGTCCTAGGCTAGCGGCCCGATACGGCTCTGCCGGGCGGCGACCTGTGTCTCCGGCGCTGAAGTAGCTCTGCGGGAGTACGCCGCAAATCATCACTGCGGGTGACGCGGCGGCGGTCGGCTGCAGGGCAGACTTGGGAACGTCTCGACTAGAGAGGACCGATTTCCCATGATCGAGGTACGGGGGCTCACGAAACGGTACGGCGCGAAGACCGCCGTCGACAGCCTGACCTTCGGCATCGAGCCGGGTAAGGTCACCGGCTTCCTGGGGCCGAATGGTGCGGGCAAGACCACCACGATGCGCTGCATCCTGGGGCTTGACTACGCCGACGAGGGCACAGTTACCGTGGACGGCAAGTCGTATCCCGGCCTGGCGTACCCGATGCGCGAGGTCGGCGCGCTGATTGACGCGAAGGCCGTGCACGGCGGCCGGTCGGCCCGCAACCACCTGCTCTGCCTGGCCCAGACCAACAGCCTGCCCAAGCGGCGGGTAGGTGAGGTGCTTGAGCTTGTCGGCCTGACGGAGGTGGCGGGTAAGCGATCGAAGGGATTCTCACTCGGCATGAGCCAGCGTCTCGGCATCGCCGCCACGCTGCTTGGCGACCCGAAGGTGCTGATGTTCGACGAGCCGGTCAACGGCCTTGACCCCGAGGGCATCCTGTGGATCAGGAACCTGATGAGGGCCATGGCCGCCGAGGGACGCACGGTCTTCGTCTCCAGCCACCTGATGTCGGAGATGGAGCACACCGCCGATCACCTGATCGTGATCGGCCGGGGCAAGCTGATCGCCGACTGCACGATGCGCGAATTCATCGCCGGGTCCTCCGGTGCCTCCGTGCGGGTGCGCACGCCGTCGGCGGAGGAGTTCGTCCGGGCGATCACCGCCAAGGGCGCGACCGCCGCCACCGACGAGGACGGGTCGATCGAGGTGCGCGGCATGACTACTGAGCAGCTAGGCGATCTGGCCTTCAGCGAAGGCATCCGGCTGCACGAGCTGACCACGGTGCGGGCCTCCCTCGAAGAGGCGTTCATGGAGCTGACCGCGAGCAGCGTGGAATACCGCGCCGACGTGCCCAGCGATCAGCAACCGAGCACGACGATCGGAAGCGGGGTCTAGACGATGGCGACGATAACGACCTCGGACGCGCGGCTGCATACGCTGCCGCCAGCCACCGGGCGGGCCGGGCTGCGGGGCGCGCTCGCCTCGGAGTTCACCAAGCTCCGCTCGGTCCGCTCCACCTACTGGGCCCTGGGCGCGCTGCTGATCGTGTCCATCGGCGTTGGCGCGCTGGTCATGGGGGGCGAATCGGGTTCCCTCACTCACAACCCGGGCAACAAGGCCGGGTTCGACGGCACTCAGGTTTCGCTGATCCCGTTCTTCGAGATCGGCCAGCTGATCATCGGTGTGCTCGGCGCGCTGACGATCACCTCGGAGTACTCCACCGGGATGATCCGCACGTCGCTGACCGCGATGCCGCGGCGCGGCGTGGTCTACGCCGCTAAGGCGATCGTTTTCACCAGCGTGACGCTCGTCTTCGCGCTGATCACGTCGTTCGTCGCGTTCTTCGTCGGCCAGGCGATGGTAGCCGGCACGGGGGTGGGTGCCTCGCTCTTCGGGAACGTCAAGATCCCGGCGAACGCCATCTTCACCGGGCCGGGCAGCCCGGGCAGCCCGCCCAAGGTGACGTTGCAGGGCATCGACGTGATCAGCGCGTCCACCGTGCTCCGAGCCGTCGTCGGCACCGCGCTGTTCGTCACGCTGGTCGCATTGATCGCGTTCGGCCTCGGCGCGATCATCAGGCACACGGCGGGCGCGGTGGCCACCGTGATCGGCCTGATGTTCATCATCCCGGTTGTCATCCAGGCGCTGCCGGACAGCTGGCGCTGGGACATCATGCGGTTCTTCCCTGACGCCGCCGGGCGGGTAATCTCCGTCACCGTCTCCGGGGGCGGCAACCAGCACCTGTGGTCGTCGTGGCCCCAGATGATCGTTACGGCCTGCTACGCGGTGGGCCTGCTCGCCATCGGCGCATACATGTTCAGGAAGCGCGACGCTTAAATACCGCCTCCGGCCCGGGACTTCGGGCTCCAGGACGGACGTGGGAAAGGCTTAAAGGTCCTGGGTGGCTGAGGCCGTCATCGCCGCTCGCAGCCGTACCGCGTCCGAGTCGCCCCAGGCCACCCGGCGGCCCTGCAGACCGCGCTCCGCTGCGTCATAAGCAACTCCTCTCCGTAGTCGGTAATGTCTAGTGAAATACTCGGCAAAGGCGTTCCGTTGTACCAGTCATCTGACCGGAAAGGATGCCCCCATCCGAAACGGAGTTCATGGTGCCCACCCCCACCCCCTTGCATCTAGCTGTCGCCCTGAACGGGGCCGGCTGGCATCCCGCCGCGTGGCGCGAGCCCGCCGCGCAACCGGAGCGGTTGTTCACCGCCGGGTACTGGACTGAGCTGGCCCGCCAGGCCGAGGGCGGGCTGCTGGACTTTCTCACCATCGAGAACGCGCTGAACCTGCAGTCCGACGACCACTTCGAGGCCGACTCCCGGACCGACCGGGTCCGCGGGCTGCTCGACGCGGTGCTGATCGCGGCGCGGGTCGCGCCCGCTACCCGGCACATCGGGTTCGTGCCGACCGCCATCACCTACCACACCGAACCGTTCCACCTCTCCAAGGCCATCGCCACCCTGGACTACGTGAGCGCAGGCCGGGCCGGGATCCGGGTCCAGATCGGCGCCCGTGCCGACACGGCGGCCCACTTCGGCCGCCGGGAGGTCGAGCCGCTGCGCCGGGACGTCCTCACCGATCCGGAGCTGCAACGGCTGATCGTCGACCGTTTTGACGAGGCGGCCGACTACGTGGAGGTGCTGCGCCGGCTCTGGGACAGCTGGGAAGACAAGGCGGAGATCCGCGACGTGGCCACCGGCCGCTTCATCGACCGGGACAAGCTGCACTACATCGACTTCGAGGGCCGCTGGTTCTCGGTGAAGGGCCCGTCGATCACCCCGCGACCGCCGCAGGGCCAGCCGGTCGTGGCCGCGCTCGGCCACGGCAGTGTGCCGTACCAGCTCATCGCCCGCTCGGCGGATGTCGGGTTCGTCACCCCGCGCGACGCGGCCCACGCCGCCGAGATCGTGGCGGAGATCCGGGCCGGGCAGGCCAGCGCCGGCCGGGAAGGCAAGACCGTGCACGTCTTCGGTGAGCTGGTGGTCTTCCTCGATGACACCGAAGGCGCCGCCGTCGCCCGCAAGCAGCGCCTAGACGAGCGCGCCGGGACCGAGTACCGCAGCGACGCCCAGATTTACGTCGGCACCGCCGCCGGCCTGGCCGACCTGCTGCAGGACTGGCAGGCCGGCAGCCTGGCCGGCTTCCGGCTGCGGCCGGGCGCCCTGCCGCACGACCTGACGCAGATCACCGAAAAGCTGGTCCCCGAACTGCAGCGCCGCGGCCTGTTCCGCACCGCCTACGAGGCGGACACGCTCCGCGGGCTGCTCGGCCTGGGCCACCCCGCCAACCGCAACGCCGCCGCCTGAACGACCTCCGCCGATGTGACCGCCGCGACTCTTCGAGGACACTGACCATGACCAAGCAGATCCACCTGGCCGCGCACTTTCCCGGCGTGAACAACACCACCGTGTGGAGTGACCCCGCTGCGGGCAGCCATATCGAGTTCGACTCGTTCCGCCGCTTCGCCCAGACCGCCGAGCGGGGCAAGTTCGACTTCCTGTTCCTCGCCGAAGGGCTCCGGCTGCGCGAGCAGAACGGGCAGATCTACGACCTCGACGTGGTCGGCCGGCCCGATACCTTCACGATCCTGGCCGCCCTGGCTGCCGTCACCGAGCACCTCGGGCTGACCGGCACGATCAACTCCACGTTCAACGAGCCGTACGAGGTCGCCCGCCAGTTCGCCAGCCTGGATCATCTGTCCGGCGGGCGGGCGGCGTGGAACGTGGTCACCTCCTGGGACGCCTTCACCGGGGAGAACTTCCGCCGCGGCGGCTTCCTCGCCCAGGGCGACCGCTACGAGCGGGCCAGGACGTTCCTGGCCACCGCGACCGAGCTGTGGGACTCCTGGCGCGGCGATGAGATCCTGGCCGATAAGGACACCGGCCAGTTCCTGGCCACCGCGGAACCGGGGACGTTCCGCCACAAGGACGCGTTCTTCGATATCGCCGGGCAGTTCAACGTGCCGCGGTCCCCGCAGGGCCGCCCGGTGATCTTCCAGGCGGGCGATTCCGACGAGGGCCGCGACTTCGCGGCCGCGTCGGCGGATGCCATCTTCTCCCGGCACTCGACGCTGGACGCCGGGCGCGCTTTCTACGCTGACGTCAAGGGCCGGCTGCCCAAGTTCGGCCGCACCCGCGACGAGCTGCTGATCCTGCCCGCGGCCACGTTCGTGCTCGGCGACACCGACGCCGAGGCGGCCGAGATCGCGCACGAGGTGCGGCGGGCCCAGGTCTCGCCGCAGACCGCATTGCGGTTCATCGAGCAGCTGTGGAACACCGAGCTGTCCGATTTCGACGTGGACGGCCCGCTGCCCGACTTCGACCCGGTGGTCAGCGACAACCTGATCTCCAAGGGGCGGGCCAGTGTCCGGCAGTTCGCCAAGGACCCGGTCGCGCTGGCCGGGGAGTGGCGGGCCCGGGCCGACGCCGGGAACCTGTCGGCGCGGGAAGTGGTCATCGAGGTGACCGGCCGGCAGTCGTTCATCGGCGCACCGGAGACGATCGCGACGACGATCAACGAGCTGGTTCAGGCCGACGCCGCCGACGGCTACATCCTGGTCCCGCACATCACCCCGGACGGCCTGGCGCCGTTCGTGGACAAGGTCGTCCCGCTGCTGCAGGAGCGCGGCGTGTTCCGGGCTGACTACACCGGCAGCACGCTGCGCGACAATCTCGGCCTGGACCCAATTACCCCGCTGCGCCGCCCCGGCGAGACGGTGACCGCCCGGGCCGCCTCATGAGGTTCATCACCATCACGCTGATCGTGCACGCTCCGGATCCGGTCACCGGTCAGCAGAAATCCACCCGGGAGCGGTTCCGGGAGGTGCTCGGCAACGCGCTGTTCGCCGAGGAAACCGGCTTCGACGGGTTCGGGGTCGGGGAGCGGCATGAGCGCCCCTTCATCTCCTCCTCGCCGACCGTGGTGCTCAGTCACGTCGCCGCGCTGACCAAGCGCATCCGGCTGTTCACCGCGGTCACGACGCTGTCCCTGCTCGACCCGGTACGCGCGTTCGAGGACTACGCCACCCTCGACAACCTCTCCGGTGGTCGGCTCGAGCTGATCATCGGCAAAGGCAACGGCGCCGCCCAGCGCGAGCTGTTTCAGGTCACGCCCGAGGACCAGTGGGACCGCAACGCCGAGTCGTACGAGGTGTTCCGGCGGCTCTGGCGCGACAACAAGATCACCTACGACACGAAGTTCCGGCCGCCGCTGACCGAGGCGGAGGTGTGGCCGCGGCCGCTGCAGCGCCCGATCCGGGTCTGGCACGGCAGCGCGACCAGCAAGGAATCGGTCGACCTGGCCGCAAGGTACGGCGATCCGCTGTTCTCCGCCAATGTCACCAATCCGATCGAGCCCTACGCCGAACTGATCCGCTACTACCGCGAGCAGTGGGTCCGTTATGGAAATGACCCGGCGCAGATCGCGGTCGGAGCAGGGACGGCCGGGTATTACGCCGCGCCGAAGTCCCAGGACGCGATCGACGCCTACCGGCCGGTGTTCGCCGGCTACCTGGCCTTCCAGCAAAGGCTCGGCGTACAGCCCGTGTTCCCGACGCTGGAAGACTTCGTAGAGCGGTCGTCCGCCCTGATCGGCAGCCCGGCCCAGGTGATCGAGAAGGTGCACCGCTACCACGAGCAGTTCGGCCATTCGGTCCTGCACCTGCACGCCGACGCCGGCGGGCTCACCGACGCGCAGCACCGGGCCAGCCTCGAACTGTTCCAGTCCGCCATCGCCCCGGTGCTGCGCCGCGAGATCCCCGACCCGCCGTGGGGCTGGGGCGGCGGCCCGGTCGGCGACGACGCCGTACCTGCGCTGGCCACCCCGTCGCCGACCGCAAAACCGGCGGCCGCGGTGAGCGATCTCGCCGCCGTCCCGCCCGTCGCCACCACCGGTTGAGAAAGAGGTCCCCATGACCACCACCCCGTTGACCGTCCTGGACCTCGTCCCGATCTCGTCCGGATCGAACGCGACCCAGGCGCTGCGCAACAGCATGGACCTGGCCCAGCAGACCGAGCGGCTCGGCTACACGCGCTACTGGTTCGCCGAGCACCATCTCAACCCCGGCGTGGCCGGTACCTCCCCCGCCGTGGTGCTAGCGCTGACCGCCGCGGCCACGTCGACGATCCGGCTCGGGTCCGGGGCGGTGCAGATGGGGCACCGCACCGCCCTGTCCACAGTCGAGGAGTTCGGCCTGCTCGACGCCATCTACCCAGGCCGCTTCGACCTCGGCCTGGGCCGTTCCGGCGGTCGGCCACGCGAGCCCAAGGCCCCTGCGCTGGCCGGCGGCGGCGCCGCGGCCGCCGTGGTTGACGGCCGGGCGCCGAACGGGCTGCGCATCCCACCTCGGTTCAACTTCGCGCACCTGCTCGGCTCGCCCCGGTTCGCCATGCAGAAGACGCTGCTGCAGCTACCGCACGCGGAGCCGCAGAACTACACCGAGCAGGTCAACGACGTGCTCGCGTTGATCGCGGGAACCTATTCCTCGCCGGAAGGGGCCGAGGCCCACGTGGTGCCCGGCGAGGGCTCGGCGCTGCAGATCTGGATCCTGGGCAGCAGCGGCGGCGAAAGCGCCGAGGTGGCCGGCGACAAGGGCCTGCGTTTCGCCGCGAACTACCACGTCAGCCCGGCCACCGTGCTCGAGGCCGTGGAGGGCTACCGCGCCGCGTTCCGGCCGTCGGCGGAGCTTGACCAGCCCTACATCAGCGTGTCGGCCGACGTCGTCGTGGCCGACACCGAGGCGGCGGCCCGCGAGCTGGCCACCGGTTACGGCCTGTGGGTGCGCAGCATCCGCACGGCCGAAGGCGCCATCCAGTTCCCCACCCCGGAGCAGGCCCGTCGTCACGTCTGGAGCGACGCCGACCGCGAGCTGGTCACCGACCGTATCGAGACCCAGTTCGTCGGCACCCCGGGACAGGTCGCGGATCAGCTGGAACGTCTGCGCGACGCGACCGAAGCCGACGAGCTGATCGTCACGACCATCACCCACGACCACGCCGACCGGGTTCGTTCATACCAGCTGCTCGCCGAGGAATGGGACCGGCGCTGACCCGCGCGCTACTGGTCTCCCACCGCACCCGAGTGCGCGCGGACCCGGTCGGCGTCGACCAGCACGTCAGCTCGGCTCACGTGTCCGTTCGTGTTGTTGTGGCGGATCTAACCTAGGTGACAGCTGCGACGATTGCATAGAAATTGCAATCCGCCTGGTAAGAGTCGTCTCGAATAGTGAAACCCGCCGCGCGAATAGCATCGGTCAGGTCGTCATGACGGAAGGGAACGAAGTCGATTACGTGCCGACGATAACTAGTTCGGCCCTCAGCGTCTTCGAAGAGGAGCACAATCTCCGCGGTGCATGGCGATTCGAAATCATCAGGAATCGTCCAAATGTAGAGGGAGCTGCAGCGCAGTCCTTTTCGCTCAATCACCTGCCGTGCAGGAACGATTCGTGGCCGGGATTCATACAGAAACTCCCAGTTTCTGGAGTCTACAACGAGCGTACCCGCCTGGGAAAGCACCTTTCTCATGCCCTCAAGAGCTGCGCCCCTATTAGTTCTAGTTCCCGTGTGCACGATTGAATTGCCAAGACAGAGTCCTAGTTCGAAAGGACCGGGGACCCGATTCGGCAGGTCTTGCCACTTCGACTGAGATACTGTCATCACGATACCGTACCGCTCCGATCGCCGACGGGTTTCGGCGACCATAGCTTGGCTTCCGTCAGAGGCAGTGACCACCAAGCCCCTACGGGTAAGCGCCATCGCGTCTGAGCCGATGCCACAGGCGCAATCGAGCACTGGATTTCCCGGGCCGAGGGCCTTGACCACTGCCTCAAGGAGGGTTTGACTCCCCGGCGAAGTAGCGCCGAATTCGCCTATTCTGCCGACAGTTTCATCTGGGAAGAGCCACTCATAGTCATGCGCTAGGTCACCGTAGAAATCGCTCATGCCTGTAGCCTGGCACAGGACGCTGTTCGGCCTGACACTGCTCGCAGAGTTGTCCGCTCATGCCGTGTTGGCGTCGTCCGCGGCGGCCTGTCCGGGGGTGGCGTCGTGGGCGAACGGCCCGGTTTGCGGCAGGGACTGCCCCGTCTGGTCACTCGCCTGGGGGGTATTCAGTACGGCGTGTACTTTTTCCAGCAGTGCCGGGGCGGTGAACGGCTAGGGATGGCGGACAGCGGGAAGACGTGGGCGCCGAAGCGCTCGGCGTGCGCGCCGGCCGCCGCGGCGCAGTTCCCGAGGTGGATCGAGACCGGCAGGTCGCCCGAACGGAAATTCCGGCACGAAGGCCCGCGGGTCGACACGTCCGCCGATGGCCGAGGCCGCCTCGCGGGCCAGGTTGTGCCGGAAGACCAGCGCCTTCACGTCCACCCTCCTCCGCCCGGTGCGGGCGTAGCCTCAAACCCACGCACCATGGGGGCCTAAAATTCACATTCTCCGATATACTGCGACACGGCTATCTTCTGACTTTCGGGGTGGAAATGGGGCTCGTCGCGGGACTTCAGCCAGAGGACCCGCGCGAGATCGGGCCCTACCGGATCCTGGGGAAGCTGGGCTCGGGCGGCATGGGGCACGTGTTCCTGGGCATGTCCGCGGGCGGCCGGCCGATCGCGGTCAAGGTAATCCGCGAGGAACTCGCTGACGATCCCCAGTTCCGGACCCGGTTCCGGGGAGAGGTCACCGCCGCCCGGAAGGTGAGCGGCCTGTTCACCGCGCTCGTGGTCGACGCCGACGTGGACGGCACGGTCCCGTGGCTCGCCACGGCCTACGTCGCCGGGCCTTCGCTGACCGATGCGGTGCGTGAGCACGGGCCGTTGCCGACAGCTACCTTGCTAGCCCTGGCGGCGGGTCTGGCGGAGAGCCTGAGCGCTATTCACGCCGCCGGGGTCGTGCATCGTGACTTGAAGCCCTCAAACGTGCTGCTGGCCGAAGACGGGCCCCGGGTCATCGACTTCGGGATTTCCGAGGCCGCAGAGGCGAGCGCGCTCACCGGTGCGAAGGTGGTGATCGGCTCACCGGGTTTCATGTCCCCTGAGCAGGTTCTCGGTCAGGACATCGGACCGCCGAGCGACATGTTCAGCCTGGGTGCGGTCCTCACCTTCGCCGGCACAGGCCAGGGCCCGTTCGGTTCGGGGTCGAACACCGCGGTGCTTTACCGGCTGGTCAACAGCCCGGCCAGCCTTGATCTGCTGCCGGAGGAGATCCGGCCGCTGGTCGGCAGCTGCCTGGCCAAGCAGCCGGGCGACCGCGCCACCGCACTCGAGCTGCTGGCCGACGTGGGTGCCATTCAGCCCGCAAGGGGCTGGCTATCCGAATCGATCATCTACGGGTCCGCGGCCGATCAGCCGGCCGACCAGCTCGATTCCCCGACGGGCAACCTCTTCCGGTTCGCCGGCTCTGCCGCCGGGCCGCTGGCATCGGTAGGCAGCGCGGGTCGGCATGTCCGCCATGGTCTGTCCCGGCCGCTGGCATCGGCATGTATCACCGGCGGGCTCGTCGCGGCCGCGGCCGCGGCCGTCGTCGCCCTGACCGGCGCCGTCCCCCAGCCGCTAGCTACGCGGGCTCAGCCGCAGGCCGGAGTGGTGCAGAGCACGCCGTCGTCGGCATCGCACGTATCGGTGACCCCGAGGGCACTGCCAGCAAGGACCCCGACCCTGCCAGCCCCCAATGCCTACCTGACCCCTTCGCTGTCGGAGTTCTTGACGACGCCCCCGGCCGGGATCGTGCTGCCGACCAAGTCTCCTTCGCCAAGCAAGTCTCCTTCGCCAAGCAAGTCCCCCAGCGCGTCAGCATCCCCGTCCCCGTCAGGCTCTTCATCCGCGTCGCCATCGCCGTCCTCCTCCGCGAGCCCGTCCCCGTCCCCGTCGCAGAGCGACTCGCCGTCCCCGTCGCAGAGCGACTCGCCGTCCCCGTCGCAGAGTGTGTCCCCGTCCCCGTCGCAGAGCGACTCGCCGTCCCCGTCGCAGAGTGTGTCCCCGTCGCAGAGCGCGTCGCCGTCGCCGTCGCCGTCCCCGTCCCCTTCGCCTTCGCCCTCAGATTCCGGGAGCGCGTCGCCGTCTGCATCGGCGACCCCGAGCCCGTCAGCGTCCTGACCGCCGGATCGCGGCGAACGCGTCAAGCCGTGGATCGGGCCGTCAGGTTCGTTCCGCGCGGACCAGCGTGTCGATGGCGGTCGCCTGGCTGCCGTCATGTTCGACGGGGCGCCGCACCCGGCCGGCCCGAACGATACGAAGTCCGCGTAGTTCGGCCGTGATCCCCTCCGGGGTGTACAGCACCTCCGGGTACCGCGGGCCGCCGACGCCCTTCGAGAGGTTGGTCAGGTCGTGGCCGACGACCAGGAGTGTGCCGCCGGGGGCCAGCGCGGCGGCCGCCCCGGCTAGCACCTTCGCCCGCAGCACCGCACCTACCTGGAAGTACGCCATCAGCACGAGATCGAAGGCGGCGCGGGTCGGCTGGTAATCGTTCAGGTCGGCGACCACCCAGCCCACCTGGCCGTCATCGACGCCGCGGGCAGCGCTCAGCTTCCGCGCCTTGTCCAGGCCGACGCGGGAAAAATCAACGGCGGTCACTTGCCAGCCCAGCTCGGCGAGCCAGACCGTGTGGCGGCCGTGGCCCGCCGCCAGGTCCAGGGCCCGGCCAGGCCGCAGTCCGATCAGCTCCGCCGCCACGAACTGGCTGGGCGGCAGCGTGGGCTGGAAATCGATGCCCGCGTACTTCTCATCCCATCGCCGACAGTCCACCCGGTCACTCTTCCGGATCGCGCGCGCGGTCGGCAACCCCACGGTGGGAGGCCGGCTCGCGCCGCAGGACCTGGCACGGTCAGACCCGGGAACGCGGGCGCAAGATGGACCGGCCACCGATCGCCGTCGCGGTCACGATCCGCCTCATCGTGACCGGCGATCCGTCCACCCCATGCTCTTGGAAAATAGATATCACTATGATAAGTTTGTGTTATCAGGGTCCGTAATCGAAGGAGGGACCGTGAGAACACAGGCAGCGGTGGAGATATCGCACCTAAGCAAGGCTTACGGAAATGTCGTCGCGGTCGACGATGTGTCACTCTCGGTCGCCGAGGGCGAGATCTTCGGCATCCTCGGGCCGAACGGCGCGGGTAAGACCACCACGGTCGAGTGCGTGCTGGGCCTCCGGTCACCGGATGCGGGATCGATCAGCGTGCTGGGTCTGGATCCGGGCCGGGACGCCGGTGAGCTGCACCTGGTCGTGGGCGCGCAGCTGCAGGAGAGCGCGCTGCCGGCCAAGCTCAGGGTCGGGGAGATCCTGGCGGAGTACCGGTCCTTCTACCGGGAGCCGGCCGACGTCGGGGAGCTGATCGACGGCCTGGGTCTGGCGGGCAAGGTTAAGGATTACTACCGGTCCCTATCCGGCGGCCAGCGCCAGCGGCTGTCGATAGCGCTGGCCCTCATCGGCCGGCCCAAGGTCGCGGTGCTCGACGAGATGACGTCGGGGCTCGACCCGCAGGCCCGGCGGGACACCTGGGACCTCATCGAGAGCGTGCGGGACCGCGGGGTAACGATCCTCCTGGTGACGCACTTCATGGAGGAAGCCGAGCGGCTGTGCGACCGGGTGGCCCTGATCGACGCCGGCCACGTCGTCGCGCTCGATAGCCCGGCCGGCCTGGCCGCACGGGCCAGCGGCGGGAAGAGCGTGCGATTCGCGCCCTCGGCCCCCTTCGACGACCGCCTCCTGACCGAGCTGCCCGAAGTGGGCACGGTCATCCGCAACGGCTCGCACGTCGTCGTCACCGGGACCGGAGAGCTGGTCAATGTGGTGATCCTCGCCCTGGCGACGGCGGGCGTGACCGCCCGTGACGTGCAGCTCGATACCTCGTCCCTCGAGGACGCATTCGTCAAGCTCACCGGCCGGCATCTGCACGAGGAAGGAATTCCGGCATGAACACGCACACGTTGCCGCGGCCCAAGGCCCCGCTCTCGAAGGCCCCGCTCTCGAAGGCCCCGCTCTCGAAGGCCCGGCTCTCGAAGGCCCGGCTCACCAAGACGCTGCTGCCGGAAACGGCACCGCGCGCCGCGTTCGGCCAGATCGTCCGCAACGAGGCCAGGCTCGCCTGGCGGCTGCCGGCCGGCCTGATCTTCGGCGCCGGGCTTCCGGTGCTGCTCCTGATCATCTTCAACGAGATACCTAGCTTCCATCAGGCCCAGGCCAGCCTCGGGGGGCTGACCGCGTTCGACGTGTACGTCCCGATCCTCATTGCCTTCGTGATCGCGATAATCGCGCTCATCAGCCTGCCGGGCCCGCTGGTCACCTATCGCGACCAGGGGATCCTGCGTCGGCTGTCGACCACGCCTGTGCCCCCGACCTGGGTGCTGGCCGCCCAGGTCGTCGTCCAATTCTGCATTACCATCACCTCGCTGCTGATCCTCATCGTGGTGAGCATCACGGCCTTCGGGTTTGACGCTTCGAAAAATCCCGGTGCGCTGGTGCTGGCGATCGTGCTATCCATCGCCGCGCTGTTCGCCATCGGGCTGTGCATCGCGGCGGCCGCCCGGAGCGGGACCGCCGCCCGCGCCATCGGTGCCGCGGCGTTCTACCCCATGCTGTTCTTCTCCGGTATGTGGTTTCCGCGGGAGCTCATGCCGGGCGTGCTCCAGGACGTCAGCAACATCACCCCGCTCGGGGCGGCGGTGGAAGCGATCCAGGACTCGATGCAGGGCCAGTTCCCGCCCGCCGAGCCACTGCTGGTGCTGGCCGGGTACGCCCTGGTTTTCGCCTTGATCGCCAAGCGCTTCTTCCGGTGGGAGTGAGAACATGAGATCCGCCAACGCAGGAGACGTAATGAATACGCAGGCGTCACTCGCTGCAGTCCCGAAGTTCCCGGCCCAGCCGGTGAGTGAGTACCAGGCACGGTCCATGCCCGGCCTGCCGGTCCTGGTGCTGGGTATCGTGGGTGTGATCCTCGGCGTCGTACTGCTGATCGAGCACGGCCAAGGTACCCGCGCGATAGTCCTGGCCGTAGTGGCCGTCCTGGTGTTGATCGCGGCGGAACTCTGCTTCCACGGCCTGACGCCAGTCATGACGGGCGAGGCCCGCGTCGTCCAGCTGTTCGGCCGGTACCGGGGCACCATCCGCTCGCCGGGGCTGCAGTGGGTGAACCCGTTCACCCGTCGGCGCCGGGTGTCGACCCGGATCCGGAACCTGGAGACCTCGATGGTCAAGGTGAACGACGCCGACGGCAACCCGATAGAGATCGCCGCGGTGGTGGTCTGGCTGGTCGAGGACACGGGCAAGGCCATCTACGCGGTCGACGCCTTCGAGAAGTTCGTCG
>Ga0302177_10000902_pt1 | contig 21571 bp, 16 predicted proteins | sample I_Palsa_E1_2_FD_198780 | JGI IMG/M metagenome (GOLD analysis project Ga0302177, IMG submission 198780) | Peat permafrost microbial communities from Stordalen Mire near Abisko, Sweden - I_Palsa_E1_2 | ecosystem: Environmental > Terrestrial > Soil > Palsa > Peat permafrost | place: Sweden... | reverse complement strand
TCAAATCAGGACAATATTCAACGCGGTAGACGCCCGGCTCGCTGATGGTCGGAGGTTTCTCGTGGGCGGGTGCCTGACGTTATCCGACCTTGCTTTTGCCGTGGCTGCGGCGCCCGTCGTTCTTCCCGCGGGCTACGGCGGTCCTATGCCGTCCTATGACGAAATGCCTTCCGAAGTGCAGGCAGTTGTCACGGAAATGCGCAGCCATCCCGCTGGAGCTTTCGCGTTGCGGATTTACCAGGAACAACGATATCGACGTGGCGAAGCGCCAAACAGGGCAACCGCGTGAGGCCTCAACTCGGCAACCCATCGAACCGCTTTGAAGACGGCTTGAGAAGGGCCAACTTTAGCCCTCGCTCCTATACCTCATACCCGCCAGGACACCCCGCATATAAGCAAAGCTGCTGATGACGCCGGGCATGGGATCGTCGGGACTGATCTCATATTCCAAATCGACGAAGCCCGCATACTTCGCCGCGATCAGGGCCTCAAACATTTTCCGCGCCGGCATGATGCCGTCTCCCACCGCGACCTGGCTGTCCTTATCCTGGAAGTTCGTCAGGTCCTTCATGTGTACGTTAAACAGCCTCGGGCCCACTTCATGGATCGCCTGAACCACATCTGTGCCCGCGCGAACCGTGTGCCCGGCATCGATGCAGCATCCGACGCGTGGATCCATGCCCTTTACAGCCTTCACTACATCGAGCGGAGAATGCCACAACTTATCTTCCGGCCCGTGATTGTGGATCGCAACGCGGATGTCGAACTCCTTCACGAACTTTTCAATTCGCGGCAAAGTTTCCGGCGCGGGGTCGCCGGCAACAATCGCTCCAATACCTGCTCGTTTGCAGTATTCGAATTTAGATCGTATGTCCGTATCTTCATCTTTCGCGAAATAGATGGTGCCGGCAGCGTGAAGCTTGATGCCCGCGGCAGCGTAGTCTGCGAGCGCGTAGGCCTCTTGCTTTGGATCCATCGGCAGATGATCTTTCACATCCTTCGCATTCAGCGCGAATACATTGAGCTGCTTCATGAAGCCGATTAGCTGCGCGCGGTTGAAGTTACGGAAGGTGTAACTGGCCAGACCCAAGCGAATCGGCGACGCTGCGTCGGCCGATGGCTGTCCATTGGCCCCGGCCAGGTCGATCGGAGCAACGCACGCACCCGCAACCAGCGCGCCCGAACGAACGAAATCGCGCCGGGAGAAGGTACTTTTCCTCCACAAATCGTTAGACATGCGGCGCCCATCCCTTCTCGTACTCGCGCCCCCACATCTTCATGGCTTCCGCGTCGCCCTGGATCTTTCCGTCTTTCGCGTCGAGATGCAATTCCCGGTTCACTTCCCACGCGATATTCGAAAGCTGCAGCATCGTAACCGCGACGTTCCCGACGGAGACCGGAGCGTTGAGCTTCTCGCCCTTGCGGATTCCCGCGATGAAGTTCGCAAAGTGGGCATCCGTCATGGAATCGCGGCCTATCAGGTCGGAAGTTTCGCTCGGAGTGCCAGCCTTGAATTCACTCGTCTTATTCCCTTTGAGATCGTATATCTCGTAGCCGTCGCGATCCGCAAGCACCGTGCCGGTGGTTCCCATGATTGTCGAACCACGGCCGCGTCCGTAATACTTCATTCCCTGGCAGCTCTTCCCTTCCCACGAAATCATCGCATCGTCATACACGAAGCTGGTCACCAGGGTGTCATAAAATTGCCAGTCGTCTTTGAAATGGTATCTCCCGCCTGACGCGGTAATCCGCGTCGGATAGTCAACGCCAAGCGCCCAGCGGCAGACATCGACTTCATGCGTACCATTATTGAGCGTTTCACCCGTGCCATAGATCTTGAACCAGTGCCAGTTATAGGGATGTACATTGTCTTTATACGGACGGCGCGGCGCAGGTCCCTGCCACAGGTCCCAATCAAGCTGTGGCGGCACCGGCACTTCTTTGCCGGTGCCAATCGACTTCCTCGTATTGACGTACCAGGATTTCGCAAAGTAGGGCCTGCCGATTATTCCTGCGCGAATTTTTTCGACGATCTCTATGGTGTGTGGTGAAGAACGCTGCTGAGTGCCCATCTGGACGAGCTTTCCGTACTTCGTCTGCGCCTGCACCAGCATTTCTCCCTCCGCCGGATTGTGGCTGCACGGCTTTTCCACATAGACGTGTTTGCCCGCCTGCAACCCGGCTATGGCCATCGGCGCATGCCAATGATCGGGAGTGGCGATCGTGATGGCGTCCACATCTTTCTGTTCGAGAATCTTGCGAAAATCCTTTTCCGCCACGGGCGCCTCGCCCATCTCGTGCTGTGCGCTCTCGGCGAACTTCCTGAGGATATTGCCGTCCACATCGCAGACATGCGAGATGCGAGCAGCGCTCTTGTTCGCCTTGAGCGAGGAGAGGTGAGCATAGGCCCGCCCATTCAGACCGATCACTGCAAAGTTGAGGCGATCATTGGCACCGAGGATTTGGCCGTAGCTCTTCGCCGTAGTTCCCACCGCGATCCCAGCCGCGCCCACCGCAAGTGCATCAAGAAACTCGCGTCGTGTAACCATCATTTGTTCCCTCAGGGGAGCTATCCCCGCTCTCGCCAGCAGACAAGATAGCTCGGATCAGCATGAGATGCCAGCCTTCGTCAGCGCCCTGTTGAGTCCGTCCATGCTGATGCGTGTGGAGGCTTCGGGAGTGCCCGCGCCGCGCCAGTGGGTTTCGAGGCTCAGTCCGTAGTGAAACCCATCGCGCCGCAGGGCCCGAAGTTGCCCCACCCAATCCACAATGCCGGCGCCTACCGGAGCCCAATCGTATCTGTCTTCATCTTTATCTTTATCGTTGGGCGTGCGCACCACATCCTTGCAGTGGCAGTGACCTATGCGATCCTTGGGTAGCAGTCGATAGCCGGTCGAGTAGGGCGCCATTCCAAGGGCTGCGGCGTTGCCGGGGTCCCAGTTCAGCATGAAGTTGCGTTGAGGAATCGCCTGCAGCACAGCAGCCGATTCTTCGCCCGTCGCGGTGTTGCAGGACATTTCATTTTCCAGCAGGAGAACGAGGTTGTCTTTCGCACAGCGTTCCGCGGCCTGCTTCAGTTTGACATTGATTGCCGCACGGTATGGCTTCTGATCAGCCAATCGCCAGAAGTCGAAACAACGAATCCTATCGGTATCGAAAGACTTGGCTAGCGAAATGCACCGTTCGAGCAGTTTATCCTGTGCACCGGCGTCGAAATCCGCGTGGAACTGGTCCCGCTTTTCACTCTGAGAAGACCGCGGAGCCCCGGGCCAGTCCGTCTTGAACAGCGGGCTCGCGATATCCGTGACTCGCAGTTTGTGTTGATTGAGTATCTTCCGCGCATCTTCCACTTCTCTCGGGTCGAGATCGGTCACGTTCTTGTTCCACATCGAGCGCAGCTCGATCCAACGCAGGCTGAACTCGTCGGACACGATCTGACATGCCTTCTCGAAGTCCTGCGTGATCTCGTCATTGATCACCGCCAGCCTGAACGGGCATGTGGCGGCGCCCGTTTCCGCCGACAACCGTATCATGAGTGAGCTTGCTCGCGCTTTCTTCAACGCCGGCATCACCGCCTCAAGACCGGCCAGACCTAAGCCCGCGAGCACCCCGCGCCGTGTGTATCCCATGCTCCCTCCTGCTTACAGATAATTCGTGTCGCGATTCTCCATCATTCCGGAAACCTGGAATCTTGCGGCCCGGGATCCGGTACAGCGCCCTTGCATAGACGACCATAAGAGTATTCTGCGGGGAACTGTAGCGCCAACCGTGCGTTGTCGCCGGTAATACGAATCTACTATTGAAGCGCTTTTCGGACCGTGGGATGATTTCTGACCTCATTTATTCGGGCGGGCGGGGGAAGGTGATTCCTATGGCAGTTTCGCATTCAAGTATTCCGAACATTGCGATAAGACCCGCGGCGGGTTCGAGTTTCTACGAAAAGCTCAATGCTCGTTGGCATGAGCGTGCACTGCAACTCTTCATGTTCGTCGTCCTTGCGCACTGGGGAGAGCATCTGTTCCAGGCTTACCAGATTTATGTCATGGGATGGCCCCGCCCGAAAGCTAACGGCCTTCTCGGTCTGTGGTACCCATGGCTGATCAAGTCCGAGACCCTGCACTACGGCTATGCCCTGGTGATGCTGATCGGCCTGTGGGTCTTCCGCAAAGGCTTTACCGGACGGTCGCACACCTGGTGGATGGTGGCGTTTTGGATCCAATTCTGGCATCACATCGAACACTTTCTGCTCATTTGGCAGGCCACTACGCACCATAATTTTTGGGGGAAACCGGTGCCGTGCAGCATCCTGCAGCTCGTGTTTCCTCGGGTGGAATTGCATCTTTTCTACAACTCAATCGTATTCATCCCGATGGTCATTGCGATGTATTACCACATGTTCCCGGCCGAAGGGGAGGGAAGCCCAGTCTGCACGTGCGAGTGGGGCCGTCACGAGTTGGTACGAGCTGCCTGATCAACGAGGGACCAACCGTTGGCAGCTAAGTCTTGGAAGATGCGGACAGCCCCCCTTGCTCAGGAAGGAATGTCGAATTCTCTTGGGGATAACCTGCGCTGCGACTCTACTGATCGCTGGTTGTTCCAAATCGGTCGAGCCGCCGTTTGTCGCGATTGAGCAAGACGTCTCGCCCACGCCAGCGCAGGTTGGCCCCGCTACCGTGACTCTCAAATTAGCCGATGCCGCTGCCCAACCGATCACGGGGGCGCGCATTGCAGTTGAAGGAGAAATGTCGCACGCGGGCATGAGTCCTCGGTTTGCGGAGGCGAAGGAATTGGGGCAGGGCCGCTACCAAGCTCAAATCCGGTTTGAGATGGCGGGTGATTGGATTATTCTTCTCCATGTCACTCTGCCCGGCGGAAAGAAGCTGGAACGGCAGATCGACGTAAGGGGCGTTCGGCCTAACTAGGCAAGCTGTTGAATCCATCCTCCATCCCGGCCCCCGACAATCCTGATTCGCTTCCGTTCGATTTGATGCGAGTGCCGGGCTTGGGCCATTTATTCCGCTGGCGTTATGCTCGCCCGTTGCTTCAGGCCCCACTTCTGCTCCTCAGCCTGATCATGATCCTGCACGGATTATTCGGCCCGACTCTCGCGCCGAAGAGCCTGGCCACGACCCTGAGTTGGCTTCATTTTCGCGGCGTTCTCGTACTTGTGCTGCTCTGCGCCGGGAATTTTTTCTGTCTCGCATGTCCTTTCATGCTGGTGCGTCAACTGGCGCGCCGCTTTTTCAAACCTCGCTACAGCTGGCCCCGAGCGTTGCGGAACAAGTGGCTTTCGGTCGGCCTGTTCGTGCTGATCCTGTTTACCTACGAACTGTTCGATCTCTGGTCTTCGCCGTGGTGGACGGCCTGGCTGATTGTGGCCTACTTTTTTTCTGTGCTCGTGGTCGATGGGTTTTTCAAGCACGCTTCGTTTTGCAAGTTTGTTTGTCCAATCGGGCAATTTAATTTTGTCGCCTCCACACTCTCGCCTTTCGAAGTGAAGGTGCGCGATCAGGATGTTTGCACGCGCTGCCACACCAACGATTGCATCCGCGGCAGGCGCGAGCCGGTCTCAGATCTGGTGACAATCCGCGGGTGCGAATTGGCTCTGTTCCAACCGAGTAAAGTTGGCAACATGGATTGCACATTCTGTCTGGATTGTGTTCACGCTTGCCCTCACGACAACATTGGAATCTTGAGCCGGATGCCGGCGAGTGAGTTGATGGCCGATCCAATTCGGTCAGGGATCGGCTATTTCTCCCGCCGCAAGGACCTGGCGGCGCTGGCGATCGTATTTACCTTTGGCGCGCTGCTGAACGCGTTTGGCATGGTGAGTCCCGTCTACGCGGTGGAACGTTGGCTGGGACGAATATTGCACGTGAGTCACGAAACTCCTGTGCTCGGCGTGATCTTCACGTTCTTCTTGATTTTGGAGCCGGTCCTGCTACTGGGGCTGGCTGCGTGGGTGACGCGCATCTGGGCGGGTAGTCGGCGAGCGCTGTTGCCACTCGCAGTGAGATATACGTACGGCCTCGTCCCTTTAGGCTTTGGCATGTGGTTGGCTCACTACTGCTTTCACTTCTTGACAGGGCTTTACACGGTGATCCCCGTGACTCAAAGCGCGGTCGCAAGTCTAGGCTGGCCCCTGTTAGGAGAACCCCGCTGGTCCTTGACCGGCCTGCCAGCGAACATCGTGCAAGTAATCGAGATCGGATTCCTGGTGCTCGGTTTTGCCGGATCTCTTGCGGTAACTTATGGTCTAGCGGAAAGCGATTGCCCAGATAGCCCCCTGCGGGCGTTTCTTCCGTGGGGGACGGTCTGCCTCGCACTTTGGTCTGCCTCGATGTGGTTGATGTTTCAGCCGATGGAAATGCGCGCCATGCTCATGAGCGGATAGGCCGGTTCAGAAGATACGGAACTGGGGTGTGGTTTGTGGTAAGAAAATGCTAAATTGCCATACTCAAGGGAGAGAAGTTTCAGTCGGCCTTCTGTTTGCGCTCTTGCTGCTGTCGCCTCCGCCAGCGAGCGCACACAACGGACCACCATTTCCCATTGTCGAGAACCGGAAAATTGGGCCGTGTATCGTTTCTCTTTGGACTCATCCCGATGTGGGCGTTGGCGCCTTCTATGTATTCGTGGCACCGGCGCCGGGTGGTGCGGTTCCGGATGATCTGAAAATCGAAATTGGCGTGCAACCGGTCACTGGAAGACTGCCCGAGGTGCTTTATGCGGCTCAGCGCGTGAAATCGCACGGACAAGTGGAATACAACGCTCAGGCCGAGTTCGACAAACAGGAATTATGGCGTGTTCGGCTTGTCGTGCAGAGTTCGCAAGGCGGAGGTGAGGCAATAGCACAGGTAGAAGTGACTCCACCTGGGTTTGGCCGGTGGGACCTCTTGTTATATCTTTTACCGTTTCTTCTGGTGGCGTTCTTGTGGTTTCGAGGCATCTCGCGCGCAAGGCGGCGTCGGAACGCGCAAATGAGGAGCGAAGATCGCCCAACAGGTGCCACGGGCATAGCTAATTTTGGACGTTTCACGGAGGCGGCGATTCCCGGACGCAGGCATAATGAGGCTGAGTTTTGATGCGCATCGATTCATTCATCGCGTTCAAGCAAGATTCCGCTGTGAGTGACACGGGCATGGCCGCCCTCCAATCCGTGGCGGCCCGCCTGTTTCTCGCAGGCCTGGTGCTGGCGCTCGCCGGATGTCATTCCGCTCCCAAGTTGCCTGCAGAGGGGTCAAAGGCTTATGCGGACGTCGTTTCTGCGTTCTACATTGGATTGGCGGCCTTGCAGGTGGGCGATGACGTGCACGCCGAGAGCAAACTCTCTGAGGTAACCCAGCTCGTACCCACCGAACCCGCAGGATGGGCCAACTGGGGAGTGCTGGCGTTGCGCCAGAGAAACTATGACGCAGCGGCGCAAAGACTCGAACGAGCCCGCGATCTTGCCCCGCAAAGCGATCAGATCTACGACCTGCTGGGAATTCTTGAAGCAGATCGAGGCCATTCCGCGGAAGCGATCGCCGACCTGCGGAGAGCAGCAGACCTCAATCCCAAGAACCTGCGGGCAGCTTATTCGCTTGCGGAAGAGATCGAACGGCAAGGCGTTGCCAACAGCGAAGGCGACGTCCAGCAAGTGATTCAGAAAATCATCGCGTCGCAGCCGGACAACCTCGCCGCATTGCTCGAGTTGAGCCGCGTGGCTGCGAAACGCGGCGATGCCGTCACGCTGAAATCCGCCGTAGCCGAGATTAGCGCACGGTCATCAGCCTGGCCGGCCGAAGTGCAGCAGCAACTTGCCACCGTGCAGGTTGCGGCAGGCGGGCCGGATTTACGCACAGCCGCCACTCGAACCACTTTCCTGCGCAACGTGCTCATGCGCATTCCTGAGTACCGCCAGAGTCTTTCGGTGATCAAGGCTCCCGCTGGAGAAGAAGCTCAGCCCTTCACCCGTTTTGTGCGATTGGAATCGCCGGTCTTCAAGCCCGCGCCGGCAGACATGACAATCAAGTTCGCGGCGCAGCCGGTCGCGGATGCTGGCAATCATCGCTGGAATTGGATCGGAGCCATTCAACTCGGCAGCGCAGGCGTGCCCGTCATCGCCGAAGCGAATGGCCGCGAAGTGCATTTATCCACCGGTGCTACTCTTCCCTTCCCTGGGGGACCATCTTCTGTTCCGCCGTCGCCTGAGGGAATTTTGCAAGTCGACTTCAACTACGATTTCAAAACGGACCTCGTGCTCGCGGGCGCGGGCGGCGTGCGTTTGTTCCGCCAAGACAGTCCGAGCGCATTTACTGACGTAACCACCCAAACCAAATTGCCGAGGTCTGTAGTCAATGCCCACTATACCGGCGCGTGGGCGGTCGACATTGAAGCGGATGGCGATCTCGACATCGTGCTGGGATCAGGCGAAGGATTGCCGCTCGTCTTGAGAAACAATGGCGACGGCACGTTTCTGGAGATTCATCCTTTTGCCGGAATTACAGGCGTGCGCGGATTTGCCTGGGCTGACCTTGATGGCGACGGCAACCCCGACGCCGCGATCATCGACGGGGCGGGGCGACTTCACGTCTTTATGAATGAGCGGCAGGGGCAGTTCCGCGAGCGTCCGCTCGCTGCAGGTTTGCCGCTCGTCAAAGCGATTGCGGTCGCCGATGCTAACAACGATGGAGTTCTCGATCTCTTGGCGGTGCAGGCTGACGGCGCCATCGTTCGGATTTCTGACAAGAACGAAGGACAAAGCTGGGACACGGCAGAGATCGCCAGAGTCCCGGACGCCGCCAACAATCTTGCGGGCGAGATGCGACTCCACGTCGCTGACCTCGACAACAATGGAGCACTCGATCTGTTTCTGGCTCGCACAGCGCAACGTCCTGGGGCTGCTGCAGCGGGCGCACTGATTTGGCTCGGCGACGACAAAGGGAACTTTGTTCTGCTGGACCATTCTTCGGGTCCCGCGCTGGTATTCGACGCAGCAGACCTGAATGGGGATGGCAAGCTCGATCTGCTTGGGCTTTCCGCCGACGGAGAGCCGATTGAATCGATCAATCAAGGATCGAAGAATTACCACTGGCAAGTGGTGCGTCCGCATGCCGCTCAGGCCGTCGGCGACCAGCGCATCAACCCATTCGGCATAGGCGGGGAAATCGAAATTCGCTCCGGTTTGCTGGCGCAGAAGCAACCAATCGCGGGTCCGCAACTTCATTTCGGGTTGGGGGAGCAAACCGAGGCGGAAGTTGTACGAGTCGTCTGGCCGAATGGCACAGTGCGCGCCGAATTTGACGTGAAGGCGGACCAGGAGGTTGTGACCGAGCAACGCCTGAAGGCTTCGTGTCCGTTTCTCTACGCTTACAACGGAAAGCAGATGGAATTCGTGAAAGATGCGGTGCCGTGGGGCTCGGCCATTGGTTTGCGCATCAATACTCTTGGCTCTGCGCAAATCGCAGCAACCGGAGAATGGTACAAGATTGGCCGGGACCAACTCGTGCCACACGACGGTTATTACGATATCCGCATCACGGCAGAACTGTGGGAGGTCTACTACTACGATTATCTCGCGCTCATGGCTGTCGACCATCCCGTTGGCACCGAGATTTTCGTCGATGAGCGTTTCGTCATTCCGCCCTTGAAGCTGGGCATTACCACGGTGACCACGCCGCACAAGATCGCTCGAGCCATTGACGATAATGGTCAGGACGTGACCGATATCGTAAGTACGCTCGACGGAAGAGCCCTTGCCAGCTTTGGCCGCGGTCAGTATCAGGGTGTAACACGCGATCATTACCTCGAAGTGGATCTCGGCGAGGACGCGCCGAAAAGCGGACCGCTTTTTCTAATTGCACAGGGCTCAATCCACGATACTGAGTCGTCGGTAAATGTGGCCATCACTCAGGGCACTCGCTGGCATGCTCACGGATTGAGCGTCGAAGTGCCGGACGGAGATGGCGGATGGATTACGGCTCAAGACAATCTGGGCTTCCCCGCAGGTCGGAAGAAAACAGTTCTGTTCGATCTGACAAGCGTCTTTCGGCCTGGCACTCCGCGCCGCGTGCGGTTGCGCACCAACCTGGAAATTTACTGGGATGCCATTCAGTGGGCGCAGGGTGCGCCCGACACTCCGCTGAAGACGGTGACGCTCGATCCCAACCTGGCGGATCTGCACTATCGCGGATATTCCGTCATGAACATGCCCGTGGGCGCGCGCGCCCCCGAGGTGCCCGATTACAACCAGCTTGAAGGAACAAAACAGCACTGGCGCGATCTGATTGGCTATTACACACGTTACGGCGACGTGCGTGAGCTAATCAACCACATCGACGACCGTTACGTGATCGTGAATTCCGGCGATGAACTCTCATTGCGCTTCCCCGAGCAACCGCCTCCGACGGCAGGTTGGGTGCGCGACTTCGTGATCGTCGGCGATGGCTGGATCAAAGACGGCGATTACAACTCCACTTTCTCCAAAACGGTGTTGCCTTTGCCCTATCACGCTAAAAACGAATATACGACCCGGCCGAGCCGCCTCGAGGATGAGTGGGTCTACCGTCAGCATCCTGACGACTGGAAAACCTATCACACGCGCTATGTCACTCCTGATGTTTTCAAAAACGCATTGAGGGATGAAACCGGGAGATGACAGGCAACCGGACTGCAAGGGTTTTCCTCGCAATTTTCTTTATGGCGCTGTTGGCTACCCCTCTAGTGATTAAGCGCGTGGCAGCGCGGCGCGTGGCCGACAGGTCGAAGATCGACGCAACAACAGCACTCGCTCGCCACGGCTTCCATCTTGAAGAAGTCTCCCACGCGGTTGGCATCGATTTTATCCATCGGTCTCCTAAGCTCGATTCGAAATTAGATCCCATCCTGCCGGAGGTTGCCTCGATGGGTGCATCGGTGTCGATCGTCGATTTCGATCGCGACGGCTGGCCCGACATCTACGTCACCAACAGCGCGATTGGAAGCAAGAATGCCTTGTACCGCAACATGCACGATGGCACCTTCAAGGATGTGGCCGGCGAAATGGGCGTTGCTGATGTCAACCAGGCCGGTACCGGAGTTTCAACCGGCGCGGTTTGGGGCGATTTTGACAATGACGGATATGAAGACTTGTTCCTGATCAAGTGGGGACGTCCCGAGTTATTTCACAACAATCAGGGCCACGGCTTCACGCGCGTAAGCGAGCAGGCTGGGTTGCCACCATGGATCAACGCCAACACCGCCATCTGGCTTGATTACGACGGCGATGGCCTCCTCGACCTATTCGTCGGGGGCTACTATTCCGAAGACATTGACCTTTGGCATCTCACCACCACGCGCATCATGCCCGACAGCTTCGAATACGCCAAAAATGGCGGGCGGAAGTATTTGTTTCACAATCTCGGAAACGGCAAGTTTGAAGAGGTCAGCGCGAAAGTTGGCATCAACAGCCGGCGTTGGGCATTGGCTGCATCCGCGGCGGACCTGCGCGGGACCGGCCATCCTGATTTGTTTATCTCGAATGATTATGGAGTGTCCGAGCTGTATTTCAACGATGGCAGGCGGTTTCACGAAGTCGGCGAGCAGACTGGCGTCGGCTTTGCGCCAAAGAGCGGGATGAATGCGGCCTTCGGCGACATTCTCAATCAGGGCCGATATGCGGTATACGTTTCCAACATCTCGGAAGACGGAATACTGATTCAGGGAAATAACTTGTGGATGCCAAAGGAAGGCACCGCGGGCGATACCATTCAGTATCAGAACCTGGCGCGCGACTTTGGCGTCGAACTGGGCGGATGGAGTTTCGGCGCGCAGTTCGGCGATTTGAACAACGATGGAACGCTCGACTTGTATCTGACGAATGGCTACATCTCTCTCGACCGAAACCGGAGTTATTGGTACGACTTCTCCAAAGTCGCTGGCGGAAACAGTACCATCATCGGCGACGCCAGGAACTGGCCGGCGTTTGAAGGACGGAGTTTGTCAGGGTATCAAGCTAAGCGAGTCTGGCTAAATGACGGCGCCGGTAAGTTTATCGATGTTGCCAAGGCTGTTGGTGTTACCGATACCTACGACGGACGTTCCGTAGCGCTGGCGGATTTGTGGAATCGCGGCGTCCTGGACGTTGTTGTTGCCAACCAAAATGGCCCGTTACTGCTTTACAAGAACACGGTAGCTCCGGGGAACGATTGGATCGAATTCGAATTGGAAGGAACCGCGAGTAACCGCAGCGCGATCGGCGCGCAAGTGACGATGTTTTGGAACGGCCAGCGGCAGGTACAAGAAGTTTCCGGAGGCACCGGCTTTGCCGCGCAAAATGACCGGCGGCTGCATTTCGGCCTGGGTACGAATCCACACATCGAGAAAGCCATAATTCGCTGGCCATCGGGCAGAATTCAAACCATCGACCACCCCGCCGCTAATCAATTGCTCCAAATTAAGGAGCCGGCATGAGCCAGCAGATGAGCGCTCCGGTCCTGCCGCCTCAGTCCCCAGCGCAACGGAAGCCGCTTACGATTTTCGATAGCCGATTTCTCGCGCCTGCTTTTATTACTTGCATTCTCCTGGCCGGTAACCTGTCGTTCGGCATGCTCGAGAGCTACCAGAAGACGCTGCTCGCAATCCTCACAAGTATTTTCGTCGAACTCGCGCTCGGCCGGGTCTTCCTTCACAAATGGCTAAACCCCGCCAGCGCTTACATCACCGGCATCAGCGTTGGCATCCTGATTCGCTCCCCTGCCTTCTGGCCTTACGCACTCTGCAGCGCCATTTCCATCACATCTAAATACGTGTTGCGGGTGAAGAGCCGCCACATCTGGAACCCGTCGAATTTCGGCATTTCGGTGATGCTGTTCCTCGCGCCTGAGACGGTAGCCAGTTTGAGTATCCAGTGGGGCAACTATCTTTGGCCAATACTGGTGATCTGGCTATTAGGATCGCTGATCATCTGGCGCGTTCGGCGCTTCCATATTACTGGCACTTATGTTGCATCGTTCATCCTGTTCGCGTTTGTGCGAAGCTGGATGGTTGGCAGCCCCTGGCAGTCGGAGATCGCGCCGATTACCGGTCCAATGTACCAACTGTTTATCTTCTTCATGATTACCGATCCAAAGACCACAGTTCGCTCCAGGACCGGACAATGCATCACCGCATTCCTGGTGGCGCTGCTGGAAATGGTGTTGCGCTTGCACCAGAGCGTCTACGCGCCCTTTTACGCACTCTTCGTTGTGGGTCCCACCGCCATGCTGATCGAGATTTGGCTGGACTCGCGCCGCGCGAGCGCCTCGAAGCTAAGGGCGGCGCAATAACAGTTTGCGAAAGGGGCATTCAACATTTGATGCAACGAACCCGAGCTAGGTGTTGGCTGCTGCTGGCAGCGCTGATCGTGTTGGTAAGCTGCAGACAAAAACGCTCCAGCGCACCCGAAACCGAAGGGGCGAAACCACAGGCCCCAATCGCCGCACCCTCGGCGCCACCATTCGTGCCGCCATTGCCCGACTCCGCCGCCGGTCGCTCTCGTTCATCGGGCCCCATCGAGTTCACCGACGTAACCGCTCAAGCAGGTATTCACTTTAAACACAACAGCGGCGCTTTCGGAAAAAAGTATCTCCCGGAAACCATGGGTAGCGGAGCTTGCTTTCTCGATTACGATAACGACGGATGGCAGGATATTCTGCTCGTCAATTCTATGGATTGGCCTGGGCATAAGGCTGGCAAGTCTTTCCCAGCCCTGTATCACAACAACCGGGACGGAACGTTCAGCGATGTAACGCGGCAAGCTGGCCTTGCGGTAGAAATGTATGGGCTCGGCTGCGCCGTCGGCGATTACGACAATGATGGCTATGTCGATATTTACATCACCACCCTCGGCTCCAACCATCTATTTCGCAATCTTGGCAATGGCAGGTTCGCCGACGTAACCGCCAAAGCAGGAGTGGCCGACCCGGGGTTTTCCGCCAGCGCAGTCTGGTTCGACTATGACAACGATGGCAAGCTCGATCTCTTTGTCGCGCACTACATCGACTGGTCCATGGCGACGGATCAATTCTGCTCACTCGACAACAAGAACAAGTCTTACTGCACTCCGCAGACGTACAAGGGCCAAAGCTCGACGCTCTTCCATAACAAGGGAGATGGAACTTTTGAGAACGTGACGCGGCATGCCGGCCTCTACGATCCCACGAGCAAATCGCTCGGCGTCGCTCTATTGGATTATGACAACGATGGCTGGCTCGATCTCTTCGTCTCCAACGACACCGAGCCGAACAAGCTCTACCACAACAACCACAACGGCACTTTTACGGATGTCGCAGTCGCGGCCGGCGTCGCCTATAGCGAAGCGGGCACCGTGCGCGCTGGGATGGGAACCGATGCGGCCGATTACGACAACTCCGGATGGCAAAGCCTGGTGATTGGGAACTTCACCAATGAGGGCATGGCGCTCTACCACAACGATGGCTCCGGCTTGTTTTCAGATGAAGCGCCCGCTGCCGGTATGCGACGGATATCGACCAGATCGCTTACATTCGGCACTTTTTTCTTTGACTATGATCTCGATGGCCTGCTGGACGTTCTCGCCGTCAACGGCCACGTCTCGGACGACATTAGTGTCATACAGCCAAACGTCAAGTATGCGCAACCCCCTCATCTTTTCCGCAACCTTGGCAACAACAAGTTCGAGGAAGTGACCACGAAGCTCGGCGCAGCGCTGCCACGGCCGATCGTTGGCCGGGGAGCGGCCTATGGAGATTTCGACAATGACGGTGATCTGGATTTACTAATTACAGCGAACAACGGGCCTGCACGCTTGCTCCGCAATGACAACGGTAACCGGAACGACATGCTGCGCGTGAAGACGGTAGGCACACGCTCGAACCGTGATGGCATCGGAGCGAAGGTTACAGTCACAACCAACAAAGGGACGCGATTGTGTCGTATGGTTAAGACGGGTTCGAGTTATTTATCCCAAAGTGAGATGCCACTCACTTTCGGCCTCGGCAAACCGGAAGATGGCAAGAGAGTAAGCCTCGAGATTGTATGGCCCAGCGGCCAGAAAGATACAATCTCAAACATCAATCCCAATCAGTTCATCACCGTGAAAGAAGGCAAAGGAATTACTTCGGCCCAACCCATTGTTCCCATCAAGGCTGGTTCCTCTTTTCTGCTGCCCGCCTCGCAAAAGTGATAATTCACGGGCACGCGAATATTCTTGACGGGGGGACAAATCGCAATTCACAACTTCGGCTCCTACGTCGCGCGAGTGGCCCGACCGCCATGTGGGTTGTGGACGGCGTGGCGGGTGGCGCACTTGATCGAGGAGGATGCGGGGTCCGCTACCATACCTCGCAGGCTTGGCGCATTCTGCGGCAACTGGGTTGGAGGTACCAGCGTCCGGCAGGACGGGCTCTGGAGCGGAACGAAGCCAGGATCCGGTGATGGAAGCAGGAGCGCTGGCCGGAGCTAAAAAAGGCCGAAACCGAAGGGCGAACCATCGTCTTTATCGACGAAAGCTGGCTGAGCGCACGGCCACACCGCTGCCGTCGAGCAGCTGAGAGGAGCACGACATGGCAATTCCGTATTACCACGTTGATGCATTCACGGGTGAGCTCTTTGCAGGTAACCCGGCGGGGGTCTGCATCCTTTCCGCTTTTCTCGCGGATAGCATCATGCAGAAAATTGCGGCTGAGAACAGGCACAGCGAGACCGCTTTTGTTGTTCCGCGCGCGGATGGTGATTTCGACTTGCGCTGGTTCACACCCAAAGCCGAGGACGACCTATGCGGGCACGCGACCTTGGCATCCGCCTATGTGCTCGCGCTGCGGAAGCACAGCGGGTGGCCGCTTCGCTTCCACACCCGCGGCGGCATGTTGACCGTCGCTCAGGGCCAAGACAGCTTTGAAATGGACTTTCCCGCCCAGCCACCCCAACCATGTGAGACGCCAGTCGGCCTCTTACCAGCCCTGGGTTTGAAAGCGGCGCTGGTAATGAAATCGCGCGATTACCTCGTGGTGGTGGATCAGTCTGATCAAGTGCGAGCGCTCTCGCCCGACATTGCCGCGCTTGCCAAACTGGATGCCGGGAGCGGAACGATTGTTACCGCTCCCGGCGAGGGTGACGTGGATTACGTGTGCCGAATGTTTCTACCGTCGGTCGGCATCGATGAGGACCCCGCAACCGGCTCGATACACTGCACACTGGCTCCGTATTGGGCGGGGCGGCTGGGTAAGGACACATTGCGTGCGCAACAACTCAGTGTCCGCGGTGGATCCATGCAGTGCACAATCGATGGCGATCGCGTGAAGATCGCCGGCCGGGCACGCTTGTACCTTCACGGCACGCTCGAACTCTAAATCCGGTCGGCAGCGGAATCCGTCTATAAACTGGTTGGGTTAAGGATGAGGTGTTAAAAAGTAGAGGACAAATGGGCAATTTTGGGTTGCAGCTGGTGCGGACGGCAGATCGTCGGTGGCGCTCCTGATGGCAAATCGCTTTCACGGTGTCGCGAAGGGCGAGACGGGTGTATTATGGTGCCGTTTTCGAAAGCAAGAAGGAAATTCCGGTTGATCCGTATAGTGTGTCTGGACTTCCACAAAGATTGCTGAATAGGAGAGAAACATGAAGAAGCTGCTCTGCGGAGTTGTGTGTCTATTCCCCTGTCTGATGTTTGCCCAAAGCCCATTCGACGGTACTTGGAAGACCAATATGGCCGAGTCCAAGCTGTCGCAAAAGCCGTACATTTTTTCCGTCAACAATGGCATGTACGACTGCGAAAGTTGCGTCCCCAAAATCAATGTCAAGGCCGACGGCCAGGACCAGTCCGTTACCGGCCAGACCTATGACGTGATCTCCGTGCAGGCGGCGGACGCGAATTCGATTCACGTCACCACGAAAAAGGCTGGTAAGCCCACCGGTGATTCGACCCGGACAGTCTCTGCCGATGGAAAGACGCTGACCATAGCGGGCACTAACTACCCCGCCGACGGCAGCCAGCCTTACAAGTCGGAAGCCAAGTTCACGCGGGTCGCCGCGGGTCCTGCCGGCTCCAATGCGACCTCCGGCTCCTGGCGCATTCAGCATGTTAACGAAGATACCGCGGGGCTCACCACCACGTGGAAGGTCTCAGGCGATGAAGTGAGCATGTCCACTCCGACCGGCGAAAGCTGGCAAGCCAAATTTGGCGGCGAGGGGCAGCCGGTCAAAGGCACTTATGCCAATGAGACTGTGTCGGTAAAGAAGCTGGGACCGCATGAAATCGAAGTCGCCTACAAACGTGACGGGAAACTCTACGTTGTCGACAAACTGACGGTCTCCGCGGATGGCAAGAAAATCACCGAGATCTCGGATAACAAGTGGCTGGGAAGAATTTCGACGTATACCGACGAAAAGCAGTAGCCACAATCATACAAACTCTACAGGTGCTTCCCGCCGCGGCGGGAAGCACCTTCTCGCCAGAGGATTTTGCGGCTGAATTTTGGTTTTCCTGAATTTTGGTTTTCCTGATTTTGAAGTCGTCGGACCTGGATGTCACGATTCGTGGCAAAGCTCACGCCGTGAAATGTGAACTCGCTTTGCATTCCCCATTGCGTGGTCGCGGATCTGACGTTGGGGGGATGACAAAGGGGGGGGCGAAGCATTTTGACGCCCCTCGTGTTAGGGGGAGCTGCCTGGTTTTGGCGGCGTGGGGGTCTCCCACCCACCCCGGCTTTCCCCCCAAAGCGTCTGCCTCCAGAGCGAGAACCTGACACGCACTCCTGTCAACGAATATGTGGCAATTTGCCTTTAAAGAGGCGACGAGGTTTTGCGACGGTCGGAAGATAGCACAGAAATCCAGAAGTATCCTATATCATTCACATTTCAATAAGTGGCCGGGCAGGTTCGTTGTGCTTGAATCGTTCGCGCAGCTCACCGCGTATAAGTACCTTGAATCCGGAAGAATCATGAGGTGGAGATCCGACAATAAGAGCGTCGGGGTCTCGGGCGAAATTAAGGTGGACAATCTAAGGCAAACATCCGAAGTTTTTGGACAACTTGAACTCCAGGGAGCAGCAAACGCTGTTATCTCGTTTATGCAGCGGACGCTTCATTAGCTTCTACCTTCACCAAGTGTCCCTTTCCCTCCAGTGTGCTCAGGTCAATATCAGCGACACATTTGACTTGCACATAGTCAAGCGTCAGATTGCCTTCGACGTGAACGGTCCCCTTTCCATTCTCAAAATCCGCCGCGCTGAAGTCTGAAGTGCCCCGGTCCAGGCGGAATCCAAGTTCCGTTCCTCCCTTGGTTTGAGTAAACTTGATGTGAACGTAGTCGCGATCAATGGCCTCTTTGAATAGTTTCGTGGTGCGCTCGGGCCGCAATCCCACTTTAACCGAGTGATCCCCTTCACACAAGCGGTCAACTAAACTCTTCCTCTGCGGCGCATTCGGATCGGGCGGCGGGGGAGCGGGTGCTGGGTTCTTGGCGAGTTTCTCCATCTTCTTCCTCAGGCTGAGCGGTCTCATGTCGGTCCAAACTTCCTTGATGTAGTCCAGACATTCCGCCTTGGGACCGTTTTTGCCGACAGGTTTCCAGTCTCGCGGAATTTCTTTGTAGTCTGGCCATATTGAATATTGCCCTTCGTGATTCATCACGACTTTGTAAATCGTAGTATCTTCCTTGTCGGGGTCGTTCCCGCTCATCTTCATCTCTCCGTCCAATCGAAGTTTTACAACTATCTATGCACTCTAAGTCGACCAAGATGTTCATTCATCGCAATTCTGATGGCACTCAACCCGGGGCATGTACCTTCCAATCTTCCGTATAGAATACCACGGCCAAACGCCTGAACCGCGCGGATAGACTTCGCGCACAAATGCTTCGGAGATACGCGCCCGTGCCCCACTGCGCGCCCCCTGTGTTGATTCCAGCCACAGCGACTACGGCAACCGTCCCTGCCCAGGCCCGCGGAGTTGCGCTCACCTCCGCCTACGTTCCTGCGGAGAGTAGGCGGGAATCATCTGCACGCCGAGGAACAAACAACATTCTGAGGCAGTCGAATCCGCTCTGTCACCGAACACCTGCTTCCGGATTGTTCTGATATTCAAGCTCCATTCGATTCGGTGGTTACATTCGCGCTCGCGATTTGCTAGATCCAACAACTCTGAATTGTGGCTTACGTTGGGGCTCTGTGGTTACTCCATGACAACCGGAACATCAGAATGCGTAACGTAGGGACTCGGTTAGCGAGTTAGCGTGAAAATAGCGTGGCGCTGTCGGGCCGATGAACGAACCTTCACCGTACTGGTAGTAATTCCAGCCCGCGTTATAGGTCAGCTTATGGCCAATATCCACGCTCAGGTTGACGACAGGTTGCTGGTACTTATACTGCAACGAGCCGAGAGGCTGCAGAATGTTGAACTGCGGCACGTTGCCGTCAACACTGGTGATGCTGTAGCCGACGTTGGCCATCACGCGTTTCGCCGGCTTGAACCTGACAGCGGCCATTCCGAAATTGGTGTGGTTGGTGTAGTACGAGTTGGCCATCAGGTTATTGGCCGTATCGTTCCCTGCACAATCGTTGTTATTGGCGTTGGCCACGAAAGGAAGGATCACCCCGGTTGGCGGCGTGTCGTTGAAGCAGATCAGGGCATTTTGGATCACGCTGTTGAAGTTGTACGCCAGATCCAGTCCGAAGCGTTCGCGCGGCGCCAGCGACGCAGTCAGCCCGTAGTTTTGGTTGTGGCCCACGTACTGGGTCTGTGCGTCGGCGTTGGATTGTTGCAGGATGTTGATGGATCCGCCCAGGGTCGCCCACGAGCGTGGTGTGTAGCTCGTCTGGAAGCGGTAGCGCCCTTCCTTGCGTGGCGACATGCGGACGAACACCGCGTTGTAGTTCGTGTGCTCCAGATCGAAATTCAATCGCAAGGCATGGGTGGGCCGTGCCCACAGCCCGAAGAGCGCCGTTTTCTCCAGTCCCACGAAATGGTCCAAGTCTCCGGGCAGAAAATCGTTGAAGTGGTTGAACTCCCGGTCGCCATAGCGGTAACCGATGCGCGCCCCGGCCTTTTTCGAAATGTCCCAGGCCAGTTCGGTCTGATTTCTCGTCCAAGTCTGATTGAAGGAGGCCTGTTGCAGGGTGGGTACAATCGCAGGAGTGGTTGATGTCAGCGGCGTCAGCAACGTGCAGTTTTTTGCGGCTATGATTGCAGCCGTACAATCACTGTCGACTTCGCTGAAATTGCCATTCTCCGGAATGCGGTAAGCCCAAAAATAAAATTTATCGATCAAGCGCAGATGTTTGGTGAGATGCACGGTGGCCCCGAGATCGGCCGTGTCGGAAATTCGGTTGGCATCGGCCGTCCCAGTGCCGAGGAAGGCAAGGGTGTTGGTGCGCGTTATTAGGCCGCCGAATGACTCGTCCAATGGCGTGTTCATATCGGCGGAGCTGTAGGCAAAAGAAGCAACCAAGTCTACCCGCTGGAAGTAATTGCTGCGCAGGCTGATGCGCTCGGTGGGCGTGGAAGTGCGGATCCGCTGGTTCCGCAAGTAGCTGGAGTACGCGCTGCATGTGACATCGGTCAGGGTCCCATTGACAATCAGACTTGTTGCCGGTGGCACCACGGCGCAGGGTTCCTTGTTCACAGTGTCGATGGACAAGCCCAGCGAGACGGAACTTGCCGGCGTTGTGGGCACGAGCGCCTCGTTGATGGGATTCAGTTGGTAGTCCGTATCCCCCTTGTAGTAATCGAGGAATTGGTCGTAGCTGAGAACGGTTCGCGGCGCGATTCTAAAGTCCACCCCCAAGCGGTAGGAGTTCATGGTTGTATTCCAGTCCTGGAGGAGCGAAGCTTCCGTACCCTCGTGGATGCTGCTGTATGAAGGCCCGGTCATGTTATTGTGCGAAAATCCAAGGCGAAAGCTCACGCTGGACTGCGGTAGAAGCGTGAGGTCTACGTCGCTCATGCGCCGTGTCGTATCAAATTCGTTGGGCGAATTCAGCACCGGAATCGACGGAGTGGAGGTTGGCGGATTCAGTGGATTCGCCAGCAAGTCGTAATCGGAGAAATACTGGTCGCGCCGGAAACTGCCTTGCAGGTTGTACCATTTGTTCTTGTCTGCCCGCAGCCGCGCGGCGTTGTTGGGATCGCCTCCCCATCCAAAGCTGTTGAGATAAAGATTGTCGAACAGCAGGCCCTGGTGATCGACCGACTGCATCGTAAGCGTCTGGTCGAGTATTCGCGGGCCGGTCTGCAGATTCACCAGCGTGTCGTACATATCGCCGCTGCCGGTCACGTCACTGGAGCGGTAGCCTAGCTCGACTGAAGAGTGAATCTGGTACCCGCCGCGGGTCACGCCATCGGGTTCGGCGGGCGGGGCTGGGGTCGGACTCGCGGCGGGCGTTTGGGCTAAGAGTGTTTTTGGTGACGACACGATGATTGCGCACAAAAGCACCGCTAGGGCCAGTCGACGTTTGCTGTAACCACAGGCGTCTGCCGAGCTGCGCTCCGCTTGCACCCTTCGGCTTCGCTCAGGGCCGGCTTGTGGGGACACCCGTCTCTCCACTGGCGAATATGGCAGGACGAGTTTTCTTGGCGGCCCCATACGTACTCCCTACTTGAA
>Ga0302177_10000897_pt1 | contig 21605 bp, 24 predicted proteins | sample I_Palsa_E1_2_FD_198780 | JGI IMG/M metagenome (GOLD analysis project Ga0302177, IMG submission 198780) | Peat permafrost microbial communities from Stordalen Mire near Abisko, Sweden - I_Palsa_E1_2 | ecosystem: Environmental > Terrestrial > Soil > Palsa > Peat permafrost | place: Sweden... | reverse complement strand
GATCACGCGGCCGATATTGCACTCGCGGCGCGGATTCACGGCTATCCGCTCCTGCACAAACCCCTGCGGCCTGCCGCATTGCGGGCATTGCTGGCGGCGCTGAAGCGGCGGGTGGCGGCCCGCAACCCGGATCTTCTTACTCGCCCTCTTCCGGCTGAGGCTTGAGATCGTCCGGATTGAGCGTCAAATGTGCCGCGAGCAGCACCGCCTGAGTGCGATTGGCCGCGCCGAGCTTGCGCATGATCGCAGTCATATGCGCCTTTACGGTTGCCTCGGTGACCTCGAGTTCGTGGGCGATCTGCTTATTGAGTCGCCCTGAGCACAGCATGGTAAAAACCCGAAACTGCTGCGGGGTCAGCCCTGCGAGCCGCTCAGCCACGTCTAAACCCGCGGCATCCGTCGCTTGCGCCCTGGGGGCCGTGTAGCTCCGGGGAACGACCAACTCGCCACGCAGCACGGCCTGCACGCACTCGCAGATCGACGCGGCGTCGGCTGACTTCGATAAGAATCCCTGCGCTCCAAAGGCCAGGGCCTGCTGCACCGTGGCAGCATCATCCATGGCGGATACCACGATCACCGGCAGCTGCGGGTACGACCCGCGCACGTAGGCCAGCGCACTGAAACCATGGGCCCCAGGCAGATTCAGGTCCAGTAACAATAAATCGGCTCCCGGATCGCGCTCGAGCCACTCGAACATGGCCTCAACGCCGTCGGCCTCATGGAATTGCCCCGCCGGGCACGCACCGGAGACCGCGCTCGTTAAGGCCGCGCGGTACAGGGGATGATCATCAACGATGATCACACGGTACGCCATCGATCGGTGCTCACTGTACTCAGTCATCGTGTCGGATCAACCAGCTCATCTGCAGCCGCTCACCGCGGTTGCGCATTTTCGCCCAAGCGCGCCCCAAGCGTCGTGACTTAAGACCATCGTCTAGTACCGATCACCCTATGCCTCATTCATGATGAACGCGATTGCGATGCTGGGGGATCGATTTCATACGCTGCAATCCAGCCAAGCCTCCCTGAGGCCTATTGTCATAAGACCACGGCCCGGCTGCAGGGGCTGACGTGCAATGGTGGGCCAGCACATCTAGCGACAGGTTCAGGCGCCGGCGCCGCATTTCCAGGACAACAGGAGCCATACCGTGGCGACAAACACTCTGACAATGGGCGGTGCCGGGATCGACAAGGCGCATCGCCAGGTCATCTTCGCCTCAAGTCTCGGCACGGTCTTTGAATGGTACGACTTCTATCTTTATGGGTCGCTCGCGGCGATCATCTCGAAGCAGTTCTTTTCGGGCGTCAATGAGACCACGGGCTTCATCTTCGCGCTTTTGGCGTTCGCCGCCGGCTTTGCGGTGCGGCCCTTCGGGGCCTTGGTTTTCGGGCGTCTGGGCGACCTTGTGGGTCGCAAACACACCTTTCTCATCACCATCGTAATCATGGGACTCTCCACAGCGCTGGTGGGCGTCCTCCCCAGTTATGCGAGCGCCGGGGTCATTGCACCGATCGCCCTGATCGCGCTGCGTCTGCTGCAGGGTCTGGCACTCGGGGGCGAGTACGGGGGTGCCGCGACCTATGTCGGCGAGCACGCCCCACCCGGTAAACGCGGGCTGTACACCAGCTGGATTCAGACGACGGCGACACTCGGCCTGTTCCTGAGTCTTCTGGTGATCCTCGTGTGCCGCAACTGGCTCGGCGCCGACTTCGACACCTGGGGATGGCGAATTCCCTTCCTGATTTCCATCGTGCTGCTGGCAATCTCCGTGTACATCCGCATGCAGCTGGCGGAGTCGCCGGTGTTTCTGGAGATGAAAGCGGCCGGTACCCGCTCGAAGGCACCGCTCACGGAATCTTTTGCGCGCTGGGGTAACCTGCGCCTCGTCATACTGGCCCTGCTCGGCGCCACGGCCGGTCAGGCAGTCGTATGGTACTGCGGTCAATTTTACGCGCTCTTCTTCCTCACTCAGGTCCTCAAGGTTGCCGCCCAGCCGGCCAACCTCTTGATAGCAGGCGCGCTGCTCATAGGGACGCCGTTCTTCGTGATATTCGGCAGCCTTTCGGACCGGATCGGCAGAAAGAAGATCGTCTTGGCCGGCTGCCTGATCGCGTCCCTCACTTACATACCGATATTCAAGGGCCTGACACACTTCGCCAATCCAGCGATCGAAAGTGCCTCCCTCCATTCCCCGGTGACCGTGGTCGCGGACCCCAATTCCTGCTCGTTCCAATTCGACCCGGTCGGTAAAAAGAAGTTTGTACAGTCCTGTGATGTCGCGAAGGCCGCCCTCGCCAAGGCCGGTGTCCCCTATCGCAACGAGGCGGCGCCGGTTGGGAGCGTCGCGCAGATCCGCATCGGCGATGCGCCCGCCATCTCTTCCGTTGAAGGGGCCATGATGTCTGGCGCTGATTTCAAGGCCGCCACCGACACCTTCTCCAAGACTCTTGCCGGCGGACTTAAAGAAGCCGGCTACCCGGCCAAAGCCGACCCTGCGCAGATCAACTATCCGATGGTCCTCGCGTTGCTGGTGATTCTGGTCCTGTACGTCACGATGGTTTACGGACCGATCGCCGCGTGGCTGATCGAACTTTTCCCCGCGCGCATCCGCTACACATCGATGTCGCTGCCCTATCACATCGGCAACGGCTGGTTCGGCGGCTTCCTGCCCACTGTGGCCTTCGCGTTGGTGGCCCTCAGCGGTGACATCTACTATGGGTTGCGCTATCCGATCATCGTCGCTCTCATCACCGTCGTGATCGGAGCACTGATGCTTCCGGAGACTAAAGATCGGGCCGTCACCTGACGCCCCAAGCCTGACAACGGCTAAGCGCTGCCGGGCAATGTCGCTGGGTAAAACGGCTGCGACGCCTCCTTCGCAGCCCCCATTACCTCGAGCAGCGCCGTGATGTCTGCCCGCGCTTCCTGCAGAGCCTCTGCCGCCTTCGGGTTCGTTACTCCGCCAAGGCTGCCCTGGATCTCGGTGAGCCAGCGTGCCCCCTGCTCACAATCCGCTACGTTGCCACCGAACATTGTCATCAGGTCATCGACTCGCCGCGCGGATGGCTCCAGCCGGTCACGATCAACCCGGTCGGCTTTGAAGTGCATGAGCGCGTCGCGCGCCTGCGTGAGGCTCTTGCGCAGCCTCCACAGATGCGCCCGAGTCCTCGCGTACTCGGTGCGTGCTAAGACCCTATTGACTGGCATAGACACTTTCGGGGCCGGCATCGGTCCGGCTTACTAACGTATGTGTGTGTGCTGCAAGCATCTAACGCTCTATCTAACTAAGCGGTCACGGGCTCGCGGATGCCGCTTGCGCGATGCAGCACCGAGGGGATCTCAGCCATCTTCGATGCTGGGCGTGAGACGTCCAAGTCGGTAGCCGGAGACGCAGCACCGCGGCTGAGTCGCGCGCACTCCCGGGCGATCTCATCCGGGCGCAGCACGAGCCGCACGCAGCCGGTATCAATGGCGTTGATGGGCATACCGGGAAAGCGTGCCGATCCAGGATACTGCGCAAGCGTCACGCCGCCGCGCGCTTTGAGTGCCTGCACTCCCAGCGCACCATCTGCGCCCTCGCCGGAAAGAACAATTCCGATCGCGCTTTCCCCGCATTCCTTTGCAAGCGAAATGAACAGCAGATTTCCCGGGTGCTGTGATCCACCTGTGGCGGGCGCCACGCGAACGCGGCCATCGCTCACGATCAGGGTGGTGTTTGCGGTCATCAGATAAATATGGCCGGGCTCCAACGCCGCATCGTTGTAAACGTGTACCAGTGGCAGCGTCGTCTTCTTTTCCAGGGCATCGGACAAGAGCTTCTCGCGACCCGAGACAACTTGTTGAACGATGATTAGAGGGGCGCGGTAGCCGGGCGGTAATGCCGATATCAACTCGGAAACCGCCGCGAGGTCGCCCGCTGAGGAAGCCACAGCTACGATGGGAAATGAACTCATGAAAGCTCAGGTCACCGGGTGCGCATCAGGTTCAGGGACCGCAGCACCCGTTTCGACGCTGAGCGACTTAGGAGCATCTGGATGGACCGTACGAGTCCCTGCGTGGCGCAACCTCGCGAGCACATTGGACGATGCCAGGACCGACAAGTACGAGCGCACCTTGGCGCGCAATTCGAGACGCGTGAACTCTTGCGCAAACAACTTTCGCACCTCAGCCAGTGGCGCGCCGGTTCGGTGGGATAACAAGCTCACGGCGTGTTCGTTGCCGTCGGCTTCCCTGCTCGGTTCAAGAGGCGAGAACATTCGAAATCCCTCAATGAGATCGGCGCCCGCGCCAAGGTTAAGCTCCGCGGCACTGGGTCTGCGGGCGCGCACCTATCCGTTGTACACCAAACGACGCATCCCAATTGCCTTGTCTTGCCTCAGCTGGCGCGCGGAATGCCCGGAAGTGTTCTTAAAGGCGCCGGGCGCCCCCATATAAGGCGACGGAGCCGCTCGAATCCCCCAAGCGGACCGCCCGGATATCTGGGAGGATGAAGGCGGCGCAATTGAGAATGCACTCTCAGCCATTTCTTGGCGACATTTCGTTTTGCACGCCAGATCCCTCCGCAGCGCATCGCGTGCCCGGCTTCGGGCTCGCGACCGAGGGAGCAATACAGCACGCACGCACAAGTGAGCCACCGGGCTCGGGAGGGAACCTTTGATTGACTGGAATTTCGTGGAAGCCACCTGGCAACAGTTCAGGGGCGAAGTGCAGGCAAACTGGGGACGACTCACGGCCGTTCGCCTGGACGTGATTGCCGGCCAACGCTCTCGTCTTGCGAGTGAGCTTAGAGAGGCATATGCCGTCACGGGCGATGAAGCCGAGCGTCAGATCAGAGGCTTCGAAGCGCGCAACCAGCACCGGCGACCCGTGAGCAATCGCTGAGCGGAGCGGCCCGATGGCGCACTCGTCCATACCTTCAACGTCGCACAATGAGCTGAGCCCCCGGGCGTCTATGCAACGCACACTGGTGGTGAACGATGACGTGAGCGCCGCCGACTCTCTCGCCGTCCGCGTGCGCTCGGCTGGATACGGTGACGCCCGCGTCGCGTACAGCGGCGCGTCTGCACTGGCCCAGGCTGTCGAGTTTCTCCCCACGATTCTGCTGGTAGATCTCGATCTGCCAGATATGAGCGGCTACGACGTCGCACGTCAACTGTCTCAACACCCCGAGCTCAGGGGACTGCGACTGATTGCGTTGACTGCCAGTAGTGAACATCCGGGTCGCGAGCTCGCGCGCGAGGCGGGTATTGAGCGCTATTTAAATACGCCCGTGGCAGCAGCGGACTTGGACGAATTGTTCTCTGCAATCTGAACGACAGCGAATCACTCCACGCTTTGCCTGATCCCAGGTGAGCGCATTGAGCGGGCCCCGTCCGGACCCTCAGCTCTGACTTGACCACTATCTGGACTTCAATAGTGACACTCAGACCGGCTGGGGTTTCCCGCGCCAATGCCCTCGCCAGTCGGGTCACCGCCGCCCTGCTTTCAGTCCTCCACCTACGGGCCGGTTGGGGATTGGCCGCTATGATCGTGCAATGAAGGCGCACCCGCCGACACCCTCATCGAGCGGCGCACATGCTGTTTCGCCTGCGACCGCGTTGCCGCGGGCGCACCCAGAATCCGCAGGAAGGCGCGTACTTTCTTTGAGCCGGTGGCACGTCCTCAAAGGTGCCGCCGCAAATTGGATTGCACACGAGGGCGCGCGGCTCGCGGCCTCGCTTTCTCTTTACACTCTGCTGTCTTTGGCCCCCCTTGTTATCCTGACGATCGCGCTGACCTCGTTCGCCTTCGGTCGTCCGGCCGCGCAGCAGGCTATTCTCAGGGAAGTCTCCAACTTGGTCGGCGAGGAAGGTGCGCGCGCCGTGCAGGCGGTAATCACCTACGGAAAGACGCCCAAGGGGATAAATGGAGCCTCAATCTTCGGCATTCTCGTTCTGCTCTTCGGCGCCTCGAGCGTGTTTGGCGAACTACAGTCGGCCCTCAACAAGATCTGGGAGGTTCGTCCGAGCTCGCACAACGGTCTGCTCGGATGGATCCGGTCCAGGCTGCTTTCCTTCGCGATGGTTCTGGCGATCGGCTTCCTGTCGCTCGTATCTCTGATTGCAAGTGCCGCGCTCAGCACATTCGGCACCTACTTCAGTGGCGCGTTGCCCGCGCCAGCGTGGATTCTGCACATCGCCAACGCCTTGATTTCGTTCCTCGTTATCACAGCGCTCATCGCAGCCATCCTAAAATATGTGCCCGATGCGGCAATCCGCTGGCGCGACATTTGGGTAGGTGCCGCGGTGACGGCGGCGCTGTTTACCCTCGGCAAGGCCGCGATCGGTGTCTATCTCGGTACGGCGGCCGTCGGCTCTGCGTATGGAGCTGCCGGTTCACTAATCGTAGTGATTGTATGGGTCTACTACTCCGCAATGATCTTCTATTTCGGCGCGGAATTCACACGGGCACATGCGACGGTGGGCGTACCAAGAAACCACTCAGTTAGCCCGCGTGAGACCTGAAAACGAAGTGCGTGCCGCAAGGCCATTCGCTCCACGCGCTGTAGGACAACAACTACGATGTCCGTCCACGATGCTCCCGGACCGCGGCGGCGAGAAATCCAAGACCCGCTGCACAGTGAAGCATCGGCCCTCGAGCTCCTGAGGCGGACGCACCGCGCGAGCTCCCGTCACGACTCGCTGCCCCTTGAACGCTGGGCTCTTGGGCTTACCCTGGACGAACTCGTAGGCGCCCGCTGGCGTTCGAACCCGGTCGTACGCATCGCCAAAGGGATGCACACTCGGTTTTTCGATGTTGAGGCGGGAGCCGAATGATGAGTACGGTGCGGGCGCTTGACGGGACACTACGGGCCTTGGCTCGGGAGACCAACACTCCCATAGAGGCGGTTTCGGTCTTATACGAGGAAGAACGCGCCAAACTGGCCGCCACTGCAAGCGTGAAGAGGTTTATCTCAATAATCGCCGGGCGGCGCGTGCGGCAACGCTTGTTGCGACTCCAAAGGTGAGACGATCAGCGCTCGCTCGCACCCCTGAGGCGAAGCCAACGGCAGCATCACCGTTTTTTCCCTAAGCGTATCGAGCCTTAGCGCCGCTCCTTTCGCACAATTCCGGTCCGCTTTTTTAACTCGGTCGAGACAATCTATGCGTCTGACTCGCAAACGCGACCTGCGTGACGGTAAGGTCATTTGGATGCGTTATGCGGTGCCCCACATTCCGGCCACTCGATTGAGACGGTCCGTAAAAACGGACGTAGTCGTTGTCGGAGCTGGCATAAGTGGCTCGATGATCGCGCAGGCTCTTAGTGAAGTTGGCTTGCGCCCCCTGATAGTCGACCGACGACGCAGCGCCCTGCTTGGTTCCACGGCCGCCAGCACGGCATTGCTGCAGTTTGAACTCGACACGCCACTCACGAAGTTGGCTGCCGCTATCGGAAAGCGCAAAGCGGAGAGAGTCTGGATTGCATCCCGCGACGCGGTAAATGAGCTGCGAACCCGAACCCAACAGCTTCGCATTTGCGCACAGTTCAAAAGCCGCCCGTCGTTGTATTTGTCCGGGAATGTGCTCGACGCCGCAGGCCTGCGCCGCGAGGTGCATGAGCGACAAAAGATCGGCCTGGCCAGTGAGTATCTCGATAGAGGGGCCCTGTGGCATCACTTTCGCATCCGCAGGTCTGGCGCGCTGCTGAGCTACGGAAATGCACAGGCGAATCCCGTCCAATTGGCAGCAGGCTATCTGCTGCACGCGCTCAAGGCCGGGGCGCGGTTCCACGCGCCACACGAGGTGGTCGATATCGAGAGCACCCGGCGGGGGTCGACTCTGCTTCTGGGCGACGGCATAGAAATCCGGGCCAGGCAGGTGGTGTTCTGCACGGGTTACGAACTGCCGAAAATCGTTCCGAAAAGAAACAATAGAATCCTCTCTACTTGGGCCATAGCAACCCGCGCGCAGCCGGAGGCGATTTGGCCTCAGAAAGCGCTCATCTGGGAGGCGTCTGAGCCGTATCTTTACCTGAGAGCCACCAACGATGGCCGAGTAGTCTGTGGCGGGGAGGACGAGGACTTCTCCAATACGGACGAGCGAGACGCCTTGACGCTGACGAAGACAGCGCGGATTGAAAAGAAGCTGAATCGCCTGTTTCCGGACCTGGACTCGCGAGCCGCCCTTTCCTGGACGGGAAGCTTTGGGGCCAGCCCCAATGGCATGCCCACGATCGGCGCAATCCCTGGATTTCGGCTGTGCTACGCCGTCATGGGCTATGGCGGCAACGGGATTACGTTCTCGATGCTGGCGACCAAGCTGATTGCCGCAGCAATCGGGGGGGAGAACCATCCCTGAGGCAAAATTGTTCGCCTTCTGAGAGGGCCGCTGCGCGTGGCGTCCCCATTCCCTCGCGCCGACCAACGGATTACTACTCCCTCACTGCCCTTCGCCAGGCCGCTGATGGCGCTGGATAATGTCCTGCTCGAGGTCTTGCCTGGTGCGAGCTCAGTGCAGTGGAATATTTGGCGCGGCCATCGGCGCGCCGCTACGCCAGCGTAATTTGCGCGTCCTGCAGGATGTAAGGCACGTGGTAAAAGTCGCGAATATGCCGGATCGTCCCCTGCGCCACGGTCAGTTCGATGAAATAGCCCGGACGTGCCTCGCCGGCTGCGTTGAACACGGCGATGACCTCGCGCCCATCCAGCCAGGCCGGCGCCAGCAACCACTGCGGAATACGCGCGTAGTTCGTGAAGTAATCGTTCACAGCCCGTCCGGCGCGTTGTGCACGTGATACGACGTCAAGTTGAACGTCTTCTGCCAGCAGAGCGCGCACTGCGTCCCAGTTACGCTCATTGAAGAGCGTGACAAAGCGTGCCAACACGGGCGAGGTACGTCGCAATGGGGCCGCGGCCGCGGGGGCGCCAGCCAGCTCGCGCAGCCGCAACCGGCCGCGGTGCAGCGCGGCCTTCACTGCCGGCAGCGTCAGCTGAAGCAGCGCGCCGATTTCCTCGAGGGAGTGATCCAGCACATCCTTCAGGATGACGCAGCTGCGCTGCGCCGGCGCAAGCTCGACAAACCGCGACAGCGCCGCGTGCACCGCCTGCTCGTGGGCGATAGCGTCGCCGGGGTCGGGTGCCGGATCTCTGGCGCTCTCCAGGACCACCTCCAGCGGCTCGCTCATACGTGTCTCGTAGCGCTTGAGGTAATCGAGCGCGCGGTTGTGGGCGATGCGGAACAGCCACGGCCGCAAAGGAGGCAGCTCGGTCATCTCCGGCAGGAGGTAGTACGCGCGCGCGAGCGTGTCCTGCACGATGTCCTCGCCATCAGCGACCGAGCCGGTCATGCGCGCACAGTAGCGATGCAGCTCCGGCCGCAGGTCCGCCACCAGCTCGAGGAAGCGACGACGCCCCTCGAGCTGGATTTCGAGCAGCGAATCGGCGGCCATCTCAGGCACCCAGAGCCGCAATGCCGTGGTCGGCCTTCAGCCCGAAGGCCGGAGCCTCCTCGTACTGCGACTCCGTGAGGATGCTGACCACGTAGTCACCAAAGGCTCGAGCGGAAAGCGGCTTACCGAAGCCGGCAAGGATTTGCTCGGGGGTGACGCCCTTGCGCTTCGAGTAATACTCCGCGCCGTGGCGCCCGACAGCGCCGGCGGCCGTCATCTGCTGGGGAACGATGGCCTGGAAGCGCACCCCCAGATCGAGCTCCGCCGATACGGTGTTTGCATACGACGCCATCAGCCACAGCATACGCTTGGCGCCGGCGTAGCCGCCCGACAGCGGGGAGCCGGCGATCGCAGCGCCGCTGGAGAGAATCAGAACGCGGCTGCCGCGCGGCAGCGGCAGGCGGAGCGCCGCCTGGATGCAGTGAAAGCCGGCCTGGACGTCGATATTCCAGGGCGCGCTGAAGGCTTCCCAGGACTGCTCGTTCAGGGAACCCATCGGCGGCGTGGCGCCCGCATTAAGCACCAGCACCCGGGGCCGAAACTCCTGCAGCAGTAAGCCCGCGCGCGCGCGGTCCGTGACGTCCGCTACCGCACCCACAACGCCGAGGCGACGCTCCACTTCGGCCAGCCGTTGAGCGTCGCGTGCCACGACCACAACCTTCGCCCCGCGGGCGACCAAGGCCTCCACCACGCCCAGGCCGAGGCCGCTGCTGCCCCCGGTGACGAGGGCGCGTTCATTCTCGAGATTTTGCATCGCACTTACTCCTTGAGATACGAACCTGCCGATCAGGTCCATATCCAAGGACGATTCAGACCCGGCAAAGGATGCGGCCAGGAGCGAGCGCTCGACCGCGCTTCGCGTCGCAGGGAGATGGGAGATGTTCACCGCAGCCCCTGGGAGCCCGCAGGTACGCAAGCTTGAGCTGGACAGCTTCCTTAGGCTTTGTCTGCGTAGAGCAGACGGCCGGGCCCAAGGCGCGCCATGATTTCGGGCAGGCTCGAATCGGCAACTGCGAAGCAGCCCTGACTACGACCCAGGATTCCCGAATAGCCCAGCACTGCCTCACTCACGTACCAGGCACCATGCACGACGATGGCCCGGGACAGGGCATTGCTATTGGTGGCGTCGAGGCCTTCGAGCCGCATCTAATGACCGTGAGCACCCATATAGAAGGAGCCCGTCCGGTAGGCCCCCGCCGAGGTCGCATTGGAGCGCGGCTCGTTGGAGAAGCGCTGCAGCCATCCGGTCCGCAAGGGGTCAGAACCCCTCCCATGGGCGACCCAATGTGATTTCACGCTGCCGTCAGCGAGGTTCACCAGATGGAACCGCGGTGCATGCGAGGGAAGGGAGAAGTCTGCGACGCCGATAAAGTCCCGGGAGGCAATGCCGTCTCCATGCCGTTGCAGCGCCCCGAGGGCACGTCGCAGCAACCCGGGGTCTATCGGGCCACTGACCCTCTTTGCTCGTATGACAGCCGACCGCGCTGCAGCGGCCCCGGTAGCCAGGCCAGCAACAGCAGCTGCAACGAAAAAGCGACGGGAAACTACCAAGACCTTAAAATCCGGTGCACGTAATCCGTCTCAGACCCGCGTCACCTGTGGAAGTTCATATGGCCGCCAGATGTCGGACGACTTATTGGATTTGGTTAGCGCTTTGCATAATGAGTGTCGGAGTGCACGCTCCGGCGCTTGCCGACTCCGTCCCCTTCTGGGGCGCGAAGGCTTCCGTTCCGATCGACACGCCGATCAGTCAGCTGAAGAAGGGCGAGTTTCTGTGGATGGCCGAAGCCGTAACCACGGGTCCCGTCGTGATGGTCGTCAGCATCACCGAGCAACGAGCCTACGTGTACCGCAATGGCATTCTGATCGGGGCTACAACAGTCAGCACAGGCAGGCCCGGTCACCTCACGCCCACCGGTGTATTCACAGTCCTGCAAAAGCAGAAGGAGCATCGCTCAACGATCTACGACGGCGCGCCGATGCCGTACATGGAGCGCCTCACCTGGGGTGGCGTCGCGCTCCACGCCGGGGGACTCCCCGGCTATCCCGAATCGCACGGTTGCATTCACCTTCCCAGCGAGTTTGCACGGCGGCTGTTCGAGATTTCACCCGATGGAATGACGGTGGTGATCGGCACCGAGGCAACTGAGCCGGTGCAGGTGACGCATCCGGGATATCTCGCTCCGGTGAAGTATGTGGGCGGCCAGCCGATCGAGCGCGATCCTCTTGCGCCGAGCGAGGACGATCGTTGGCAACCCGAGTTGTCACCAAACGGACCCGTGAGCATCGTGCTGAGTCAAGGAAGTCAACGCATCGTCGTCTATCGCAACGGGATAGAGATCGGTCGCGCCCGCCTGGTTGTTGCCGGCGATGCTCCGCTCGTCAATCACGCGCTGGTGCTCACGGAAGGTCCCAGCACCGTGCCTGACCCCTACGTTCCTGATCCGACGAAATTCCGGTGGCTGAGAATCGGCGTGCCTGGCCACATGGGGGAGGAAGGAACCCAGGTAGATCCGGTGGCAGTTGCGCGGATCAAACTGCCGGCCGACTTTGCCGCGCAGCTGAACCGGATCCTGACGCCGGGAACAACATTGTTCGTGACACACGAGTCACTCTACCCCCAGACGTCTGGATCGGTAGTGCAGGTCGTGGATGCCGATCCGCCTGCCGACAGTCACCCCCCACAGAACCGCAAGACCTAATGAGGATCCGACTCGGGGCCTGCCTAGACGGCTCCTGGGGAGAATCTAGAGCGACGAATTCCCCTCGGTCGCCGCGGCATTCAACCCAATTGCATCCAGTGTTCCACGCCTGCTTCCGCTGTACGGGTCTGAAATCTGGAGCGCGCGCTCACACCGACGGCCGCGGTATCACCACTTCTTGGGGCCGCTTGTCATCGCGAAGGCCGAGAAACACGGGCTGACGCAGCTTACGATCCGCGGTCCACTCCTGGAATGAAATCTGGGCAATCAGCCTCGGCGCCAGAAACGTGAGGCCCGCCTCCCGAGGAGGGTCCGTGAGCGCGGGGCGCGACCGCAGGTGTGGCTGAAACCTCTTATATAGTGCCGCGAGCGTCTTCCCATCGAACCCCGTCCCGACCTTCCCCACGTAGCTGAGCTCGCGCCCCTCAAAGGCCCCGAGCAGCAGAGCCCCAAAGTACTTGCGGGAACCGGCCGGTTTCGTGTACCCGCAGATGAGGAACTCATCCTCCTGATGCACTTTCACCTTGAGCCAATACTTACTGCGCCCCTCGACGTACGGGCTCGACAGATCCTTCGCCACCAAGCCTTCGTAACCCCTGCGCTTTGCGACGCGGTACGCCTGAAGACCGTTTCCGGTCAGCAGCCGTGACAGCTTCAAAATCGGGCTCTTGCCTATCGTTGTTGCAAGGACCGCCCGCCGCCGCGAGAGTGGCTCTTCCCGGAGGTCCTGGCTCGCGCGGTAAAGGCAATCGAAGACGACGTAGACAATCTCGCCCTGCCCCTGCTGCAGGAGCTGAAACCGCGAAACCTGCTTGCGGTCAAAGACGACCACCTCGCCATCCAGGAGAAGTCTCTCCGGACGCAGACGCCGGATCGCCTGCTCGAGCTTCGGGAATCGCTCCGTGCGGTCCTTGCCATTGCGGGATAGCAATCGCACCCGCTCGCCCTCCTTGTACGCAAGGATCCGGTCCCCGTCATACTTCTCTTCATAGTCCCAGCCGTGCCGATCGAAGGGTTCTGACACCAATGTTGCGAGCATCGGCTGGGCTCGGAAAGGAATTCGGCTGCTCACGAAGGCTCCTCGGAGAATGAGGCTACAAGTTAATCAGGTTCGCCGGCCCGCGGCGAACCGAAACCCGAACCGCGTCCCGTAAGGCAGGGACACTGGACCGCGAACTCCCATTGCAGGAGCGCCCCTGAGTATCCGATTGCCTCTAAACTACTCCGAGGTATTGGAGCTTGAGCCTCGTACTGTGACCGTTTTTCGCCCTTTGCTTCGCTTCGTTGCGACCACGTGCCTGATCTGGGCGGGACTGCTCTGCGGCGCTCTGGCCCATGGTCAAAGCATCGCGCTGACGTTCGACGACGGGCCCGACATGGCAGATGAGACAGCACTGAGCCCCGCGGCTCGCAACGCTGCGATCTTGAAGCACCTGGCCGAGGCGCACCTCAAATCCATCCTGTTCGTCACGCGCACTGACGCGAATCCCCAAAGGAACGACTTGATTCGGCTCTGGGGCATCCAAGGACACGGACTCGGCAACCACACCGCCTCGCACCTGGATTTCGATCATGTCAGCCTCGCCGACTACGAGCAGGAGCTGCTGAAGTGCGAGAGTGCGATCCGCGACTTTCCGGGATTCATACGGCGATTTCGCTTCCCGTACCTCAAAGAAGGCAATACCGCCGAGAAACGCGACCGCTTCAGGGCGTTCCTCGATGCCCACGGCTACCGCAGCGGCGCGGTCTCGATCGATGCCAGCGATTGGTACTACAGCCGGCGGCTGAGCGCACGGCTCAAAGACCGGCCGAATGCCGACACCCGACCCTACCGGGACGCCTACCTTCGGCACCTATACGATCGGGCGCAATACTACGATGGCCTGTCTCGCCAATTGCTCGGCCGCTCCGTCGCCCATGTGCTGCTCCTGCATCACAACCTGATTAACGCCCTGTTTTTGTCCGATGTCATTCACATGTTTCAGGGAAAGGGCTGGACGCTGATCGATTGCGAGGTCGCGTTCCAGGATCCTGTTTACGCGATGCGGCCGAATACACTGCCCGCTGGTGAGAGCATCTTATGGGCACTGGCAAAAGAGAGAGGTGTACCAGGGCTGCGCTTTCCGGGAGAGGACGACACCTACGAGAAACCGATCCTTGACCGTTTACGCCTCTGAGTTCACGGAACCCGGGGAGCGGCTCGGTTCGCGGCGATTGCCCAAGGTATGGGCGGACTCGCGGTTGAGGTCGCAGGTGCTGAAGTGGCGCATTCATTCAACGCCGTGCTGAAGCCCATGCGGACTTCTGAGCCGAACTCGCGTCCAAGCCGAATCGCGAGATCGCTCTGTCTATGACGACAAGAACAGTGCGCTGTCCGCGTAGACTGTCTTCCCCCGGAACGGAGGTCGGGTCCGACACCGGACCAGGGACTAACGGGTACAGTTTCCGAGGCTTGCTTCCCCATGAAACCTGAATTTGTAACTTACCTGCTGCTCGGCGCCGCCGTAACGGCCACGGCCGCGCCTCAAGGCGCACCTCCTCAGGACTGGCCTATGTTCGGCGGCAATGTGGAAAGCACCAGCGCGAACCTGGCCCCGAGTGGCATCACGGTTGCCAACGTCACCCAACTCACGCGGCGGCAGATAAAGCTGGATGGTACTGTAGACGCTAGCGCGATTTATCTGCAGGGAGTCACTGTTCACGGTGCTCTCCACAACGTCGTCTTCGTCACCACCACCTACGGCAAGACTCTGGCACTCGATGCCAATAGCGGCGTACTTCTGTGGGAATACACACCGGCGAGCTATCAGGCGCTTTCCGGCACGCGCCAGATCACTAACTCAACGCCAGTGGCCGATCCGGATCGGCGCTCCGTCTATGCCGCTTCACCGGACGGCTATGTACAAAAGCTGACAGTCAGTGATGGCCAGCCCGTGTGGCGTACCTCCGTTACCAACCTGGCGCAACGCGAGAAGCTGGCTTCACCTCTGAAGCTCTTCCAGGGTCATGTGATTGCGGTTACCGCCGGCTACATTGGCGACCGCCCGCCCTACCAGGGACATGTCGCCATTCTCGACAGCGACTCTGGCGCACTCGCGCACGTATGGAACTCACTCTGCAGCACCCGCGCCGGCCTGCTGCAGCCGGAAGCCTGCCCGCAGAGTCAATCGGCCATTTGGGGGCGCGCGGGGGCCGTGATCGATCCCAGCAACGGTGACATTTTCATCGCCACTGGCAACGGCAACTGGAATGGCACAACCGACTGGGGCGATTCGCTCATCGAGCTTGATGCCAACGCGACAAGAATCGTCGGTAACTACACTCCCGCCGACACCGCGCGACTGAACGCCGCTGATCTCGATCTGGGTTCGGCGTCTCCGGTGCTGTTGGGCGCAGACCTGATGGCTCAAGGGGGCAAGGACGGCAAGGTGCGGCTGCTCAGCCGCAGAACGATCGCCGGCGCCACTCCTCATCAGGACCATGAACTGCAGACCGTCTCCACTCCGAGCGGTACGGATCTGTTCGCCCAACCGGCCGTGTGGACGCACGAGGGACACATGTGGATGTTCGCCGCGGACAACGGCGGCACCACAGCCTGGGGTCTGGAAAATGGCAAGCTCGAGGAGAAATGGAGAGTCGGCACTGGCGGCACCAGTCCGTTCGTGTCTGGCGAGCTGCTATTTGTCTATGCACGTCAGGGCGGACTGAACGTGTACGAAGCAGCTTCGGGCAGACACATCACCACCCTGGCGTGTGGTCCCGGGCACTGGAATAGCCCGGTAGTGCTTCAGGGCCTGATCATCCTGCCGGAGGGCAATGCCAACGACCACGCTACCAGCGGTGTACTGGATATTTGGAGCCTGCCGAGCGGGTGACAGAATCGGCCGAGCACTTGTTCTAGCCCGTCCACGTGGCCGGCGTACTTCGCACGCGCACGCGTCCCGCTTCCTCCCCCACGGGGTCCACCACCGGGTGCGGCCCGGCGCCCCCTGATGGAATCGCACCCAAGGGACTGATAGTCAGTAGGATCACCCTTTGGGTCGTCGATCGACCCCTAATTCTGTTCGATTACCCTGGTGCTCGGTGCAGAGCCAGGCGCAGCTGAGCGCGGTACGCGATCCACTCAACATCAGATGGCCGACTCATTGTGCCGCCCTCCTACGTCACGTTTGATACTTGTGACTTTTGAGCGAAGAATCGCCCGAGTTGGCGCCTTGGCGGATGCATGGATCAAGACCACTTAGAGCCCCTCCCCAGAGTCGAGCCGCCCGGCCCCGGACCGCTGCGCGATCGCGCCGTAGGCATCGTCGCCTTCGCAACCGTGTTGGGCCTTCTCTATGCCGGCCGCGGAGTACTGATCCCGATTACGGTTGCGCTGATGCTCAGCCTGCTCATCGCCCCGCTGGTTCGCAGCCTGCGACGGATGGGATTGGGGCAGACGGCCGCGGTACTCATCGCCGTACTGGGCTCGGCTGTCGTGCTCTCGGCGGTGGCCACCGTGTTGGGGACACAGGTGTTGCGGATGGCAGCCGGGCTGCCCCGTTACGAACAGACGATCGAGCAGAAGCTCAGCTACGTGGACGAGATCACCCGCGGCAGGGTTGATGCCTTAACGAGCGAAACCGCCAGGCTCGTCGAAAGCCACTCCTCAAGCGCCAGCACAAGCTCCGCCTCGCCCGAGACGACGCCGATTCCAGTGGAGCTACATGAACCGCGGTCCGCGCCGCTGCAGGTGATTGCACGGATACTGGCGTCAGTTTGGCAGCCCATCGCATCGAGCGGAATCGTCTTGGTCGTACTGGTCTTCGTGCTGCTCGAACACGAGGCGCTGCGCGATCGATTCATCGGCGTGGTCGGGGGAGACAACATTCGACTGACGACGGCGGCCCTCAATGATGCCGGCGAGAGGCTTTCGAGATACTTCGTATCGCAATTTGCGGTCAACCTCGGCGTAGGGGTCGCAATCGGCGTGGGTCTGGCGCTTCTGGGCGTTCCACAGGCGTTCCTATGGGGTGCCCTCGCCACCCTTCTGCGCTTCGTTCCCTATATCGGCGTGTGGCTCGCGGCTCTATTGGCAACCTCGCTGGCAGTCGCCGTCGACCCGGGCTGGTCGCTTGCAATAGGCACGCTCGTCCTATTCGCCACTGTCGAACTTATTGCCGGCCAGGTGGTTGAGCCCAATCTCTACGGCCACACCACGGGATTGTCGCCACTTTCTGTCGTCGTCGCGGCAATTTTCTGGAGCGCGATCTGGGGCCCGCTCGGTTTGGTGATGTCGACGCCACTTACCCTGTGCCTGCTGGTCTTGGGGCGGCACATCCGTGCCCTGAGTTTTCTTGACCTGCTGCTCGGCGGGTCCCAGGCCCTGACACTGGCGCAGAAATTCTACCAACGGGCCCTCTCCGGCGACGCCGTTGAAATCCTCACGCTCGCACGGGCGTTCCTCAAGCGCAACTCGTTCGCGGCGTACTGCGATCTGGTTGTGATGCCCGCCCTGCACCTCGCCTCCCTCGATCGCGAAAACGGTGCGATCAGCCCGGAGCAACAGGTGAAGATGCGCGACACGCTCGTGCAGGTCGTATCCGAGCTCGGGAATGAACCGCGGCGCTTATCCCAACGTCGGTCCTCGGTTTTGGACGACCAGAACCCCGGGCTTCTCCTGCGCCAGCATCGCGAGCAACTGCTTGGGAAATGGCAGGGGCCGATTGTCGTGCCACCGGGTTCGATTCTACTGTGCGTCGGATTAGGGACCCGGGCCGACACCATCGCCGCCGAACTGCTGGTGCGTGCGCTGCGCGAGCAGCATCTCGATGCTCGCCATGTGTTGATGGACGATCTCGATGCGTCGGAACGACCGCCGGACGCCAAGCCGGAATCCATAGGCGTCGTATATCTTGTCAGCGCCTTTCCGAGCTCTGAACGCGACAAATCGCGAGGCGCGATCGATCGGCTCCAGCAGCGCTTTCCAAGCGGCCGCGTCGTAAGTGTATTTCTTCCTGGCATTCTAGCCCCCCCGGACCTGTCACCCATGGCGGTGGAAAATGGAGTGAACTCGTTTGAAGCGGCCATACAACTCTGCCGCGGACGGGACGGGGCCACCACTCCCGCTCCCGATTCTGACCGTCGATCCGGTCCCGACGCATAACCTCGTTAGGTTCTCGCTCTCGAACTTAGACGATGCCATTGATCGATGCCCCTGTCCTTCGATCGGCACGTCATGGCGCGGCGATGCCGCACAACGCATCGATGGAATATTTTCCCGCGCCAGTAACCCACAACAGCAAGAAGCCTCCCGTAATTCCTAGGTTTTTGTAAAAGGCCTCCATGCTGGCGAGTTGATGTGCACCCGCCGTTGTCCAATAGCGATGCTCAGCAAGCGAAGTTCCCACCGTGTACAGCGCCAGAAGTATTGCCGAAGCTCGGGTAAACGCACCGACGGCAACCGCGAACGCAACCGGAAGCTCCACGAAAATCGCTACAGCAGCAGCCAGTATCGGCATTGGAACGCCATCCTGCATGATCTGACTGACCGTGCCCGAATAGTCCCTAAGCTTTCTCCAGCCGAAGATCAGAAACAGTGCCGCGAGAAAGACACGTGCCGCGAGAATGACCTCGTCGTTGATGTGGGTCACCATAAAGCTTCCATCGCCCCCCCTTTGTCCGGTGCCGTCAAGAGCCACGCGCGCCTCGAGCTTGATTTCCACTCTCGTGCTGCTCGCGCCACCTCAAGCCCTTGGCTCTCCCGCCAGGCGTCGCCGGGTTACACCACGGATGAACAACTGCCTCAGGCGCCGGCCGACGGACGGATCAGACCAGTCCTCGGGGTTCCAAGCGATTGAACTTTGGTGTCGGAGGTCGCACGTCGCTATGGCGCAATCGACTGTCCCGAATGTGCACCCAACCGAGGCGTGGACAAAACACGTCGCCACGGTTCGCCAATGAGCCCTTGATTTATAAGGCTTTAAATTGAGGCGTGACGGAATGGAAATGCCCCTCTAACACGCTGATCTCTCGGTGCATATACCCGGTTGCCCTCGCAGTTGCCCACACTCGGGATCCGATAACCGGGGATACGTCTTCGGCTAGGTTCTCCCGGGGCCGCGTGACGACACGGCGCCACCGGGCCTCGCCCTGGAACGATCGCCGACCTGCGCTGCTCAGCCTGCTGACTTATGAGCATCCACTACCGGTTTTGACCCCATCGGGCCGTTCGCGACTGTCCGCGTCGGGGAAGCAGATAGCAAAACGCCGGCTTGCAGCCGGCGTCCTGCTTGCGAATTGAGCCTGAAGTTCAGCGCGCCTTGCGCCTCCGCATGAACCCGACGCCCGCGAGACCGAGGCCGAGGAGCGCGAGCGTCGTCGGCTCCGGTACCGAGGTCCGAGTGAAGGTCCAGTCTTCGATGTCGGGGCTGGCAGGTGTGCTGTCGCCGTACGTGATGTCGATAACAAAGGTGTTGCCGCCGAGGTAGCTGCCTAGCCCGTTAAACCCGCTGGGGTTGGCGAGTGTGAGGACGCCGGTCGGTGACAAGGTCCCGGCAAGCAATAGGTTGCCATCCGATCCGCACTTCGGATCGGGATGGAGGTTATAGAGGGCGTTCTTTACACAGGTCACGTTCACTGTGCCGGAGAAGGAGAGGTCCCCTACGCCATCGCTCGGCACGGGGCTCGAAATTACGAGCGTCGCGAGTTGATCATACGGAGCCTGAGTCGAGGTTGGGTCGGGCACGCCCACTCCTGACCAAGTTCCCGCAATTGAGGCGGCGTGTGCAGCGAGCGGCCCTATCGTCAGCGCTATTGCAATCAACCCGAGCTTAGTCGACTTCATCTATCTCCCCTTTTCGCCGCGGGCGCCGGATGCGTTCGAAGTCAGCGCCGTGCTTGAGCATTCCCCACCGACACGCAAGCCTCATGCCAGGGCGGACTGAGTCTAATGGCGTCAACGGTTTAGCTCCGAGTCGCATCTCCGAGCGATTCGGAAGTGTAAAGGACCCCAACACTTCTCCCGGCCTGGGCACCGAAATGCGCCGAGATTATGTTTATTAGCAGCGCAGGCGAAGGCCCGCTTACGGGCCTCGATTCCAGCCATACCGTACTTCCGCTTCTGGCCGCTTGCGGACGTTGGCAGGCGACGGCGCTTGATAATCTAGTAGGCAGTGGATCAAGAGGATGCACCGCGTTCGCGTAAATCCGCTCGTAGCAGCGGCTGAATGGCGCGCTCAACTTGCTTGCCGATCGTCTTGCTTGCGATCTCCAGATCTTACTGTGTCTTCAGGTTCTGCCAGAGCTGCGCTGTCGTTCCGGAGTAGCGCGACAACCGCAGCGCCATTTCGGGCGTGATCGCCCGGCGACGCCGTACTATTTCGTTGACGGTCGGCGCCGCCACGCCAAGTTCCTTCGCAACCCTATACGAGCTGAGTTTGAGCGGCTGCATGAACTCACGCAGCAAAATATCTCCCGGATGCGCCGGACGTAGCCTCTTCGTTGCCATGCGCAATACCCTCTTTAGCTACCTCAGCGGTAGTCGGGTATCTCGACGTTGAAAGCGTCCCCGTCTTTGCACTTGAAACAGACTCGCCACTGCGTGTTGATCCGAATGCTGTGTCGTCCCTGCCGATCGCCCATCAGGCGTCCACGCTGGTTTGACGGAGGCATCATGAGGTCGCGCAGGATCAGCGGCGGCATCGAGGTATTTCAACTTCTCACGCGCCCGCTGCTGCATTTGTCGATCGAGCCACTTCACGAACCGACCCCGAAATACCGCCGCCCGCGTATCCTTGTTCCTGAAGGTCCGGATCACAATGTACGATAAGGCCAAGCGTTATTAACGTTAAGCGTTAATAGATGGGGCGTGACGGATTCGAACCGTCGACCAGCGGATTAAAAGTCCGATGCTCTACCGACTGAGCTAACGCCCCACAGCGATGGGTCTGGCGGTCCGGAAGGCTCGCCGCAGGCGGTCCGCGCGGGGCCGACATGATACTACAGTGCCCCCGAGGCCGGCCCGAGCGCCCCACAGACCGGTGCCACGGCTGGACGCAGTCTCAACCGTCCGGGTCGCGTTGACGCCTGCTGCAGCCGCAGCCTACATTCGGGGGCACCATAGCCGCCTCGATCGACCCGGATCGGGTGGCACCGACAACACCGCTTACTCATGATCCCCGAAGCTCAATCGGTCCTGCATACCTGGCAGACGGAGTGGAATGCGCCCACCATCACGGGGGGCGCCGGTCCGTACCTGCATACCGCGGAAGGGGGCTCGATACTGGACATGAGCAGCCTCGCCGAATGCAGCAACCTCGGTCACCAGCATCCACGCGTGGTGGAGGCCATCCGAGCCCAGGCCACGCGCCTGTGCTTCGTGACGAGTGCCTGGGGGGCCGAGCCGCGGGCGCAGCTGGCCGCGATGCTGCTGGAGCGGGCTGGATTTGAGGGCGGCCGCGTCTTTTTCACGCTCGGCGGCGCAGATGGCAACGAGC
>Ga0302177_10000896_pt1 | contig 21616 bp, 26 predicted proteins | sample I_Palsa_E1_2_FD_198780 | JGI IMG/M metagenome (GOLD analysis project Ga0302177, IMG submission 198780) | Peat permafrost microbial communities from Stordalen Mire near Abisko, Sweden - I_Palsa_E1_2 | ecosystem: Environmental > Terrestrial > Soil > Palsa > Peat permafrost | place: Sweden... | reverse complement strand
GCACGCGCCGGCAATCGAGCTGAACAGCGTGCTTGCCTCGGACGCACTGCAGTCGACCGGAGAAACAGTTTCATCGATGGCACGGCGCACGGGTGCGATCGCCGGGATCAATGCGGATTATTTCGAAATCGGGAACACCAATCGGCCAACCAACCTTGTCGTGCGTCACGGAGCGCTTATGAGTACGCCGACCAAACGCTACGCACTCGTGATTGCGAGCGACGGGACCGCGCAAATCGTCGAGACGACTTTCACCGGCATGCTGCAGCTCGCCGATCGCACGGTCCCGCTCGACGCCGTCAATCGGATGCCGAGCGGCGGAACCTCGCTGCTGACACCGGCGTTCGGCTCCGTGTCGCCGCACGACGACTTGACGCTGCTCGCGCTCACGCCAACCAGCGGAAACCCACCGTTCGCGACGTATCGCGTCAGCGGCGTCCTCGACAACACGGCCGCGCAGCCGCCCGGATACTACCTCGCAATCGGCTTGAACGCATACGCAACCGTGGGCGTTCCCAATCCCGGTGATGCGATCGCCGCGAGCGGCGATCTCGCCCCGGTTTCGCTAGGCAATCTCACGGCCGCGGTCGGCGGCGGTCCGCTGATCTTGAACGACGGTTCATGGATCGACGACCCCGACGGACCAAGCGGCGGTGAATACGCGCAGCGCATTCCGTGCAGTGGCGCGGCAATCGGCAGCGACGGCACGCTCTATCTTCTCGAGGTTGATGGCCGGCAGCCCGAACTCTCGATCGGCATCACGCGACCGGAATTCGCGGCGTTGATGCGCGCCTTCGGCGCGGCGCGGGGCATGGCGTTTGATGGCGGTGGATCGTCGGAGCTGGTTGCGCGCACGCCGGGCGAGCCGGCCGCAGTGCTGGTCACGACACCATCGGATGGGCGCGAACGAAAGATCGCTGACGGCATCTTCATTTATGACAACGCCCCGACCGGGCCGGCCTCGGAACTGCTCTCAGCGTCGCCGGCGGTGCGCGCGCTTGTGGGCGCGAGCACGAGCGTCCACTTCGTCGCTGCCGACGCCGACCAGCACGTCGTGGCCGCTCCGCTGCCCATCGAGGTCCGGGTCGAACCGGCGACGCTCGGCGCGTATCGCGACGGAACGTTCACCGCGGCGCAACCGGGGGAGGGTTCCCTCGTCGCGCGAGCCGGAACGCTGATGCAGAAGATTCCCTTACGCGTCTACGCGGAGCCGGCGCGACTTACCATTCTTCCGCAGGACCCAAGCGTCGCCCAAGGCGGACGCTTGACGCTGCAAGCGCGCGCGTATGACGCGCAGGGTTACGCGATCGCGCTACCGGTCCAGCTGCCGTGGCGCGCGCAGGGCGCTTCGATCGACGAGAGCGGCACGCTCACCGCGGAAAGTGCGGACGTCCTGGTATCGCTGCTCATCGGCGATCATCTGGCAAACGCGCACGTGACCGTTGGGTTTCACGATGTTGCACTCATCTTCGCTCCGTCATTTATGACGCTGCCGCGCGGCGGGGACGGCGCTGCCGGCCCGAACCCCGATTGTCCGTCGTGCGCGCAGCTTCGCTTCGCGCTGGGTCCTACGGAACGCGCGGCCTATCTGTTAACCAACGTCGCGCTGCCGCAGCGCAGTGTCGCCGTTGCATTTGAGGTTTTCGACGATGGAGGCGGCGAGCAGGTCAAGCTCGCACTGCGTAACGCGATCAACGAGGAAGTGCTTCTCTCGGTCGGAGCGATGGATCATCCCGGTTGGCGAGACGTGGTGGTGCGGCTACCACAAGGGCTCGCGCAACCAGCGCGGCTGGTTGCCGTCTACGTCATCGGCTCGAGCGCATCGGCGTCAATCCACGGCAGCATCTCAATCAAAAACCTGCACGCTGTTGTAGCAGGCCAGGAGCCGAACCGACCCTAACACGGCCTCATGGGGTTCGAGACTCTCGCACGCCGCGCGCTTGACACGGCGAGCGTTCGTGGCGCCCACTATGCCGACATTCGTTTCGAGAACGTCCTGGGCGAGCGCATCGAGGTGCGTAACGGCGTCGTCGCTTCGCTTGCTGACGGGCGCGGCTGCGGATACGGCATTCGCGCACTGGTCGAGGGCGCGTGGGGATTCGCTGCCAGCAGCGATCTTACAGAAACGGGCGTCGATCGGACTGCTGCTCGCGCGGTTGCCATCGCACGCGCGAGCGCCGCAATGGCGCGCGAGCGCTTCGGCGAAGCTCCATCGCAGGCGTACGTCGACCGCTACGCAACGCCGATCGTGCGCGACCCGCGGGATGTCCCACTGGGCGAACGCGTCGCCCTTCTCCTCGAAGCCGAGAAGCTCGCGCATGCGAGCGATCGCATTAACGTCGGGCGTTCGTGGCTGGATTTGTGGCGCACAGAAAAATTCTTCTACAGCACGATCGGATCCGCGATCGAGCAAACGATCGTGCAAACCGGAAGCGGCGTGCAAGCTATGGCCGTTGGTGACGGCGACGTGCAAACGCGCACCTATCCCGGTGACGTCGGTCTCTATAAGTCCGGCGGTTGGGAGATCGTGGAGGAAGCCGCGCTCACGCAAAACGCCCAGCGTATCGGCGAAGAAGCCACCGCGCTCTTGAGCGCGCCGCAATGTCCGAGCGGCATCTTCGATGTGATCCTCGGCGGCTCGCAGGTTTCACTTCAGATTCACGAATCGTGCGGCCATCCGGCCGAACTGGATCGCGTGATGGGGTGGGAGGCGAATTTCTCGGGCACCAGTTTTCTCGAGGTCTCCCAGCTCGGAAAATTGCGTTATGGGTCGCCGGCCGTGACGATCGTCGTCGACAACAATCTGCCCTTCGGCATGGCGACGTGCGGCTATGATGACGAAGGTACCAAATCCGGTGTTTCGGACATCGTCCGGGACGGCGTGCTCCGCGGGTACGAGATGAGCAACGATACGGCTCGCGCGATCGGGCGCGCGAGCAACGCCTGCGTGCGCGCTCAGAGCTGGGAGTTCGTTCCGATGATCCGGATGTGCAACCTGAATCTTCTGCCGGGTGATGTCCCGTTTGAGGGACTCTTCGACGGCGTGCGCGACGGCATCTATATGGAGAGCAATCGCTCGTGGTCGATCGACGACCGCCGGTTGAACTTCCAATTTGGTTGCCAAATCGGCTGGGAGATCAAGAACGGGAAGCGCGGCCGCATGCTCAAGAATCCAACCTATGCCGGCATGACGCCGCAATTCTGGAGCGGGTGCGATGCAATTGCCGACGCGGCGTCTTGGAACGCGTGGGGAACGCCGAATTGCGGAAAGGGTGAGCCGATGCAGACCGGGCGCACCACGCAAGCCGCCTCGCCGGCACGCTTTCGCCAGGTCAGCGTTGGAGTTGGTTACTCGTGAACCGCATGCGACGTGAGGCGATTGCGCGGCGCGCCGTAGAGCGCTCGCGAGCGGATCAAACCGAAGTGCGCATCGGTACAAGCGACGAATCACTCACGCGCTTCACGCATGGAATCTCCAATCAGAACGTCGCTGCCGACGACGTCACGATCGCCGTTCGCGCAATCGTCAACGGACGTACCGGCGTCGCAGCCGCGAACGACAGCAGCGACGCCTCGGTCGACGCGCTGCTGGAGCGGGCACGCGAAATGGCCACGTTCGCACCGAGCGACCCGCTCGTGCCGGCGTTACCGGCAGGCGGTCCAACGGAGGCGCCGACCGGGTGCTACGTCGAGGCGACCGCGACCTGCGATCCGGGTTCGCGCGCAAAGATCGCCGATGACATTTTGACGCGCGTAGAGCGCGAGCACTACTGGTGCGCCGGATACGTCTCGACCTCGAGCAGCGGCACGACGATTGCCAACTCCTCCGGTGCGCTCGCGTCGTTCGACGGAACGGACGCGCAGGTCAACGTGAAGGCGACGGCTCCTGACTCGACCGGCTTTGCCGAACACCACGCCGCCGACGTTCGCGAAATCGACGGAAGCGAAGTGGGAGCGCGTGCGGTGGAACTCGCGCGGGCGAGCGCGCAGCCGCGCGCGGTCGAGCCGGGACCGTGGACGGTGATCTTGGAGCCGCCCGCGTTCGGCGAACTCCTGACCTATCTGCTCGGCCATTTCTCGGCGCAGAGCTTCAGCGACGGATCGTCGTTCTGTTCGGACGGACTCGATCGCACCTACTTCGACGAACGCGTTACGATTGCCGATGACTATCGCCATCCGCTCGCTCCAGCGATGCCGTTCGATTACGAAGCGCAGCCGAAGTCGGTGGTCGCGCTGGTCGAGGCGGGCGTGGTTCGCAACATCGTGACCGATAGCTACTACGCAAACAAGCTCGGCCGCCCCAACACCGGGCACGCGCTCCCCGCACCGAACGCCTACGGTCCTCAGCCCCTCAATGTCGTGATCGCTCCCGGCACGAGGAGCGCGCAAGAGCTGATTGCGAGCACGAAGCGTGGGCTTTTGATCTCGCGTTTTTGGTACATTCGACCGGTCGATCAGAAACGCGCCATCGTCACGGGTATGACGCGTGACGGCACGTTCCTGATCGAAGACGGCAAGGTGACCGCAGGCGTGCGCAACCTGCGCTTCAATCAGAGTATCGTCGAAGCGCTCGGCGCGGTCGAGTTCTCGAGCGCGCTACACCGCACCGGGGCATACGGCTCATCGCTGGTCGTTCCAGTTGCGAAGATGGAGCGCTTTACGTTCACCAGTACGACCGAATTTTAGTCTGGATTCAGCTGCGCTGAATCTGTAGCGTTCGGCCCTTCGGGCCGATCCGCTCTCTATGCCTTCCCAGCAGCCAATGCAGCTTTGATCAGCGTGGCGCGCAGTTTGCCGTCCTCGAGCTCGAGCAATCCGCGAATCGTGCGTCCGGCCGGCGTCGTAACCTCGTGTTTGAGCGCGCCCGGGTGCGTCTGCGTCTCGAGCACCAACCGCCCCGAACCGAGAACGGTCTGCGCGACCAGTACGCGAGCGTGCTCGTACGGAATACCGAGCGCGATGGCCGCGTCGATCAGCGCCTCGATCACGACGAAGATAAAGGCCGGCCCGCAGCCGCTGATTGCGGTAACCGCATCCATCAGCGATTCGTCGAGCACGAGTGTCCGCCCGAATGTATCGAAAAGCACGCGCGTTTGCTCGAGCGCCTCTTCATTGCTTTCATGCGCTCGCGCGAGGACGGTCATGGCCGATGAAACGCGCGCCGGCGTGTTCGGCATCACGCGCACGATGCGTGTGCGATTCGCGGTCCAGCCACGCAGAGCCGCGGTATCGACGGCCGCGACGGCCGACACCAGGATCTGATCCTCTCGCAAGACCGGAGCGATCTGCGTGCAGACTTCGGCCGCGTCGCGCGGCTTCACACAGACCACGACGACGTCGCTTCCCGCCGCAACGGCGCAGTTGCGCAAGGCGGAAGCGCGCGTGGTCGAGTCGATCTCGCGCACGTTGGGATCGCGCTCGAAGCCCCGCTGCAGCGCACCTCCGAGCGTCCCCCGCCCGATGATTCCGATTCGCATGATTGCCCTCAAAGAAAAAACGATCCGCCCCGGTAACCGGAGCGGATCGTTGCAAAGTGCTTTTGACGACGCGCGCTACCGAACCGGCATCTCCTGATGCGGCTGCGGCGGGCACGGCAGAATGTGCGCGTACGTCATAGTTTGCCGATCTTACCCCGCCAGGGCCTGCGCGTCAAGAGCGCACCGATGAGGATCGCAAGGAAGCCGGCGGCGAGGACCGCGAGATCGGGGATCGACGTCACTTCGATCGCCGGATAGCTCATCACGGTCGCGCGAAGCCCGAGGTCGCCCAAACGTATCAGTTGACCTTCCGGCGCAACGCCGATCCCATGCGGAATCGATGCGCCGGTATCGTCCTCGAGATCGAACAGCACGACCGAGCCGCGCACCATCGACAGCGCCGGCATCGAAGCGGCCTGCGCCGCCGAGAACAGGACCGCTTTCACGATCCGATGCGCCGCCGGGACGGCAAACGTGTCATAAGGTAAAGTGAATCCGGCGATTGTTTGCGTGTTCTGCATCAGCAGCACGGGCGAAAGAAAGGCCGCGCCGGTCGGTTGCGTTATCGTGAGGTGTGCTCCGCGACGATCGAACGCGGCGATCGCTACAACGGTGCGCGGCACGCTGCGCAGCAACGCCGTCGCCGTGAAGCGGCTTGCGCCAATCGGCTGGTCTACATGTAGGGGCGGAAAGACCAGTGTTCCACCCGCTTCATCCACGCGCAGGCTCGTGCCGGGCGCGCCGATGACGGTCCGCGTGTCGGGGCCGAGCAGTCCGCTCGCGATACCCGCGAAGGCGATCGCACCGATGCCGAAGGCTACGAGGGGCACACGGCGCAGGCTTGCGATTGCCCAAATCGCCAGTGCGGCAAGCGCAACGTTGTACCAACCCGCGTGATAGATCGCGCGCCCCGGCACGACCACTTCGATCACCACGCCGAGCACGACCAGCGCCGCGAGAAGCACTGCGTTCCTCACGTGCCGCGCACGGCTTGGGTAATCGTCGAACGCATCTGCTCGATGGTCAGCGGTCCGTCAAACCCGCGCTCGACAGCGCCGAGGCGATCGATCACCACGGTGGTCGGCAGTCCGAGCGCCGCATAGACGCGGCCATATTGCTGCCCGTCATCGATCCAAATCGGGAACGCGATCTCGAGCGAACGCGCGAAGGCCGACGCGCGCGCGGCCGACTCACCTTGATTCACGCCGATGACCACCACGCCGTCCTTGGCATATTCGCGTGCGACCGTCTGTAAATCGGGCATCTCGGCCCGGCACGGCGGACACCACGACGCCCACAGATTCATTACGACGATCTTGCCGCGATACTGCGCGAGCGAGACCACTGCTCCGCGATCGTCATGCAGCGAAAACACCGGTGCCGCTTGACCAGCCATCCCGGCCGGCCCCGAGACCGACGGACCTTGTGAACGAAACAGGGGCACCAGAATGATCAGTGCGATCGCCGCCGCCGCGACGATCAACAGCCAGCGCGTCCGAGGGTTCACCAATCGCCCATCCGGTCGGGATCGACCTCGCCTTCGAAGGCGATCATGCCGCTGGGTAAGACCGCGGCGAATAGCGGAATCCCGCGGAAATGCACCTCGCGCTGGCGCGCGGCATCGACGCCGGATTCGAAGAGCCGGCAATAACGTTCGAGCACGTCGGGGCTACAGCGCGCAAGCACCGGCATCACGTTGTACGTCTGCACGAAACGATCGAAAGCCCGCTCGAAGGCGTCGGGTGCAAAGTTCGATCCGAGGCGCACCTCGCGCCGCACGTGTTCCAGGGTCCTCTCCTCCTGTATGGCGAAACGGCGTTCGCGTGTCCGCCATGATTCTCGACGGTCGCGCTCTTGCTGCCGAGCTGCGCACCGAACTCCTTGCACGTACGAGTGCGCTACGCGATGCAGGGATTCATCCCAAGCTCGTGATCGTCTTCGTGGGAGAAAACGAGTCGAGCGTCGCGTACGTTCGCAACCTGGTCAAAACGGGCGAGCGCGTCGGCATCGAGATCGCCGTGGACCAGCTTCCGGAGGCTGCAACGTCTCTCGACGTGCGGGAGCGGCTCGAACGGCTGCGCGACGACCACACTGTCCATGGCGTGATGCTCCAACAGCCGTTGCCGCCGCGCCTCTCGATCCGCGAGATCGCCGACGCGATCCCGGTACGCAAGGACGTCGATGGCGCGCACCCGACCAATCAAGGACACTTGGCTTTCGGGAGCGGCACGGAATTCGTCCCGGCTACGCCTGCCGCGGTGATGCTGCTGCTCGAGCGCAGCCCGCATTGGCCGTTGCGTGGTCGCCGCGCGGTCATGATCGGACGGTCGATCGTCGTCGGCGCGCCGGTTGCGATGCTGATGCTCGGTCACGACGCCACCGTCACCATCCTCCATAAAGAGAGCGCGAGTTTGCAGCCCCATGTCAAAATGGCGGACGTCGTCGTCGTGGCAACGGGCGTTCCCGGGCTCATCGGCGGCGCCGACATTGCGCCCGGCGCAACCGTGATCGACGTCGGGACGACGGTCATCGACGGCGTGCTCCAAGGCGACGTCGATTACGAGTCGGCACTTGCGGTCGCCGGTGCGATCACGCCCGTCCCCGGCGGGGTTGGCCCCGTCACCAACATCGCGCTCCTGCGCAACGTGGTCAAGTCAGCGGAACACCACTCAGGGTTCGACATCCGGGCTCACTAAGACGCTCGCCCGAAAGCGCCTAGCGGTTCTGGGAGATCCAGAGCGCGACGTTCCATGAATTGCGCGTAGCGACGAGTAGCTGAAGCGCGATGCTCGCGGCTATGCCGAAGGCCGCATAGGGCATCCGAAGGTTCAACCCAAACGCGAACACGATCAGAGCAATGTTGGCGAGAAATGGCAGCCCGAAATAAAAGAGATAGTCGTCCCAACCCAATTGGACGAATGCAAGCCGCGTGACGCCGCGGCTGCTGATCATGATGTAGCTCAGAGAGGCGGCGGCGGAAAGTCCAAGGATGATGGACGGGGCGAGCGTTGACGGCCAAGGTGCAAGAAAGACGAGCGAACCGAATAAGACGCCGGCGAAATGGACGAACGTCGGAGTAACAAACTGGGCGACGCCGTGCGCCTTTTTCGTTTTTGCAATATCGGCACCCAGCGAGATGACCACGAACATGAGGCCGATCAGCGTGGCTGCTGCGGTGCTCGTGACCACATAGAAGTTCTCCCAGCCAGGCGATAAGTTCATCGACTACGTGCGCCGGCAATCCTGATGAACGAACGTTTTCGTCTTGCCTATCATCAGCGGGAAATCGATGACGTACCGCGTGTCCGACAGGTGGCGTAGCACAAACGATCCATTGTTCTGCGCGGGGTACACGCCGCTCCAATTCTGGACGCGCGAACGCGGCGATGCGGTGCTTTGGAATGCTCCATATCCGCCGAGGGTATCCACGAAAATGTAGACCCATGCATCGTGAACGCCGTCCCGTCCCAAATAGCCGTCGTAATGACTGGCGTGACGTCCCATTCCGGCCGAAACATCGCCGGCAATATGGATCCATGCCTCGCCCATCGCGGCGTTGCGATCGATTTCCGTTTGATGCCCGAGCGAACTCGAGATCGAGCACGACCATACGCCCTTCATGAACGACATCTCTTGCATCGGCGTCGCCGCCGATGCAGCTAATGCGCACATCGTAACAATTGCTGCCGCGACCACGAACCCAGCTATCCGCATGCAGCTGTCAGTTTTGGGAGAAGAATCTGCCGAAGTACTGTTCCTGCGCGCTGCGGTAGGAATCGTCTTCGCCGTTTTCTTCGCGTTCGCGTAGCTCCACGCGGCGGTGCTCCAACAGTTTACGGAGTTGCGGGAGCAAGCGTTCGAGAAAATCGAATTCCGCGCGAAGGCGAGCTTTGGTGTCCGAGATTTCGAGCAGCCGCTGCTTGACACGTTCGGCGACCTGGAGCATATCGCCGATCAAGTACGACGTACCTTGGGGGTCGTCGGGAAGCGCGACGGTGCTTTCCTGTCCGGAAAACTCGACCAGCATCGCAATGTACTCTTCGAAACGCTCGCGCACGGCGGGCAGCAGTTCATCGACCTCGCGATCGGCCTTCTGCTCCGGCTCGTCGATCACATCGACTTCCGCGATCAGATAGGGCTCGCGGCTGATGACTTCACGGATGCGAAATCGTTTTCGCCCCACCGTCGAGATGAAATAGCGACCGAAGGGAAGCGGTTGCACATCGAGGATCTCGGCGATCGAACCCACATTGTGCGGCAGTACGTTGGTGTCGCCGGCCTCAGCTCCCTCGGCGATCAACGCGACCCCGAAGCCTTCTCCGGACTCCAGACACTCGTTGATCATCTGCTTGTAACGCGGTTCGAAAATATGAAGGTTCAGCACGGCGCCGGGAAACAGCACCGAGTTAAGCGGAAAGAGCCGTAAACGCCGACCCATACAGAGCAAACGATTCGAGGAGGTCGGCGCAGGTTCCCCGCTAACTTGAGAGCCGTAGATGGACGACCTCAAGCGCTATCTCGACGCCCTGCACCCCGAGCAACACCCATTGCTGCTCGAGCTGGAACAGCACGGGCGCAAGGACGGCGTGACGATCGTCTCGCGTGAAGCAGGACGCTTCCTTTCGGTCATGGTGCACATGATGCAGGCCAACCGTATCCTGGAAATCGGCACGGGGTATGGCTACTCCACGTTGTGGATGGCGCTCGCGCAGCCGCCCATGGGTAAGATCTGGACGATCGATCCCGATAGCGAACGAACCAGCGTCGCGAATTCCTACTTTCACCGTGCGGGCGAAGACGATCACGTTACGATCTTCAATCAAGATGCGCTCGAATTGCTCGAGAACTTCCAGCAGCGTAACCTCGATATCGTCTTCATCGATGCGGATCGCCACCTCTATCGCGCATATCTCGACTTGGTGATTCCGATGCTCAAGCTTTCCGGTATCGTCGTCATCGACGACTGCCTCATCGGCGAGGTCGATGAGTTCAACGAATACTTCCTGTCGCATCCGTTTCTCGACGCGACCATTTTGCCGCTCGGCAACGGCACCGGGATCGGAGCGCGTATCAAGTGAATGCCCGCGCGGCCGATCCGGCCGCGTTCAGAGCGGTGATGCGACGGCATCCGTCGGGCGTCACCGTGGTGACGTCGCTGCGTGAGGGGGAGCCGCGCGGCATCACGCTGAGCGCGTTTGCGAGCGTTTCCGTCAACCCGCCGATGGTCTTGATTTGCGTCAATCGCGAGGCGCGCAGTTATTTGTATATCTCGAGCTCACTGATCTTTTGCGTCAATCTGCTCGGCACCACGCAGCGCGAACTCGCCGAGCGCTTTTCCGGCCGCATCAAGGAACATCAATTCGACGACATTGCATGGTCGACCGACGTGACCGGCGCCCCCGTGCTCGACGGAACGATCGGACACTTCGACTGCGCCGTGGAGGCCGAACACCATGCCGGATCGCACTCGATCTTCATTGGCCGCGTGCTTGCCTGCGCGACGCGCGAGGGCGCGCCGCTCGGGTACTATGAAGGGGAGTTCCGCGACTTTCATCTGGAGGAACGATGATCGTTGAAACCTTCCCGGTTGGATTGCTCGCCTGCAACGCGACGATCGTCGGTGACGAAGAGACGCGCGAAGCGATCGTCGTCGATGGCGGCGACGGCGTCGACGACGTGCTCGCGCGGCTCAAGCAGCTCGGACTGCGCGCGCGCTATCTGATACACACGCACGCCCACTTCGATCACATCGCGGATGTCGGGCGCCTGCGCGAGTCGACCCGAGCGCTGGCCTTACTGCATCACGACGATTTGCCGCTCTATCGCGACCAGCCGCGACTGGTCAAGTTGTTCGGCTTGCCGTCGATCCCGCCGATCGTCGATCTCGATGGCGATTTGGAAGACGGCTACCGCATGACCATCGGCAAAGTCACCTGTGACGTCTTACATACGCCCGGCCACACGCCGGGCAGCGTCTGCTTCGCCATCGAAAGCGCAGGAACGATGCGGCTGCTCACCGGTGACACACTCTTCGCAGGCGCGATCGGCCGCTGGGATTTGGGCGGCACATCGATGGAAGACATCGTAGCCTCGATTCAGCGTAAATTGATGGACTTTCCCGACGCAACACCCGTCGTACCGGGTCACGGCTCGTTCACAACAATCGGACAAGAACGCGCGACCAATCCGTTCCTGCAGTAATGCGCCTGTTCGCCGGAATCGAACTCGATGCGGCGACACGCCAGGCGTGCGCCCAGGTGCAAGATCGTCTGCGGGCCGCAAATTTCAACGCACGCTATGAACCCTCTGAGAAGCTGCATGTCACACTTGCGTTCCTCGGGCATGTGGAACCAGCAAGAGTGCCGGCCGTCGAGGGAGCGCTTGATGCGGTAGCATCGCAGACGCCCGCCTTTGCCCTGGTGCTCGATAAGCTCGGAGCATTTCCGCACGAGCGCCGTCCACGTGTGATCTTCATCGGCTCGCGGGCCCAGGACGCCGTATTTCGAAACGTCGTGACGGCGTTGCGGAGGCACTACGAAGCGATGGGCTTTCGCTTTGTCGAGGATGCGGTCGCGCACGTAACCGTGGCTCGCGTGAAAGGCGGCTCGGCGCGTGCGCTGCCATTGCTTGATATTGCCGTAATGGAGCTAGCAACCAACGCGATCGTCCTGTTCGAATCGCTGCCCGATAAACAAACGACGCGCTATGTCGTTCGACATACCGCGTCGCTTAAGGGCTGATAGTCTCGGTTAGCGCAGGGAGATCGTGATTTTGCCGTCGTCGGCCGGCTGCGCAGCCGGGACGCTAGCGCGTACGGCGCGCGGCGCGGCTTCCATGGCACCGAAATCTGGCACAGCGCCACTGGCTACTTTGGCGCGATAGTCGTCGATCGCGACCTTGAGCGCCTCAAGCGCGCGCTCGGGATAATCTTTCTTCTTCTCGGGATAACCCGAAAGCTCGGCTTCGACTTGCGCGGTCGTAATTGCGCCCGCTTCGTCGATCGTTTTGCCTTTGGCGAGCTCGACGACCAAACTGCACGTCGCCGTGCCAAAACCGCAACCAGTGGTGAAATACGAGATATCCTCGATCACCGCGCCCGGTCCAATCCGCAAAAAGAAGTTGTACATATCGCCGCACGAGTCGCTGAAATACTCACCGCTCGCCGTCGGTTTATCCATCGTTTCGAATCCCGGACGGGCCTCAACGAGGCTTTGAAACTTGGCAAAATCCACGAGCTTAACTTACTCCCTTGAGTTGGAACGTACAGGCTTTCCCGCCGGTCGCGAGTGACTCGAGTTGTTCGTGTTCGCCACCGATCGTCTCATCGAGAACGTGATGGATCACCGAACAGACTTCCGGATGCTCTTTGACCACACCCGAGTACGGACAGGTGTGCTCCTGCAGCAAGAACCCACCGTCAACCAGACTGTATTCGGCTACGACCCCGCGATCGCGCAGAACCTGCGTGAGCTGGGCCACTTTACCCTCGGGATCTTGGGCCGTCAGCTTTTTCTTGACGCGCTCGACCGTTCGCCGCGCGATGCGATCGAAGATCTGTGCGACCCCTGGCGGCCCGTATTGCTCTTTGACCTCGCGCAGCACCGCGGCGAGCATCTTGTCGTACTGTTGCGGGAAGAGGCTGTCGGCGTTCGCTGTGAGGGAGAACTCGAGCGTCGGCTTGGTTGGTCCGCGGCGCACGGCCTTCTCCTCGACCAGGCCATCTCGTTCGAGGACGACCAGCTGCTGGCGCACCGCGTTCGGCGAGAGCCCGAAGAGCGCAGCAAGCTCAGCGGCGGAGGCGGTGCCTCGTTCGCGCAGCTCGGCAACGATCTTGCCGCGGGTAGTCTGGAAAAAGCGGTCAACCTGCATGGCGTTTCGACGGTATCCTATCACGGACACGCGCAGATAGTAAAGTAAATCCTTGACTTTCTCTGGGCGCCTGCCCTAAGCTGGATTCCATCGGCCTTTGGCCGATCGCGCATCCTGCGCTTGGAATCTTTAGCCGCCTCCTGCGGCTCGCATCGAACTTGGAGGGAACAGTGTCCGATCAGGGGCTCCGCGTCGCGGGGCTGCGCGCTAGCGTCGAGGGAAATGAGATCCTCAAAGGCATCGATCTCGCGGTCGAGCCGGGCAAGGTCCACGCTCTGATGGGCCCCAACGGCAGCGGCAAATCGACGCTCGCCTTTTCGCTTGCCGGCCATCCGCACTACGACGTGACCGCCGGCAGCGCCGTTCTCGACGGCGAGGATCTACTCACGCTCGCACCCGACAAGCGCGCGCGCGCCGGACTCTTTCTTTCCTTCCAATATCCCGCCGCGATACCGGGCGTGAAGGTGCCGAACTTTCTCTACGCTGCCCGTCAGGCGGTGCGGCCGGGTGAACTCACGCCGGGCAAATTCCGTACGCTGTTGCTCGAAAAGATGGACGTGCTCGGCATGGACCCTTCGTTTCTCGGGCGCTATCTCAACGACGGCTTCTCGGGCGGTGAAAAGAAGCGGCTCGAGATGCTGCAAATGGCGGTGCTCGCACCTAAGTACGCCGTTCTCGACGAGACCGATTCCGGGCTCGACGTCGACGCACTCCAAGACGTCGGTGACACGATACAAGCCTTGCGCGCGAGCGACGAAGGCAAGTCCACCGGCTTTTTGATCATTACGCACTATCCGCGCATCTTGCAGCACATCACGCCCGATGTGGTGCACGTGATGATCGACGGTCGCATCGTTAAGACCGGCGGGCCGGACCTCGCGCAACGGATCGAGCGCGAAGGCTACGACACCTTACGCGAGGAGACCGGCGCCCTTGCCTAATCTCCCCACGCCGCAGGAACGCGATGCCGCGCTGAGCGCTTTTGCGGCAACACGGACGGGCCGCGAGAAACCCAGCCAATACTGGAAGATCGATCTCGAAACCCTCATGCCGAATGCATCGCTCGACGGAGCTGCGGGCGAAGTCACGATCGAGAGTGCGTCATCGCGCGCGATCGCGGTCGATTTACAAACGGGCGCACGCGATCACGCGGCGCTGTTCGAGCGCGCTTTTCGCCGCGCGATCGAACCGCAGCACAAGTTCGCGCATTTAGCGCTGGCCAATGCACGGCTAGGCGCCTTCATCTATATCCCGGCCGACTGCGCGCTAGACGAACCGATCGTCGTGCGATACCGCGCCGCCGAGGGCGATATCACCTACGCTTCCGCACAATTCGCCCCGCAGGATGCACGCGTGATCTTCACGCGGGTTGCACGGCCCGGCCGCGATGCGCGCGTCGCCTGGGCAAGCGCCGAGCTCGGCGCGAGCCTGTCGCTGACCGAGCTTGTGATTACCATCGAAGAGCCGGGAGTCGACGCAAAAATCGCGACCCTCTTTTTCCCGACCGGTTCGCAGCACGTGGATATCGTGAGCAGCGTCGATCACCGCATCGGCGACGCGACCTCCGAAACATTGGTCAAGAGCGCCGCAGCCGGCCGCGGACAAGGGCGCTATCTCGGAAACATTCGCATCGCTGCGCACGCGCAGCATAGCGACGCGTCGCTCCGCGACGATGCGCTGCTGCTTTCGCAAACCGCGCACATCGATTCGATTCCGGCACTCGAAATCGCCGCTAACGACGTCAAGGCATACCATGGCGCAACGGTCGGCGCGCTCGACGACGAGAGCATTTTTTACATGACCAGCCGCGGCATCGATCGCGAGGCGGCGGAGCGCATGATCGCGCTCGGCTTCTTTGAGCCGGCGATCGATCGCTTTCCAACCGAGGCGCTGCGCGAGGAATTGCGCACCGCCCTTCAAGCAAAGGTGACCTCGTGATCGCGGTTCGCACACCTCAAGCAATTGCTGCGGATTTCCCGATTCTGCGCAAGCCGACGTCACGCGGCAAACGCCTGATCTATCTCGATTCGGCGGCAACCTCGCAGAAGCCGCAGGCCGTGATCGACACGCTGGTCACGTACTATAGCGAGTACAACGCGAACATCCACCGCGGCGTCTATGAGATCGCCGAACGCGCGACCGAGGCCTTCGAAGCCGCACGCGTCACCGTAGCCCGATTCATCAATGCTGACTATCGCGAAGTCATCTGGACTCGCAACGCGACCGAGGCGATCAACCTGGTCGGATACAGCTGGGGCTTGCAAAACGTCAAAGCCGGCGACGTGATTCTAACCTCGCAGCTCGAGCATCACTCCAATCTCGTGCCGTGGCAGCTGCTCGCCGAGAAGACCGGCGCGACCCTGCGCTTCATCCCGGCCGACGACCGCGGCGTCTTACAGCTCGACAACCTCGATCGGTTACTCGACGGCGCGAAACTCCTGGCGATCTCGCACGTAAGCAACACTCTCGGTACGATCACACCGCTCGATCGCGTCGTGCCGGCGGCGCGCGCGGCGGGCGCGACGATCCTGGTTGACGGTGCGCAAGGTATTCCGCATCTCCCGGTTGACGTAAAAGAGCTCGACGTGGATTTCTACGCCTTCAGCGGACACAAGATGCTCGGGCCGACCGGCATCGGCGTGCTCTACGGCAAGCGCGCGCTGCTCGAAGCGATGCCGCCCTTCCTCGCCGGCGGCGACATGATCCGCAAGGTCGAGTACGAGCACACGACGTTCAACGATCTTCCCTGGAAGTTTGAAGCCGGCACGAGCAACATCGCCGATGCGATCGGCCTCGCGACCGCGGTCGACTATCTCACCGAAATCGGAATGGATTGGGTTCGTGCGCACGAGCGCGAACTGCTCGGCTATGCGCTCGAACGTCTCGCGCCGCTCGAATCGCGCGGCCTCGCGCTCTATGGGCCGAAAGATCCCGCGCTGGCCTCGGGCGTCCTGTCCTTCAACTTCGCTGACGTGCATGCGCACGATCTCGCTTCGATCCTCGATACCGAAGGCATTTGCGTGCGTGCTGGGCATCACTGCACGATGCCGCTGATGGAAAAGATGGGCTGGCCCGCAACCGCGCGCGCCTCATTCTACATCTACAATTCGAACGCTGACATCGATGCGCTCGCCGAGGGCATCGAGAAAGCGGCGCGCGTTTTCAAGCTCTAAGATGGACGACTTCTACCGCGACTTCATCCTCGACCACTATCGCAATCCGCGCAACTTCGGGAAGCTCGAGGCGCCGTCTGCGTCGGCCGAAGATCTCAATCCGCTCTGCGGCGATACCATTCGCATGGATTTTGATGTCCACAACGGCGTTGTACGCGACGTTCGCTTCTCCGGCAAGGGCTGCGCGATCAGCCAGGCCTCTGCCTCTATGCTCACCGAGACCATTAAGGGCATGCGCCTCGAAGAGGTCGCGAAGCTCTCCAAGGACGTGGTCCTCGAGAACGTCGGCATCGGCATCAGCCCGACACGGATGAAGTGCGCAACACTGGGTCTTCGCGTCGCCAAGAGCGCGGCAATCGGTGAAATCGCCGGCTGGCCGGACGAAGAGTAGCCCTGCGGCCGGGCAGCGAATGCCCCGCCGATGCAGCACCACCATTTGACGGCGAGCGAATGGGACACGCTTGCGAAGGATCCGGAATTCCTCGCGTTGCTGCGAGCGCGCCGGCGTTTTATCGTCCCCTCGACGATTTTCGTCCTTGTGTTCTACCTGGCGTTGCCGGTGGGCGTGGCGTTTGCGCCCGAACTGATGAACCAACCGGTTCTCGAGTCTTTGACGATAGCCAACCTCTACGGCTTCACCTTGTTCCTCGTAGCTTGGGTGCTACTTGCGGTCTATATGCGCGAGGCCCGCTCGTTCGATGACCGCGCGCAAGCACTTGTCGACCGGTTGACGGCGGAGTTGGCGAAATGACGCAAGCCACGCTCGTGATGTTCGCGATCTTCGTCGCGATGGCGCTGGTCATTACCTACTGGGCAGCCGGGCGCAGTACGTCGCGGCACGGGTTTTATACCGCGCATCGCGAGATCAGCGGAGTGCAAAACGGTTGGGCAATCGCCGGGGACTACATGTCGGCGACGTCCTTTCTCGGCATCACCGGCCTCATCGCGTTCTACGGCTTCGATGGGTTCATGTATTCGATCGGGTGGCTCGTCGCATATCTCACCGTGCTCTTTCTGCTCGCCGAGCCGCTGCGCAATACCGGGCGCTACACGGTTGCCGACGTCATTGCGTTTCGGCTGCGCGGGCGCGGCGTGCGCGCCATTGCTGCGTGCACCACCCTGATTATTACGATATTTTACATGGTCGCACAAATGGTGGGCGCCGGGTCCCTCATCAACCTCTTGGTCCAGCGGATCAGCGAAACGTATGCGATTGTGATCGTCGGATTGATCATGTTGATTTACGTGCTGTACGGCGGCATGCTCGCGACGACGTGGGTCCAAATCATCAAGGCCGCGCTGTTGCTTGCGGCCTCGATCGCACTGAGCGTGCTGGTGTTCGCGCACTTCCACTTCTCGCCTTTTGCGCTTCGCGATGCCGCGATGTCCGCAAACGTGGATGGACGTAGCGTCGATTTGCTCCATACCGGGCTCTTCTTCTCCGGCCCACTCGGCGGGCTTGACTTCATCTCACTCGGTTTGGCCCTCGTGCTCGGCACGGCGGGACTGCCGCACGTGTTGATGCGCTTTTTCACGGTTCCGACGGCGCGTTCGGCGCGGCTCTCGGTCGGCTGGGCGATGGGCCTCATCGGCGCTTTTTATCTCTTGACGACGATCATGGGACTGGGCGCGGGAACGATTGTCGGTCAACACGATATCGGAAAACACTTGCGCGATACCCAGGCCATTCGCTATATCATTCGCCATCCCGAAACGGCGGCCCAACTCAACGCCGAACTTACACAGAACGGCTACATCGTTCCCGAACGGAACAGTAACTTGGCGGCTCCGTTACTTGCCGACAAGCTCGGTGGCCCGCTCTTGACTGCGTTCGTAGCGGCCGTGGCCTTCGCGACGATCCTCGCGGTTGTTGCCGGGTTGACAATCGCGGCGGCGTCGGCCTTTGCGCACGATATTTGGTACAGCCTCGTACGCAGCGGCGCGGGAACCGAACAGGAGCACATTTTCGTGGCGCGCACTGCCGCGCTGGTCGTCGGCTTTGCGTCGATTGTTCTCTCGGTCGGTTTGCGCACGTTCAATGTCGCGTTTCTCGTCGGCCTTGCCTTTGCGGTCGCCGCTAGCACCAACGCTCCCGCGTTGATTCTTTCGCTCACGTGGCGGCGCTTCTCGCGCACCGGTGCGATCTGCGGCATGCTCGCCGGACTGATTTCATCACTCGTGCTCGTGGCGATCAGTCCGAATTTCATGGGCGATCACGCGATCTTCCCGCTGCGAAATCCAGGTCTCGTCTCGATTCCGCTCGGTTTTCTCGCCGCGATCCTCGGTACGCTGATCGCGCGCGACCCCGAATCCGAAGCAATGTTCAATCAACTTCAGGTAAGGGCAAACACGGGTATCGGCGCCGAGGTTTAGTTAAATGTGCGTGGACCTGTGGTCGGTGATTTGCATACCGTACGTGCCGACACGGAGCGTAAAGCTCGCGAGATAGGTGCCCTTCGAGGTGACGATCTGCGTGGTAACTGCGTACGTGCCATCGCCGGTGTGGCTCGCGCGCAGGTCGGCGACGTTGACGGTCACGTTCGGATTGATGAACGACTCGGTCGGTAGCCCGCTGGCCAAATAGCCCGCCGCGGTGGCGGAATCTCCGCGCGCCAACGAGCCGATGTATGCGCGGACGATTGCAGCCGCATGATCGGCGCTGTTCGCGCCGGTGATTAGCACGGGTGTTGGAGTCGCTACCGCAGCCGGAACCGGCGCAACCGTCGGCGCTGCGGTCGGCGCCTGGGTTGCGAGCGCTACGCGCGTCGCGGCCGGCGTCGGCGTTAGGATGACGATTGTTGGCGTCTCTCGCGCGGTCGCAGCGGGATGCAGCGTCGCGACTGCCGCGCTCGCAGAGGCTTTCGGACTGGGTTTGGGCGACGCGCTCGCCGACGCACTTGGCGATGCGGCATGCGACGGCGTGGACGAAGGGTGCGCAGTCGGCGTTCCGATTGACGTCGGCGATGCCGTCGGCGCAAACGTTGCGGTGGTGCCGGGAAGTGGCGTGAAGCTCGGGCGCGCGGTCGGCGCTTGCGGGCTGCCGCCGGCGCCAAAAATCTTGGTCAACAAACCGCCGAGCAGCAAACCACCCAGAATAACCAGCACCACCAATGGGATGATTGGAATTCCACCGCGTTTAGGCGGCTCAGGTTCAAGGCGGCGACGGCGCGGGTAATCGCTCAAGGGCGCAAGGCCACTACAGGGCGCCCGTGATGCCGTCGACGAGTGGCGCCGGCAATCCGCTCAGTTCGCTCGGGTGCTCCTCGGCGTAGTGCGTCATCGCTTCTTTCAGCAGCCCGGGATTGACCCGTGCGTAATCTACGAGTGCGGCCACCGCATGAACGTCTGCGCCTTCGAGTCGATCGAGCGCAGCATTCGCGCCCTCGGCCGCATCCTCCGACGACTCACCGCGATCGCGAAACGCATCGAAAATCGACGCAACCAGCGCGTGTAAGGCGTCGTGCGGCATCGTCGAGACGCCGCCACGCAGGACGTCCGCCAGAGCAGCGTCGTCCATGCGCGCAACATGCTTCTCGACCGCGTCGACCAGCGTCTGCGCCGGAACGTTCCCGAAGGGAGGCATCGGATACTACGGTACTCCCTCGCGGCAGGCGGCTCCTCGAAGAGGCGCCAAAAGATACCGCTGTGATTCGCGTTCGCGTGCCGCTCGATCTCCACGCCGTCACCGCTGCCGGTTCGGCTGCTTTTGCGCTTGCGACGCCGCTGCGTGTGCGTGATCTCCTCGCGCTCGCGGTGCGCGAATCGATCGGGGAGCGCGCGCCGCACGATAAGTTCCAGCGCAGCATGGTCCGCACGCTTGCAGGCCTTGCCGCGGGCGACTTCACAGTTGATATCGACGGCCGTCTCTTCGCCGATGGTGAGGCGGTCGTTGTGTGCGAGGGTTCGGTCGCGATTCGCTTCTTCATCAGCCGCGGCCGGCGCGCGGGTCTCGAGCTGCAGCCGTAGATCCCACATCCACGCCGCACGCATCGCTGCTCGTTTTACTCGGGCGCGCGGCGCACTCGGTCGCCCGTCACGCGTTGCTCTATCTGATCACCACCTTCGTTGTGATTGCACTCGAAGCGCTTATCGTCTTCAATTGGCGAGCTAACGCAGCCATAACCACACAGGTTGCGAGCGTCATCGTCGAACCGTTCTTCGTCGCGATCGTCACCGCGTTTAGCTATGCTGATGTTCGCGAAGATCTCTCGATAGGGGCCGTGTGGCTTCGCGTGCTCGAACGCTCGTGGGCCGTGCTCGTGATCGGGCTCTTGGTCAACCTGGTCGCGGCTCTCGGTCTCGAGTCGATCGGGGTCGCGGACATGCTTCAAAAGCTGCTGGGAGGGGCGGTCATCCTCGTCGCGATCTCACTGATTTTTGCCGATGTTCACGCAGTCGTCATCGATGACGCCGAGCCATGGTGGCTGCTCGTGCCACGATCGCTTGGCACGAGCATAGCCACCGCATGGCAGGGCGCTGCCTTTGCTCGAGCGATTATTCTCTTCGCACTTCAGATGCTGGTGCCGACACTACTGAGCTTTTTCGCGCAAACCGCGCTCGAACAGCGTCACGTGCCGCAAGCGCCGTTTTGGGCGAACGCGTTGACGGTCGTACTTCTCTTGCCGGTAGTGCAAGCGCTGTGCACCTTCGTTTATCTTGACTTAATCGGGTATGAATCAAAGCACACTTCTAGCCGATGATAGTCTAAAGGTAGGAGATACAATTGCCCTTACGGGTCGCCGTCGTCGCTGCCGCGCTGATCGCCTTGCTCACGCTGCGCGCGCTCGCCGATCAAGTCTACGGCGTCGCCGGGGAGGACACATATCGCATCGGCCGCGTCGTCAGCGAGACCCACATCACCTACCGCGGCGTCGAGCACCTCGGGATCGCAGCCAATAGCCAAGGACGACGCTATGTTGCCGATGTCACCTATACGCGCATCGACGATGGCGGCAAAGCATCGGTCCGGGGAAAATTCGTTCAGGAACTCTTGCGCGACGGCACGTTCGAGGATCGCGGCGACGAGGATCCGGACTTTCTAACGATCCTCAACCAGCCGTTCGCCGTGCAGCTCGATGCAACGACGTTGCGCGATCT
>Ga0302177_10000889_pt1 | contig 21719 bp, 18 predicted proteins | sample I_Palsa_E1_2_FD_198780 | JGI IMG/M metagenome (GOLD analysis project Ga0302177, IMG submission 198780) | Peat permafrost microbial communities from Stordalen Mire near Abisko, Sweden - I_Palsa_E1_2 | ecosystem: Environmental > Terrestrial > Soil > Palsa > Peat permafrost | place: Sweden... | reverse complement strand
CAGCGACGGAGAGGGAGGCCCGACCATGACGGGGCCCGAGCACTACCACGAGGCGCAGCAGCTTCTGGCCGACCCCAACTACGGCGAGCCGAAGGGGATTGGCCGCAGTGAAACGATCGCCGCCGCCCAGGTCCACGCGACGCTCGCGCTCGCCGCGGCCACCGCGCTCAGCGGAGACAGCCCCGATGACGTGCAGGCGTGGCGGGATGCCGCCGCGACCAAGCGGGCGGACACGCACGGGTCGTGACGGCCGACGCATCGGCGATATTGCTCCCTGCCAGGTCATTTCCATAGACTTAGCCTGGCTTAGCGGCCGGACGAGGAGGACGCATGCCAGTCGACTGGGTTGTCGTAGGCCTCGACAACGGCGGCACCATGAACAACGGAACGATCCTTGATTCCAGCGGCCGGTTCCTCCTTGACCAGCTGGTCGAGGCGCCCAGCCACGTCAGGGAGGGCCCGGACAAGGCCATCCAGTCGCTGGTCGACTCTGTTCAGCAGGTGCTCGAACTTACCGGCGTGCCCATGACGTCGGTCCGGGCGGTGGGTCTGGACACGCCGGGTCCCGCCAGCGGGGACGGGGTCATCTCGTCCAAGGGCGCGACGAACTTCGGCCACGCAGGCTGGCGCGGTTTCGACATCCGGGGAGCGCTGGCCGACCGCATCGGGCTCCCGGTGATCTACAACAACGACGGGAATTCGGCGGCGCTGTACGCCCACCACGTACGGTTCGGCGTGGAGTCGAGCCACCGCGGTTCGGTGGCCGCGATCGTGGGGACCGGGCTCGGGGGCGGGATCGTCGAGGGCGGGCAGGTGATCAAGGGCGCCGCCGGCATGGCCGGGGAACTCGGTCATGTCCCCATCCCGCTGGACGGCCTGCTGGACGCGGGCCAGCCGATGCCGGCCTGTAACTGCGGTCAGTCGGGCGATGCGGAGAGCGTGGCCTCACTAACCGGCATCCAGAACAACCTGCTGCCCTACTGGCTCACCAAGTACGAAGGGCACGAGCTAGGCGGCCTGCCGATCGGCAAGGCGGCCAAGCTTGTCCGCAAGTACGCCGAAGACGGCGACGAAATGGCGCTGGCGATCTTCCGCCAGCAGGCGATCGCGATCGGGCGGCTGTTCCACATCGCCGCGAACTTCCTCGATCCCGACGCCTATTTTCTCGGCGGCGGCGTGGTCGAGGCCGCGCCGCACTTCCGCGACTGGTTCTTTGCCGAGGTGCGCGTCAGCACCTTGCTGCGTGCGGAGCAGGCCAGGGCGGCCGAAATCACCCTTGTTCCCGACCTGGACATGGCGGGCGCACGCGGCTCGGCCTTCGCCGCGCGTGACTGGCTCATCAGCGAGGGGCAAGGGGTCCTGCCCAGCGGCTTCTTATCCCCGGCCGCCTATTCGCCACCTTCGGGCGGTTTGCCGCCCATGAACATCAGTCCGCACACCTCGAGATAGAGCTGCTCTGGGTAGGGGATGAACCTGATGTTACGCATCCTGCCGTCCATCCCCGGCGCCAGAATTTCGAACTCGCCGTAGCCGAGGAACCGACCTGTCGAGGACCGCCGGAACTCTATGTCCGTCACCTTGGGGAGCGGAATCATGTTCACCTTTTTGGTGACAAGGCCGGTCGACAGCATCAGCCGCTGCGACGTGACGGCGAAGTAGTGGACCGACCACTCGGCCAGCTTGCCCACCAGCCACAGCAAGAGCACGCCCCACGCGACCCAGATGGCCAAGATTACGTCGCCATTGCCACGCGCGCCCCAGTTGCTCAGCCAGCCCGCGATGGCCAGCCCGACAAGAACATAGAAGATGGGCCGGATCAGCACCGCCGGGTGCTCGCGAACAGATATGACATGGCGCTCGTTGGGCAGCAGGTACCTCGCGAGCGAGGCAGGCACCGTATCTTCGGTGTTCGGAACCAGCCTCATCGGAGGTAACTCAGCCTTAGACGGACGCGAAGAAGTGGGACAGCCCGCTTGCCACCGTGGTCAGGAAGGTACCGATGTTGTGCACGATGTGGGCCGCCCCGGTGGGCTGCTCAATCACCCACCAGACTATGAAGGCAACCGCCAGCCACCCAAGGATGGTTTTCAAACTCACGTGGCCTCCCAGGGGCACACAGACTTGCTCTGCTTGCCAGAGAACCTATGTTAGTCCCCGACGATTTCGCCGCCAAGGCTAACGGGGTGAAGCTACCGTGTCGGCACGAGTATGCCCCGTGTCCCCCCCAGTATGCCTGATCGGTGGAAGCAATGCGTAACCGGCCGTGCCGTTAGCGTCGGCATCGGTCGCAGAATCCTTCGCTCGCGGCCCTGATCGCCGATTTAGCCGTCGCGACCGGTGCCCATCTGACAGCATTCCACCGTGCAGAGCATGCTGGGGAACTGACGGTGACAGACGTGGGTGAGACTGATTTCGCGATCATCGTCTACCGGGAAGAAGAGCAGTGGGAGGCCGACGTGCTGCCCACCGCGGTTACCGCCGATATGGACGGCCTCCTGCAGGCCCTGCGGCGGCAGCCGAGCATCGGCGGGACCATCGGCTTCGCGGGCGTAGGCGACGATTTCTTCGTGGCGGTCCGGATCCTCGGCGACGAGGTGTCCCTGTTCCTCTCCGACCTCACCGCCGCCGTGGACTACCCGCTGGCCCGCCAGGTGCTCGACGCCCTGGACATCCCGGTGCCGTCAGATGACGAGCTCGATCAGGTGCTCCCTGCCGGTGACCTTTCCATCTTCGCGGACCTCGGCCTGGACGAGATGGAACTCGGTGCCATCTCAGCCGACCTTGACCTCTACCCGGAAGACGCCGTGATCGGCATCGCCGAGCGGCTGCGTTTCGGGGACGCGGTGGAGCGGGCGCTGGATATCGCGCTCGGCCCGTGACCGGATATTCTGACGCCTTCGAGCCCGCGATGCGGCTCGCCCTGGCGCAGGCGGGGATGTCCGGCCCGGATGACGTCCCGGTGGGCGCTGTCATCATCGATGAGGCGGCCGCGGTGATCGCGCAAGGCCGCAACCGCAGGGAACGGGATCGCGATCCCACCGCGCACGCGGAAATCGTCGCGATCAGGCAGGCGGCGCGATCCCTCGACAGCTGGCGGCTGACCGGCCTGACGCTGGTCGTGACCCTGGAGCCGTGCACGATGTGCGCGGGAGCGATCACAGCGGCCCGTCTCAGCAGGTGCGTCTACGGGGCGGCAGACCCCCGGGCGGGTGCGGTGGGATCGCTCTGGGACGTGCTCAGGGATACTCGCCTGAACCATCGCCCGGAAGTCGTCGGCGGGGTCCTCACCGAGGAGTGCGCCGCCATGCTACGGGACTTCTTCGCCGGCCGCAGACGGCCCAGCGGGTAATTCGTGCCGCAGGCTATGCGCCGATTCGGGTAAGCTCACCAGCGGTGGAGTCGCCTAGTGGCCGAGGGCGCACGCCTCGAAAGCGTGTGAGGGGGCAACCCCTCCGTGGGTTCAAATCCCACCTCCACCGCTGATCAGGCCCGGCAAGGAGAACGAGTTTGTTTGGACCCCAGGGAACCGGGTTCTTCCTGCTTCTTATAGTGGTATTCGCAGCATTGCTCGTCTGGGTGGCCCTGACTAAGTATGTCGTATTCCGCGTACTGGCCGCGTGCCTGGCGTTCCTTCCCGCCATGGCCTTCGGGATCGCCGCCGTCAATAAGTTCTACGACTATTACCAGACCTGGGGCGGGATGATCAACGATCTCACTGGCCAGGGCGCGAGCAGCATTCCCAAGTACGCAGCCGCCGGCCTGGGATCGAACAAGAATTTCGACAATAATATCGGCAGGGTCACCAGCCAGGCGGAAGACGCCGAGGTCGGATATCTCTTCCAGACCTCGGTTACCGGCGCGCGCACCCACATTACTCGTGATGTGTACGTCTATCTTCCGCCGCAGTACTTCCAGAAGCCCTATCAGCACACCAAGTTCCCGGTCATCGAGCTGCTGCATGGCTCGCCAGGCAACCCCGCGGCCTGGGTCGACGTCATGGGCGTGATCCCCACTTTCCTCAGCTTGCTGGAGGCCCACCCCCGCGACGCCGCCGTGCTGGTGATGCCCGACACCGATGGCGGTATGCAGTACGGGTTGCAATGCCTCAACAATCCAGGGGGCATCCAGGACATGACCTTCGTGGCCATCGATGTGCCCGATGCCATAGCGCGAATCGCTCGCGTGCAGGCACCGGGCCTGGCCTGGGGCCTGGCCGGTTACTCGGAAGGAGGCTACTGCACCGCGAACATCGCCTTGCAGGACCCGTCACGCTGGGGAGCCGCGGGCGTCATGTCGGGGTACTTCGGCCCCATCCTTAGCCAGGTACCCGAGGGCAACAAGCCCGGTGCGAAGCCGGAGCAGGTCAACGTGTTCCGCCGGCACCCCGCGCTACGGCTGCTTAATACGCCGCAGGCTTACGTCACCAGGGTGCCGATCAACGACGTGCTTCCGGCGTTCTGGCTCGCGGCCGGAGCCGAGGACAAGTCCGATGTCAGCGCCGCGGAGAACTTCCGGCAGCTGCTGGAGACCCGGGTGGCGAACGTGCCGTTCGTGATCATCCCGGGAGGCGGCCACCAGGGCAGTGTCTGGCGCGCGGCGCTTAGCCCGATGCTGACCTGGATGACGCCGCAACTGGCCGCGCAAGCCGAGAAGGCCGATGTCGCCGCGGCCAGGGCGGCCGCGCGGGCGGCGGCGAAAGCCGCGGCCGAGCGCAAGGCGCACGCCGCCAGGTCCCGTCCCACCTCTAGCCGGGTCGGCCCGGGGAAAAAGGTAACCCGCGCCCCTTAGCCTCACCGGGAATACGCATTGTTACCGCTGCCTGGCGTTATTCAAAAGATATCTGCGTTGTAAAACAGGACATATGCGACTGATCGCGCTCCGTGCCGACGGCGGAAATTGCTGGCCGAATCATACCGAATGGGACTAATCAGGGAAGGAATCGCGGCTACCGCAGTTCGCCGGCTTAGCCCTTTACCCGTTCTGAACTGCGGTTATCAGTTCGCCGCACTGGCGCGCCGCGCGCCACGGCCAGTAAGGCACTCTGGGTAATCGATCGGATACAGAGTAAACCATCTTTCCTGTCATCGCGTCTCGTATATGGAAAGCCGGATAACGCTACTGAAGCGATCCGCTTAGGGGGGCGATACCTGGCCAGGCCAGGGTAATACCTGGCCGGGTCAGGTACTGAGAGGGGAATGCTATGCAGAGTAATGGGATAAAGACTGCCCGAATTCAAGCACAATACTCAGAACTTAATAGTTCCTGGGCGGCCCGTCCGTTACCGCCGGCGAACGACGTGTCCGCCGTCAAGCGTGCGGTGGTCTGGCTGAGCACCCGGCTGAGGGGTCAGCGGCGCACAGGTCGGCACGCGGCGCCCGGTCGTGCCTTCCTGAACCGTCGCGCGTCGCGCTGACCAGGCCTGGACGCATGGCCCGCGTAGCCCGCCGGCTCCACCGCATTCGGGGATAGCCTTAATGATCTTGGTCGTTGAAGCTTTACTCTTTGAGCGGATCGCCTTGAGGGGACCGCCACCCGCAGGACACCGCATAGGGGCGGGGTCACCTCCTGGCCTGACCATGACCGGTAAAGCGAGTCTTGTCGTCCTGAACCACCACGTGGCAAGCAGGCCAGCCGCAGACATCCAAAGACAGGACACCGCCGTGACAGCACCGCGCGACCAGTATTACCCGGGCGAAGACGGCCAGGGCCACCACCCTGCGCTTGAGGCGATGGACCGGGACCTCGAGCGGCTCGGTGCGCTCACCAGGGCTTACGTCACCGACGAGAAAGAAGACCTCGGCGTGGCCGCCGCCCGCATACCCGATAAATACCTGCGGCGGGAAGCCGAAGAACTCCTCAGCCGCCTGAAGGAGGCCATCGGACCCGGCCCGGACGCGATCAGCGAGACGCTCGCCGAACCGGGCACCGGCCCGCATCCGGTCTTAACGTCGCCGGCTTGTTTCGCTGTCGTGGCGGGGGTAATAGTTGATCGACAGCTGCCCGCGTCTCCTCCTAGTCGGCCTCAGCAGGCACACGTGCGCGGACCGGCACGGCAGCGCCACTGATGGACGCCCGGAGAAACAGATGAGCCTGCCCGCCCGCCAGCAAGCGGTCCTTGACCAGATCGAGCGGATTCTGGCGGCGGCGGATCCTCAGCTGAAATCGATGTTCGCGGCCTTCGCCCGGGTGGCGTCGCGAGAGGCCATGCCGGCCACCGAGGCGATCTCCGAACGGTCGCCGCGGCGGTGGACCTTGCTGATTTGCATCATGGTGATCAGCCTGCTGAGCATGGTCACGGTCTTCGTCGTCGCCACCAGCAGGGCCTGCCAGGGCCTCCCGTCGGATCAGGTCGTCGCCAGTGCCACGGTGCGCTACGCCGCCTGCAGCAAGGAGACGGACGCCTGGAGCAAGGGCGGCCGCTGAGCGGCTTCTTTCCGCCATCTTCAGGACGTTTGCGTAACCGGCCTGATACGTTCAGTTCCTACCACGTGGAAGACGCCAGTTCACGCACCGTATGAATGGATCCGCAGGGGACAAAATGGCGCAAGTCCAGGTATATAACTTTTCGCACGGCATACTGAATCCGGGCCTCGGCTACTTAATGTCCTGCCTGGGCTCTTTCCTCGGCCTCCGGTGCCTCACCCGGGCCCGCGCCTACACCGGCTGGTCGCGCGCCAGCTGGCTGCTGCTCGCGTCCGTGGCCATCGGGGCCACCGGCATCTGGGTTATGCACTTCGTCGCCATGCTCGGTTTCTCCATCCCCGGGCAGCAGATCCTGTACAACGTGCCGATCACCCTGATCAGCCTGCTGGTCGCGGTCATCGTGGTCGCTATCGGCCTGTTCATCGTCGGCTACGCCAGCGGCCTGCTGCCGGTGCTGGCCGGCGGCGTGATAATCGGTGTCGGCGTCGCGGCCATGCACTACGTCGGGATGTCCGCGATGCGCATGCCCGACACCGTCCGGTACAACATGGCCCTGGTCGCGGTATCGGTGCTTATCGCGATCGTGGCGGGAACGGCGGCGCTGCTGGCCGGGCTGCACGTCGGCGGCGCATGGTCCAGTCTTGCGGTATCGCTGATCATGGGTGTCGCCGTCACCGGCATGCACTACACCGGGATGGCCGCGATGCACGTCTATGCGGGAGAACACGGGATGGCCATGACCGGGGACTCTCCGAACAGCTTCCTGTTCCCGCTGCTACTGGGCGCGAGCGTCCTCACCTTCATGCTGTCGCTGATCATCGCCTTGTCGCCCAACGAGGAAGAGATCCGTGCCGACGCCCGCCTGAGCCACCGCGTCTACGCCGACGTCTGACGCCCGCGGGGCAGGTTTTCCAGGTCGCACGCCGGAGTTACTGAGGGTCGTAGGCGAGGTTAGGCCGCAGCCAGCGTTCAGCTTCGGTGAGCGTGATGCCTCGCCTGCGGGCGTAGTCCGCGGCTTGGTCCTGGCCGATTCGCCCGACGGTGAAATACCGCGAAGCGGGGTGGGCGAACAGTAGTCCGCTCACGCTGGACGCCGGGGTCATCGCCCAGGATTCGGTCAGGGTCATGCCGAGCTGCCCGGCATCAAGCAGGTCGAACAAGGCTCGTTTCAGGCTGTGGTCCGGGCTCGCGGGATAGCCGAACGCGGGCCGGATGCCGCGGAACCGCTCGGCGTGCAGGTCCTCGATCGGCTGATCGGCGTCTGGTTCGTACCAGTCGCGGCGGGCCTGGAGGTGGATGTGCTCCGCGAACGCCTCGGCGAGCCGGTCGGCCAGCGCCTTGACCATGATCGAGGTGTAGTCGTCGCCACGGTCGGCGTATGTGCCGGAAAGCTCCTCCGCACCGTGGATGGCCACGGCGAATCCGCCGAGGTGGTCCCCGGCCGGAGCCACGAAATCAGCGAGGCACCGGTTGGGCCGGCCCGGCGGCTTGGCGGTCTGCTGGCGCAGCATGGGCAGCCGGATGTCGCCCCGACCCGGGTTGACGCAGATGTCGTCATCCTCCGAACGCGCGGGCCAGAAGCCGTAGGCACCCCTGGCGTCGAGGCGGCCGTCAGCGACGATCTGGTCGAGCAGAGTGTTCGCGTCGTCGAAGAGCTCGCGCGCGGCCGGCTGACCGAGTATCGCCGGGTACTTGCCCTTCAGCTCCCAGGCCAGGAAGAAGAACTGCCAGTCGATCATCTCGCGCAGTGTCTTCAGCTCCGGCTGCACGGTGCGCAGCCCGGTGAAGACAGGAACGGGTAGCTCGCCGAACGGGACCCGGTCGCGGTTCGCCCGGGCCGCCTCCAGGGTCAGCAGGGGACGCCGCTGCGACTTCTCGTGCTGCTCGCGCAGTCGTTCCTGGTCGGCCCGGTTGGTGCCGGCCAGGATCTGAGCCCGGTCGTCGCTGAGCAGGTCCGAGACCACGCCGGCGACCCTCGAGGCGTCGAGCACATGAACGGTGGTGCCGTCATAGGCCGGGGCGACCCGGACCGCGGTGTGCTGGCGCGAGGTGGTGGCGCCGCCGATGAGCAGAGGCAGTTTCAGCCCGCGGCGCTGCATCTCGGTGGCGACGTTGACCATCTCATCCAGTGACGGGGTGATCAAGCCCGACAGCCCTACCACATCGGCGCCTTCGGCGACCGCCGTGTCGAGGATGACCGCGGCGGGCACCATCACACCGAGGTCGATGACCTCGTAGTTGTTGCAGCCGAGTACCACGCCCACGATGTTCTTGCCGATGTCGTGCACGTCGCCCTTGACCGTCGCGAGCACGATCTTGCCCTGGCCGCGATCGGCGTGGCTGCGCCCCTCCAGCCGCGCCTGCTCCTTCTCCGCCTCCATGTAGGGCTCGAGGTAGGCCACCGCGCGCTTCATCACCCGCGCGCTCTTGACCACCTGCGGCAGGAACATCTTCCCGGCGCCGAACAGGTCGCCCACGATCTTCATGCCGTCCATCAGCGGTCCCTCGATCACGTCCAGGGGCCGCACGGCCTGCTGCCGCGCCTCCTCCGCGTCGGCCTCGACGAAGTCGGTGATGCCGTGCACGAGCGCGTGCCCGAGGCGCTGTTCCACCGGCGCCTCGCGCCAGGACAGGTCCACGGTCCGGGTGGTTCCCGGCCCGCTCACCGTCTCGGCGAACGCGACGAGCCGGTCGGTGGCGTCGGGCCGCCGGTCGAAGATCACGTCCTCGGCCAGCTCGAGCAGGCCGGCAGGGATGTCCTGGTAGACCGCGAGCTGGCCGGCGTTGACGATGCCCATGTCCAGCCCGGCGCGGATGGCGTGGAAGAGGAAGGCCGAATGCATCGCTTCGCGGACGACATCATTGCCGCGGAAGGAGAACGACAGGTTGGAGATGCCGCCGCTGGTCCTGGCCCCGGGGCAGCGTTGCCTGATCAGCGGCAGCGCCTCGATGAACGCCTTCGCGTAGCCGTTGTGCTCGGAGATGCCGGTGGCCACGGCGAGCACGTTGGGGTCGAAGATGATGTCTTCGGCCGCGAAGCCGGCCTGCTGGGTGAGCAGGTCATAGGCGCGGCCGCAGATCGCCACCTTCCGCTCGACCGTGTCTGCTTGCCCCTGCTCGTCGAAGGCCATCACGACCACCCCGGCGCCGTGGTCCCTGACGTACCGGGCCTGCTCCAGGAACGCGTCCTCGCCTTCCTTCAGGCTGATCGAGTTGACCACGCCTTTTCCCTGGATGCACGCGAGCCCGGCGCGCAGCACGCTCCACCGTGAACTGTCGATCATGACGGGGACCCGGGCGACCTCGGGTTCGGTCGCGATCAGGTTCAGGAAGGTGGTCATGGCGCGCTCGCTGTCGAGCAGGCCGGCGTCCATGTTGACGTCGAGCAGGTTGGCCCCGCCGCGTACCTGCTCCAGTGCGACGGCCACGGCGCCCTGGTAGTCACCCGATTCGATCAGGCGCCTGAACCGCTTCGAGCCGGTGACGTTGGTGCGTTCCCCGATCATCACGAACCCGGTGTCGGCGCCGATCTCGAAAGGCTCAAGCCCGCTGAACCGGGTTCGCGCCGCCCGCGCGGGAACCCGGCGGGGCGGCCGGCCCGAGACGGCGGCGGCGATCCGCGCGATGTGCGCCGGCGTCGTCCCGCAGCATCCGCCGACCACGTTGACCATCCCGGCGGCGGCGAATTCGCCGAGCAGCCGGGCGGTCTCCTCCGGTGTCTGGTCGTAGCCGCCGAACGCATTCGGCAGGCCGGCGTTCGGGTGGCACGCCGTGTACGTGCCGGCTAGCCGGGAAAGCTCCGCGACGTGCGGGCGCATTTCTGCGGCGCCGAGCGCGCAATTCAGCCCGGCCACGAGCGGCTCGGCATGCTCGACCGACGCCACGAACGCCTCCAGCGTCTGCCCGGACAGCGTCCGCCCGCTCAGGTCGACGATCGTCGCCGAGATCCACAGCGGCAGGTCCGAAGCGACGTCACGCGCGGCCGCGATCGCCGCCTTCGCGTTCAGCGTGTCGAAGATCGTCTCGACCATCAGCAGGTCTACGCCACCGTCGGCCAGCGCCCTCACCTGCTCGGCGTACGCCGCGTAGACCTCATCAAACGACACCGCACGGTAGGCAGGGTCCTCCACCCGCGGGGACAGCGACAGCGTGACGTTCAGCGGGCCGACCGACCCGGCGACGAACCGCCCGCCGGCCTCGTCCGCCGCCTGCCGCGCCAGCTGAGCACCTCGTAGGTTCATCTCGCCCACCAGCGATTGCAGGCCGTAATCGGCCTGGCCGATGCTCGTCGCGGTGAACGTATTGGTCGTGGTGATGTCCGCGCCTGCCGCGAGGTACTCCCGGTGAATGTCGAGAACGACGTCAGGCCGGGTCAGGTTCAGCAGGTCCGGGTCGCCGGTCACATCCTGCGGGTGGTCACGCAGCCGCTCGCCGCGGTAGTCGGCCGCGACCAGGCCCTTTCCCTGGAGCAGCGTGCCCCAGGGCCCGTCGAGCACCGCGATGCGCTCGTCAAGAAGCTCCCGCAGCCGCTCCCGGGCGCCTGCCGCTGGTGAATTTACCGCCACGGGTCACCTCCTACTAGTAGGAGGCGCCCTTCACCGCAGGAAGAAGGCCGAGCGTGGCGGGCCTAAACCCGTTGCAGCGCCTCTCGGCCTGCCCCCTATCCTACCGGGATTGCCGCGCCAGGGCTCAGCCCTTGACCGCTCCGCTCATCAGACCCTGGACGTAGTACCGCTGGAGCGCCAGGTAAAGGATCACGCAGGGGACCATGGCGATCACCGCCCCGGCGACCAGGTATCCGTAATTGACGGTCCCGAAGGTCCCTGTCTCGACGTTGAGCAGGGCCACCGGAAAGGTGTACTGACCCTGCTGGGTCAGGAAGGTGAGTGCGGCCAGGAACTCGGTCCAGGCGAAGAGGAACGCGTACAGGACGGTGGTGGCGATGCCGGGTGTCACCAGCGGCCGCATCACCCGCCACAGCGTCGTGAGCGTCCCGGCGCCGTCGACCCGGGCCGATTCCTCGAGCTCAGCCGGAATCTGGCTGAAGGTGTTGCGCATGACGAAGACGCCGAACGGCAGGTTGAACGTCGAGTAGAAGAGCACCAGGCCGAGCAGGCTGTTGGTCAGGTGCAGGAAGTTGAGCTCGAGGAAGGCCGGCGTCAGGATGGCCTGGTAGGGGACCATGAGGGCGAGCAGGGTGACGGCGAAGATCAGGCCGCGCCCGCGGAACCGGAAGCGGCCGAAGCCGTAGCCGGCGGCGGTGGCCAGGACGGCGGTGAGCACCGCCGTGCCGACCGCCACGATCAGGCTGTTGCCCACGTAGTGCAGGATGTGGATCGTTCCGCCGATTAGCTGCTGGTAGTTGGTGATGGTCAGGTGGGTGAAGTCGGAGATTCTCGGCGCGCTGGTGATCGCGGCCTCGCTCTCGAATGAGCGCAGCACCGCCCATACCAGCGGTGCGACGAACAGCACGCCCAGTACGGTGCCCACCACGGCATAGAGGATCCGGGCTGTCCTGGCCTCCCGGTGGTCCTCCTGCCTGCGGGTAATGGTCGGTGCCGCCGCCATATCCGGCCTCCTATCGCTGAGCTGCTGTCCTGGTTACGCCGTGCGGTCCCGGAGGGCGAAGAACTGGACGAAGCTGATGAACCCGACCAGCACGACCAGGATGAGGGACATGGCGGTCGCCTTGCCCAGGTGCAGCTGGACGAAGGCCACCTGGTAGATCCACATGACGACGGTGTCGGTGCTGGTGCCCGGTCCGCCCTGGGTCAGGATGTAAAACTGGTTGAAGGCGAGGAACGAACCGACCACCGAGATGATCAGGGTCAGCGCGATGGTCCGGCGCAGCAGCGGGATGCGGATGCGCAGCTCGGTGTCCAGCCAGGAGGCGCCGTCAATGGCGGCCGCCTCGAGCAGGTCGCCGGGGATGCCCTGCATGCCGGCCATCAGCAGCACCATGGTCAGGCCAGACGCGAACCAGACGACCAAGACGCAGACGGCGGCCAGGGCCAGGTTGCTGTGGACCAGCCAGGCGGTCTGGCCGTTGGTGATGTGCAGCCCGTGCAGCACGGCGTTAACCCCGCCGGAGCCTGGCTGCAGCTCGAGCAGCAGCAGGAAGCTCTCGGTCACCAGGCCGACGACATAAGGCAGGAAGAACACGGTGCGCAGCAGCGTGGAGCCGCGCCGGGGGCGCCGGACCAGGACGGCGAGGCCGTAGCCGACCAGGAAAATGGCCGGGGTGACGATGGCCGTGTATTCCAGGGTGAACAGCACGGACTGCACGAACGTGGCGTCCTGGCCCACCGAGACCCAGTTCTGCAGCCCGGTCCAGTGGTCCGGGCCGATCAGCGGGTAGTTGGTGAACGAGAGGTAGACGGCGAAGCCGACCGGGATGAGGACGAAGACGGCCACGAACAGGAAGGCCGGCGTCACCAGCAGCAGCCCGGTGCGGGCCTTGGCTCGCTCGAGCCCGCTGCGCCGGTATCGGGCCGGGGCGGCGTGATCGGCGCGGCCGGCCGGCGTCGGCCTAGCCGTGATGGCACCTGCCATGGCGACGGTCCTCCTTAGCTAGCTGGCCTCGTCCGTGAGCAACTGATCGAACCCGTTCTGCCCGGTGGCCATGGCCGCCTTGATCTGGTTGTTGAAGACGGCGGTGTCGAACATGGTCAGCCACGGGCCGCCGGCCTGGTTGAAGATGCTGTTGTAGGCGGTCGTGGCGGGGGCCACGCCGTGGGCCAGCGCGCGCAGGGCCACGACGTCGAGCGGGTTGGCCCGTTCGAAGGCCGGAGTCAGGGCGTCGGAACGCACCGGGGTATAACCGAAGGAAGGAAGCTGGTCCTGCTGCTTGATGGCCAGAACCCACTTCATGAACTCCCACGCGCCCGAAGCGTTTTTCGCGCCCGTGGGGATGGCCAGGTCGTCGCCGCCGTCGAAGGTGGCGTAACCGCCCGTCGGCCCGGGCAGCGGCACATCTTCGAACTGGGACCGCTTCGCGGCGGGAACCTCGTTGATCACCGTGCCGTAGCCGCCGGGGAAGATGCCGACCGTCCCGGCGGCGAAGTCGAGGCCCCAGGTGGCCCCGGTGTCGGTGAGGTCGGACTGCGGTGCGAGATGCTCGCTCCAGATCGTCCGGTAGAACGCCAGCAGCGAACTCACGGCCGCGTTGCCCAGTACGTCCGCGGTCTGGTGGTCGACGGGGCCGCGGATGACGTTGGAGCCCGCCGCCCAGATATCGGGCAGCGCGGTGAAGCCGAGGCAGCCGGAGCAGTCGCCGGCAAAGGAGAAGCCGCTGATCCCGTGCCCAAGAGAATTGATCTTGCGGGCATCGGTGAGGATCTCCGCGAAGGTCCGCGGCGGATCGGCCGGGTTGAGGCCAGCCCGCTTGAACAGCGTCTTGTTGATCCACAGGACGGACAGGTCAGCCAGATACGGCACACCGTAGATGCGGTTGGCGTAGGTGGCCAGGGCCAGGTGACCCGGGCTGAGGTCCTTGGCGTAGGGCAGTGCGGCAATGGCGCTGGTCAGGCTCACGAACGCGTCGAGCTGGGTGAAGATCGGCATGTAGATATCGTTGAGATCCACCAGGTCGGGGGCCGCGTGGCCGCGGATGGCCGTCGCCAGTTCCGTCACCGCCTGGGTGTCCTGGATGGAGTCCATCACCACCTGCAGGTGGGGATGGGTGGCGTTGAACTCCTTGACCAGCGGCGTGGCCGCCGTGATCGTGTCGCTGCGGGCCCAGAACACGACCGTGCCGGTTGCGTCGTCGCCGAACCCCGGTGCGGCCACGTTGACGGGCGCGCTCGCGCTCGCGCAGCCCGCCAGGCTCGTCGCGGCGAGCAGTAGCAGGGCGGCCAGGCCTGCCCGGAACGGCCACCGGTTTTCTCCTGATCTCCGCATCGCTCAGCTCTTTTCCGCAGCTGTGGCCAGCGGGACCCAGACCCGCATGGGAGACACCCCGCGGTTGGCCCATCGGTAGTACGGCGTGGCCACCCACCGGACCGGGGCGGCGGCCGCCGCTGGGGCGTCCGCACGGCGGTATAGGTCGGTCCCCCAGCCGCGCGCCGCGCCCGAGCGGCCCAGGCCCGTCAGGGTCACCATGCCGTCAGCGGATACCACGGCCTGCGCCGGCACGCCGGGATCGATACTCACGTCGTCGAGTGACACCCCATCGGGAAGGTCACGCTGCTCCAGGCAGTAAACGAGCGGGCCCCGCTGCAGGGCGACGCAGCCCCGGACCGCATCGGCGGCGGGATGGGCGGCGACGACCCGCACCGCCATGTCGAAGTCCACCGTGACCTGGTCGCCCGGGGCCCAAGCCCGGCGGCCCCTCAGGTACCCGTCACCGTCGTCGGCCAGATCCGCGCCCGTCACCGCGACGGCCTCGCACCATCCCGGGTGGCGCAGCGCCAGCTCCCACGGCGCGGCGGGAGACCGCACGATCGTGACCGTGACCGTCCCTTGCCACGGGTAAGCCGTCGCCACCTCGAACTCGACGGGGCCGGCGTCCAGCTCGGCGCTGATCCGCCCGCCCGCATACAGGTGCACCTGGATCCCGTCTGCGCCCCCCGTCGCCACGTAGTGGTGCAGGCTGGCCCCCAGCCGGGCGAGGTTGGGCGGGCAGCAGGCACAGCGATACCAGGGCAGGCGGCCGGACGGGCTGTCCTCCTGCGAACCGTCGTGGTCGGCACGCAGCTGCAGCGGGTTGGAGTAGAAGAAGTGGGTCCCGTCCGCGGAAAGGCCGACGGCGACCGCGTTGTACAGGGCCCGTTCCAGCTGGTCCGCGTATCGCCGCCGGCCGGTCGCGAGCAGCAGCCGCCAATTCCACATGACGCTGGCGATGGCCGCGCACGTCTCGTTGTAGGCGCGGTCGGGCGGCAGCTCGTAAGAGTCCCCGAAGGCCTCATCGCGATGACGGGACCCCTGACCGCCGGTTAGGTAGGTTTTCGTCCCGTACGCGTCGTCCCACAGCCGCTGGATGGCGCCGAGCAGCGCATCGTCGCCAGTTTCGACCGCGACATCGGTGGCGCCGCTGAGCAGGTACAGCTGGCGCACGGCGTGGCCGGTCACGGCCGTCGCGTCCCGCACCGGCACCTGGTCCAGGTAGTAGCCGGAGCCGAACGAGCCCCGTCCGAGCGTCCCGTGACCGCGGCGCTCGACCAGCCGGGCGGCCAGATCCAGGTAGCCGCGGCGGCCGGTCTGGCGCCACAGCTCGACCAGCGCCATCTCGATCTCCGGGTGCCCGTCGAGCGCGGCGTGGCCGCCGTCGGCGGAGCGCCCGGCCGCTCCGTCGTCGGCGCCGAACCGCTCGACCAGCAGGTCGGCGAAACGCCGGGCCACCTCCAGGAGCCGGCCGTCGCCGCCGCGGGCCGCCGCCACTCCAGCCTGGATCAGATGGCCGGCGCAGTACATCTCGTGCCCGTTCGTCAGGTCCGACCACGGTTCGTGACCGTCCAGGCCGAACCACGAATGCAGATACCCGTCCTCGTCCTGGGCCTTGGCGACCAGGTCCACCAGGGCGGTGTAGGCCGAGCGCAGCTCATCGCCAGAGTCAAGCTCCCACCCGATGGCTTCGAGCGTCTTGTAGACGTCGGAATCGGAGAACCACAGGCCACGCCGCGGGCCGCCGAACTCGCCGGTTTTACGGCGAAGGTTGTCCAGCGAACCGCTGGCCGCCAGCTGGCTGACGCAATGCAGGATGGTCGCGGCCCGGTTGAGAACCTGCCAGGCCCCGAGCCAGCTTCCGGGATCCAGGCGGACGGCGTCGTGGCCGAGGGGGCGGCAGGCGGTGCGGGCCTCATCTGAGGGCTGCACGGAGCCCGGACGCGGAACGGGACGACCCGGCGGGCAGGACATCGGCGACACCTTTCCGGGCCGCTGCTGGCCGCTCCGACCATGGCAGCCCCGGCTAGGAAATCGGTTTCCGCAACACAATTGCCCCGATTGCAGGCTTTGTCAACCCCTCGTCGGGGCTGCAGCCGGAACGTAAAATGAGCTACCCCGCCCGTTCGAAGGAAACATCTCATTCTTGACCAGGACTCACACCAGCCCGGCGGGAGCGATCCGATGGCCCGCCCCACTGTCAGCGACGTAGCCCGGCGGGCCGGCGTCAGCCGGGGAACCGTTTCCAAGGCTCTGAACGACACTGGCCAGCTCAGTCCGGAAACGCGACACCGGGTCCATGCCGCCGCGGCCGAGCTCGGCTTCGCGCCCAACCCGCAGGCCCGGAGCCTCACCAGCGGCAGGACCTTTACCGTCGGCCTGCTCACGAGCGACAGCATCGGCCGCTTCAGCATCCCCATGCTGCAGGGCGTCGAGGACGCCCTCGGCGCCGATTCCATCTCCGTCCTGCTCTGCGACGCGAGGGGCGATATCGAGCGCGAGCGGAAGTACGTGCGCACCCTGCTCACCCAGCGGGTGGACGGCATCATCGTCACGGCCAAGAAGACCGACGTGCGGTCGAGCATCGGGTCTCTGCCGGTCCCCGTCGTCTACGCCTACGCGCAGTCGGACCAGCCCGAGGACCGGGCCGTCCTGCCGGACGACGTCGAAGCGGGCCGCCTGGCCGTCGGCCACCTGGTGGCCGGCGGGCGTCGCCGGGTCGCCTATGTCACCGGGCCGGCCACCGCCCTGGCCGTACGCCACCGCGAGGAAGGGGCGAGGGTCGCGCTCGAACGGGCCGGCCTCGGCCTGCCCGCTGCGGCCGTGCGGTACGGAGAATGGTCCGAGGAGTGGGGCCGCGAGGCGGCCGCCGCGCTCACCGCAGCCGGGGTCGGGGCGGGCGGGATCGACGCGGTCTTCTGCGGCAGCGACCAGATCGGCCGCGGTGTCGCCGACGGCCTGCGCGACCTCGGCGTGATGGTGCCCGACGACGTGGCCCTGGTCGGCGTGGACAACTGGCGGCCGATGGCCGCCTCCTGCCGCCCGCCCCTGACCACAGTTGACCTGGGGCTCGAGGAGATCGGCCGGGTCGCGGCGCAGGAACTGCTGGCGCGGATCGCCGGCCGGACCGCGTCTGGCGGCCGCCTGCTGCCCGGCCGGCTGATCGTGCGGGAATCTTCCCGGCCCAGGTCGGCCGGGGCTTGATGGTGCTGAGGGGGCCGGGCCCGTCGCCCGGCGGCGGAAGTACGCCCACGAAGGCCATGACGCTTACGCATACCATGATTGAATTTTCTCGCTAGCCGCATGATCCGTGGTCGCTTAGCGTAGGCGGCATGAGCCTGATCCAAACCCCTTTCGGTTTTGCCGCCGCCCGAACCGTTGCCGCCTGATCACGACGGCCTGGCGACGACAAGGAGCACTATGACCACCATACCGAGGATCGCCCTGGTCACCGGGGCCACCCAGGGCCTGGGCCTGGCCCTGGTCGAGGGACTCGCCCAGCGCATGACCCCTGCGGACACCGTCTACCTCACCGGCCGCAACGTCGACCGTGTCACCCAGGCTGTCGAGGCCATGCCCGGCGGCGGAGCCCGGGTCCGCGGCGAGATCCTCGATGTGGCCGACCCCCAGGCCGCCGGCCGCCTCGCCGCGCGACTGAAGGAACGGCACGGTGGCATCGACGTCGTGTTCAACAACGCCGTCATGCGGGTCGGCCCCGACGACGACCCCCGCGCGATGGTTGACGCCTACGTCGAGGTCAACAACTTCGGCGCCACCCGAGTGCTGCGGGCCTTCGCCCCGCTGGTGCGCAGCAATGGCCGACTCATTGTCGTGGCCAGCTCGCTGGGTACCCTGTCCTACCTGGCTCCCGTGCTGCATGACCGCTTCGACGGCCTGGCGTCGCTGGACGAGGTGGACAAGCAGGTCGCGGCGTGGCGGGACGCGGTCAAGGACGGCAGCGCCCGCGCCGGCGCCTGGCCCGGCTTCGTCAACATCCCATCCAAGATCGGCCAGGTAGCCGCTGTCCGTGCCCTCGCCGAACAGCGCCGCGAGCAGGACATGACCCGCGGCATCCTGCTCGCTGCGGTCTGCCCAGGCATGATGAACACGCCAACCTCGGGCGTGTGGTGGGACGTCAGCGACGCCCCCAGCCCCGCCGACGCCGCAGTCGCCCTGCTGGACCTCGCCTTCGACGCCGTTAACGCCGACCACTACGGCCAACTCGTTCGCAACGGAAACGTCCTGCCCTGGGCTCCCGGACGGTAGGAATACGCAGCGGATCCACCTGGACCGCGCTGGCCCAGGCACCCCAGCACCACCCCAGAGGGACATCCGCGACGGCGGTCACGACGACCCGGCTATCGGCTCCGGCGGCGGCTACCCGGGTACCTGCGGTGCTGCGGCGGGCCGGGAGGCCATGGTGTTTGTGCTGGTCAGTGCCGGTAATGGACTGGAATGTGGCCGGAAACTGAGACGGGCATGCGGCAGCGGGACCGGCGGCGGACCGGAACCCCGGACGTCTTCCCTGGTCAGACGAGCGGAGGATAAGAGATTCGAACTCTTGAGGGCTTGCACCCAACACGCTTTCCAAGCGTGCGCCCTAGGCCACTAGGCGAATCCTCCGCCGCAGAGCTTACCCGAATCCGCAGCCGCGCCGGTGGCCCAACCCACCCGATGGTAGCGCCGAAGTCGGCCAGGGCCCGGAGCGCGGCGGACGGCGCGCGGTACGGCTAACGCAACATCAGGTCCCGCGGCTGACTACACTGGCCCCTGACCCCCCGCACGGCGTTATCTCGCCAACCCCCCCAGGGCCGGAAGGCAGCAAGGGTACGCGGGCTCTGATGGGTGTGCGGGGGGTCCCCCCATTACCGGTGAGGATGAGCTGATGGCAGCAGCCGCGTCCGAAGACGAGAGAACGGCACCGGCCAGCCTGGCCCAGTCTGGACTTGCGCTGTACCGCAAGTACCGCCCGGCGACGTTCGCGGAGGTCAAGGGGCAGGATCACGTCACCGGCCCGCTCCGGCAAGCGCTGCGCACCGGGCGCATCAACCACGCGTACCTGTTCAGCGGTCCGCGTGGGTGCGGCAAGACCTCCAGCGCGCGAATCCTCGCCCGCTCACTGAACTGTGTCAAAGGTCCGACCCCCGAACCGTGCGGCGTCTGCGATTCCTGCGTCGCGCTCGCCCCCTCAGGGCCGGGCAGCATCGACGTGATCGAGATCGACGCGGCCTCGCACGGCGGCGTGGATGACGCCAGGGAACTGCGCGAGCGGGCCTTCTACACGCCGGTGTCCGGGCGCTTCAAGATTTACATCATCGACGAGGCGCACATGGTAACCCAGCAGGGCTTCAACGCGCTGCTGAAGCTGGTCGAAGAGCCGCCGCCGCACCTGAAGTTCATCTTTGCCACTACCGAGCCGGAGAAGGTCATCCCGACCATCCGGTCGCGCACGCACCACTATCCGTTCCGCCTGGTTCCTCCGTCGGTGCTGCGCGAGCTCATGCAGGACATCCTGCACAAAGAAGGCGTCGCGGTGGAGGAAGCCGTGCTGCCGCTGGTGGTGCGGGCCGGGGCGGGGTCGGTCAGGGACTCGCTGTCCATCCTGGATCAGCTGCTGGCCGGCAGTGACGAATCCGGGCTCAGCTACGAGCGCGCGGTGGCCTTGCTCGGTTTCACCGACGCCAGCCTGCTCGACGAGATCGCGGACGGGTTCGCCGCCGGCGACGGCGCGGCGGTGTTCCGGGTGGTGAACCGGGTCATCGAGGGCGGGCACGAGCCACGCCGGTTCGCGGCCGACATGCTGGACCGGTTCCGTGACCTGATCGTGCTGGCCGCGGTGCCCGACGCGGCGCAGATCGGGCTGCTGGACCTGGCGCCGGACCGGGCGGAGCGGATGGCCGCGCAGGCGGAGAAGTTCGGCCAGGCCGGGCTGACCCGGGCGGCCGAGATCATCAGCACTGGCCTGGACCAGATGCGTGGCGCCACCTCGCCCCGGCTGCTGCTGGAGCTGATGTGCGCCCAGGTCCTGCTGCCGGGCGCTGCCACCGACGAGAAATCGCTGCTCGCCCGTCTGGAGCGGCTTGAGTCCGCGGCCCGGGGAACGTCGGCGCCCAGGCCGCAGTCACCCCCGCGCGCGCCGCACTCCGGCCGTGATGATGATGCCGAACGATCCGGGGTTGCTCCGTCCGGTCAGCAGCCTGCTCCCCACCGTGGCGCTCGCCCCCAGCCCGCGCCCGTGCCCAGGTCCGAGCCGCCCGCCAGGTCCGAGCCCGCGCCCAGGTCCGAGCCCGCTACCAGGCCCGTGTCGGCCGCCAGGCCCGAGCCCGCGCCCAGGTCCGAGCCCGCTACCAGGCCCGTGTCGGCCGCCAGGCCCGAGCCTGCCGCGTCGGCGCCTGCCGCGTCGGCGCCTGCTGCGTCGGCCGGGACGCGGGGATCGGCTGACCCTTCGCCCGCGGCGGACCCGGCCCCGGCAGGACTGTCTCCGGCGGATTCGCTACGGCAGAACTGGGCCGCGGTCCTGGAGGCGGTCAAGCGGGAACGGCGGGTGGCGTCGATGCTGCTCGCCGACGCGACCGTGCTGTCCCTGGAGGACGGGACGCTGACCCTGCAGTTCGCCCGCGCCGGAAACCTCAAGGGGTTCACTACGGGCAGCTACGACGCTGACCTCAAGCGGGTGCTGAGTTCCGGATTCGGCCTGAATGTGATGGTCAAGGGCGTGATCGGCGGAGATCCTGATCCCGGCGGGACCGGCCTGGCACCGGCGTCGCCGGGTCCGGGTCCGGCGGGTCCAGGTCTGGCAGGCCCGGGCCGGAGCCGTCAGCCTGCGGCGGGTCCGCCGCCGGCCCAGCCTGCCGCCATGGGGGACTACGACGAGCCGCCAGACGAGATGCCGCCCGATGAGGACGACATGCCGCCGGACGAGCCATCCTCGCACCGTGCGTCTCCGGCGGCGACCGAACTTACCGGGATGGACCTGATCCAGCGTGAGCTCGGCGGCCAGGTGATCGGCGAAATCGAGGGCTGAGCCGGGCGGCCTGCCCGGGCTGGACGGGCGCGTCCGGCACTCGTTGGGCCTGTCCGTGGCTAATCGGGGTCAGGCGGGTCGTAGGCTCTTTCCGAGGAGGGCGATGTGGAACCCCAGATGGACATGCAGCAGCTGTTCGCGGCAGCGCAGCAGATGCAGGAACAACTCATGAACGCCCAGCAGGCGCTGGCCGACGCCGAGGTAACCGGCACGGCGGGCGGCGGCCTGGTCAAGGCCACCGTGAACGGCCAGGGCGAGCTGATGGACCTCAGCATTGAGGCGGCCGCGGTGGATACGGACGACGCGGAAGAGACGGCGCGGACCATCGCCGATCTCGTCCTCGCGGCGGTCCGCGACGCCTACCGGTCCGCCGAGGATCTCCAGCAGCAGC
>Ga0302177_10000886_pt1 | contig 21734 bp, 25 predicted proteins | sample I_Palsa_E1_2_FD_198780 | JGI IMG/M metagenome (GOLD analysis project Ga0302177, IMG submission 198780) | Peat permafrost microbial communities from Stordalen Mire near Abisko, Sweden - I_Palsa_E1_2 | ecosystem: Environmental > Terrestrial > Soil > Palsa > Peat permafrost | place: Sweden... | reverse complement strand
CGCAGGCGGGTTTCGAGGCCCCGCACTACCGCCTGGACGGCCCGCACCGGCTGGTCAGCACGTCGGGTGTGCGCGCCTGGGAGATGGCAGCGGAGATGCGCAAGCCGATCGAGGACATCTGCCAGAGCGGACTGTTCGGGCCCTGGGACAAGCAAGAATTGGGGGAGATGCCCGCCGGGCTGAACCCCGCGAAATGTGATCCGTGGGGACTGGATTCATTCCAGCTGTTCCCCAACTTCGTCATCCTGTTCTGGGGCCAGGGCTGGTACCTGACCTACCACTACTGGCCGACCTCGTACAACACCCACGTCTTCGAGGGCACGCTCTACTTCCCGCAGCCACGCACCCCGCGCGAACGTGTCGCCCAGGAACTCGCGGCGGTGTCCTTCAAGGAATACGGGCTGCAGGACGCCAACACCCTGGAGGCGACCCAGACGATGATCGAATCGCGCGTCATCGACCGGTTCGTGCTCAACGACCAGGAGATCCTGCTCCGTCACCTGCATAAGGAGACCGCGGCCTGGATCGACGAGTACCGGCGCACGTCTACGGCGGGAGTGTGAACGTAGTGTCCGCTTTGCTGCCAACCGAATTCGCCGACCTGGAACACTTCGCGCAGTGGTGCCTGCCCAGCGAGCCAGAGCGCTATGCCAAAAGGCTGGCGAGTTCGATGACCGAGATGAAGGCCTTTTACGACGCGATCACGCCACGCGCCGAGGAGGCGCTGGCCTATTGCGACAAATTCCCCCTCGACGACTTGCCTGACGATGTCGAGAATCTCATGCACCTGCTGTATTCGATGGTCATGGTGTCGTTTCCGGTGGAATGCTGGAAGCAGCCGCGGGTGCCCGACTCCGGTGCCTCCACCTTGGACTGCGTGTCCGAGCCCGTTCCGTGATCGCTGCTACGGTCCTGCGGGCGGCGCGGTGGGCCGACGTCGACTCCGGCCAGGTCCGCTCCCCGGCAGTGCTCGTCGTCGACGGGGAGCGCATCAGCGCGGTCAATCCTGAAGGGCCACTACCGGATTCAGCGACGGTCGTTGACCTCGGAGACGTCACGCTCCTGCCGGGTTTAATGGACATGGAACTCAACCTGCTCATTGGCGGGCCCGGTGGGCCGCAGGGCCTGCCCGCGCCGATGCACGGTGTTCAAGATGATCCGGCGTACCGCACCCTGCGCGGGGCGGTCAACGCGCGCACCACGCTGGACGCCGGCTTCACCACCGTGCGCAACCTCGGGCTCATGGTCAAAACCGGCGGCTACCTACTCGACGTCGCGCTGCAACGCGCCATCGATCAGGGCTGGCACGTCGGACCGCGCATCTACCCCGCCGGGCACGCCGTCACCCCCTACGGCGGTCATCTGGACCCGACCGTGTTCCAGCGGCTCGCGCCGGGGATCATGCCACTCTCCATCGCCGAGGGCATCGCCAACGGCGTGCCCGACGTGATCGCCTGCGTCAGGTATCAGATTCGTCACGGCGCCAAGCTGATCAAGGTATCGGCGTCGGGCGGGGTCATGTCCCACAGCACCGGCCCGGGCGCCCAGCAATACTCCGACGCAGAATTCGCCGCGATCGCCGATGAAGCCCACCGCGCCGGCGTACGGGTCGCCGCGCACGCCGTTGGCGACACCGCGATCCGGGCCTGCATTCGCGCGGGGATCGACTGCATTGAACACGGCTTCCTCGCCACCGACGACACCATCCAGATGATGGCCGATCACGGCACCTTCCTGGTCTCCACCACGTATCTGACCGAGGCGATGGCGACCGACCGGATCGCGCCGGAACTGCGAAAGAAAGCAGAAGACGTCTTCCCGCGCGCCAAGGCCATGTTGCCCAAGGCGATTGCCGCCGGAGTGCGCATCGCGTGCGGCACCGATGCACCGGCGATCCCGCACGGCCAGAACGCCAAGGAACTGGGCGCGCTGGTGGCACGTGGCATGACCCCCATGCAGGCGATCCGGGCCGCGACCGTGGTGGCCGCCGAACTCGTCGAAGCCGACGACGAGCTGGGCCGTCTGGCGCCGGGCTACCTCGCCGACATCATCGCCGTGCCCGGCGATCCTGCCCAGGACATCGCGACCACACTCGAGGTTTCTTTCGTTATGAAGGGCGGACAGATTTACAAGACACCCGCCGCCCCCACGTGCGATAACGTCGGGTAACCGAAATGGACTGTTGGCAGGGAGGCAGGCATGGAGCTCACTGACAACATTCTGTGGCTGCTCAAGCAGGCGTTCTACTTCTCCCTGACCACCGTCAACGAAGCGGTCAGCAGTCACGGCGTCAGCACCGCCCAGATCGGCGTGCTGCGCCAACTTGCCAACGAACCCGGCCTGTCCGGCGCCGAGCTCGCCCGACGCCTGCTGATCAGCCCCCAAGGAGTGCAGCTCGCTCTCACCGCGCTGGAACGCCGCGGCCTGGTGGAACGAAAACAGGACCCCCAACACGGGCGCATTCTGCAGGCCTACCTAACCGGCGAAGGCCGCAACGTGGCCGCCACCGTCGTCAGCGATGCGATCAACGCACACGAGAAAGTGTTCGGCGTGCTCAGCGCTGACGAGCAGCAGACCCTGCGCGAATTACTGGGCCGTGTCGTCGAAAAGGGCACCGGCCATGAGTTGTTCAACGACCACGTGGAAACCTGACCTGCTTGCCTGCGCAGCTGACGGACCGAACTACCCGCCCGGCTAGTATCTAGTACTTGATACGAATCGCAAGTAGTTGATACTCTGCGAGAGATGCCCGAATCCCACGCCTTATCGGACGTCAGCGCTGCAATGGCGACTGGCGGTTACGCGGCTGGCGTCAACACGGCCGCGTTGCCAAAGGGCTTTGTGTCGTTGCGCGTCAAAGATGTGGTCCGCGAAACCCACGACGCCATCTCGATCATTCTTGACGTCCCCGAATCGAGCTCGCGGCACTTCGGCTACCAGGCCGGGCAATTCCTGACGCTGCTGGTCTGTGTCGACGGCCGACAGCATCGACGGTGTTATTCAATGTCCTCCTCACCGGGCACGGGCGAAGACCTGCGCATCACCGTCAAACGCGACCGCGATGGGGTGGTGTCGAACTGGCTCAACGACACAGCGGCACCAGGCAACGACATCCACGCCTTGCCGCCCGAGGGACGCTTCGTCCTCAAGGACACCGACCGTGACGTGGTCGCGTTCGCGGGCGGAAGCGGTATCACACCGGTGTTCTCGTTACTGCGGTCAGCGCTGATATCCAGCACGCGCAACACCCGGCTGTTTTACGCCAACCGCGACCGTGACTCGGTCATCTTCGACGAAGCGTTGGCATCCTTGAATGACAGCCACTCGGGCCGCTTCGTTTTACACCATCACCTCGACGCCGAACGAGGCTTCGTGACACCTGCGCACGTCGACGCATTCGTTGCGGGCGCAAAGGACGCCGACGCTGCCGAGTACTACATCTGCGGGCCGGGCCCGTTCATGGACATCGTGCAGACCGCACTGCGAGCCGCAGGGGTGCCCTCCGATCGTGTCCACCTGGAACACTTCGAGGTCGCTGAGATGCCCGTCGACCCGCCGGCTGCCGGCGGCGACGCGGTCACCGAGGAGGTGACCATCGAGCTGCAACAGCGCAAGATCACGGTGCCCTATTCGCGGGGCGACACCTTGTTACAGACCGCCCGCATGGCCGGCTTGCAGGCGCCGTCGTCATGCGAGGTCGGTTCCTGCGGAACGTGTATGGCACGTCTGACGCAGGGCAGCGCTCGGATGATCAACAACGACGCACTCGAGGACGACGAGGTGGAGGACGGCTGGGTGCTGACCTGCCAGTCGCTCCCGACCAGCCGCACCGTGCGGGTGGTCTACGAATGAACGCCACGGAGGACGGGCCCCAATGAAGCGCAGCCAATGAGCAGGGTCGCGGTCGTCACCGGCGGCGCTTCGGGCATGGGTGAGGCGACCTGCCACGAACTGGGCCGGCGCGGGCTCAAAGTCGCGGTTCTCGACCTCAATGAGCAAGCAGCGCAACGTGTCACCGACGACCTTCGCTCCGAGGGCGTCACAGCGCTCGGAGTTGGCGCCGACGTCACCGACCGACCCGCCGTGGAGCACGCGTTCGCCAAAGTCCGCAGCGAGCTGGGCCCGATCACAATTTTGGTGACCAGTGCGGGGCTGTTTGGCTTCTCGGCCTTCACAGAGATCACCATCGAATCCTGGACGCGGCTTATCGACGTCAACCTGACGGGCACCTTTCATTGCTGCCAAGTCGCGCTGCCGGACATGTTGGACGCGAATTGGGGCAGGATCGTGATGATCTCGTCGTCGAGCGCCCAACGCGGCTCGCCTTTCGCGGCCCACTACGCGGCATCCAAGGGTGGCGTGATGACCTTGACCAAGTCGCTGGCCCGCGAATACGCCGCCTACGGGATCACGGTCAACAACATCCCGCCGTCGGGCATCGAGACCCCGATGCAGCATCAGGGGCAAGCCGCCGGATACCTGGGCTCCAACGAACAACTCGCCAGCAACATCCCAGTGGGTCATCTGGGCACCGGTGCCGACATCGCCGCGGCGGTGGCGTTCTTGTGCTCGGATGAAGCCGGATTCATCACCGGCCAGGTGCTGGGTGTCAACGGTGGAGCGGTGATGTGACACCGAATAGCGCACAACGGTTTCCGAACCGGCTTTGCCAGCAGAGAGGTACGCATGACGCGATCGGGTAGGCCCGTTGAGGGCTCGTGGACCGAGCACTACCCTGATCTGGGGACCGGTCCCATCTCATTCAGCGATTCGACGTCTCGGGAATTTTACGAAGTCGAACGTGAAGCGGTCTTCAAACGGGCCTGGCTCAATGTCGCCCGCGTGGAGGAACTGCCTCGCACCGGCAGCTATCTGACCAAGGAAATCGAAGTGGTCGGCGCCTCGGTGATCCTCGTCAAAGGCCGCGACGATCAGATCCGCGCGTTTTACAACGTCTGCCGGCACCGCGGAAACAAGCTGGTCTGGAACGACTTTCCCGCTGAGGAGACCCGCGGGATGTGCCGACAATTCACATGCAAATACCACGGCTGGCGCTACGACCTCGACGGTGCCCTGAAATTCGTGCAACAGGAATCGGAGTTCTTCGACCTCGACACCGCCGACTACGGATTGCGACCTGTGCACTGCGATGTGTGGAACGGCTTCATCTTCATCAACTTCGACGACGAGCCGCGTCAGAGCCTGCGGGAGTTCCTGGGTCCGATGATCACCGGCCTGGACGGCTACCCGTTCGACAAACTGACCGAACGCTACGAGTGGGTCGCTCACAACAACAGCAACTGGAAAATCTTCGCCGACGCGTTCCAGGAGTACTACCACGTACCCTCGCTGCACTCGCAGCAAGTGCCGTCTGAGGTACGAGTACCCAACGCCGGATTCACCTGCGGGCACTTCCAACTCGACGGTCCGCATCGCCTGGTATCGACAGCGGGGACACGCCGCTGGTTATTGGCCCCGGAGTACATGTATCCCATCGAGCGGGCTACCAAGAGTGGTCTGGTCGGACCGTGGCGCACTCCCGACATCGGTGAACTGCCGGCCGGACTCAATCCGGGCGGGATCGAGCCGTGGGGGATCAGTAACTTCCAGATCTTCCCCAACACCGAAATCCTGATCTACGGCGGCTGGTATCTGCTCTACCGGTACTGGCCGACCTCGCACAACACTCACCGGTTCGAGGCCTACACCTACTTCCACCCCGCCGGCAGTGTGCGCGAGCGCATCGAGCACGAAGTCGCAGCGGTGGTGCTCAAAGAGTTCGCGCTACAAGACGCCGGCATGCTCGGGGGTACCCAGGCGGCACTGGAATACGGCATTGTCGACGACTTTCCGCTCAACGACCAGGAGATCCTGGTGCGCCACCTGCACAAGGTCGTCGTCGACTGGGTCAGCGCCTACCAGCGCGAAACTGCTCCGGCGGGAGCGTGACCGTGTCACAAGCCTTGCTGCCCAGCGCGTTCGCCGAACTGGAGGAATATGCCCAAACCTGGTGTTTGGCCACGGAAACCGAGCGCTGGAATGCTCGCGTCGGTGCCGCAATGCCTGAGTTGTTGGAGTTCTACAACGCGTTCTTCCCCCGGTTGGAAGACGCGATCGAGTACTGCGACAAGTTCAGCCTCGAGAACCTGCCCGACGATGCGCTCAACCTGCTGCGCATGATCTATTCGCTGATCATGGTCGCGATGGCGGTCGAGATCATGCACCAGCCCGCACCGGTTGATGCCGCCGATGCGGTCATGATCCGCACCGGCGAACCGTTTCCGTGACCGCGGTGCCCGCCGCCTCCGCACTATCCAAATCACTTGTCAGAAAGGAGCGACCATGAGTCTGCTCACGATCACCAAGCTCACCGAGTCCGTCGGCGCAGAGGTCGCCGGCTTGGACTCGGCCTCGTTGGCTTCCGGCGACCCGGTCGGTGAAGCTGTCTTGGATGCGTTGGAGGACAACGGAGTTCTGGTCTTTCGCGGCCTGAAACTTGACCCGCAGGCTCAAGTTGCCTTCTGCCGCCGGCTCGGCGAGATCGACCACTCCTCCGACGGTCACCACCCCGTCGCCGGGATTTACCCAATCACCCTGGACAAGTCCAAGAATGCGTCGGCCGATTACTTGAAGGCGACCTTTGATTGGCACATCGACGGCTGCACACCCCTCGGGGAGGAATGCCCCCAGAAAGCCACCGTTCTGTCAGCGGTGCAGGTCGCCGAATGGGGCGGCGAAACCGAATTCGCCAATTCGTATGCCGCTTACGACACCCTCACCAATCAGGAGAAAGACTACTTCGGCTCACTGCGCGTCGTGCACTCGCTGGAAGCCTCCCAGCGGCGGATCAACCCTGATCCCACGCCGGAGCAGCTGGCGCGGTGGCGATCCCGACGTACTCACGAGCACCCACTGGTGTGGACGCACCGCTCTGGCCGCAAGTCACTGGTGTTGGGCGCCTCCGCCGATTACGTGGTCGGCTTAGATCTCGATGAGGGTCGCACATTGTTGGCCGAGTTACTCGAGCGCGCGACCGTACGCGACAAGGTCTACAGCCACACCTGGTCGGTCGGCGACACCGTCATTTGGGACAACCGCGGAGTCCTCCACCGGGCCGCCCCCTATGACCCCAGTTCGGCGCGGGAAATGCTGCGCACCACCGTGCTCGGCGACGAGCCGATCCAATAATCCATTCGTACACAACTCCGTTCGCTACACCTGTGTGCCCGCCCAACACCACACCGACAAGGAAGACGCACATGGCGAAAACATTGCTGCTGGTCGAAAGCAAGCCCGTCTCACCACAACTGGTCGAGGAATACCACAAGTGGAACGAGCTGACCCACATCCCCGAGATGCTCAACATCGACGGATTCGTCTCGGCGCGCCGCTGGCAGGCCGACAACGGCGAATCGTTCATCACCCTCTACGAGATCGACGCCGACGTCGACACCGCCCGCGCTAACCTCAAAGCGGCGTTTCAAGGCGGTCAGATGTCCAAGCCTGTCGCAGTGGAGATGCAGCCCCCGGCAGTGATGCGCTACTTGAGCCTGGTCGGCGAAGCCACCACCTGACTGACCGCCAACACCACCGGCCGATCGACCGGGCCGTCACCGCGGCGCGTCGATGACGCACAGAGAGAACACTATTCGTGAGTGACTGCTACACACCGATGACGTCATCATGACCGACCGACACCCCCTACGGCTGACGCCACTGCCAGCCGAAGACTGGGACGACCGCGCCCGCGCAGCGTTGGCCTCACTGATACCCCCTGATCGGGCCAACCCCAGCGGCGCAGGCAACGTGTTGTCGACCCTGGTGCGCCACCCCGACCTGACCGGGGCGTACCTGCCCTTCAACACCTACCTCCTGAAGAATTCGACTCTTACACCCCGGGTACGCGAAGTCGCCTTGCTGCGTGTTGTGCACCGCAGCAACTGCGACTACCTGTGGTCGCACCACATTCCCATCGCGGAGCGGGCCGGCTTGAGTCCGGAGGACATCAGCGCCGTCCGTTCCGGGAGTTGCCCCGACCGCGACGACCAGATGGTGATCCAGGCGGTCGATGACCTCACTGCTTACAACACAGTCACGCAGGCGACCTGGGAGGAACTGGGCGGGGCGTTCCCCGAAGAACAACGCATGGATCTGGTCTTCACGATCGGCGGCTACTTCTTGCTGGCCATGGCCGTCAACACGTTCGGTGTTCAGGACGAGCGCCCGTGACAGAGCGATGCTGTCGCCAGTTCGAGGTCCGATCCCCATCTCGTGAGGAGCTGATGTGACCGATTCATCCTCCGAAGCGGTGCTGTTCGTCTCGACCGCACGAGCCTTCCTTGACAAGCACGCATCGCTGGCCCATGTGCGCGCTTTGCACGCCGACGACCTCTCCTATGACCCCGCCTGGTGGGAGCGTGTCGCCGAACTGGGCTGGACCGGTCTGCTGGTTCCTGACGAGTTCGGGGGCGGCAGCGTATCCGCAAACCCCTTGCGCGATTTAGCATCAATCGCCGAGGAGATGGGCCGCACCGTCGCGCCCGGACCCCTACACCCGGTCAGCACAGTGCTGGCCGGATTGGTCGAGGCCGACAACCACCCGGATCACGCCGAGACCATCGCCGCACTCGTTTCGGGCCGAATGGTGGCCAGCTGGGCCGTCGAGGGTCCGGGCCGGTCGTGCACCCCTCAGCAGCCCGTCCTGACCGCCACCGCCACCGCCGGCGGGTATCGCCTCGACGGCGTGAAAGACCGGGTGGAAGCCGGCCCCCAGGCCGACCTGCTGCTGGTGACCGCGCGCACCGACGACGGCCCCCGGCAGTTCCTGGTTCCCGTCCGCACCCCCGGCGTCACCGTGCACCGGCAACGCTGCGTCGATCTGGTCAAGCAATATGCGCGCGTCGAATTCGACGCCGTCAACATTGACGACGCCACCGTGGTCGGATCAGTCGACCAGACGCCCGCACTGATCAGGCGTCAAGGCCACATCGCGATGGTGTTGCAGTGCGCTGAGACTGTCGGGATCCTCGACGCTGTACTCACCATGACCATTGCGTGGGCGCGCGATCGCCACAGTTTCGGACGTCCACTGGCCTCCTACCAGGCGCTCAAACATCGGTTTGCCGACATGACGATGTGGCTGCACGCGTGTCGGGCCATCACCGCCGGCGCGGTCGACGAAGTGGCCGCGGGCAGCGCTGACGCGGACTTGTGGGTCAGCGCCGCCAAATCCTATCTCGCCGAGCACGCTGGCCCGCTGGTTCAGGACTGCGTGCAACTCCACGGGGGGATCGGTGTCACCTGGGAACACGACCTCCACCTATACCTGCGGCGGATTACGCTCTACCGCAGCATGTTCGGGACAGCGACCGAACATCACCAGGCCATCTATGCTCACGCGGGCCGGCCGAGGATTCCGGCGTGGTGAACGACACGGCCACAGCTACGGCGCCGACCGAATCGGTTGAGGATTTCACCGCCCGGGCCCGCCTGTGGCTGGCCGACAATATGCCCCGGCTGGACCCAGACCATCCTCCACGCGCCGGACGTCACGATGAGGGCGCGTGGCAGCGGGCCCGCGAGCTACAAAAACGCCTCCACAGAGGGGGATTTGCCGGGATCTGCTTTCCCCGCGAATACGGCGGTCTGGGTTTGGACGCGGCATACCAGCAGGCCTTTACCGCCGAAACCGCCGGCTACGAGATGCCGGTGATCCTTAACGTGCCGACGTTCGCCATCTGCTGCGCGAGCCTGCTCGACACCGGTACTGAGGCGCAGAAACGCCAGCACATCGCAGCGGCACTACGAGGTGAGGAGGTTCTCGTCCAGCTGCTGTCGGAGCCCAGCGGAGGTTCAGACCTGGCCGGATTGGTCACCCGAGCCGAGCGCGCCGAACGCGACGGCGATGAGTGGATCATCAACGGCGCCAAGACCTGGAGCACCAGCGCATTCGCCGCCGACTACGGTCTGCTGCTGGCCCGCACCGATCCCACCGTGCCCAAACACGACGGGCTGACCATGTTCTTAGCCCCCATCCATGCCCAAGGTGTGACCCTGCGCCGCATCCAACAAGTCGATGGCTCCGACGAATTCTGCGAAGAATTCTTCGACGATCTGCGGTTAGGCGACGACGCCGTCGTCGGAGAGGTCAACAAAGGATGGGAAGCCGCCTCCCGCCTGCTTTTTCACGAACGCCGGGCCGTCGGGCAAGGCTCGGAGTTCGCCAGCGGCCGCGGTCGCGAACGCTCCGAGGACTCCATCGCCGATCTCTTCAGGCTGGCTGTGGCGACAGGCACTCACAACGACCCGTCGGTGCAGGACAAGATTGGCCGGGTCGTGGCCCGACGCATGGTCCGCGACCGTCTCGTCGATTACGTCGCCGGCGCCATGCGCACCGGAGCGTTACCGCCGGCAGCGGGATCGATCATTCGGCTGTTCCACTCCGACGTCACGTTCCTCGAAGTGGACACCGCCGCCGAAGTCGCCGGAACGCTCGGTGTTGTCGCCGATGACGACGAAGACAGCCTTATTGGCGTCGGTGAACGCTATTTATCGCGCCAAACAGTTGCCCTCGGTGGGGGCAGCGATGAGATGGCCCGCAACGTCATCAGCGAACGCGTCCTGGGATTCCCGCGCGAGTATGCAGCCGACCGCGGCGTGCCGTTCAATCAGGTCAAACACAACAAACTCTGACGCTGAGGACGTCAGGGTCTTCGTTCAGCAGGGGAGGGCGGGTACACGATGCGGTGGATGCCAACGGGCATCTCGTGTCCTCACCCTCCGTGGCAGATCACCAGCCGCACGGCGTACTTGGATGCACTGGCCGGGCGTTGACCGCCCACGGCCACGGCCCCTAGTATCAAGTACTTGCCATGCCGTGAGAATGGATGAACCGATGACCGCATCGTTAGCCGGGAAGGTCGCTATCGTCACGGGCGGCGCGTCGGGCCTCGGTCGCGGAATCGTCCAAAGATTCGTGGACGCCGGTGCCGAGGTGGTCATCGCAGATCTCAACGATCACGACGGTCAGCATCTAGCCAACGAGTGCGGAGCACGGGCTTGGTTCCAGCATGTCGACGTCGCGATCGCCGAGGATGTCCACGCGGTCGTACAAGCAGCTGTTGACCGTTTCGGCGGACTCGATGTAATGGTCAACAACGCGGGAATCTCCAGCAAAATGCACAAGAGCTTCCTGCACGATGACCTGGGTGACTTCTCGACAGTGATGTCGGTCAACCTGTTAGGCGTCATGCTGGGCACCCGCGAAGCGGCACGCTACATGGCCGCCAACAATGGTGGCAGCATCATCAACGTGGCTTCGATCGGTGGGCTGCAAGCCGGTGGCGGTGTTGTGACCTACCGCGCCTCTAAAGCTGCTGTCATACACTTCACCAAAAGCGTGGCGACAGAACTCGCGCCGCTTGGCATCAGCGTGAATTGCCTTGCACCAGGAGGAATTCCCACGCCCATCCTCGCGTCCTCAGTCCACGGGCTCAGCGCAGAGGCCGTCGACAAATTCGTCGAGAAGACGCGCACCAAAATGCGTAAAGATCGGCCACTCGGTAGGGACGGAACCCCCGAAGATGTGGCCGAAGCCGCGCTCTACTACGCAGCGTGCACGAGCGCGACCGGGACCGTCTTACCCATTGACGGCGGGACTTCGGCCGGCGGCCCATGAGTCAGGGCAATTTGATTACCGACACGTACAGCTCCACGGTCGGTCTGTAGAGGTCGACGTCGTCGAGTTGGCTGCCCAGCACGACGGAGTCGGTGGTGGCGAGGAGCTCGGGCGCGAACGTCAGTGGAGGGATCAGAGATTCAGGATCTGTTCGCGCCGCTACAGACATCATCCCGCAACGACGGAGGGGGTGAGTCTCACGTTCATCCGCTCCGGGCCGCGCAGCAGGTAGCCGGTAGACCACAACGTTTCACCGACAGCCTCGATGCGCCGCGCTCGGGTCACGAGCTCGCGAAGTATCGCCTGGGCCTCCATCCGCGTGAGCTGTGCCCCTAGGCATAGATGTGCGCCGAATCCAAAGGCGATGTGTTCGGTCGGGTTTCGATCTACGCGGAATTCGTCGGGGTCGTCGAACACCTGCGGGTCGCGATTGGCCGCACCGAGGGACAGCAGCACCCGGGCTCCCGCCGGAATGGTCACGGGACCGACCTGGTAATCGCTCCGCGCCGTCCGGTAGAGCATCTGCACTGGTGAGGAGAAGCGCAACTGTTCCTCCACCACCTTCGGAATCAGGGAGTGGTCGGCGCGGACCATGTCGAACTTCTCGGGATGCTGAGCGAAGATATCGAACATGCCGCCAAGCAGGTTCGTCGTGGTTTCGTTCCCCGCGATCAGCAGCAGCATGGCGAAGAAGAACAGCTCGTCATCGTCGATTGAACCGCTGGCATTTACACTCAGCAGCTTCCCAAGGAGGGTGTCTGACCCCTTCAGGCCGCCAACGGCGAACTGCTGGCGGAAATACCGGTAGATGTCGCGAATGCCACCGATCGATGACGTGAGGCGCGTGAGGCCGCGTCGGCTGATGTCCACATCGGCCATCTTTACGGCGGCCGTCGACCAGCGCCGGAAGTCGTCAACGTCGCCGTCGGGAATGCCCAGCATGTGTGCGATGAGCAGCATGGGCATCGGTATCGCCAAGCGCTGCACGATGTCGCAGCCGGGGTTGTCCAGGACCTCGCCGACCAGCTTGGCAGCGAGTTCATCGATCATCGCCTGCCAGCTTTCCAGGGCCGCCTTGGTGAACGCGGGCAGCACGTGTCGGCGCATCTCATTGTGGCTTTTGCCGTCCATAGTCACCAGGAGCGGTCCCGCCATCCTTAGTCGTGTGACTCCGTCGGCGCTGGACATCGTGTCGGCGGCGCGGGCCGCCGCCCGGACGTCTGGCAGCCGGCTCAAAATCCAGAGCCCCAGCTTCGGGTTGTAGTGAACCCGCCCGCCGGCATGCAGTGCCCGGTATGCCGCATCCGGCTGCGCAATGTTTGCAGGGTCGATCGGGTCGTAGTCAGTGATCTCAGCTCCGGTCCAGAACCGGTACTGACGCCAACGGCCTCGAAAGGCTCTGGCTGTGTTGACGCGGGCGGCATAACCGAGTGGCTGGGCCATCGTGCCGAGGAACCGTACGTCCTGGCTGAGGGTCATTCATTAGCTCCTTAGAATAGGTAGATCAGAATAGGTAGATCGCTAATACCGCAGCCCACAGCACGGTGAGCCACGCATCGGTGAACAGCTTGAGCCACCGCGGTGCGGTGCGCACTTCCATGAAGTATTGAATGATCATGCGTCCCTTGATGAATCCCAGCAGGACTACCGCGACGGTGATGGGCACGCTGGCGACGGCCGCGCCGCCTCGGGTGTGGCCCGGTGCCAGCCACCAGGAGGCAATAGTGATGGCGGACAAGAGGATCCAGGCGTAGGTCGTTGTCCGAACAGCGGTAGTCATTGGCTCACCTCATCACGTAGAGCAGAGCGAAGATGACAATCCAGAGCAGATCTACCATGTGCCAGTAGGTGGCCCCGGATTCGACCATGAACATCCGGCGACGCCGCGGGTTGCGCAGCTCGCGCGCCACGACGCCCAGGATCAGCAGACCCAGCAGCACGTGGAACAGGTGCACGCCGGTGAGCATGTAGTAGAACATGAAGAAGTCGCTGCCCGAAATGGTGTGGCCCTGGGCGACTTCCGTCGACCATTCGTAGGCTTTGATGAGGATGAACGCCGCACCGCACACACCGCCGAGATAGGTCAGCCGCAACGCGGCGGAATGCTCGCCGGTGCGGGCGGCGTGCACACTGCGGGCGATAAACCAGGAACTGGCCAGCAGCACAAGCGTGTTCAGCGCTCCGATGTTGATATTGAGATGCTGCTGGGATGCCAGGAACTCCTGCGGCTTCATGGCGCGGTAGACCATGAAGATGATGAAGTAGGCCCCAAAGATGATCAGGTCGCCGAGCACCATCACCCAAATATGGCCGTCGCCGGGCATGTGGCCCTGTGTGTGCCGGCGCCCGGCGTCGGTCAGCGAAGACCCTTCGGCGGCGTAGAGATCAGACGCGGTGTGCTCAGCGTTGGCCATGACGTGGTCCTAGCTCTGATCCGTAAATGAGTCGACGTCGTGTTCGCATGGCGCTATCAGTCCAGGGGTGGTTCGTCGACAGGTTGGCGGTCGGTGGCCTTCCTCAGGAAGACGATCACGCAGCACAGCCAGAAACCGAAGACCACTACACCTATCCAGAAGGAGATCGACCCATTCCAGGCGAACGGTCCCGCCTTGGACACAAACACGGGCATGGCCATGATTTCGGTGACGATCTGCCAAATCGACACGTATGCCAGCCATTTGGGAAAAATCTGGTTCTTGTCGTAGAGGATCGCCACGGCGAGGGCGAAATACATGGTCGAGAAGCAGCCCAGCGATCCGACGTAAGACAGTAGGCCCAGGTCGTACAACAGTGCCAAAAGCTGTGGATCGCGATTGGGGCGATACACCGCGGTCAAGAAGCAAAAAGCGACCAGCAGGCATCCCGGAAGCACGCCAACCGACATCGCTCCCATGTAGGCGTAGGCCATCACTGATCCCGAGGTCATGCGTTTCATGTGGTAGCCGATGATCCCGTTGGCCGCCCCGGCGCCGCCGACGATCAGGATCAGCACGCCGAAACCGATCTGAATGGTCAATGCGTGCGCATGAAAGAAGTGCGCCATCTGGTCGGTGGTGACGTCGGGCCGCGGTGGCGGCATCACCCGGGCCAGGGCGAAAAAGATCACCCCGAATGTGATGAAGAACGCCGGCACGATCCAAAACACAAGCCAGACATCACGTTTGCCCGCCGACGCAGAAGGCGCGGAATGGACCGGGTCAGCGCCTGGCAACGACTCTGCGGAGACTGTGCTGCTCACCGCGCCACGCCCTCCTCGACGGCCTGGCGGTGCAGCACGTTGCGCAGCACGACGGACATCACGACCACGAACAGCGCGAATGCCCCGTTGCGCAGCCAGAAGGACACCCCGCCGTTCCAGGCCAGCGGCCCGGTGGTGAACACGGCGGCACCGGCGGCCGGGGCCATCGCCAGTGCGGTCGCAATGGCGTAATGCCCGACCCACCGGCCGAACACCGGGTTGGGTCCGTCGTCGAAATAGATTGCCAGCCCGAGAAATACGTTCTGGGCGACGAACGCGCCCACCGGCGCAATGAAGATCATCCAGGCCATGTCGTTGAGCAGCATGACCAGCTCGGGGTTGCGGTCGGGCCGAAACGCGGCAACCAGATAGAAGATGTCGGCCAGCGCATACAGGGTCGCACCGCTGACCGCGGCCGTCAGGTAGCAGTAGGCGAAGACGTGACTTTGTGTCGCCATCCGCTTCATCTGGATGACAATCACCATGAAGAACGGCAGCAACATCACTCCGCACAAGTTGAAGGTGATCATGGTGAACCGGATCATCGCGGTGTTGTCGCGGTAGAACTGCGCGACCTGCCCAGCGGTCATGTCCGGCGACATCGGCGGAACAAATCCCGGGAACGCCACAAAGGCGATCAGCAGCACCGCCCCAAAGACCGGGGCCATCCACAGGCTGATCAGCTGAGTCTGGATGTTGGCGGTCTTGGGAAGGTCCTCGGCCTCAGCAAGAATCTGCACTGCACCTCCGGGTTGTGTCGCACAGTAAGGGCTGCGTCGCGCGACACGGACCCGCGCTGTGACAGTGATGCACCGCGAGCGCGCAGCCTGATAGCCGGCACCGGGAGTCGACGGGATCGCCGCACAGTGTCATGCCCACACGGTGGGACGCGCATGTTTGCTCCGTCAATGGCCGGGCGCGAAGTTGAGAGGCACACGGGGCCGTCGTCGACCGACGATTTCGCACCGCGTCGTCTTGAGCAGCACGTTAGAGTGCTCGACAGCGTGGCTAAATTCTCATCGCGAGAGAAGCAGTTTCGGCAACGTCCCCACGACAGGAGTGACTCATGGCACGCAACGACTGGATGATCGGCGGGGACCGCCGCACCGAGGCCGCGGAGCGGATTTACGCCGCCGCCACGGATCTGGTGTCGCGCACCGGATTCGAGAACTTCTCGATCGACGCACTGGCGGCCGCGGTGCACTGCGCGCCGGCCACCATCTACCGGAACGCCGGCGGCAAGAAGGCGATCCTGGAGGCGGTCACCATGCGCATGTCGGCGCGCATCGTCGAGGCGGTGCGTACGGCGATCGAGAACCTGCAGGGTACCGACCGCGTGGCGACGGCCATCGCGGTCGCCTTGGCCCGCATCCGCGCCGAACCGTTAGGCCCGTTGATCATGGGGTCGATCCAGCCCAACCATGACGGCGAATGGCTCACCGATTCTCCCGGGGTCGCCGAACTGGCCGAGGAGATCATCGGACACGTGGACCCGCTCGCGGCGCAGTGGCTCATCCGCGTGACCCTGGCCCTGTGGTACTGGCCGCTCAAGGACCGAGTTGCGGAGCAGGAAGTGTTACAACGATTCCTCGGCCCGTCGACGTTTCTGAACTCGGCATAGGCCGACGAGTACCAACCCGTCCACGCCCGGATGCAATAACCCGTTTTCGCACTATGAGAGATTTCCCATAGAAATTCTCACCCGTTGTTGTCGGTCGACGAACTAGCGGTTGGACGCGCTGGACACGCAATGATCAACCGGATCCTGCCGGAGCGGCAACGCCATCCTCTGGTGGTGTCATCTGATGATCGGCAGTGGCCTCAGGATGAAATCGGTACGTGGCGTTGAAGGAACTGGATCTGATCGGACACGATCTGTTCGAAGTGCGGGTCGAGGTAAGGCTCGAAGTGGGTGCAGTCATAAGAGAGCACTTCACCGTTGGGGATGCGGGCCACGATTTTTTGGGCTTTGGCGTAAGGGGTGACGTCGTCGTGTTTGGCCAGCTGCACCAGCGTCGGTGCGGTGATGTCTGAGGCGTGGCGTCCCGGGGAGTCGAACGGGACGCGGAGCGCGATACGCGCGGCGACATCGTTTTCGGCGAGAAGCTGTGCGTGCTTGTCCCCGGCCATCTTCTCGACAAGCTCAAACGCACCGGGGGAGGTCATCATCGCAACCTGACCCGGTCGGCCGATGGACTGCACCCGGTACGGTCGTGCGCCCAGCCAGGACCCCACCTGGTCGCGCACGGCCGCAACGATCAAGCGGCTCAACAGCTTCGGGTGCTGGGCGAACGCTGATGCCGGACCGGTGACGTGCGGGACCTGCACGATCGCGGCAGCGAGTTGGTGGTCGTGGGCCGCCAGATCCAGGACGTGGCCGCCGCCGAATGACGAGCCCCAGCCCACCACGTGCGCGGTGTCGATGCCGTCGAGGCTGCGGGCGTAGGCGACCGCAGCGCGCCAGTCGGCGTGTTGGCGGCTGATGTCGAGCAGGCGGCGAGGTTGGCCTTCACTGGCGCCCCAGTGCCGGTAGTCGAAGACCAGCGCGGCGTAGCCGGCCTGCGCGAACCGTTCGGCGTAGGCGTCGAGGCGCAGTTCACGAAAGGCCGCAAATCCGTGCGCGAGCACCACGATCGGCGGGTTGGCGACTCCATCAGGCCGGTACAGCCACGCCGCGCATGCCGTGCCCTCGGACAAAAACGTCGTGTCTTCGCGGACGAACGTGTGCTTGGTGGTCATGCACCCTCCTCGTGAAGAACTATCTTGATCGCCGTTCAAGGAAACCTACCAGTATCTTGATCGGCAATCAAGAAACGGTCTACGATGAGCCTCATGCCGCGCAACAAACGCCCCCAGGCAGCCGACGAGAAACGCGCGGAGATCGTTGCGGCCGCCCGCGAACTCTTCATCGACGCGGGATATGAAGCCACCCCGATGGGGCGACTGGCCATCGCGGCCGGCGTCGCCGCCAACACCATCTACTGGTACTTCGCCGATAAGGATGACGTGCTGGTCGCGGTCCTCAATGACGTCATGGCTGAGGCTTGGACGCAATATGAGTCGGTGGCCGCCGAACCTCTGTCCGCGCGTGTGTTATGGGTGGTGCACGAACTTCAACAGATGAGCCGCCTGGTGAGCACCGTGCATGCTCGAGCTGAGCGCTCCCCGTCAATCGCAGAGTGGCACAACAACTTCCATTTTTTCACCGGCAGCCTGTTGCGGTCCGAACTGGAAAACGCCGGGGTCGCCCCCGTGGCACAGTTGGACGCCGAAGTAATGATCGGCACCTTCGCCGTTGAGGGACTGCTCATGCACCCCCTGAGCGAAGAACAACAGCGCGCCATCTGCGATGCCCTAGTTGCGCACTGGATTCCGACACCGGCGCTCTAGATACAAGTTGCCTCGCTCAGGGAATCCGCTGACGGTGGATCCTGGGCAGGTATGGCGTCGTCGATGGGGGACGGTTCCGTGGTCTCGTCAGCTTTGTCGACGGCGTGTTGACTGAAGGGCATTGTTCGGCTTGGGTTCCGGCGATCATCAGCAGTGAGCAGTTCATCGCTTGGTCGGCGCACAGCGATCACTGACGGAGCCAAGTGTCACCGTGGGACGCCCGTGCGGTTGGGCCATTTCCCAATTCGACCAAATACCTACCGAATACGGGCCTTTCGCACCGTTCTGTTCGTAATACCCCTGCGGGTCATAGACTTTCGCTTCGGGGTAGGGCCACGGGCATGCAACAGATGTCGAGATCCTGGTCCATTTGAATGAGGCAAAAGCGAGCCCGTAAATCAGATAGAACACATTGACGATGATGAGCATGACGATGAACGACCCGAGCGCGGGTCGGCCTGCGAAGATGCGGGCCCGTTGGGCCAGTTTCTCGGACACCGCGCGACCGGTGTCATCCCGATAGACGAGAACTCCCGCAGGAATCATGACAAGGGTGACCAGTGACGATTCCCAGAGCAGCGGAAACTGATGTGGCGTGCCCACAAAGATCGAACCGAATGGAATCACCTGGGAGTACATGTACAGCCCGGTGTGGATCATCGTGACCTCGAGAATCATGTCGATGACAAAGCCGAAGAGGAAGATCACAACACCGAGGCTGATCAACGGGTGGCGCCACACGAATGAGTCGTGCGGCTGGCGAGCTTGAATCTTGCGTAACGCCCAGGCCGCCGGGAAGTACGGTCCGAACTGAAACATCACGTAGCCGAGGACGACGAACGGTTCGACCGTGGGCGCGAGCGAGACCAATGGCCATGACTCGGGCCAATGCCAAAGCCGTGGGTCGTAGACCGCGTATGGCGCCCAGTTCATGATGGGGTCCTGCCAGATGATGATCGTGGTCACGATGCCCATCAGGATGTATGGGTGCGGTCCGAAGCGACGCCATCCCCAGACGGCCGCCACGATGAGCCCGATCACCGCGATAAGGGTGAAGATTTGTAGGACGGGGATCCAGTGCTGGTAGCCGAAAAGCGGCCTGAAGGGCCGCGGTGTGCCTGTCACCGCCGGGTTCCCGACTCGAGCGTCGGGGAAATTCCGGACGTTCCACCCGACAGCCGCGACCTCGAAGACGCCCAGCGCAGTCCACACCCACTTCCAGATACTGCTGCCGGTCGGCCCGCGAGGCGGTTCGGAGTGCGGTGACTTGGCCGGCTTGGCGCTAGGTTGTGCGGTCATTGGCTCTCCTGACTGATGCATGGGCCGACCTGCACCTTTGTCGAAGCGGCCGACCGAGTCCGTTCCCGCCAGTTCTGGTGCCGGTCGGCACCAGAACTAATTCTGGAGTCAGGGTGCACCAAAACGGCCGATCGGTCAAGGATGCCGGGGAAGGAAAATCGAGTGACCGCGCGCGCTCCACGGTGTCGGGCGACCTCAACACCGAGGCCTCCGGCTATTCGGGCCGCCGTATCAGGTGAAGTGAGAACGTCAGCGTCAGGAGTCGGCGGCAGTGTGCAGCCCTGTCGACACGTCCGCAGTGGCGAGCAGCAGTCCCGCGATCAAATCTGCGACGTGCTCGCGGCCGGCGTCGAATTCGCCCCGCAGCCAGTAGGCCACGATTTCCATCGCCCCGCTCACGAGCGCGAACGCGGCCATGTCGGTGTCGAGCTTGCTTGCCGCGGCCGAGCCCAGCAGTTCGCGGATCATCGTGGACATGGCGTCTGCGATCGCGCGGGCACTTTCAACGCGTGCGCGCTGCAGAACGCCCGAGGTGTGGGTGGAAAGCAACAGTTGACCTCGGCGCGGATCTGCGACGAGGTAGTCGAGGGCGGCGTCGGCGGTGGCGTGCACCTGGGCGCGTAGGTCGGGCGCGACGCCTTGGGCTGCCGCACCCACCGCCTCCAGGCCGCCGGCGGTGAGGTCTCGCACGATCGCTTCAAGCAGCGCGTCGGAGTCGGTGAAATGCTCATAAAAGTAGCGGTCGTTCAGCTTCGCGCGGGCACATACGGACCGCTTGGACACCGCCTGCGCACCATCCTCGCCGAATAGATCGAGTGCGGCCTCGATGAGGGCGGCGCGGCGAGTGGCCCGCCGTTGGTCGACGCTCACGCCGCCGTAGGTGCGACTCGCGGTTGCCATAGGGCTCATTGTCCCTGATTCCCTCTTGACCCGGACTGCTTTCTGGTGCAGTCTGGCACCACATCAAATTCTGGTGCACCCTTGCACCAGAAACGGAATCTGTGAGGGAAAGCCGTGTCCGTCGAGTCTGTGGACGACCTGGTGACCGTTGAGGCCCCGACCCTTTCGGCCACCACTCCGTGCCCGGTGCACGACAACTCCGCGGATCCGGCGGCGGGGTCATCTGCCGGCGACCGCTTCGAAGAAGTCGCCGGCTCCAAATTCGTGGCCATGTTCGCCCCGGCTCTGTTCGACGAGATGATGCACCCGGCAGTGTCGGCATCGCTGGTCGATACTGCGCGGATCCGCGACAACCCGCTCGGTCGCGCGCGACGCACCGCGGCGTCGGATCAGCTCGCGTTTTTCGCCCATAGCGCGGATCGGGCCGAGGAGATGCAGCGTCTGGTCGAGCTGCATCGCGACGTCAAAGGCGTTCAGCCCGACGGCGTCCGGTACAGCGCCGTGAGCCCAGAACCTTGGAATTGGAACCTCTACAGCATCTTTTTCATGCACCGCGGCGTCTTCATGACGGTCACCGGCGAAAAGCTCACCCCGGCCGAGAACCAGGAGATCTGGGACCGGTTTCGCACAATGACAGCCGGCCTCCAGATGCCAGGTCGGGCAAGGCAGCTGGTCGAAAACTACGAGGAGATGTGCGCCTACTACGACCGCATCGTGGTTGAAGTTCTCACCCACACCGAGGCCCTGGACGTCGTCATGGACGCCACATTGCACCCGAAGCGCCCGGAGCACTGGTCACGGGCATGGGAGCCGGTCATCTCGCTGGTGGGACCGCTAGTGGGGCGCCTGGTTACGGTCCTGGGTTTCGGGATCATGCACCCTGAGGTGAGAGCACTGGTGCCGATGCGATGGACCCGTCGACACGACCTCGCGTTTTCCGTGCTGTCGCGGGTGCTGCGGGTGGCGTACCGACGCCTGCCCAGGCGTTTCACCGACACACCGCTGACTCGCAATCGTCGCGAGTACGAGCGAATCGTTGCGCGGTACAAGAGCATTGAGTTGCCGTCGTTCGTGCCAGGGGCAATCTCGCCTTGCGGCCGCTGAACGTTTGCGCCCGATGCCAGCGACGTCTTAAGTATCACAGCGCCGGTTTCAACGGCATGGGTCCGTCGAAGCAGCCGTGGATGAACGCTAATGTTCCGTGCACTTCCGTCGCTGCCACGTGACAAA
>Ga0302177_10000884_pt1 | contig 21770 bp, 18 predicted proteins | sample I_Palsa_E1_2_FD_198780 | JGI IMG/M metagenome (GOLD analysis project Ga0302177, IMG submission 198780) | Peat permafrost microbial communities from Stordalen Mire near Abisko, Sweden - I_Palsa_E1_2 | ecosystem: Environmental > Terrestrial > Soil > Palsa > Peat permafrost | place: Sweden... | reverse complement strand
GCGCGGGGGCAGGCTGGCCAGCAGCGCGATACCCGCGGCGCCGCGATCGAGCGGGTAACGGCTGCCTTCGTGAAAGGCCAGCTGGTAGGGGACCTGGGTCGGGACGATCACCGCGATGGCCACCTGCTGGTCTCCCTCGGCCACCAGCAGCGACACCGTCGTGCCCAGATCGTCAGCCAGCGCGCGCAGGATCGGCACGCTCAGCTGGCGGACATTGCGGTCGAACGACGCACCGAGCAGCGCCAACCCCGCGGCCGGTCGATAACGGCCGTCTTCGCCTTTCGCGACGAACCGGAACTGGGCCAGCGTCGCAAGCAGGCGATACGCGATGGTCCGATGCACACCGACGCCGTCGGCGACCTGCTGCACGGTCATCCCCGCGGGAGCATCGGCCACCAGCTGCAGAGCAGTAAGCCCCCGGGCCAGCGTCTGCGACCCGGGTGCCGTGGTCGTCGGGACCTCGCCCATGTCAGCGCACCATCGCCGGGCCGGCCAACCCGACTTGGGCCGTGCTTGACAGTGGACCGGCAGAGAGTGATGCTCTATACATAGTGCACATTAGTGTGCGATTTTAGCACACACAGTTGGCGGGAAACGAGAACCAAATTTGCGCTGGGACTACGCAGAGAGGAACCGGTGGCCGAGCACGAGAGCGTGTGGAGTGACCTGCAGGGCGTTCCGTTCGTGCAGGGCTACCTGCACGCCGGTGGTGTACGAACTCGCTACCTGCACGTCGGCGATTCGCGCAAGCCGCCGCTGATCCTGCTGCACGGCTCCGGTGGTCATGCCGAGGCATACGTCCGCAACCTGGAGGCGCACGCCGAGCACTTCTCGACCTGGTCGATCGACATGCTGGGCCACGGCTACACCGACAAACCCGGTCACCCGCTGGAGATCCGCCACTACGTCGACCATTTGCTGGCCTTCCTCGATGCGATCGGCGTCGAGCGCGCCCACTTATCCGGTGAATCGCTTGGCGGCTGGGTGGTTTCCCGTGCCGCCGTCGACCACCCCGACAAAGTCGACCGGCTGGTGCTCAACACCGCCGGTGGTTCGCAAGCCGATCCCGAGGTGATGAAGCGGATCATCACGCTGTCGATGGCGGCCGCCGAAAACCCGACTTGGGAAACCGTGCAGGCGCGGATCAAATGGTTGATGGCCGACAAGTCGAAGGACTACGAGGACCTCGTCGCGAGCCGCCAGCGGGTGTACCGCCAGCCGGGCTTCGTATCCGCGATGCGTGACATCATGGCGCTGCAAGACCCCGAGATCCGCGCCCGTAACATTCTGGGCCCCAGCGACTATGGGTCTATCATCGCGCCAACGTTGGTTTTGTGGACCAGTGATGACCCGACCGCGGACGTGACAGAGGGCCGCCGAATTGCCTCGATGATCCCCGGTGCCCGTTTCGAGGTGATGTCCGGTTGTGGCCACTGGCCACAGTACGAGGACGCCAAGACGTTCGATCGCCTGCATGTCGACTTCCTGCTGGGGCGTTGACGGTGGACCGTGACCAGGATGTGGATGTCGACGTTGTGGTTGTCGGCGCTGGGCCGGTTGGTCTGACCCTGGCCAATTTCCTTGGCTTGCAGAGTGTCAGCACTCTGGTGGTCGAAGAACGCGACACGCTGATCGACTATCCCCGCGGCGTCGGACTGGACGACGAGTCGCTGCGCACGTTCCAGGCGATCGGCCTGGTCGACCACGTTCTGCCGCACACCGTGCCCAACCAGATTCTGCGATTTGTCGACGCCAAGCGCCGGATACTTGCCGAAATGGCGCCGCCCGACGCGCGTTTCGGCTGGCCCAAGCGCAACGGGTTCGTTCAGCCGTTGGTCGATGCCGAGTTGCTTCGTGGTCTGGAGCGCTTCGAGCACGTCGACGTGCAGTGGGGCCGGCCCCTGACGTCGTACACCGAGACGGCCGACGCAGTCACCGTCGAACTTGACGGCGAGGGTGGGCCGAAGAGTGTGCTGACCCGCTACGTGGTCGGCTGCGACGGTGGCCGGAGCGCCACTCGCCAGCTAATGGGGGTGTCGTTCGACGGCACCACATCGCCGACCCGCTGGCTGGTCGTCGACATCGCCAACGATCCGCTCGGCCATCCCAACAGTGAAGTCGGCGCCGACCCGGCACGCCCCTATGCCTCGATCTCGATCGCGCACGGAATTCGCCGGTTCGAGTTCATGATTCACGCCGACGAGACCGATGAGCAGGCCGAAGATCCGGCCTTCCTCACCCGGATGCTGGCGTCGATGGTGCCGCATCCCGACCGCGTCGACGTGATCCGGCACCGCGTCTACACCCATCACTCGCGGATCGCCGGCGCGTTCCGCCGCGGCCGCCTGCTGCTGGCCGGCGATGCCGCGCACCTGATGCCGGTGTGGCAAGGGCAGGGCTACAACAGCGGAATCCGCGACGCGACGAATCTGGGCTGGAAGCTTGCCGCCGTGGTGAACGGCTACGCCGAGGATGCGTTGCTCGACACCTACGACGTCGAACGTCGCAAGCACGCCCGGGCGATGATCGACCTGTCGACGATGGTGGGCCGCGTCATCTCGCCGACCAACCGGCGGGTCGCTGCGGCTCGGGACCTGTTGGTGCGCTCCGCGTCAATTGTGCCGTCGCTCAAGCGATATGTGCTCGAGATGCGATTCAAGCCAATGCCGCGATACGAGCAGGGCGCCGTCGTGCATCCCGAACCGCGGCGGAACGATTCGCCCGTCGGGACGCTGTTCGTCCAACCCCGGGTGGATACCCGAGAGCAGCAGAACGTGCTGTTCGACGACGTCGTCGGCGGCTGGTTCGCCGTCATGTGCTGGAACAACAATCCGCGGGAAATTCTCGGCGCCAAGGTATTTGCGGATTGGCAGGCGCTGGGCGCCAAGCTCGTCGCCGCCCGGCCACTTACCCAGCTGCACTGGGATGGCGATGACGATCCCGACGTGACCGTCGTCGGCGACCGGACCGGCCAGCTCAAGGCCTGGTTCGACGCTCACCAAGAATCCGTGCTGTTCCTACGCCCCGATCGCTGTATCGCGGGCGCATGTATTGCTCAGCTCGCCCCCGAGTTGAGTGCCTCGCTCTTCGACGTCCTCACCTTGACACCGGGAGGAAACCGTGCCGCTAGCCCTGTGCTGCATGTCCCACAGCCCTCTGCTCAATCTGCCCGGGCCGTCGCAGGACCTCCTTGATGACATCGACAGCGCTCTCACGCGGGCACGGCAATTCGTCGAAGACTTCGACCCGGAGGTCGTCGTCATTTTTGCGCCTGACCACTACAACGGCTTCTTCTACAAGCTGATGCCGCCGTTCTGCATCGGTACCGAAGCTCAGGGCGTCGGCGATTACGGCACCCACAAAGGACCGCTTGACGTCCCCGAAGCAATGGCGGTCGGTTGCGCGAAAGCGGTTCTGTCCGCTGGCGTCGACATCGCCATCTCGGCGAACATGGAGGTCGACCACGGCACCGTCCAACCTCTGGAGAAGTTGTTCGGCTCCGCCACCGCGCGCCCAGTGATCCCGATTTTCATCAACTCGGTCGCCACCCCGCTGGGGCCGTTGCATCGTTGCCGGACGCTCGGGACCGCGGTTGGCAGCTATCTGGCCACCTTGGGCAAGCGGGTCTTGCTGGTGGGATCCGGTGGGCTGTCGCATGATCCGCCGGTTCCGACGATGGCGACCGCGACGCCGCAAGTCGTGGAGCGGATTGTGCACGGCCGGCCGATGACCCCGGAGCAGCGATCGGCGCGGCAGACCGCCGTGATGGACGCAGCCAAGAGCTTCGCCGCGGGAGACAGCGACCTTGCGCCCCTCAACCCGGAGTTCGATCGCCAATTCCTCGAGATCGTGGACAGTGGACATCTAGGCGACCTGGACACGTGGTCCAACTCGTTCATCGCCAACGAGGGTGGCAACTCCGCGCATGAGATCCGCACCTGGGTGGCGGCTTTCTCGGCGCTGGCGGCCGCCGGACCGTATCGGACGGACGTGCGCTACTACAGTCCGGCTCCCGAGTTGATTGCCGGCTTCGCGGTCAGAACGGCGGTGCCGGCGGCATGACGGCAGCTGCAGCTGGCAGCCCCGATACGTTCGACGACGTCGTCGACGTATTGGTCATCGGTTCTGGAGGCGGCGGCATGACGGCGGCGTTGGCCGCCCAAGCCTCCGGCCTCAACACGCGGGTCATCGAAAAGTCCAGCCACTTCGGCGGTTCCACCGCGTTGTCTGGGGGCGGCATCTGGGTACCGGGAGCGCCGGCGCAACGCCGAGCCGGCTACACACCGCCGCCCGACGGCGTCGTCGACTACCTGCGGCGCATCACCGACGGCTTGGTCAGCGACGCGCGAATTAGGCAGTACGTCGACTCGGCACCGGAGATGATGGAGTTTCTCGAGAAGCTCAGCCCGTGGTTTGAGTTCGTCTGGAAGCCCGGCTATGCCGACTACTACCCCGAACTGCCCGGCGGTTCCGAACTCGGCAGCACGATAAACGTTCCCCCTATCGATCTGCGCACGCTGGCCGACGAGGAGCAGCACCTGCTGGCACCGTTGGCGCTGGCGCCGCGCGGAATCTGGCTGGGACCCAAAGAGCTTCGCTCGTTCTACCAGGTGCGCCAGTCATGGGCCGGTAAGGGCGTGTTAGTGAAGCTGGTGTGGCGGATGTTCAGGGCCCGGGTCTTCGGCGACCGGATGGCGGCCATCGGGCAGTCACTGGCTGCACGAATGCGGTTGGCGATGAAGGACCGGGGCATTCCGCTGTGGCTGGACGCACCGATGACGCAGCTGATCACCGACGACGACGGATCGGTGACCGGCGCGGTCGTCGTGAAAGATAATGTGCTGCATCGGATCTGCGCCCAGCGAGGCGTGATCATGGCGACCGGTGGCTTCGACCACGACATGGCCTGGCGCAAGGAGCACCAGCCGGTCGTGGATCAGGACTGGAGCTTCGGCAACCCGGCGGCCACCGGCGACGGCATCAGGGCCGGCCAGCAGGTCGGCGCCGCCGCCGACATGCTCGACGAGGCCTGGTGGTTTCCGGCGATCCAATGGCCGGATGGCCGAATGCAATTCATGCTCAACGAGCGCATGATGCCGTCGCAGTTCATCGTCAACGGCGACGGAAAGCGGTTCATCAACGAGGCGGCGCCGTACATGGACTTCGGTCACGCGATGATCGAGGGCCAGAAATCGGGCGTTACCCACATTCCTTGCTGGCTCATCACCGACCATCGATCGTTCTTGAAATACGTAGTCGCGGGACATCTGCCGATACCGAAGATCCCCTTCGCTCCGGTGCCCACCGGACGCAAAATCCCGAAAGCCTGGCTGGAGTCCGGCGTGGTCAAGGCAGCGAATACCTGGCATGAGCTCGCGGCCAAGATCGGAGTTCCGCCTACGCAACTGCACAGCACGGCAACACGTTTCAACGAGCTGGCGCACAACGGTCACGACGACGACTTCAACCGAGGTGACAGCGTTTACGACAATTACTACGGAGACCCCACTCTGCCCAACCCCAACTTGCATCCGCTGGGCAAGCCGCCCTACTACGCGTTCCGGATGGTTCTCGGCGATCTAGGCACCTCGGGTGGTCTGCGCACCGATGAATACGCACGAGTGCTGCGCGCCGATGACACCGTCGTGCGCGGCCTCTACGCCGTGGGCAACACCACGGCAGCGGTCATGGGCCGCAGCTACGCCGGTGCCGGCGCCACCATCGGTCCTGCCATGACCTTCGGCTACGTCGCGGCCAAACACCTCGTCAGCGAAAGCTCAACTCAATCAATTGTTCCGGGAGGTACCAGTTGAAAATCTCACTGTTCTACGAATTCGCGCTACCGCGCCCGTGGGCGCCCGACGACGAGCACATCCTGCTCAAGGAATGTCTCGACGAGGTCGAGGCGGCCGATAAGGCCGGCTTCTCCACCGTCTGGCTGACCGAACACCACTTCCTGGAGGAGTACTGCCACTCCACCGCTCCGGAGATGTTCCTGGCCGCAGCCAGTCAGCGGACCAAGAACATCCGGCTGGGATTCGGCATCATGCACCTGCCACCTGCGGTCAACCATCCCGCCCGGGTCGCCGAGCGGATCGCCACCCTGGACCTGATCTCAGATGGCCGAGTGGAATTCGGCACCGGCGAGTCATCGTCGATCGGAGAACTCGGCGGCTTCAACATCGACCCCGCCGACAAGCGGGCGCAGTGGGAGGAGGCCTTGGAGGTCTCGATCCGCTGCATGATCGAAGAGCCCTTCACCGGATTCAAGGGCGAGCACATCGAGATGCCGGCCCGCAACGTCGTCCCGAAGCCGCTGCAGAAGCCACACCCGCCGGTGTGGGTCGCCTGCACCCGGCCGGCTTCGGTCCAGATGGCCGCCCAAAAGTGCATCGGGGCATTGAGTTTCGCCTACACCGGCCCCGGTCCGCTGACCGAAAGGGTGAACGGCTACTACAAGGAGCTCGAGGAGAGCGGCGTGCCGATCACCCCCGCGATCAACCCGAACATCCTCGCGATCGGTGGTGACCTGTCGATGATGGTCGCCAAGACTGACGAGCAGGCCGTGCAGCGACTCGGGATGGGCGGCGGGTTCTTCTCGTTCGGGATCATGCACTATTACATGACCGGCGTTCACACACCGGGACGTACCGGCGTGTGGAAGCGCTATCTCGAAGAATGCGAGAAGGACCCGACGCTGGCCTACGGACCGGGCCGCGGCGCGATCGGCTCGCCGGCAACCGTCCGCGAGTTCCTGCGGGGTTACGAGGAGAGCGGCGTCGACGAGATCATCTTGCTGCTCAACCCGCGCAGCCACGAAGGCACCATGGAGTCCATCGAGCTGATGGGCAGAGAGGTGCTGCCGGAGTTCATCGAGCGTGACGAGAAGGCGGTGGCCGAGAAGGCCAAGCGGTTGGCGCCGGTGGTCGAGAAGATCGAGTCGCGTCGGCCCGAGCCGACGGCCGCGAAGTTCGACGAGAAGTACTCGTTCGGTGGCCTGCCCACCGGTCGCGGCGGAAAGTTCACCGCGAGTGAGATTCCCGAGGCGATGGCGGAGATCAACGAGGGTCGCGTTCAGGCAGCCCAGCGTCTCAAAGACGAGAAGAAGTAGTCGTCGTTGGGACACATCGACGAGCTGTTGAGCTATGACGGTCGCCGTGCCGTGGTCACCGGGTGTGCGTCGGGCATCGGCGCGCATGTCGCGCGCCAGCTCACCGAGCTAGGTGCTCATGTCATCGGGTTGGACAAACAGGCGCCGAGCGAAGATATCGCGGAGTTTTACACCGTCGACCTGACCGACCCGGCATCGATCGATACCGCCGTGAGTTCGATTGGTGGACAGGTCGATGCGCTGTTCAACATCGCCGGCGTCTCGTCCGGGATCGGTGATCCGTTGCTGGTGCTCACGATCAACTTCCTCGGCCTGCGGCACGGGACCGAGGCGCTGTTGGAGAAGATGCCGGCCGGATCGTCCATCGTGAGCGTGTCTTCGCTTGCGGCTAAGGAGTATCGGGAGCATCAGCAGGTGGTCGGCGGGCTGCTGAACACCGCGACAATGTCCGAGGGTATCGAGTGGTGTCACCGTCATCCCGACGCTTTGGCCGACGGGGGCTACCGGTTGTCCAAGGAAGCGATCATCCTGTACACCATGAGCAAGACCACAGCACTCGGCGGCCGGGGTATTCGGATCAACTGCACCGGGCCCGGCGTCACCGAGACGCCGATTCTCGACCAGCTGCGGGGCGCATATGGTCAGGGGTTTCTCGATGACATCCCGAAGCCGCTGGGCCGGGTCTCCGGTCCCGAGGAGCAGGCCGCGGTTCTGGTGTTCCTGAATAGCCAAGCTGCCAGCTATATTTCGGGCCAAGTCGTGTGGGTCGACGGTGGCAATCTTGGTGCCGCGACCGCGCGTGAACTCGAAGAAGGGCGAGCACTGTGGCCAGCCTGACCGACTTCCGCCGGATCGCCGGCGAAGTCTCCAACTGGGGACGCTGGGGCGACTCCGACGAACTCGGGACGCTGAACTTCATCACCCCGGACAAGATCGCCGAAGCGGCCGCTCTGGTCAAGCACGGCAAAGTCTTTCCGTTGGGCGTGGACTTCGGATCGTCGGGTCCGCAGGGATCATTCAAGTTCCGGCACAACCCGATTCACGTGATGACGGTGGATGGCGGCGACGCGCACTCGCTGCCCCGATTCGGGCCGGACTGGGCCGCCAATCCCGGCGCGCAAGAAATGGGAAAGTACTTCCAGGACGATCTCTTTCGCTTCAACGACGACATGATCATCATGCCGCTGCAGGCCGCCACCCAGTGGGATGCACTCTCGCATGTCTACTACGAGGAACAGCTCTACAACGGCTTTCCAGCCGACTCGGTGACCAGCTTCGGCGCGCCGTACTGCGGCATCGACAAGGTCGACGGCAAGGGCATCACCTCACGCGGGGTACTGCTGGACGTCGTTCGTCATCGCGGTGTCGAGACCTTCCTCGAACTCGGCAACCCAATCACCCCGGCCGAGCTTGACGATGTGGCGCGGGCGCAGGGCGTAACGGTTGGGCGCGGTGACATCGTGCTGGTCAGAACCGGCTGGTGGGCAAGGTTTTTAGAGACCGGCAACGGCAGCGAACCTGGCTCGGGACTGGACTGGCAGTGTGCCTCCTGGCTGCACGACCACGATATCGCGGCGGTGGCCGCCGACAACCTCATGGTCGAAAACCCGATATCCGGTGTCAAGGGAACAATGCTGCCGATGCACATGCTGTGCCTGCGCGATATGGGATTGATGCTCGGCGAGTACTGGGATCTCACCGCGCTGGCGGCGGACTGCGCGGCCGACGGCGTGTACGAGTTTCAGCTCATCGCGCCGCCGCTGAGAATCGTTGGTGCGGTGGGTTCTCCGGTGAATCCCATCGCGATCAAGTAGGGGCCTGTCATGGAGATTCACAGCAGAACCGCGGTGATCGATGGGCTTTCCACGAGCTACCTGGAGGCCGGCCACGGCGACCCAGTGGTGCTGCTACACGGCGGAGAGTTTGGGAACAGCGCCGAAATTGGCTGGGAGGCGACGATACCCGCACTCGCTGAGCACTATCGAGTGTTGGCTCCGGACATGTTGGGCTTCGGGCAGTCGGCCAAGGTGATCGACTTCAACGACGGCCGCGGAATGCGGATACGGCATATTGCCCGGTTCTGCGAGACGCTGGGCGTCGGCTCGGCACATTTCGTCGGCAACTCGATGGGTGCGATCAACTTGCTCGTTGACGCCACGTCGGCGTCGCCGCAGTTGCCGGTGCGCAGTCTAGTGGCCATTTGCGGCGGCGGCGAAATCCAGCGCAACCAGCACATGGAGGCGCTGTACGACTACGACGCAACGGTGCCGGCCATGCGCCGGATCGTTGAGGCGCTCTTCCACGATCCGAAATATCCAGCCGACGAGGACTACGTCCAGCGCCGCTATGACTCCAGCATTGCCCCCGGGGCGTGGGAGGCGCTCGCCGGGGCGCGGTTCCGGCGGCCGGGCGCGGCACCGCCACCGGCCCCGTCGAGCAAACGGGCCTACCAGCGCGTCGCGGTTCCGGCACTGGTGGTCGAGGGTGCCTGCGACAAACTGCTACCGCCCGGATGGGCGAAGGAGATCGCCGACCAGCTTCCGAAGGGGCGATCGGCCGTCATCGATGCTGCGGGACATTGCCCGCAGATCGAGCAGCCGGCCGACATAAACGCGCTGCTACTGGAATTCCTGTCCGACGTCGACGGAGGTCATCGCCGCTGATTCGCGAGTGCTCTGGCTGACGTCGGCTCAACGACGCCGGATGGCGATCAGCCGGTTGGCCAGCGCGGCCACCAGGTACACCACCGCCACCACGATGATCAGTGTCAGTGCTGCGCCCCAAACCCTCAGGAAGCCGGCGTGTTCGGGGTTGTTGAGTTCGGAGTAGATCAACAACGGCAACGACGCCATGTTGCCGTTGAAGATGTCGAAGTTGATCGACCGGCTGTAACCGACCAACACCAACACCGGGGCGGTTTCGCCCATCACCCGTGCGATCGACAGCAGCACGCCGGTGATGATGCCCGGCATCGCGATCGGGACGACGATGCGCATGATCGTTTTCCACTTGGGAATTCCCAACGCATAGCTGGCTTCTCGCAGATCTTGTGGCACCAGCCTGAGCATCTCCTCGCTCGATCGCACCACGACCGGCAACATCAGCAGGACCAGCGCGAGTGACACCGCGAAGGCGCTCTGCTCGAATCCTATGGTGGCGATCCACAGGCTGAAGATGAACAGCGCCGCCACGATCGAGGGCAGTCCGGCGAGCACGTCGACCATGAAGGTGGTGAATTTGGCCAGTCGGCCAGATCGGTACTCGGCCAGGTACACCGCCGTCATGAATCCCAATGGCACAGCGATGATTGCCGCCACCGCGGCCTGCACCACGGTGCCGTACAGGGCGTGATAGACCCCGCCGGAAAACTGCTCTGGCAGCACACCGCGTAACGAGTGGCTCCACCATCCGGGCCGGGTGATCGCGTACCCGCCCCGTTCGACAACAACCCACAGCACCCAGATCAGCGGTACCAACGCGATACCGAACGAGACCAGGAAAAATGTTGCCGCGATCTTGTTCTTGATCCGCCGACTGAGACTGATCGGCTGAACTGCCGCCGTTTTGACCGGTAAATCGAGGGTGGGGGCGCTCATATCTTGACCTCCTTGCCGACGATCCCGCGGGCGACCGCGTTGACGAGGAAGGTGAGGACGAACAGCACGAATCCAGCCGAGATGTAGGCGCCGGTGGGCAGCGGTTCGCTGAATTCACTTGCCGCAGAGGCAATTTTCGATGCGAAGGTGTAGCCACCGTCGAACAGAGACCAACGACCGGCGGAGGCGGACGCGCGAAGGATGATCAGGACCGCCACGGTTTCGCCCAACGCGCGGCCCAACCCCAGCATCGACGCGGCGACGGCGCCGCTGCGACCGTACGGCAGCACCGTCAACCTCACCACTTCCCATTTCGTCGCACCCAGCGCTTGCGCGGCTTCGGTGTGGCTGGTCGGCGTCTGCCGGAACACTTCCCGCGACACCGAGGTGATGATGGGCAGGACCATTACCGCGAGCACAACGCCGGCCGTGAAGATGTTGCCGCCACCGGCCAGTGACACGTCGCCGGCCTTGAACAGGAAAAACCATCCCAGCTCTCGGTTGAGCAAGGACTCGATCGGTTCGAGTTGTGGTGCCAGCACGAAGATTCCCCAGAGCCCGAAGACAATCGACGGCACAGCGGCGAGCAGGTCGACGATTGCCCCAAAAGGGCGTGACAGCCTCGGCGGGGCGTACTGGGTTAGGAACACCGCGATGCCGATCGCGATCGGCACCGCCAAGGCCATCGCCCACATTGAGCTCAACAGCGTCACCATGAACAGGTCGCGGATGCCGAATGCCAGCTTGCTGCTGTCGACGGTATTGAACTGCGCGCTGGTGAAGAAATTCGCATGGTTGGCGCGCAGTGCTGGAATCGCCTTGACCAGAAGGAATATCGCGATCAGTCCGATAACGATGGTGATCGTCGAAGCGGCGAGGCCGGCGACCGACTTGAACAGCCGGTCGCCGGCGTGTGTCTTAGCTCCGTCGCCGGCGCTGCGCGGGGGCGCTGTCGCGGTGGACATGATGGCCCTTGATCAAGCGATGGCGTTGACCGCGGTTGACAGCCTCGACTTGAATGCGTCGGGGATCGGGATGTATCCGTTGTCCGCCAAGCCATTCTGGCCAGGCCCGATGGTCGCCTGCAGGAACGCCTTGACGGCCGTGCCGACCTGGCTGTCCGAATACTTCGAGCAGACAACTTCATACGTCGCCAACACGATCGGGTAAGCACCCGACTGCGTGGGCTTATAGAACGACAGCGTGTCCAGGATCAGGTCGTTGCCCTGCCCTTTGATCTTTGCCGCGGCAATCGTCTTGCCGACCGAATCAGCGCTGATCGCAACGGGATCGGGTCCCGCCGACGTGACGATTTTGGCCTGATTGAGCTTCTGGGCCTGGGCGAACGACCATTCGTTGTAGGTGATCGACCCGGGAGTGTTCTTGATCGCCGCCGAGGTGCCGTCGTTGCCCTTGGCACCTTCACCGACGCCGCCGTTGAACGACTTGCCGTGGCCCTTGCCCCACGCACCGTCGGATGCGCCGTCGAGGTACTGCTGGAAATTGTCCGTTGTTCCGGACTGGTCACTGCGGAACACCACGTGGATCGGCAGATCGGGGAGCGCAGTGCCGGCGTTGAGCGCGGTGAGCGCCGGATCATTCCACGTCTTGATGGTGCCGTTGAAGATCTTCGCCGTGGTCGGTCCGTCCAGGTTCAGCGAGGTAACGCCGGTGACGTTGTACGTCACCGCGATCGGCCCGAACACCACCGGCAGATCCCACGCGGGCGACCCGCACCGCTGCTGCGCTTTGCCGCGCTCGTCGTCGCTCAGCGCCACGTCCGATCCACCGAAATCGGTTTGGTTGCCGACAAATTCATTGATTCCAGCACCTGAGCCGTTCGCCGTGTAATTCAGGGTTTGACCTGAGCACGCCTGCTCGAATGCGTTGACGAACCGCGCCATCGCATTTGCCTGGGCGGTGGATCCGCTGGCCTTCAGCGTGTGCTTGCCGCCGCAGCTCACGTTCGCCTGCGACGAAGACGCACCGGACGTCGCACCGCCTTCATTGGTGGTGTTGTTGTTTCCACACGCGGACAGCGCGAGCGCACCGGTAGCCAGCACGCCCACTGCAGCGCCAAATCGGTTGAATCTCAAATCAGTTCCTTTGAACGGTCGGGCCGATAGTTACTTAAACTGCGCCACGGGGCAGGACGGGCCACAACACAGTCCCGACATACGGAAGCGTGGCTGTTCTTGGCCAACGCCGGGGGGATTCGAAGTTAACAAACCGGCTCGCCAAGCCGAACGTAGCACCGCGGTTGGGTAGGGCCGCTGTGCTGCAATAAATCAATCGCTTGACTTAACCAACGCCGCGCCGATTAACTCATTGGCATGGTCAATGAACTGCTCGGCAAGGTCGCGATCGTCACCGGAGGTGCCTCCGGCATCGGCGCGGGAATCGTCGAGAAGTTCTTGTCGGAGGGCGCGCGGGTGGTGATCGCCGACGTCGAGCGTGAGCGTGGTGAAGAGCTGGCCGGCAAGCTGGGCGGCGACGTGGTTTTCCGGTCAGCCGACGTGTCGAACCCCGAACAGATCGGTGCGCTGGTCGCAGGGGCCGTCGAGACCTTCGGCCGGCTCGACGTCATGGTGAACAACGCCGGGGTCTCGAGCAAGATGAACCGCAGCTTCTTCGACGACGACCTGGCCGACTTCCAGCGTGTCATGTCGGTCAACGTCCTGGGCGTGATGGCCGGTACCCGCGACGCCGCCCGCCAGATGGCGACCAGCGGCGGCGGGTCGATCATCAACATGTCGTCGATCGGCGGCATTCAGGCCGGCGGCGGCGTGATGACATATCGCGCGTCCAAGGCGGCGGTCATCATGTTCACCAAGTCCGCCGCAATCGAGTTGGCGCACTACGAGGTTCGGGTCAACGCCATCGCGCCGGGCAACATCCCGACACCGCTGCTGCAGACGACGACGACCGACAAGTCTCCCGAAGAGCTCGCGCGTTTCGAGCATGCGATCCGCGAGCAGATGCGCGCCGATCGGCCGCTGAAGCGGGAGGGCACACCCGACGACATCGCCGAGGCGGCGCTCTACCTGGCCAGCGACCGGTCCCGGTATGTCACCGGGACCGTCTTGCCGGTCGACGGCGGGACGGTCGCCGGAAAGGTGCTCGGTCGCCGTAACGAGCAGAAGAATTAAATCAATCGCTTGACTTAATCGGGGGCGAAGCGTTGACTAGGCGGGTGACTACCGCGAGGGCCGCGCGCAGTGATCGGGCCAGCACGACTCAGGAGGCGATCCTGACCGCGGCCGAGCGACTGTTCGCCGAGCACGGGGTGTTCGCTGTCTCCAACCGGCAGGTCAGCGAGGCGGCCGGACAGGGCAACAACGCCGCGGTCGGCTATCACTTCGGCACCAAAACCGACCTGGTGCGGGCCATCGAACAACGGCACCGGGAGCCCATCGAACGCCTGCGGGAAGACATGGTCGCGCAGACCCTGAAATCCGAGGACACCCGAAGTTGGGTCGCTTGCCTGGTGCGCCCGTTGACCGATCATCTGGCGGCGCTGGGCAACCCCAGCTGGTACGCACGCTTTGCCGCGCAGGTGATGACCGATCCCGCGTACTACAACATCGTCGTCAAAGACGCGCTGACATCTGAATCGCTGGTGCAGGTGATCGACGGGATAAACCGGTGTCTTCCCGAACTCCCGATCGACGTTCGGGTGGAACGCAACCTGATGGCGCGCAACCTGCTGGTCCACACCTGCGCCGATCGTGAACGGGCTTTGGCCGCAGGCGCATCCGCGCCGTGGACGTCCTGGCAGACCGCCGGGACGCGCCTCATCGACGCGGTCGTCGGACTATGGCTGGCGCCCGTCACGCCGCACGAGTGAACAAATTGATGATGAAAGTTTCTGTGGACCAAGACAAATGCGCATCGTCAGGAAACTGTGTGATGCATGCGCCGGAAATCTTCGATCAGCGCGACGATGACGGCGTCGTCGTCGTGCTCGACGAGAACCCGCCCGCCGAGCAGGCCGACAACGCCCGCAAGGCCGAGGCTGGTTGCCCCGCACTAGCCATCCACATCGAGGAGTGAGAAGTGTCCGACACGCTCACCGGCACGACAACTGAGGCGATCTCGGATGCCCCCGACTATCCAATGGCACGCGCCAGCGGCTGCCCGTTCGCCCCGCCGCCCGAAGTGATGGAGCTGGCCGAGGCGCGGCCATTGTCCCGAGTCAAGATCTGGGACGGCAGCACCCCTTGGCTCATCACCGGCTACGAAGAGGCGCGCACGCTGTTCTCCGATCCTCGAGTCAGCGTCGACGACCGGCGGCCCGGCTTCCCGCACTGGAACGAGGGCATGCTGTCCACGGTGCACAAGCGGCCCAGATCGGTCTTCACCGCGGACGCCGAGGAGCACACCCGATTTCGGCGGATGCTGTCAAAACCGTTCACCTTCAAGCGGGTTGAAGGTCTGCGGCCAGCGATCCAGCAGATCACCGACGACTCCATCGACGCGATGCTGGCCGGCCCGAAACCCGGCGAGATCGTCAGCGCGCTGGCGCTGCCGGTGCCGTCGCTGGTGATCAGCCAGTTGCTGGGGGTGCCGTACGAAGACGCGGAAATGTTCCAGCATCACGCCAATGTCGGCCTCGCGCGGTACGCCGCCGCCGAGGACACGATGAAGGGCGCGATGAGCCTGCACAAGTATCTGGCGCAGCTCGTCGAGGCCAAGATGGAGAACCCAGCTGAGGACGCGGTGTCCGACCTGGCCGAGCGGGTCAAGGCCGGCGAGCTCAGCGTCAAGGAAGCCGCGCAGCTTGGCACCGGGCTGCTGATCGCCGGACACGAGACCACCGCCAACATGATCGGCCTGGGCGTGCTGGCCCTGCTGCAACACCCCGACCAGGCGGCGGTGCTGCGAGAGACCGACGACCCGAAAGTCGTTGCCAACGCCGTCGAGGAACTGCTGCGCTACTTGTCCATCATCCAAAACGGGCAGCGCCGCGTCGCCGCGGAGGACATCGACATCGCCGGCGAAGTCATCCGGGCCGGCGAAGGCATCATCATCGACAACGCGCCGGCGAACTGGGACGCCAAGGAATTCACCGAACCCGACCGGCTGTATCTGCATCGCTCGGGTGCCGGCCAGCACGTCGCATTCGGCTACGGACGGCACCAGTGCGTCGGCCAGCAACTGGCCCGCGCCGAACTGCAGATCGTGTTCCACACACTGTTTCGCCGGGTCACCACATTGGAACTGGCCGTACCGATCGAGGATGTTCCGCTCAAACACGACCGGCTCGCGTACGGCGTCTACGAACTACCGGTGACCTGGTGAATACCCTCGCCAGCCGACCCGAGAGAACTACTGTCGAAGAAGTCTGGATCCGATTGGAGGGCCACTGATGTCGCCTCAAACAAGCACTGTTTCGCTCTACCCGCCCGGAGGCTTCGGCGCGCCCAAGGATCGGCACGGCCACGCCGACGGCACCAACACCGGTCTGCCCGACGGTACCGTCGTTTTCTCGGCGGACAACCACATTTCGCTGGCGGACGACATCTTCTATCAGCGTTTCCCGGAAGACCTGAAAGACAAGGCGCCGCGAATCTGGTACGAGGACGGCGCCTACCAAGTCGGACGGAAGGGACAGTCGTTCCTGCCGGGCGATTTCAGCGCCGTGCTGATGCAGTACGACGATCTGCCCGGTGCGGCGAGCACCAACATCGAGGCCCGGATCCAGGAACTGCGGGAAGACGGCGTCGAGAAGGAACTCGCGTTCCCAAACGCCATCCTGGCGCTCTTCCACTACCCGGACAAGAAACTTCGTGAGCTGGCGTTCCGCATCTACAACGAGTACATGGCCGAGTTGCAGGAGCAGTCCAACGGGCACTTCTACGGTGCGGGACTGATCAATTGGTGGGACCCCGAAGGCACCAAAAAGACACTGGCCGAACTGAAGTCGCTCGGCCTCAAGACCTTCCTGCTGCCGCTCAACCCCGGCAAGGACGACGACGGCAATGTCATCGATTACGGCAGCACCGCAATGAAGCCGGTGTGGGACGAGATTGAAGCCGCCGGGCTTCCGATCACCCATCACATCGGAGAGACGCCGCCGAAGACTCCGTGTCAGTTCAACAGCGTCGTCGTCGGCATGATGATCAACATCGACGGATTCCGCGAACAGTTCGCCAAGTACCTCTTCACCGGGATCCTCGACGACCACCCCAGCCTGCGGATCGGCTGGTTCGAAGGCGGAATCGCCTGGGTACCATGGGCTTTGCAGGACGCCGAGCATCTGGTGGCGTCCTACCAGCACATGTTCAACCGGCCGCTCGAGCACGACGTGCGCTACTACTGGGACACCCACATGAGCGCATCGTTCATGGTCGACCCGCTGGGTCTGCAGTTGATCGACCAGATCGGCATCGACAAGGTGATGTGGTCCAGCGACTACCCGCACAACGAAAGCACCTTCGGCTATTCGGAGAAGTCGCTGGCCGCTGTCGTCGACGCGGTCGGCCCGCAGGCGGCCACGCGCATCGTCAGCGGCAACATCACCGAGTTCTTGGGTTTGTAGGCCGCTGCATGGCTTCGACCACTTCGTTCCTGGCCGTACCTTCGTCTGCGCTCGACATTCCGGAAACCCCGGATCTCGAGCGGATGCGTCGCGAGACCGGTGCGCGGCTCCGATCGGCGATGGCCGATCGCGGCGTGGACGCCTTGATCCTGTTGGGCAACAACAGCGTTGTCTACGCCACCGGGGTGAGCTGGCCGTTGGGTGATGCCGGGTTGTCTTACGTCGAGCGACCGGTCGCGGTGGTGCGCGCCGACGACCCGCACCCGCATCTGTTCCTGCCGTTTCGCGAAGGCGCCGCGTCGGAATCGGGCTTACCGGCCGATCATCTGCACGGGCCGGTGTATCTCGAATTCGACGAGGGCGTGGAGAATTTCGCGCGGGTGCTCGAGGACCTGATCCCGGCCGCCGCCGTGATCGCGGTCGATGAGCTCACCGGTGCGATGCGGCGCGCGCAGGACCGACTCTTCCGGTCCGGCCGACCGGCCGACGCCGCGCAGATCGTCGGTGCCGCGAAGCTCATCAAGACTCCCGACGAGCTGGCCTGCATGCGTATCGCGTGCCGGATCACCGACACGGCCATGGTCGACGTGCAAGCCGCGCTGGCGCCGGGAATTCGGCAGATCGACCTGTCGGCAAGTTTTATGCGTCGCGCCTTCGAACTCGGCGCGATGGCCAGCATGCTGGAGCCGATCTGGCAGGTGATGCCGAAATACAAGGCCGACGGCGTGTGGACCACGCACGGCGATTTGGCCTTGCCGCTGTTGACGACTGAGCGCGAACTGGCCGCCGGCGATGTGCTGTGGACCGACGTCAGCATCACGTATCAGGGCTACTGCTCCGACTTCGGGCGCACGTGGATCGTCGGACAGGACCCGACGCCGCGCCAGCAGGCGCAGTTCTACAAGTGGCGGGAAATCCTGACCGCCGTGCTCGATGTGACTCGCGCCGGCACCACGATCGCCGAGCTTGGCCGAACGGCGACGAAAGCGAACGGCGGTGCCCGGCCCTGGCTGCCGCACTTCTATCTGGGGCACAGCATCGGCGTCAATGCCGCCGAAACCCCAATGATCGGAACCGATCTCGGCGATGAGTTCGACGAAAACTTCGTCCTGGAGCCGGGAATGGTGATGGTGCTGGAACCGGTCGTGTGGGAAGAAGGCACCGGCGGCTATCGCAGCGAAGAGATTGTCGTGATTACCGAGGAAGGCTTGATTCCGTTGACCAACTACCCCTATCACCCGTATGGCGACTGAGGTTCTGGCCGACGACCGTGCGCTTCGCGCCGGCCGTCGGGAACGCGCGCTGGCCCAGATGGACAAGCACGACCTCGACGTGCTGGTGCTGGGGCGGCAGGCCAATGTGCGGTATGTATCGGGTGCGCCGCAGTTGTGGGTCGCGGGAACCCGGCCGTTCGGACCGACGTGCGTGGTCATCCGCGAAACCGGCGCCATCCACCTGCTCAGTACGTGGGATGAGGGAGTGCCCGACGACATCCCGCACGAGAATTTGTACGGCATCGCCTGGAACCCGATGAACACCATTTCGGTGCTCAAAGGCATCGACGGTGCGGCGGATGCCAAACGCGTTGGAACCGATGCACTTTCACCGGGCTTTGCACAGCTGCTGCCGGTAGCGTTCCCGAACGCCGAGCTGGTCGACGGTGAGCTGGCGATGCGTGCTGCGCGACGGACAAAGAGCCCCGAAGAGGTCATCTCGCTGCGTGAGGCGATCCGGGTGGCCGAGGTCGGCCTGGCCGCCGCCGTCGCTGAGCTGCGGCCCGGTATCAGCGAAAAGACTTTGGCCGGAGTGTTGTTGGAGGCTATGGCGGCCGGTGGGGTCAGCACACCGGCCACCCAGGATGCGGCGTGGGTGACCTCATGCGAGCACCCGTGGCGACGGGCGAGTGATGACGGCATTGTTCGGGCCGGCGACTTGGTGGCGTTCTCCGCGGGCGTGCTCGACGGTGGCTACACCGGTGAAGTCGGCCGCACCTGGCCGGTCGGCGAACTCAGCGGCGCCGGTGATCTGTATCGACGGTGGGATGCCCTGTGGGACAGTCTCTATGAAGCCTGTCAACCAGGTGCACCGGCCATCGATCTACTTGCTGCCTACCAGGCCGCCGGCGAAGAACTGCCGCCGATGCCCATCGCGCGGGGGCTGGGTCTGGGATTCGACCCACCCGTCGTCTCTCAGCATCTGCCGGCGACGGCCGCCGAGGAGCGGCTGGAGCCGGGGATGGTGCTGGCGGTCACCGGATATGTCTGGCAATCGGGCGTCGGCGCCGTCTTCGGGCGAGAGGCGGTGTTGATCACACCCGATGGTCCCGAGGTCTTGACATCGAGCCCGTCATGGCAGGCATGAGTGCGGAACCGCGGGTCGAACCGCCGCTGGCCGGTTTCACGGTGGTCGAGCTATCGACCGGAATAGCAGGCGCGTACTGCACCAAGTTGCTTGCCGACGGCGGCGCCGCCGTCATCAAAGTCGAGCCGCCAGAGGGTGATCCGCTGCGGCGTTGGTCGTCTTCCGGCGCGGCTATTGAACGAGGCGGCGACGGCGCGTTGTTCAGCTTTCTGGCAGGCTCGAAACACAGTGTCATCGCCGATCCCGAGGTCGACAACGATATCCAAATGGTCGACAGGCTGTTGGCGACGGCGGATGCTGTGGTGTGGTCCGCTGGATCGAAACTAGCCGAGCGCCAGGGCTTTAGACCTGCTTCGATCCTTCGTGCGCACCCTCAGCTGACCGTCACGTCGATCACACCGTTCGGCCTTTATGGTCCCTGGCGGGACCGGGCGGCCACCGAATTCACGCTGCAAGCCTGGTCGGGAGGAATCGTCGGGCTCGGGCGCGGTTTGCCGGAACGAGCGCCGGTGTTCGTCGGCGGCCAGGTCGGTGAGTATATGGCCGGCGCTTACGCAAGCGCAGCGACCCTGACGTCGCGGTTCCGCCGAATCAGCGGTGGCTCAGGCGAACCAGGAGAACTCATAGACCTGTCGATGCTGGAAACCCAGATCCTTGGCCTGACGTATTATCCGGTCACCTATTTCGAGATGCTCGGCCGGCCTTGGCGAGACGCCCGGCGGCTCACGGTTCCGGGCGTGGCGCAGGCGAAGGACGGCCTGGTGGACCTCGGCTGTGGGACCGCGCAGCAATGGTTCGATCTATGTGCGATGGTCGGTCACCCGGAGTGGATCGACGAGGAATCGCCATTGTCGATCACCGAGTTGGCCAACATTCACGCTGAAGAGATCTACACTTGGGTCGAGAGTAACCCGGTCGACGAGATCCGCGAACTTGCAACGGCATTCCGGATTCCAAACGCGCCGGTGGCCAACGGGGGGAATATCGCATCGCTTAACCACTTCCAGGAGCGGGGCTCGTTTGTGCGCAATCCGCGCGACGCGTTCCATCAGCCGGGCCCCCCTTACCGGATGCAGCCCGCACAGCTTCAGTCGCCTCTTCCGGCACCGCGGCTCGGGGAACACACCGCGCGTTACCGGGCCGCCAGCATGACTCCGCCGACTCCGCCGACGCCTTCGGCGCCCGTAAACGGACTGCCGTTCAGCGGACTTCGGGTGTTGGACATGACGACGTTCTGGGCGGGCCCCAGTTGCACGCACTTTTTGGCCATGCTCGGCGCCGACGTCATCCACCTGGAATCCGTCAGCCGGCTCGACGGGACCCGACTGATCGCCGGCATACCAATCACCGAGGACCAGTGGTGGGAGAAGTCGCCGATCTTCGCGGCGCTGAACACCAACAAGAAAAGTCTGACGCTTGACTTGCAGACCCCCCGCGGGCGGGAGCTGTTGCGCCGGCTCATCGCGACTTGCGATGTCATCGTGGAGAACTTCACACCCCGGGTGCTCGACCAGATCGGGCTGGACTTTGCTGCCGTTCAAGCAGCCCGTCCTGACGCAGTCATGTTGCGAATGCCCGGCTTCGGACTCGACGGGCCGTGGCGTGACAATCCGGCGTTCGCCTATGCCATCGAGTCGGCGTCCGGCCTGAGTTGGCTGACTGGCTATCCCGACCGCCCTCCGTACGAGCCCTATTCGATCGGTGACCCGTGCGCAGGTGTGCATGCGCTCAACGGTCTCCTGCTAGCCCTGGAACACCGTCGCCGCACCGGCCAGGGTGTACTCGTCGAGGCCGCGATGGTCGATGCCGCGCTTAATGTTTCCGCCGAACAGATCATCGAGTACTCCGCGTACGGGTCTGTGCCGGAACGGACGGGCAATCGAGGACCAACCGCGGCACCGCAGAATCTCTACCGCAGCGCAGATATCGACGAGTTCGGTCGCCTCGACAGCTGGGTCGCCATTGCGGTGGCAACTGACGATCAGTGGGAAAGGCTCTGCTGTGCACTCGGATCGCCGTCGTGGGCAACCGATCCCAGGCTGTCAACCGAAGCAGGGCGGCGCGCACACCACGGTCTCATCGATGAGCAGCTAGCTGCCTGGTGTGAGGACCGCGGCCGGGACGACATCGTCCGAACCTTGTGGGATGCCGGTGTGCCCGC
>Ga0302177_10000882_pt1 | contig 21791 bp, 19 predicted proteins | sample I_Palsa_E1_2_FD_198780 | JGI IMG/M metagenome (GOLD analysis project Ga0302177, IMG submission 198780) | Peat permafrost microbial communities from Stordalen Mire near Abisko, Sweden - I_Palsa_E1_2 | ecosystem: Environmental > Terrestrial > Soil > Palsa > Peat permafrost | place: Sweden... | reverse complement strand
GGACGTGCCTGCTCCACCGTCTCCTCGTAAAGTGGCCTCATTAATGGATGCATCTTGAATTCAGCCATAGAGGCTGGGTAGGCGCGTACTGTTTCTGCAGCTACGCCATCGAGGTCGTTCAACGCTTGCGCCGCCGTGATTCCGGGCTTGAGCCTACCAACCATGTCGTAGCTCCAGTCCGACGCGGCAGTTATCGACGTGTCCTGGGGAGCAAAGCTCATGGGAATCCACAATTCAGTGTGGTTGATGTGACCGGGAAGAAGTGGAAATTCGAAGCGTTGCGGCATCACACCAACTATCACGTAGGGCCTGCGGTTCAGCAGAAGTTTCTTGCCCAGGACATTTGGATCACCATGGAAGCGGTTCTCCCACATGGTGAAGCTGATCACCACAACAGGCTCATTTTGCTCATCCTCCTGCCGCGTGAAGAAGCGACCCCGGAGCGGCTCGACCGCGAGTGCAGGAAAAACACCGGCGCTCATCCGTGTCGCACTTACTTTCGCTGGATCCCCAATGCCGGAGAGATCAAGTTCGATCCGCTGATAGCCTCCTAGATTTGTGAAACTGTGTGTGCCGTGCGTGTAGTTGCGGATGTCGATTGGAGTCACGCCGACCGAGCCCTTCGCAGGCATATCCACCCCGCTTAGAGTGTCTGAAATCACCATTATCTGGTCAGATTGTGGAAACGGCAGCGGACGCAGCAAAACCCCTTCGACCATAGAAAAGATAGCGGTCGTTGCGCCGATGCCTAATGCCAGGATAAGGAGGGTCGCAGTCACGAACCCCGGAGACCTTATCAAGTGACGAACCGCAATCTTCAAGTCGCGAAATAGATACGCCATCCTAAGACTCTCTTCCTCTACAAGAGAAGACGGTTATAGGTTCGTTTCGCTCGGAGATATTTGCGGCGGAGAATCAAGAAATATCATGACCAAGAGCGCCCGAAGTCCGGGTGGATTGTCGCCAATCCGGACAGAACCCATTTTGGCGTTACTTCCTATTTTCACCTTAGCTCCTACGAACGACCTATCAGGTCGATTTCGCGCTTGATGGCCATCTCCTCAAGAGTTGCCAAAGGCAAGGAGAGGAACAGCCCGATCCTGCGATCAAGCACGGTGAAGGCAACACGGAACGCACGGGCGATCTCCTCCGGAGTTCCTTTGACTGCCGCTGGATCAGCAATACCCCAGTGCGCCGTCATGGGCTGCCCCGGCCTGAACGGACACTGCTCCTTTGCCGCGTTGTCGCAAACAGTAAAAACAAAGTCGAGCTTCGGCGCATCCGTGCCCGAGAACTCGTCCCAGGATTTGCTGCGCAGGCCAGCCGTTGAGAGTCCAGCCGATTCGATCTGCTGAAGTGCCTCCGGCCGTGGCTGCCCGGTCGGATGGCTGCCAGCGCTGTAAGCCGAGAACTTGCCTATACCTTTGTGGTTCAGGATTGCTTCGGCCATGATCGACCGCGCAGAGTTGCCGGTGCAGAGGAACAGAACGTTGTAATGATCGGTCATGATTTCTATTCCTTCGCTCCTGCGAGAGCAGGCGTGCAGCAACCAGGTTGGCAGCAGGCGGTTTTCGGCTTGTTAGCTCGAATGAAGGCGCTGAAGAACTTGTCTTGCACCTGTGGAGCGATTAGGTCCACGTCAACGCCGGCCTCGGTCAGGAACTGACGCGCGTCCTCGACGTTATAGACGCGCGTGGGCTCGACGGTAGCGCCTTCGAATCCGGAGCCTTTCAGGTTCGCGATGTACTCGCTCTCTTCTAGCGCGCCGGCGATGCAGCCAACCCAGAGCAACATGCTCTTGCGCACTACTTCCGGCACGCTGCCGCGCACGACCACATCGGAGACCGCAAACCGGCCGCCGGGCTTTAACACGCGGAAGGCTTCACGAAGAACACGATCTTTGTCGGCGGAGAGATTGATGACGCAATTCGAGATGATGACATCGACCGAGTTGTTGGGCAGGGGGATGTTCGCGATCTCGCCTTTCAGAAACTCGGCATTCGTGATGCCCGCCTGCTTCTGGTTTTCGCGGGCAAGCGCGAGCATATCGTCCGTCATGTCCAGACCGTATGCTTTGCCGGTTGGACCGACGCGCTTTGCCGAGAGCAGCACATCGATGCCGCCGCCGGAGCCAAGATCAAGAACGGTCTCTCCAGGTTGGAGATCGATCAGTGCGGTCGGGTTACCGCATCCAAGCGAAGCCAGGACGGCCTTCTCTGGAATGACCCCGGTTTGGTCGGCACTGTAGAGGTTTGTGGTGATCGGATCGCAACACCGAAGGCCGGGATCGCAACATGCCTGCAAACTGCCGGACTGCGCTACAGCCCGCGCGGCGCTTCCGTACTTTTCTTTAACCTGTTCCTGAACGTTTGTCGTCGATTCCATAAGGGCGCCTCATCGCATACGCTAAAGCGAATGTATTTTCTATGGACGTATCTGTCAAGGCGTATATAATCAGGGTGTGAGTATTTCCTCGAAGAGCTTCGACCTAGTGCTGCTGTTTGCCGCGCTCGCCGATCGCACCCGTCTCAGGCTGTTGAACATGATGAACGGCAAGGAAGTGTGCGTCTGCTATTTCGTGGAGATCCTCGGGCAGAGCCAACCCAAGATTTCACGCCATCTTGCCTATCTGCGGCGCGCGGGCATCGTGGCCGCGCGCCGCGAAGGCAAATGGATGCATTACAAAATCGTTGTACCGGCAAATGCGGGCGCGGCCAGAATCCTTCGCGAAGCGCTCGCTGTTATCGGGGAAGAGAAAGCAATGCAGGTGGACCTGGCACGTCTCGGGAAAGCCTGCTGTGCTCCGCAGCGAGTCTCCGCGCTCGAGGGAGCGCCGCTGCCGATTCCGGTTGAGGCGGTCGGCTGCTCCACGTGCTGAACTGACGAGAACAGGCCAATGCACTCATCGAGCGGGAATGAGGCACCCTTCTGAGTTCCGGGCGGGTGGTCGCCAAACCGGAGATTACCCGATTCTTCCAAAAGTCCGGAATGCCGGTTATCCTACCCGAACGTCAAAATTCGCACTCCGGCCGCTCGATTCGCGCTAATGGTGATTTCGCAACAATCATGGCTCGCTTGAGCTCGGTCGTGAGGCTAAACTGGATCGAGCAGGTGTCCACAAGTCGATGAACCGCTCCGCTACTTTCGGTCTTATAGGCGGCTCAGGGAGCACTGGGAAAGCCGTTGCGAAGGAGCTTCGATGGTCTACGGACAGTGCGATCATCATCGGTGGACGCAACGTTCCCAACTTAAGGAGTATTGCAACGGACCTTGGTGGCGCAGTCACTGCGGTAGGTGTTGACGTTCGTGATCCGCGGTCGCTGGAGGAATTTTGTGCAAAGTGTTCCGTTGTGGTGAACTGCGGCGGGCCGGTATCCGAGCTGCAGGATAGAGTTGCGCAAGCCGCATTGATAACCCGGAGCCATTACGTCGACGTTGCGGGTTTGGCACTCGTGCGGGAAGGAATGATCCCGCATGACCAAGAGCTCTCCGATCTCGGATTGGCATTTGTCGTATCTGCCGGCTGGCTCCCTGGCATGACAGAGCTGCTGCCTGCCTACGCCCTTGCTGTGTCGAAGACGCGGATTGACGCCATTCATTCCGTCACCATCTATTCTGGCGATTCCGGCGAGTGGTCAAATGGCGCGATGTGCGATATTGTCTGGTATCTGCGCAAGTTCGGTCGACGGCGACCGAAGTACATCCACAATGGCGAATGGGTCCGTGCAAAACTAGCCGAGGTTCTAATCGAGAAGGACATCGGGAGTTCGATCGGTCGTCGCTTGTTCTCCATGTCGTGCCTTCCCGAAATGGCAGAGCTGATGGGGCGGTTTAAGGACTACGACGGGCGCGCGTACACCTATTTGCCGAGTCGCCGCACAGCAGTCATTGGGTCGTTGATTGCGCTGCTGCCATTTCCGGGAGACTTTGCTGTGCGCAGCATGCGGCAGGCTCTGCTCGCGGAGTCGTTGCCCATTGGCGGTTTCAGTGTCGTCGAGATTCAGGGTCGCAGCAACGCACGGGACGTCTCGCATCGCTATGAGGCAAAGTTCGAGATGGGCCATGGATATTGGATGAACGCGATTGTCGCAGCCACCGTTGCCCGACTAATTTCCGAGGGCGGAGGTGTGAACAGCGGCGTCCATTTCCTCATGGATGCAGTGGACCCAGTCAGGTTCATGGAGAAGCTCCGAGAGGCTGGAGTATCCCAGACAGAACGCTTTGGCGAAGGACGTGAGCACCGGGCTGAAGATGCAGCGTCATAATTTGTTGACAGGCCAAACCGCATTTCCAACTCCAACTCGGCCATGTCTTTTCGGTTCTGCGCGGTTGGTCGCCAATCCTTCCCTGACCGGGATTTGGCTTACGGCCGGCGCTTGTAAGAGGCTCTGTTTGGGCAAGATCTAGTGTTTCAGCGAGAAGTGCTTCGCGAACAGCTCCCTTGAGCGTTTCTCGCCCTCTTCGCTCAAGACAACCGATTTGGCTTTGCTATGACTGCCATTACGATAGCGGCGGCACAAATTGAAGGAAGGACTCGGACGGTGTTGTCTTGTCGCCCACCCGTCAGTCATATATTAGTTAATAATCGATAGGCATCCAGGAGCAGGTCCGCAAAGGGTGTCGTCATCCATGATTATTTCAGCGGATAAATCTTGATATTGCGGAAGAAGACTTCTGCACCTTCGGACTGGAAGAGGATTTTGCCGCTGGCGGGGAACGCGTCGGTTCCTTCGTTGGCCAGCTTCCCGTTCACGTATTGCCACACCTTTCCGTCGCGGTTCACAAGTTCGACGACATTCCACTTCCCATGCGGCCTTTCCAGTTCGTTGGTTGGGTCACGAAAGCCGGTCACGTTTTTGACTTCGCCCTTGTTGAAGCGGTCGATCCTGGATGCTTTGCCTTCCGGGCCGGTGACGCGCGCGCCGGCCTTTCCGTCCGGACCAATACCCGTCAGCGCTGCGCCATCGGTCATCCAGAAATCGCCCGTGCAGCCTTCGTTGATCTGAAACTCAACCGAGCGCGGCCAAACCTTATTGGGACCCTGGATGTTGTAGAGAATGCCGCTGTCACGCGCTTGGCCCTGCCGCGGAGCAAAGGTTCCCACGCCCCATTTGAATTCGGCGCGCAGATAGTAATCCTTGTACTCCTGCTTGGTGACGAAGTAACCGAATTCAGTCCCGGAGACATGGACGACGCCATTCTCCACAACGAAGACATGGTTGGGATCGGAGTTCAACCCGGCACTGCGCAGGAACGTATCGAACTGATTCAGGTCCTTGCCGTCGAAGAGAACGATGGCTGGGCCGTGGGCAGGAATGTCCTTGCTTCGCGCGTTGACGCTCAGCGGGCATACACAAAAACACACGAATAGGCTGCAGATCTTCTGATAACGAGAGCGAAGGCTCATGGAGAATGGAATCCTTTCAAGCCATTCTCGCCGGAGAGGCCTGGGGATCGCAAGCAGACGCGAACCGGGATTCTGAGACGTAGACGATCCTTCACCTGAAGTCCTCGGCGAGCGCTATGGTGATTTTGCGCTGGGAGTTTCGTGGACATTCAAACAACCTTCGTTTGTCCCGAAACTTTGAATAGTGATCAGGCGTTTCAACTGGTCCCTTCGGCATGGACGCTTCTATTGCACTCTAGTTTTATCTGTTTTTAGCGACGAGACGATTCGCTTCAGCGACTTCGCGGCTTTGTCCTGACTGGTTCTGCGCCCTCTTGTCCTGGATGGGTCGATGCATGCCAGTTGGTTCAGCCGCTGCAGCGCAGGTTCGAATTTGAAAAGGCGATACATTTGTTCGCAGCAATCAACTTGACCCTTCAAGCTTCCTCGGGTGTGCTCTGGCTCAATCTGCGCTAGCTCCCACAGGCGTTTGCAAATTTTATTCGTAATCTCCGGCCTCACCCTCTTTTCGTTCACTCTCCCTCCCATCAGCTACGCAGCGTGGCTGTCACTTCGCCGATCGCGGACCAACTCTGGATTATAGCTCTGTCATCGATTGACGTTTCAGACATTCGAACTGTACGCGCCGCCCATGTTCCGTCCACGAGATTGGGCGAAAGTAAAGCGCCCACAGAGTGCAAGATGGCCAAATTAATTAGTTAACAAGTTTGGACACCTTGATAAAACAAAGGACTTAAGTTTCTTAGAGAGATAGGAAAGGGTCCAAGGAAAGGGTCGACAGACGGGATGCTCACCGTAAATTCGTTGGGTAGCAGGATATCGTTCCGTCCCACTCGGGGTCTTCCCGTCCAGGGTACGGCCTGGTAGTAAAGTTCTACGGCTGAGTGAGATCGCAGCCCAGAGAGAAGCGCAACGCGGCACAGATTTCGTCCATGCGAACGGAATTCAGCCGGCCTACCCGTTTGCCCAATCGATCTTGACTAACCGTGATGGCGTTGTGCAGATTTACCGCACACGGCGCTTTCATACCATCATCTTCCCGTAACACAACCTCGGACGGCACTCCTCGAATGGCCGAGGTAATGGGCGCTACGGTCACGGTCGACAAATAGGAAATGGCGCTGTCGCGTGTGAGCACCACCACCGGTCTCTTTTTGTCAGGCGAAGAAAAGCTGTAAAGCCGGACATCCCCTCGCGCTATTCTGCCGGCCACGCCGCTTCAGCCTCCCACAATGCAGATTCATCACGGTCTTGCGCCTGCTTCTCATAACCCTGCCGGTCGCGCTCTTCGTTGCTGCGAACTTCGAGTCTCTTGAGATGTTCCCGCAGGGCTTCCCGCACCAGGGCAGAACGGTTGCGCTTCAGTCGCCGTGCGGCCCGATCCGTGGCTTGCAGAAGGCTCTTATCGAGAACAATCTGGATAGTTTCCATATGTGGACTCTACTCCACAGTGTACTCCACGCTCAGTTTCCAGCCCCCACGGCAGAACCAGATACACGTTGCGCTCCATAATCTCCCAACCCGTGCGATTCGGCATGCGTATTACGGTGACCTACGACTTTCGCCTTAGACTGAAAAGGGGGCCGGGTTACACTGCTTGCGATTCCTTTCAAGGAGGCGCGCATGTCACCTGTGGGCCATTTCGCCGGGCTTTCGACCTTTGCTCTGCTTGCTGTCCTCAGCGCCACATCTCAAGGACCATCCACTGCGCCGCCCCCTGTTGCAGCCAAGAACCCCGTAACTGACGAGTACCACGGGGTAAAGGTTGTGGATGACTATCGCTGGCTCGAAGACGGCAAAAGCGCAGAGACAAAGCAGTGGCTGACCGCAGAAAACGCCTACTCGCTGGCTTACTTCAAACACGCAGCGGCCTGGAACAGCATCCTGCAGGACCTCAAGAATCCCAGGGACAAGCCCGGCGCGACACAGCGCAGCCTTGGTTTTCGCAACGGCCGGTTCTTCTATCTGCAGCTTGACCGCACCCGGCAGCAGCAGGCAGTGCTGATGACATCCACGAGCCTCGGCACAGCGAACTCCCCGCCGGCGAATGCCAGGGTGTTCCTGGATCCAACCGCTCTCGACCCCTCGGGCCACACCTCCATCGACTGGTACAAACCGTCGCTGGACGGCAGCCTGATCGCCGTCGGGCTGGCGGTCGGCGGCAGCGAACGCGAGGCCCTCACCGTGTTTCAGACCTCTACCGGCAAGCAGGTAGGCGAAGCCTTCGTGCCCATGGGCTTTCCGGGTGCTGAACGGACCGTGGCCTGGCTGCCAGGGAATAAGGGCTTTCTCTACGCCGGATACGATCGTGCGGTGGCTACTGCGGCGCAGTCTACCGTACTGGAAAACGAGAAAGTGTTCGAGCACCTTCTCGGCACCCCGGAGGCCGAAGACCGGGTAGTGCTGGACAAGGGCCTGACACGGTTGGCACAGATCGCACTCGATAGTGACCCCACAGGCAAATGGATCGTCGCCAGCGCGGAAGACGGCGACGGGGGTAAATACGCGAACTTCGTCCGTATGCCCGACGGCTCCTGGCAGCAGATCTCAACCTACAGTGACGAAGTCGTGGCCGTTACCCCGGGCACGCTGGAGCCAGGTAAGCCAGAGGAAGAGGCGCTTTACCTAACCTCGCTGAAGGATGCACCACGCGGAAAAATCCTGAAGGTCTCAGCCAAGTCCCCGCTGCTTGCGAACGCCAAAGTCATTATCCCCGAAGGGACAGCAAGCATAGAACATGACGATCCGGGCTCGGACTCCCACAGGCTCGTCGTGACCGGCACGCGGCTCTATGTGACGACCATCGACGGGGGACCGAACCGGCTGCAGGCGTACGACCGTAGTGGTCGATTGCTCGAGGACGTGCCCCTTCCCCCGCTCTCCGGAGTTTCCGCGGTCGTCCCCGTTGGCGGCGAGAGCATGGCGATCCGCATCAGCGGCTTTCTTACTCCCACTGCTTACAGTACGTATCAATCAGGTCCGCACGCGCAACTGAAAGCCACGGCACTTTCCCAGCCTGCAAGCAGGATTCTTGCCGGCTATGTGGCCGACCAGGCTTTCGCCACATCGAAGGATGGGACGAAGATTCCCATGACTATCATCCACCGGCGCGGCTCTGCCATGGACGCTACGGTGCCCACCCTTGTCTATGGTTACGGCGGCTACGGCATCAGTTTATCGCCGAACTTCGTTGACAATATCTACTGGAGCCCGTGGCTACAGCAGGGTTACACGCTGGTGGTGACCAACCTTCGTGGCGGCGGGGAGTATGGTGAGGCATGGCATGTGGCGGGAAACCTGACCAGGAAGCAGAACGTCTTCGATGATTTCTCAGCCTGCGCACAATATCTGGTCGACCACCACTGGAGCTCACCGGCGCACATGGCCGCCCTTGGCGGATCGAACGGCGGTCTGCTCATGGGCGCTGAGATTACGCAGCACCCTGAGCAGTTTCGCGCGGTCGTCTCCCTGGTGGGCATCTACGATATGCTCCGCGTCGAACTGGATCCAAATGGCCAGTTCAACACCACCGAGTTTGGAACCGTGAAAGACGCTGCAGAGTTCCGGGCGCTTTACGCCTATTCTCCGTACCACCACGTTGTGGATGGAGCGAAATATCCAGCGGTTCTCATGGAAACGGGCGACAACGATCCGAGAGTGAATCCGGCGCATTCCAGAAAATTCACTGCCCGTCTGCAGGCGGCAAACGGCTCCCCTTATCCGATCCTCTTAAAGACCTTTGCGGACGCTGGACACGGCGCGAGTTCAAGTTCAGACACCCAGCAAGAAACAGCTGATATCTTCGCATTTCTATTTGAGGAACTTGGTGTTACCTACGCGCCGGCACAGTGAAGTAAAGGCTCCATTACTCTTTGTTGGCTTCTTCCTCTGCGCCACCGTCGCATCGAGTGGCCAATCTGTCACGCCATCCAGCCACCCAGCCGATAGTGTGCCGAACGCAGTGATTAGTCCGACGCCGGTGAGATTGCTTTTAACGGATGGCCGGGACCTTCGGTTCAAAAAGCTGACTGGAAGTGAAGGCCTCTCGCAGACCAGGGTGTCATCAGCGGTGCAGGACAATCTCGGATTCATGTGGTTCCCAACTCAATATGGCCTGAACCGGTATGACAGCTATAAGTTCAAGGTATTCAGACATGAGCCGGGGAAAGCAAACAGTCTCAGTTGCGTATACATACACAGCCTGATCAAAGACCGCGCAGGGACTCTGTGGGTTGGCTGTGATTCAGTGGTCGACAAATTTGACCCTGTCAGCGAAACGTTCACGCATTATCCCATTCATACGGAGCAGAATACCGGTTCGGCGGGTGCCGTAGTCCACATGAGCCAGGACCATTTCGGATTTTTATGGTTGGCGACCCCAACCGGCCTGTACAAGCTTGAGCCCTCGACTGGCAGCGTGACGCGTTACACTCACGATCCCAGTAAGCCCTGGAGCCTAAGCAGCAATCTCATCTCGACCATGGATGAAGATAGGACGGGCGAATTATGGGTTGCCAGTAGCGGCGGCCTCGACAGGTTTGATCGGGGAACGGGCAGGGTCACGCTCCACGTTCCTCTGGCTGGGTATCGAAACGAGTTTTCGTTTCACGAAGACAAATTTGGAACCTTCTGGATTGCGCGCGGTTCGTCCTCTTGTCCATTAAGCACTTTTGACAGGAAGACAACCACGGTACACTGCTACGCGGTCTACGACGCCGATCGCGCCACCGTCACAATGCCGGTGTATTCGATGTTGGAGTCCAGAGATGGGACCATGTGGTTTGCAACCATAGGTGCCGGACTGCTCAGATATAACAGAACCAACGGAACGGTCACGCGCTATAAAAATGACCCGGCAGACAGCGAGAGTCTGGGATCCAACAACGTTTTGTCTCTCTATGAGGATAGAGAGGGTGAACTCTGGGCTTGCATGCATGACGTCAAGCCAAATGTCTTCGCCGAGAGACCACCAGCTTTCCAATCTTTCACGCCACAGCGAGGAACCCTGGGGGGCGCTCTGGTCACAACCATCTTTGAGGATAGCGACCGAATTCTTTGGATTGGAACGACGGGAGCGCTCAACCGTATTGATCGTAAAACCGGGCAGGACGATGTTGCGCCTGCGTCTGCTGCCAAAAGCGACATTCTGTCCATCATCGAAGATCGCTCGGGCACCCTGGTGGCTGGTACTTACCGCGACGGGTTGCAAAAGGTAGACCGAAAGACTGGATTGCTCACACCCTACGGGCGCGACCCGCACAGACCATCCAATCAGACTGAGAATCCGATCCCGCGCCTTTTGATCGATCACAGCGGTGTTCTTTGGGCAACAACCTGGGGTGGTCTTGGGCGTTTCAATCCTTCGACCGGTAACTTTCAAAGGTTTCGGCCAGACACACACAGTGCGACTGACTATCTCGACGTAAAGCAGGATACTCGCGGGGGAATGTGGCTTGGCGGCGATTCAGGCCTTCAGTACTACGAACCAGAGACGAATCACTTCACCATCTACAAACACGATCCGGATGACCCCCAGAGTCTGGCTGACAATCGGGTCAACTCGGTATATCCAACACGCTCTGGCGAAATATGGGTAGGCACACAAAATGGTCTGGATAAGTTAGATGAGAAAACAGGCAAATTTCGGGCGTACTACACAAAAGATGGCCTTCCAGGCAATTTAGTCAGTTGCATCCTTGAAGATGAACGCGGTCAACTGTGGATGGGGACGAACAATGGCGTGTCCACACTTGATCCGAAGACCCTTAAGTTCACCACTTACTCTTCTGCCGATGGACTTCCTGGGCAAGACTTGACTGGATGGTCCAGCTGCTACAAAAGTACCGACGGAGAAATGTTCTTCGGAGGCTTCGGCGGCGCGGTTGCCTTTTATCCTGGCCGCGTTCAGGATGCACCTTATATCCCCGCGAGTGTTTTGACAGACTTTCGCCTGGCTGGTGTCGAAGTTCCGATTGGTAAGAATTCACCCCTCAAAAGATCCATCAGCTACACCGACTCCGTGACCCTCACGAGCAGGCAAAACATCTTTTCGATCGAGTTTTCGGCGCTCAGCTATTTCAACTCACCAGCCGACCGTTATCGCTATAAGCTCGAAGGTCTCGATAGCAACTGGCACGAAGTAGACAGCAGTGCGCGAACGGCAAGCTATACGACCTTGCCCAAGGGAAACTACACGTTGCGCGTACAGAGTGCGACCAGCAGGGGGGCTTGGAGTGATCCCGGCGTGTCTCTCCAGGTTAAGATCCTGCCACCCTGGTGGGATACCTGGTGGTTCATTGCTATCTATACGACGATCGGTGTGCTGGCCTTATGGTTCGGGTACTGGTTCCGGTTGCAGGAGGTCACACGGCAACACGACATTCGTCTGGAAGAACGGCTCCATGAGCGCGGTCGCATCGCGCGTGAACTGCATGACACCCTGTTGCAAGGCTTTTATGGTTTGATGCTGCAGTTCCAGGCGGTGCTTAAAACTTTGCAGCACGATGAAGCTGCTTATAAAAAGATGGAGCGCGTGATGGTTCGCGCAGATCAGGTTTTGCTCGAGGGGCGCCAAAGCGTTCGCGGCCTCCGTGATGAGGTCACGAGCGACGACGATCTTCAGGCTCTGCTGAAACGTTGTGGAGAGCAATTGGCGCAAGATTATGGGATCCCCTTCACTCTCTCCGTCCTCGGTGAGCCGATACGCATCGATCCAACCGTATCCAGAGAGATGTATTACATCGGGCGCGAAGCGATCAGTAATGCGTTTAAACACTCCCGCGCGGCGAAGATAGAAGCAGAGATCTCCTACGGAGAGTCATCTGTGGGGTTAACAGTGCGTGACGATGGCATCGGTGTCGACCCTCAGGTTTTGAATGCGGGACGAATTGGGCACTGGGGATTTCCTGGTATGCGTGAGCGCGCCGAGAGCATCGGGGGACAGCTCAGCATACGGAGTGATGTAGGTTCAGGTACTGAGGTTACCCTGACGGTCCCGGTTAGCCTGGTTGATCCTCCTGGCCGCAAAGGGTCGTTCTGGCGTCGTATCTGGATCTTCGCAAAGCGGCCTTAGCGGCAATTGCTAGTAAATTCTGAAGTCTACCTCGACATTGACTTGGACCGGCACGGGGCGGCCTCCCAGGGTTGCCGGTTTGAACTTGTATTGCTTCACTGCAGCAACCGCCCTCTCGTCTAGGCCCATGCCCAGGTGACCTGCGACGTGCACCCGCTGCGGATTGCCTTGGGCATCCACGATGAGCGTGACTATACAAATACCCTGAAATTTTGCCCTCCGCGCCTCGTCGGAGAATTCCGGATCGACACCGTAGATTAGCTTCGGAGCCGCTACTCCCCCGCCAACTTGATACACGCTGCCACCATATCCGCCCCCTTCTCCTGGTCCATATCCATTTCCCCGGCCCGGACCGATGCCGCCGCCCGTGCCCGTACCCATGCCCGCGAGTTCCCCGCTTCCGTTCGAAGCCGGGCCAGCTATGCTGGTCTGCGGGTCGCCGAGGTTCGGCATGTGGTCGGGTGGAAGCTCGAGATCCTTCGGCATCACGATGGCGGGCTCCGCCGTCAGCTTAGGATGTTCGTTCACCGCCAATATGGGTGGAACGATCGGCTGCTGTTCAAACTTTGGCAGCTTTCCTTTCGGCGCCTGAAGGATGTCGTGCGACCCGCCACCCCCGCCGCCACCGGCTGATTGCTTGCTGGGGAGATAGGTCCTGGCGTCGAGTTCGGTGAGCTGCTCCGTAGGCTTTTGTACTCTTTCCTTTTTTGCAACCAGGGGCAGCAGCACAATCAGCACGAATACCGCCGCATGCGCCGCAACCGACCAGAGGCTTGACCAGACGCTCCATGTCGACGCAGTGAGCAGACGCAGACCCGGGATAGCGGGCGCCCGGTGCGTCGCGAACAGCCGCTCTTCCACGCGCAGCAGCAGAGTGTCCGGGGCAGGCTCACGGACCAACGCTGTGTACAGGGCCTGTGCCAGTTCTTCATCCGTCTCGTAGCCATTGAATTCGTCCATCACTGCCTCGCTTTCTCAGTCGCGTTTCAGTCTTTTCTTGCTCTTTAGCGCAGCACGCGCGCTGATTTTTCGCGCAATAAACGAAGGCTGCGTTGCAGGTGGCTCTTGACCGTGGCCACGGGCATATCAAGCGCCCGGCTGATCTCCTCCGGGCTCATATCTTCCTGGTAGCGCAAAACGAGAACAGTCCTCGCTACCGTGGGGAGCGAGCGTACCAACTGATGCAGCCAGCGGCTGAGCAGTGGGTCGCTCTGGCTCGCGGATGTCGACTTGTCCGGCAATTCGGGCAAATCATTCCAGTCCATCGCTACCTCCGGCTGGCGCTGCCGCCTGCGGATGCGATCGATGGATCGGTGCACGGTCACCCGGCGCAGCCAATAGAGAACATGCGCATCGGAGGCAAGCTCGCTCAGCTTGGCGTGCAGTTCCAGGAAAACATCCTGGGCCGCCTCTTCGGCCATAGAGCGATCGCCGAGGATGCGGAGAGCAATGCTGAAGACCATGCTCTGGTGTTCCAGCATCAGGTTACGGAAACGCTGCTCGTCGTCTTCTGTTCTGAGTATCAAGTGGTCACTTGAAGGATATGCTCGAATCCCCTCACTCACTTATACGAATGTTGTTTGCTGGCGGGATGCAAAAAGAGAGGGCACGGATGAGACTTACCGCTTGGAGACCTCAGGGTCTCTCCATTACGCTGCAAATTCCAGACTTTGAGTGGGTGGCCCAGGTCTCGATTTTGAGACCTGGGTTTCTCCTCGCAATGGGTTCTGGCCGAAACACCCACTCGATATTCGTCCGCGTTATTTTCATGACCTTCGGATGGGAGGGTGAAAATTAACTATCCCACCCGGCGATGAGCGGTGGGATAGAACCCAAAAGCTTGTACCATGAGAATGAATCAAATCCCCGCGACTGCATCCAATGGTTCATGCGTACTATTAGCCTGGAAGAACACTTTATTACGGAATCCTTCGTGCGAGCCACTGGGGCTCCGCGGTTCGCCGAGCTTCAGCCCAAACTGCTCGATCTTGGCGCCGGCCGCATTGCAGACATGGACGAGGGCGGCATTGATTTGCAGGTTCTCTCGCTCGCCTCCATGGGCTTCGATGCGCTCGATGCGGCGACCGCCACAGCGCTGGCCCATGACGTAAATGACGAACTGGCAGACGCAGTGCGCGCCCACCCGGATCGTCTCGCCGGCTTTGCCATGGTCGGCTTGAAGGACGCCAATGCCGCCGCCGCTGAACTCGAGCGCTGCGTCACCCAGCTAGGTTTTCCAGGCGCTCTGGTCGACGGCACCACGGATGGCCTCTTCCTTGACGATCCTCGCTTCCTCCCATTCCTTGAAGCAGCGGCTCACTTGAACGTGCCGGTTTATTTGCATCCCGCACCGCCGCCGGCGCCTGTGCAGCAGGCATATTTTTCCGGGCTGCCGGGTCAGCTGGGATTCCTGCTCTCCATCGCGGGCTGGGGATGGCACGCGGAGACCGGCCTGCATACGTTGCGACTGATCGTTTCAGGCCTGTTCGATCGCCTCCCTACTCTGCAACTCATTATTGGACACATGGGCGAAGGCCTGCCCTACGCGCTGGCTCGTTCCAGCGGTGTCCTCTCGCAAGCGGCGCACCTCCGGCAGCCAGTCGCGGCCTACTTCCAGAGCAATATCCACATCACGACCAGCGGATACTTTACTCCTCAGCCCTTCCGCTGTGCGATGGATGTGGTGGGCCTCAACCGGCTGCTTTTCTCGGTTGATTATCCTTTCAGTCCTAACACGCGCGGACGGAATTTCCTGAATAGCATCGCGGATATGCTGAGCGCGAAAGACCTGGCGAAGTTGGCTTACGGGAATGCTGAGTCTCTTCTGCAGCTGCAGCGGAGCTCATAGATCCAAACGGCTGTACGCGTCTGCGGGGCCCGCCCAGGGAAAGATATCAGGATGGATGATGTGGGCCAGCAGCTCTGTTCCTTCCACAACCCTGGGTCCGGGACGGGCGAAGTACGAACTCGCGTCCACCGCATACACTCTTCCCTGCTGCACGGCGGGGAGTTCATGCCAGCCGGACCTTTCGCAAAGCTTTGGAGTTAATTCGAGTACCTGATGGAGATTGAAGCCGCAGGGCATAATGACCAGGACCTCCGGCTTCCACGCTAAGACATCTTCCCAGGGCACGCGGACTGAATCTGACCCCTCGTGGCCCAGGTGGTCCACCCCACCCGCAATGCTTACCATCTCGGGAACCCAATGACCGCTGCAGTAGACCGGGTCAATCCACTCCATGCAGAAGACGCGAGGCCTTGTCGAGGCTGCGCGGGCTCGCTCGGCGACGTGGTCCAGGATGGCGCGGCCGTTGGCGATGAGTTCCTCCGCTTTTTCAAGGCGGCCGGTTGCTTCGCCCAATTCGCGGAGGTTCTCTGCGATTTGAGCGAGAGACTTCGGCGTCAGCCATAGAATCTCCGGCTTCTTTGGCAGCGCGGTCAGAGCCTGGGTTACTTCGTTTCCAGAGGGAGCGCAGACTTGACATAGATCCTGCGTCAGGATCAGGTCGGGCGCAAGCTCCTGCAACAGCTTTTCATCCACCTGGTAGAGGCTTTGGCCGTTTCTCATTCGCTCGCTCACGATGCTGTCGATTTCTGCCTGCGTCATCGTTGCCATGGAAATAGCACTGCTCACCACCACAGGCTTCTCTTTCACCGAAGGTGGATAATCGCATTCATGGGTAATGCCAACCAATTGATCACTCAAACCCAAAGCGCACGCCATCTCGGTTGCGGATGGAAGGAACGAGACGATGCGTGGCAACGCTGGCATCCGCTAAGACCTCAGAATCAAAACAGTACCATAGGCAGAAGAGAATCAGTCCCTCGTCTCTTGATGGAGAAACGGTCATGAAAGCTTTCCTGATCGCCGGAACAGCCAGCGGAGTCGGCAAGACGACAGTGTCGCTGGCGCTGTGCGCTGCGTTTCGCGGGCGTGGGCTGCGTGTCCAGGCATACAAGTGCGGTCCGGATTTTCTTGACACAGGGCACCTTTCCGCAATCTCTGGGCGTGCTGCCAAAAACCTTGATACCTGGATGCTGGATCAGCAATCGAATCGCGAAATTTTTGCCCGTGGTGCGGCCGAAGCCGACATCGTCATCGTTGAGGGCATGATGGGGCTGTTTGATGGTGTCTCCGGAGGAGGTGAGAAAGGGAGTGCGGCGGAGATTGCCAAGCTGCTTTCCCTGCCTGTGATTCTGGTTCTGGATGCGTCGAAGAGCGCGCGCAGTCTTGCTGCGGTGGTCCATGGATTTGAGAGCTTCGATCCGCAGCTTCGCTTCGCCGGGTTGGTGCTGAACAAGGTTGCCGGGGAATCGCATTTTCGTTTGTTGCGAGACGCAATCCGCTCAACCTCGCGTACTCCGCTGTTGGGATGGTTGCCGCGCGAGGAGGCAGTCGCTATCCCCGAACGCCACCTCGGCCTGCGCACCGCTGATGAGGAGTCTTCTCCCGGCGAGAAGACTCGGTCTTTCGCCGGGTTCGCTGAAAAGCATCTTGACCTCGATCGATTGCTGCAGGGTGAGGATGCAGACCCAGAGCTTGCGCATGCAGTTACGCGAAGAGAGGTCAGGATCACGCTGGGCATTGCCCGCGACCCCGCATTCTGCTTCTACTACCAGGACAATCTCGACCTGCTCGAGGCGGCCGGCGCAAAGATCGTTGCTTTTAGTCCACTCAACGACTCTGCACTGCCGCCCGGCCTCGACGCAGTCTACCTGGGCGGTGGCTATCCCGAGCTTTATGCGGAACAACTCAGCAGCAACCGCGGCTTTCTCTCGTCACTGCGATCATTCGCGAAAAGCGGCAGGCCGATTTACGCTGAGTGCGGGGGAATGATGTATCTTGCCGAAGAGCTACGCACACGGGAAGGTCATGCCTTTCCCATGGCCTCGGTGCTTCCGCTGCGCATCGAGATGACCGACAGGCTGGTTCGCTTCGGCTATGTAGAGGTTGAGTTTGCTCAAGATTGCTTTCTGGCCAAGAAAGGCACGGAAGCGCGAACCCATAGCTTTCACTACTCGCGCGCCATTCCGACCGGCGAACTGGCTGCCCCGTTTCGCGCGCACTATTCGCTCTCCGGACTGAATGACTCGGAAGGATGTTTGCTGGGTAACGTGCTGGGTAGCTACTTCCATCTTCACTTCGCGGGAAACCGCTCGATCGCTGCAGCGTTTGTGCAGACAGCCGAGGCGATAAAACACTCTTTGACCGAGTTGGTATGAACGGCGAAAGCTGAATCGGAGGGCTCAGGGTTTTCAGATAGCGAGCCACGACAGGCCATGTATGTAACTTACACGTTTGTTGAGTCGGTTGACGTTTGCCCGGTGTGATCCGAGAAAACCCAGATCTCCTATGGAACAAGTCTGCTTTCCGTGGGAGGTCAGGGGGTGAGACCTGACTATCCCACCCTTCGCAAAGAACGCGAAGGATGGGGCACCCGTCGATTCCCCCGATTTCCTGCACGCAGCTCTGGACAGGACCACGTGTGCGCCTTTCTTTTAAGGAAAGGCGCATGAAGTGCAGGGAACCCACGAGACTCCACAGGAAATCGGGGTTCGTGGAGGGGATAGAGTAAAAAAGCGCGTTCCTTGCACCCTTCACTTGCCGCCGGCCGCAGAGTGCTATGGCTGGTCTGCGAGGGCAAAGGCAAACAGCGCAGAGCCTGCCGGGATAATTACATACTGCTTGCCGTCGAGCTGGTAGGTGATCGCAGTGGAGTAGATGGCCGCGCCCAGTTGCATGTTCCATAGGTCTCGTCCCGTGCGCGCATCGAGGGCTATGAAATTCCCGTCAGAGTCGCCGGCAAACACAAGCTCACCTGCGGTGGAGAGCGCTCCGCCATTGGGATTGCTGAAATATTTGAATTCCCACTTTTCCGCTCCGGTACTTGGGTCGAGGGCTTTGAGCGCTCCGGTAGGCCTGGCAATAGGATCGGGCACATAGACGCTACCCAGAAAGTCGTGGCCCTCACGATAGGTCTGCGGTGCGCTGGTGAAGATGTCACACTCGTCCGAGGTAGCCACATAAAAGAGCCTGGTATCGGGGCTGTAGGACGGCGAAAACCAGTTGGTGAGCCCAAGCGCGCCGGGGCACACGCGATTTCCTTCCGGGCTTGGCACAAGATTGCTATTCAGTAGCGGCCTTCCGTCCGGACTGATGCCCGTCGCCCAGGTCACCTTACCAAATGCCGAAGCCTGGAGAAATTTTCCGTTGCTTCGGTCGAGGACGTAGAAGAATCCGTTGCGGTTTGCTTGCAGCAACAGCTTGCGAGGCCGGCCGTTCCATTCCTCATCCAGCAAGACAGGAACCTGGGTAGCATCGTAGTCGTACAAATCGTGAGGGGTGAATTGAAAGTACCATTTCAGCTTGCCACTGTCCGCATCGAGCGCCAACATGCTGTTGCTGTAGAGATTGTCACCGCCCCGCGCCCCGCCGTAACCGCTGGGCGACGGGTTCCCTGTGGGCCAATAGACGAGGTTCAGTTCGGGATCGTAAGAGCCGGTGACCCACGCCGGTGCTCCGCCGGTCTTCCAGGAGTCGCCGGCCCAAGTCTCATGTCCGGGCTGGCCGGGGCCCGGAACGGTCTCAAAGCGCCATCGGCGGCGACCGGTGTCGGCATCGTACGCATCGACAAATCCGCGAACTCCATATTCGCCGCCGGAAATGCCCACGATCACCTCGTTCTTCACCACCAGCGGCGCAACGGTGAAGGCATAGGCGGCGTTGGAATCGGCGGCCTTTACGTCCCACAGCAGATTCCCCGTTCTGGTGTCCAAGGCGATCAGATGCGCGTCCAGTGTGGCCATGAAAAGCTTGTTGCCCAGGATTGCGAAGCCACGGTTTACCATGCCGCAACAGGGCTGAAGCTTATCCGGCAGGTTTCGTTGATAGCGCCAGATAGCGCGTCCGGTGCGCGCGTCGAGGGCGAAGGCTCGGTCATTTTGTCCGGTTCCATATAGGACGCCGTCCACGACCAGTGGTGTGGTCTCAAACTGGCCGAGATCGGCGACCTGAAAGGTCCACTGCATCGCCAGCCGCGATGCATTTCCGGTATTGATCTGGTTCAACGCGCTGTAGCGCCAGCCGGAGTATCGCCCCGAGTACGTGAGCCAGTTCTGCGGTTCCTGGTCTGCTCCAAGCAAGCGTTGGTAGGTCACCTGGGCAGGCACGCGCGCTCCTCCGCCAGGGAGGAACGCCAGCGATAGCGCGATTGTTTTTATGCTAGCGTTCACTCGGCTCTTAGACCTTCCAGGTAAGCCACCAGATCCTGAAGCTCAGCGGGCTTGAGCGTATCCGCGGAATAAGCCGGCATAAGAGACTTGCGCTCGTGGGTTACTTCTCGCAGATTTTTCTTGAGAAAGAATTGCAGGTGTTGGTTGATATCGATCAACTGGATAGAGAAGGTATCTTCGTTCCTGGCCACGCCCATAATTTTGTGGCCATCGGCCGTCACCACCGTCACCGTATCGTACACCAGGGGCAGGCCATAATGATTATTGGGATCCAACATGCCAGTGGAGAGTTCTTTGCTGGGCTGACGAATGGAATCGATCAGATAATCCGCGGAGCGTGCCTCTCCTACGCGAGACAGATCCGGACCAAGCACTCCGCCGCGGCCTTGCACCATGTGGCAGGTCGAACACCCCGCCGTTTCCCAGAAAATCTTTTTGCCTTTCGCGGGATCGCCGGAGACAGCCTCGCTCTTTGGCGGCGCGAGTGATCGGACATACGCCAGGATGGCCCAGATCTCGGAATCGTCGAAGGCGTTGGCAGGCATCTCCGTTCCGGGAACTCCTCGTGTCACGGTGCGGAAAAGATCCGCGTCGGTCGAACCGTGAACCCAACGACCCGCGGTCAGGTCCGGTCCTCGGCCTCCGCCCTTGGCATTTAATCCGTGGCATGGCGAACAGTTCGCACGAAAGAGCGAAGCTCCTTCGTGAATGGCGCGCGGATTGCCGGCAACCGGATTGGTCACGGCCTTCTCTTGCGACCTCGCAGCCAGCACAAGCGCCAGGACGGTGAGGACAAGCGACATTTGTTTGGCATTGATCATATAGGGGGGAGAGCGGCGGAATCCCACATCTCAAAATCGAGATGTGGGGCACCCGGGTTTTGTTGCGGGGGTGGTTCCTGGAGCTTCTTCATATCCGAGGTTTCTCATAGTGCGCGATGAGAGTCAGCAGGAAACACCAGAGCAGGATGTCGGCTGTGTACGCAAGACCCAACCGCAGGATGACGCTGAACGTTTGTTCCACTAGCCCCGCTTCCGGTGTCCACTCTGCGATTGCCCAGGTGAGAGCCGGTGCTCCTAGCCCGCCCACCAGAACGCACAGCCAGTAGAACCAGTGCCTGTATACGCGTGTGGCTTGTTTGAGCTGGTCCAGGCCGCAAGCGCTCGTCTGCATCGCCAACGGAAGCAGGAGGCCGGCTAATAGGCACTGGATACAGTCATAGATACGTTCCTGCCAGGCTACGAGGCTGGAATAGCCTAAATGATAGCGCAGCGACGGCGGTGCTTGAGAGTTCCAATAGCCGGCATAGAGCGCTTCGTGCGCCCGCAGGGCGGCTATCGGCTGCAACAGCAACCACCACAGCGCTATGAACACCGCCAGCAGCAGACAGCTTAGCCACCAGGGCGGCCGCGACGCACACGGTAAAAGATGACGGAAGGTGGCGATGTAAAGCCACAGAAAGCCCACCACCAGCAACACCCCGGAGAGAATCGAGAACACAAACTGCCAGCTGTGAGAGTCGGGAACCTGCAGCCAGCCGGCAGCCAACAGCATGATCAGGAAATTGCCTACCCATTGGAGCCAGAAGAGACGACCTTTTAATTGCATCATTTTGTCTCCTCTACCTGCAGATGCAGCAGATCGCTGGTTGCCTGAATGCCCGGCTGATACATGGGCTGCACGTTGGCCGGGCTGATGGCAAAGCTTCCCGGGTTCACCACCTTGAGTAGGTAGAAGGATTCATGGCGGCCGGTGGACTCGGTTGCAAAGAGGGCGGCGCGGTCATCGTAGAACTCCCGCCGGGTGTACCAGTAGCCCCAAGTTTGCGGCTGATCGAGAATTTTGTAACTATCCTCCTGCTGGACGAACTCCGTGCCCGCCGGAATTGGATCTTCAATCAAAAGATACTTCGTCGGCGAGCCGTTGACCGCAATGTGCACTGCCAGCGTGTCCCCAACGTTGACGGGACCCTTGAGTGGGTCGAGCTGGTAGACAATCTGTCCATCCCTGGTGGTGGGGCTCAGCTTGAAGTAATCGCGGGTCAGGTTGAGCGAGAGGGTGCCCTGCTGGTAGAACTTT
>Ga0302177_10000880_pt1 | contig 21800 bp, 19 predicted proteins | sample I_Palsa_E1_2_FD_198780 | JGI IMG/M metagenome (GOLD analysis project Ga0302177, IMG submission 198780) | Peat permafrost microbial communities from Stordalen Mire near Abisko, Sweden - I_Palsa_E1_2 | ecosystem: Environmental > Terrestrial > Soil > Palsa > Peat permafrost | place: Sweden... | reverse complement strand
CAGGACCGCTTGACGTAGTCGTGCTCGCCGCGGATGACGCGATGCGCGTCGCCGCCGGATCGGTCGATGCCGAACTTGGTGGCCAGCTGTACCTCATCGCGCCGGTGCGCGATGCCGCGGCCGACCAGGACCTCGTTGTGACCGGCCCCGTAGATGTCCGCGGTGTCGATGAACGTCACGCCGAGGTCGAGCGCGCGGTGGATGGTCGCGATCGACTCGTCCCAGTCGGTGGCGCCGTACCACTCGCTCATGCCCATGCAGCCCAGGCCCTGAGCCGAGACGGTGAGCTCGCCGAGTTTGGTGGTGCGCATGTGTCTGCCTAACTCCTTTGAAGTTCGCTTGTTTCCCGCGCCGACAGGCAGCTTCCGTAGTAGCTGATCTTGGCGTCGAGCAGCTTGAGGCACTCCCGCTGGGCGGCGAGGGCCCGCCGTACCTCCTCGCGGTGCTTTTTCAGCAGCTCGATGCGCTCGGCCTCGCCGGCGCCCGACCTGACCAGCTCGGCGTACCGCTGCATGTCCCGGACCGGCATCCCGGTGGCGCGCAGCCTGGTCAGCAGCGACAGCCAGTCCAGGTCGGCGTCGCTGAACCGCCGCCGGCCGTCGCCGCCTCGCTCGATGGCCGCGAGCAGGCCGATCCGCTCGTACCAGCGCAGGGTGTGCGGGGAAAGCCCGCACTTTTCTGCCGCTTCGCCGATGCTCCAGGTCGTCACGGAATCAAGCCTATGAGTTAGAGCGCGCTCTAACGCAAACGGGTCTGTCTGAGCCCTGTCTGAGCTGGCCGGCTAGCTCGCGGGGGCTTAGCTCGCGGGGGCGCTGGCGAAGGTGACGGCGATGTGCTGGAAGCCAAGCGAGGTCAGCATGCCGTCGAGCATGGCCACCGTGTTCTTCTGCGCTTGGGCTAGCAGCGGGCTCTGCTGGGCCGCGGTCTGGATCTTCTGCTGCGCCAGCTGGTAGACCTGCTGCTGGCTGTTCGGGTTGCCGGAGAAGAAGTTGCCGATCCGGTTGAACAGGCCCTGCTGCTCGGCGTACACGTACGACTGGGACACGTTGAGCACGGCCGGTTCCAGCTGGGCCTTCGGCAGCGCCACGCTCACCGTCGTCCGGTCCGCCGAGGTCTTGATCGCCTGGCTTTTGAGCTGGGAGAAGTCGATGTAGGCGATGTCGGTGCCCTGCCCGATGAACAGCGTCTCGCTGCCCGCGATGAACGACGGCAGCAGCGACGTGCGCTTGGTCAGGTCGACCACGACCTCGAACGAGCCGCTGGCCGCCTCGTAGCGGCTCAGGTCGGTAATCGACTTCAGGATGACCGGCTGGCTGCGCACCGTGGTGGTCTGCGCGAACGGGTTCCTCAGCTGCGGCAGCAGGTGCACCGCGGACAGCACCACGACGAGCACGATCACCGCGATGATGGCCGCCACCAGCCCGCCCACCCGTCCCGTTCCCGGCACGCGCGGCATGGTTATCCGCAGCTCACGCGGCTGGCCCTTTTCCCGCACTTCGCGTGTCGTTTCAGAGAACCTTTCCATTGCGTTCCATGTCGTAGGCCGGTGCTTCGATCTCGACTCGGGAACTACCCGGGACCGGGCAGATAATTCGGATCGCCCGGCATATCGCGCCGTGCCTGGGCATACCTACGGCATGAGGTCCAGATCCAGACGGGGCGAAGATTACGGGGAGTGGTCCAGGGGCCCACGTCGGCGGTGGCGTCCGCGATCCCGGGCCGGCGGCTGCCTGATGTTCGTGGTCCTGCTGATCCTGATCCTGATCGTGCTTTCTGTGATGTTCGGCGGTTTCCAGAAAGGCACCAAGACGGGCAGCCTTAACCACTCCCCCGCCTCCGCTACCTTCACTTCCGCCCTTTACCATTACTCCCGCATCGGTAGCACCACTGACCGGTGACTACGCTGGTGGATCGCTACTGCCACCATTGCAGACTGTCGCATTACTGAATGATCGCGGGCTGTCAAGATGGGTTAATCGCGCCGGGGTGTTAGCGACGGCGGCGTTCGTCTGCTGCCTCCGGGTCCCGGCTATCCCAGGAGGCCCATGCCTGTCATGGCGTCACACAACTTGCTGCTCGGCGGCAGTTTTTCGCGGAAAATTTCGGCTTACTGGAGACTTGTGGGTACTGGGATGCACAGAACCTTCCGCGGAGCCAATATCATCCACGATAAGCGGAGGGAGTCGAGGTGATTGATGCTCTCTGGTGCTTATGTCCGAATATGGCGGGCAGGTGATCGCGTGCGCTGACCGCCAAGCGCACGGCGGCGCGACAGCTTCTAGGGATAGTGGCGGTTTCTATCGGGGCAGTGGCGATCCATGGTGAACGCGGCGAGGCGAATGGTGGAACCTCTACAGCCGGGGCGGCGATTTTTGGGCGGCGCGGTCATTAACTGCCGGTGGCCGAGGATGCCATAGTCCAGGCATGACGATCTTCGAGGATCTGGTGGCCGAGCAGGACACGCTGGAGAACGTCCTGGCCGGGCTGGATGAGACGCGCTGGACGTCGGCGTCGGGGGCCGCCGGGTGGACGGTCGCGGACGTGGTGCTGCACCTGGCTCAGTCAGAGGAAGCGGTCACGGCCACGGTGACCCGCGTCGACCTGCGCACTGGGCTGGGCGCGGTCGCCGGGGGCACGATGGACGAGCGCGCGGGCGAGGCGGTACGGCGGGAGCGGTCCGCGCCCCCGGAGGTTTTCGGACGCTGGCAGCGGGCCCGGCGCCAGGCAGCGAGCGCGCTGCGGGGCGCCGACCCGCAGCGGCCGGTCGAATGGGTGGGCGGCCCGGTCAAGCCCGCCACGCTGGCGACGACGCGCCTGACCGAGCACTGGGCGCACGGCCTTGATATCACCGTCCCGCTCGGCCTCAGGCTCCCCGACACCGAACGGCTACGGCACATCGCCTGGCTGGCTCATCGCATGCTGCCCTACGCACTGGCCTTGGACGGGGAGCAGCCAGCCGACGTGAGGTGCGAGCTGACGGCGCCGGACGGATCGGGCGTATGGCGGTTCGGGCCACCGGACGCTGGGTCGTCGATCACCGGGCCGGCCGGGGACTTCTGCCGCGTCGCGGTGCGCCGGCTCGAGCCGGGGCAGTCCGCGCTCGAACCTCGCGGGCCGCACGGCGGCACTGCCCTGCGGCTGCTGCGGACCTACGTGCGCTGAGGTGGCCCGGCCGGGCGGCGCCCCGACGACGTGCATCTCGGCCCTGCCCAGGGGGGAACCGGTGGCGACCCGCATGGCCCTGAGCTACCTGCGTACTAGCGTATGAGCATGGAAAAGCTCGGGGTCTTGTGACGCCCGCCGTGGAGCGGGTCCTGCCGACTGTCCGCAGGCTCGCTGACGAGATGCTATTCCCCGAGGCGATGCGGGTTGACAGCCTGGACGCGCTGCCCTCCGCTCACCTGGACGCGCTCGCGGCGGCAGGCCTGTACGGCGCGCCCGTGCCCCTGGAAGCGGGCGGCCTCGGCCTGGACCTGGGGGGCATCTGCGCGGTGGCCGAGGAACTGGCCAGCGGCTGCCTGGCCACCGCGTTCGTCTGGATACAGAACCGGGGTCTGGTCACGACGCTGGCCACCGAAGGCGTACCCGCCGCGCTTCGCGACCAGTGGCTCGGGTCACTGTGCCAGGGCAAGGTGCGGGGCGGCATCACCACCGCCGGGCTGATCCCCGGGCCGCCACTGCTGCGCGCGCAGCCCGCCGACGGCGGCTGGCGGCTGGCGGGCGCGGCTCCGTGGGTGACCGGGTGGGGCCTGGTTGACCTGCTCCTCCTGGTGGCCAGAGGGCCTGGAGACACAGCGGTGACGCTGATCGTGGACGCGGTGCCCCAACCCGGCCTCACGGCATCCCGACAGCGGCTTTCCGCCGTCAACGCGAGCGCCACCGTCCGGCTCCGCTTCGACGACGTCACGGTGCCCGGGGAGCGGTTCGTCAGCCAGGTGCCTTTCGATCCGGTCGCGAGCCTGCGACCAGACCGGCTGCGCGTCGACGGGTCGCTGGCCCTAGGCGTGACCGGACGCTGCTGCCGCCTGCTCGGTCCCGGGCCGCTCGATGATGAGCTGACCGCGTGCAGGCAGGGGCTCGACGCTGCCCTCGCCGCCGATACCGCGACGATGGCGCAAGCCCGCGCGGCGGCCTCCGAGCTGGCCATCCGGGCGGCGGCGGCGCTCGCCGTACGGGACGGCAGCCAGGCGGTCGCCGCGGACGCCCAGGCTCAGCGGCTCGCTCGGGAGGCGCTGTTCCTGCTGGTGTTCGGGTTGCGTCCTGCGATCAAGAGCGCGCTACTGCGGCAGCTCGGCGCGGTCGCCGGCTAGCGCCCGCACGGCCTGCGGGACGTAACAATTGTAAATTCTTCGTCCTGCCAGGGGGAGACAGACCAGGTTGTTAAGACGTAATATCCGGCTATCGCGGTCACAAGGTGGTGGGGCGAATGGCCGGATCCGTGCCAAGCGGCATCGACGAGATCTGCTTGCAGCCTGGCAGCCACGTGTGCGCCTTTTACCGCGGTGACAGCGACCGGGACCGGCTCTTGGGGGGCTATCTCGGCGCGGGCCTAGCCGCCGGGGACAAGTGCATCTGCATCGTCGACTCGGCCGGCACCGCCGAGCGGCTCGCGAAGCTGCCCAGGGCGTACGGCGAGCCCGGCCCGTTCGGCGGCCAGCTCGACGTCCACCTGCCCGAGTCGACCTACCTGGCCGGCGGTGAGTTCACCACCGTTGACATGCTCACGTTCTGGACCGAGTCCATGGTGAAGGCGGAGATCGAGGGTTATTCCTTCTGCCGCCTGGTGGGCGAGATGACCTGGGCGCTGCGCGATGCCCCGGGAGTGGAGCATCTCATCGGGTATGAGTCGGAGCTGAACCGGGTCACCTGCAGCTCGCCTGTCGTCGTGCTGTGCCTGTACGACCTGGACCGGTTCGGCGGTGAGGTCGTGGTCAACGTGGTCAAGACGCATCCGCAGGTGCTGATCCAGGGCATCCTGGTAGAGAACCCCTACTACGTCAGGCCAGATGAGTTCCTCAGGTCGGTGCCTGACCAGCCCCGGCTATGACCGCGGAGCAGACGGCCGCGGCTGAGCTCGCGCCGATGATCCCGCTATCGGCGCGGCGCCAGCCGGGTCCCTGGCCTGAGCCGGAGGAGGACGAGAACCTTCGGGAGCGGCTGAGCGAGTTCCGCGCGCTGCTCGTGATCTCGCTGCTGATGACCGAATCGGTCAGCGAGGACCAGATCCTGGAGCTCGCCGTCTCCGCCGCGCCGGGTCTCGGGCCGTGGCGGATCGAGGGCTACGGCTTCAGCGACGGCCAGTGGCGTCCCGCCGTGCGCCCCGTCCCGGGCACCAGCAGCAGCGACATCACCAGGCAGCTGGCCGCACTGGGTCAGGGCGGCGGCAAGGTCGACTTGCCCGGGCGTCCCTGGGCCTGGGCGTACCCGCTGCGCAGCGTCAGTGGCCTGCTGGGGCACCTGGTCGCGTCGTGCCACTGGGAGCCATCCGCCGAGCAGCGGTTCCTTGTCCAGGTCATCGCTCAGCAGACCGGTGTCGCGGTGTCGAACGCCCGGCTGCACGCCCGGGAGCGGGCTACCGCCGCCGAAGTGGCCGCCGCGAACGCCGCGCTCGCCCAGACCGTCACCAGCCTGCAGCGCAGCATGGAGATCCATGACCGGCTCACCCAGGTCGCGGTCTCCGGGGAAGGCCAGCCGGGGATCGCCAAAGCGCTGCATGAGCTCACCGGGATGCCGGTGGCGATCGAGGACCGGTACGGCAACCTGGCCGCCTGGGCCGGGCCAGGCCGGCCCGACCCTTACCCGAAGGAGTCCTTCGCCCAGCGCGAGCACCTGCTGCGCCGCCTGATGCGCGCCCGCAAGCCGGTCCAGGACGGCGAGCGGCTCATCCTGCTCGCATCGCCGCGGCCCGAGCTGGTCGGGATCCTGGCCCTCATCGACCCGGCCCGCCAGGCCGCCACCGCCGACCTGGTGGCCCTGGAGCACGCCGCGACCGTGTTGTCCATGGAGCTGGCGCGGCTGCGCGGCATCGCCGACACCGAACTGCGGCTGCGCCGCGACCTGGTGCACGACCTGCTCGCCGGGACAGACGATGAGAGCGCCCTGGCCCGCGCCGGGGCGCTTGAGTACGATTTGCGCCGACCGCACCGGGTGGTGGTTGTGGAGGGCAAAGGCCGGACACGGACTCATGACGCGTTGCTGAGTGCCGTCCGGCGGGCGTTGCGCACCGCGCGGCACGACGGTCTGTGCGAGAACTGGTCAGGCAACGTCGCCATCGTCACCGCGGGGCAGGCCGACTGGGAGCAGCTGCGCCGGGCGATCGTGTCTGACCTGGGCGGTCAGTGCCACATCGGGGTCGGCGGCCTGAGCGCCCGGCCGTCCGAGCTGCCCCGGTCGCTGCGGGAGGCCGGGCTGGCCCTGCGGCTGCAGAAGTCCCTGCTGCCCGGCAGCAGCGCGTGCGAGTACCCCAAGCTCGGGATTTTCCGAATGCTGGCCGCCATCCCGGATCTCACCGACGTCGACGCGTTCGTCCGAGAGTGGCTCGGCAGCCTGCTCGACTATGACACCAGGCGCAAGGCCGAGCTGGTGCACACGCTGACCCAGTACCTCGAGCATGGCGGCAACTACGACGCCACCGCCGCCGAGCTTTCCGTGCACAAGAGCACGCTGAAGTACCGGCTGCAGCGGATCCGCGACCTCACCGGGCTGGAGCTCAACGACCCTGACGTGCACTTCAACCTGCAGCTCGCGACCCGGGCCTGGGGCACGCTGCAGGCGTTGCGCGACGAATCCTGAGCGCTGCGGCGGCCCCTGGTCTGACAGGGCGATGGACGGACGGTTCTTCGTCCTGAGATGACCTGACCCGCCCCCGTGCCACTGGCGATGCTGAAGGCAGGCAGGCAGCACGACGCCGGCGCAGTGATGCCGGCGCGACCGATCCTGGCGGTGACGGAGGTCCGGCGATGATCGATGTAAGAAATCCGGCCGATGGGTTCGCGGCACTTCGTGCCCGCATCCACGCCCTGGGCCCGCTGACCAGCCGGGACCGGGGCGCGCCCGGCGCGCCGCTGACCGTGGGCGAGTGGGCCCTGCTGATCGACGACATCGTCGACCACCCGCAGGACAACACCGAGGGCCTGTGGAATGTCGCCACGCAGGAGGAGGACGACCGGGAGTACGACGCCATCTTCGTCGGCGGCGGAGCGAGCGGCCGGTTCGGCTCGGCCTTCCTGCGCGCCCGCGGCGGACGCCAGCTCACCGTCGACGCCTGGCCGTTCCTCGGCGGGTCCTGCCCGCACCAGGCCTGCGTCCCGCATCACCTGTTCTCCGAGTGCGCCCGCGAGCTTGACCTGGCCCGGCACATGCAAGGGCAGCTGTGGTACCCGCCGTTCGATGAGAAGCGAGCCAGCATCCAGCAGATTGTCGACTTGTTCAAGGCGGGCCGCATGTACCCGCACGCGATCATGAACTGGCAGTCCAAGGAACAGCTCGGCATGGAGTTCATCGTCAACACGCCCGCCACCATCATCGACGAGCACACCGTCGAGGTTGAGGGGACGCGCTTTTCGGCCAGGAACCTGGTGCTGTGCACCGGGGCACGCACCATCTACCCGGATGTCCCGGGCATCGGGGCCAAGGGCGTGTACGACTTCGCCTCCCTGATCGAGGACCTGGACTACGAGCCCAACCGCTGCGTCATCATCGGCGGGTCCAAGGTCGCCCTGGAGTACGGGTCGTTCTTCCAGGCCACCGGATGCCAGACCACGATCCTGACCCGCAGCCCCCTGATGGACACCGCCAGCCTGCACCACGTGGACGCCGGGCTGCGCGACTACGTGGTCTCGATGATGGCCGACCGGGGCATCGAGATCGTGCCGGGCGCGGAACTGCTCGAGGTGCTCGGCAACGGCCGGGTCACCGGCGTCCGCTACCGGCTGCCCGGCGGCGAGGTCCGGGAGATCGAGACCGACTTCGTGTTCGTCGGCACCGGCGAGCGTCCGGACCTGAGCATGTACGCCCCGCTCGGGCTGGCCACCGACGAGCGCGGCTTCGTCATCGCCGATACGCACATGCGGACCTCGGTGCCCGGCGTCTACGCGGCCGGTGACCTGGTCGGGCCGCCGATGGAGATGTTCAAGGCCCGCAAGTGCGGCGTCGGCGCCGCCCGCAACATCATGGGCGAGGACTACGAGTTCGACTTCACCGAGTACCCGGACTTCCTGCACACCACCTACGAGGTGACCTGGTGCGGGCTGACCGAGGCCGAAGCCCAGGCGAAGTACCGCAACATCATCAAGATCCAGATGCCGCCGGATGACGCCGACCCGGAGACGTTCGCCCTCCCGGCCGCCGAGGGCTCGATGCTCTACGCCTTCACCAGGCCGGTCCTGTCCGGCTGGCTCAAGCTGGTCATCGACGCGGATACCCGCAAGGTCCTCGGCGCGCATCACGTGGGGTACGGCGCCAAGGACGCGTTCCAGTACATCGACTACCTGATCCGCCGGCCCGAGGGCTTCACCATGGATGACATGGCCGAGCTGAACGAGCTGTTCCTCAACCCCGAGCACTTCATCCAGCTCTGCCGGCTCCGGGCGGGCCAGCTCAACCCGGTCAACTTGTGATGGCCCGGCCACGGGGGTCCCGTCACCAGAGCCCTGCCGTGACGGCGCGGTCATGACGGCGGCCGGCGCGACGCAGCCCGGCGTGGTCGTGGTGACCGGCGGCTGCTCCGGCATCGGGCTGGCCACCAGCACCCGGCTGGCCGCGGACGGCTTCACCGTCGCCGTCCTGGACATCCAGGCCCCAGATAGCGAGCCGGGTGCCGCGCTTACCCTGCGCTGTGACGTCACCGACGAGAAAGACGTCGAGGCCGCGATGGCGGCGGTGCTCGAGCGGTTCGGCCGGATCGACGTGCTGGTGAACAACGCGGGCATCACCGGGTCCCAGCAGGCCGCCCGCTGTCACGAGACGCCGGTGGCGGAGTGGGACAAGGTGCACGCGGTCAACGTGCGCGGCCCGTTCCTGTGCAGCCGCGCGGTGCTGCCGTCGATGGTGGCCCGGGGATCCGGGCACATCATCACGATCGCGTCGGTAGCCGGCTTCATCGCGTTCCCCGGCCGGTGCGCCTACACCGCGTCGAAGGGCGCGGCGCTCATGCTGACCCGGTCGATCGCCGTGGACTACGCGGCGGCCGGCATCCGCGCCAACGCGGTGTGCCCTGGCATGGTCTACACCCCGATGACGAGCTGGCGGCTCGACCAGCCGGACCTGCGGGCCGCGGTGGAAGACCGCATCCCGGTCGGCCGGGTCGCCGTACCCGAGGAAATCGCGGACGCGGTAGCGCTGCTGGCGTCCGGGCGACTCGGCTACATGACCGGTCATCCGCTCGTCGTCGACGGCGGCATGTCCGCGCTGTGATGCCCGCGGGCCGCTGATCCCGCGTCCCGACAATTCCTGAGGAGACCAGATGGCAGGCAAGCTGGACGGCAAGGTGGCCGTGGTGACCGGGGCCGGCTCCGGGATCGGCCGCGCCGCCGCGGCCCTGTTCGCCCGCGAGGGAGCCACCGTCGCGGTCGTTGACCTGGTCGCCGACGCGGCGATCCAGACGGTGGAGCAGATCGCCGGCACCGGCGGCCGCGCTCTGGCCGTCAAGGCCGACGTTAGCGATATGGCGCAGGTCAGCGCGGCCTTCGGCAAGGTCACCGACGACTACGGCCGGGTAGATGTGCTCTACAACAACGCCGGCGTGAACAGCAGCGGCTCAGTGATCGACGCCTCGCAGGACGACTGGGACCGGTGCTTCGCGGTGAACGCCAAGGGCACTTTCGTGTGCTCCCAGGTGGCGGCCCGCTTGATGGTCGCGGCAGGCAGCGGGTCGATTATCAACCAGGGCTCCGTCGCGGCCGTGGTCGGCATCGCGAACTTCGCCTCGTACTGCGCGTCCAAGGGCGCGGTCGTCGCCCTGACCCGGTCCATGTCGGTTGACCTCGCGCCGCGTGGCGTCCGGGTCAACGTCATCTGCCCGGGCACCGTGTACACGCCGCTGATGGAGCCGATGCTGACGGCGCGCGGCGGCGGCGACATGGCGGCCGGGCTGGCGCTGACCGTAGCCAAGTACCCGATCGGACGGCTCGGCACGCCGGAAGAGATCGCCGCGGTGGCGCTGTTCCTCGCCTGCGACGATTCCTCCTTCCTGACCGGCTCCGTGATCACCGCCGATGGCGGTATGACCTCACAGTAACTGCGCGGCTCCCGGCTGATACGGAGGTGTTCGCGACTGGCATCTGGTGGCTGGGCACGAGCCGCGGTTGGCCCCGTCAGGACGTGGCCCGCCGCAGCGCCCCGCCGTAACGTCCTGCCCATGGATGTCCAAGACGGGCTGGATCTGTACACCCGGATGTGCTTCCTGCGCCAGTTCGAGGAGCGCGCCGATCTGCTGTACCGGCGAGGGCTGATCCACGGTCCGGTGCACCTGGGGCTCGGCCATGAGGCTATCGCCGTGGGCGCCGCGGCCGTGCTCCGCCCCGGCGACTGCTCGCTGGGCACCTACCGCGGCCACGCGCACGCCCTGGCCCGCGGCGCGCCGCCCGACGCGGTCCTGGCGGAACTGCTTGGCCGTGCGGGCGGGATCTGTCATGGCAAGGGCGGCTCGATGCACATCACCAGCGTGCCGCACGGGTACTACGGCTCGTACGCCATCGTCGGTGCGCACCTACCGGTCGCCTGCGGGCTCGCCTGGGCGGCCAAGATCCGCCGAACGGGCCAGGTCACGGTGTGCTTCTTCGGTGACGGAGCGACCAACATCGGCGCGTTCCACGAGGCGGTGAACCTGGCCGCGGTGTGGCGGCTGCCGGTCGTCTTCGTCTGCGAGAACAACTGGTACATGGAGTACACGCCGATCGGAGACGTCATCCCGGTCGCGCTGCCCGCCGCGGACCGGGCCGCAGCGTACGGCCTGGAGCGGATCGTCGTCGACGGCAACGACGTAGCCGCGGTCCGCGACGTGGTCGGCGCCGCAGTGACCGCGGCCCGCGACGGCCGCGGGCCGAGCCTGGTCGAGGCGCAGACCTACCGGCTGAAGGGCCACTCGGCCGCGGATGCCGCCGCTTACCGTCCGGCCGAAGAAGTAGCCACGTGGCGAGAGCGGGATCCGTTGCTCCTCAGCCGGACGGCGCTGGTCAACGCGGGTACCGCGGAAACGGTGCTGGACGAGATCGACGCGCGGACCAGGTCGGACCTGGCCGAACTGGCCCGGCAGGTGCTCGAGTGGCCGGTGCCAGAACCGGCCGGCGCCTGGACCGACATGTGGAGCGACGGGAGCTCGCAATGGCGGAACTGACCTACCGGCAGGCCGTCAACGCCGCGCTGGCCCAGGAGATGGCGCGCGATGACCGGGTCGTCCTGCTCGGCGAGGACGTGGCCTCAGGCGGGGTATTCAAGACGACCGGCGGACTGCGCGACCGGTTCGGCGAGGACCGAGTCTGGGATACCCCGATCTCCGAGCAGGCCATCGCGGGCGCCGCGATGGGCGCCGCCATGAACGGGCTGCGGCCGGTGGCCGAGATCATGTTCTCCGACTTCTACGCGACCTGCTGGGACCAGGTGGCCAACGAGATCGCCAAGGTCAGGTACATGACCGGCGGTCAGGTCGGCATGCCGCTCGTGCTTCGCGGCACGAACGGATCCGGTGGCCTGGGATTCGGCAGCCAGCACGGCCAGTCGGTGGAGAACTGGGCCATGTGCGTGCCGGGACTCAAGATCGTCTCGCCGGCCAGCCCCGCGGAGGCCTTCGGCCTGCTCGCCGCCGCGATCCGGGACGACGACCCGGTCCTGGTCTTCGAGCACAAGGCGCTGTACGCCCGCAAGGAAGAAGTACCTGACGGGGAGCACGTGCTGCCGCTGGGCCAGGCCCGCATCGTCCGGGCGGGCGCAGACATCACCCTGGTCGGGCTGTCCATTACCGTCGCCACCTGCCTGGCCGCTGCTGACGAGCTCGACCGCCAGGGCATTTCCGCCGAAGTCATCGACCTGCGGACGCTGGTGCCGCTGGACGCCGCCGCCGTGCTCGGCTCGGTGGCGCGGACCGGCCGGCTGGTCGTCGCGGAGGAGAATCCCGGTCAGCTCGGCTGGGGCGCCTCCGTCGCGGCCATCGCGGCGCAAGAGGCGTTCGACTCGCTGGCCGGCCCGGTCACCAGGGTCAGCGGCGGCAACGTGCCGCTACCCGTGGCCGCGTCCCTGGAAGCCGAAGTGGACGTGACCGCCGCGCGCGTCGTGGCGGCCGCCCTGGCCGTCGTGGGACATGACCGCCATCCGCAGGTCAGCCAGCACACCGGAATCCGTAGCCAAGCAAGACTTACCGTCAACTAACCCGTCGGCACGGAAGGTGAAAATCAATGGAGATTCGCGGCGAAGAAGTCCTGCTCCCCGTCTCGGCAGTGTCGGCCTTTCCCCGGCCGCACTGGCTGCAGGGACGCGTCCTCGGCTCGCTGGCCGAGCCGGTCTACCGCAGCCAGAACCTGCGGGTGGCATACGAGGACGCGTGCAAGATCTGCGCGCGGGAGCAGGAGAACGCGGGCCTGGACATACTCTGCGACGGCGCGCAGTACTACGAGTGGGAGGCGCCCGGCTTCCAGCTGGAACCGATCTTCCATTTCATCCCCGAGAACCTGGGCGGCTTCGCCCCGTACGGCCCGCCCGGTGACGGGCCGAAGTACCGGCCGTTCTACCAGGCCGTGGTCAAGGGGAAGATCACCTGGGACCGGCCGATCTTCGAGAGCGTGGTGATGACCATGCAGAACGCCACCGACAAGCCGTTCAAGGTGGCGTTCCTCGGCCCCGCCCAGCAGAGCATCATCGTCAAGGACGAGCACTACGGCGACCAGGTCGCGGTGGCCAGGGACCTGGCGATCGCGCTGAACTCCGAGCTCAAGTACCTGGTCAGCCTGGGCCTGGAAGCGGTCCAGCTGATCGACGTGCTGCCGCCGTACACCACCGACATGTGGCAGATCGAAATGCAGAACATCCTGTTCGACGGCGTGGACGCGATCAAGTTCTGGCACGTCTGCTACGGCAGCGTGGACGGCCAGCGCGATGTCTTCGACAACCACGCCGCCTCGATGATGCCGCTGTTCAAGGAGTCGCCCGCCGACGTGGTCCACCTGGAGTTCACCAACAAGGGCTTCGATGAACTGGAGGCGTTCCGCGACTTCCCCACCGACAAGGTGCTCGGCGTCGGCGTGGTTGACGCGAAGAACCTCCAGGTGGAGACCGCGGAGCAGATCGAGGGCAGGATCCGGCGCGCGCTCGAGGTCGTGCCGGCCGACCGGCTGCTCGTCGCCCCCGACTGCGGGCTCGGCTACTTCAGCCGGACCGCAGCCTACGCGAAGCTGCGCAACATGGGCCAGGCGGCCGCGGCGGTACGCGCCACCTTGTAGGCAAGTCGATTGAAGGCATCGTGGAATGAAGGCCATCGTGGCCGCTAGCCGCGTGCGGCTAGCGGCCATGCGCCTGCCAGTGGGCGGCGAAGAGGGCTTCCTCGCTGATCACCTTGGGTTCGATCGGGCGGGACACCCAGGTGAGGTTGACGAAATGCCGGGCGTTGACGTTCTCGGTGGTGATGTTGCCGCCCCAGGTGCCGCAGCTGAGGCTCAGCGTGAACGGCAGGCCATTGCGGGGGCTGCCCGCGCCTTCGTTCATGTTCTGGTTGACCAGCACCCGCGCCGTTCTGGTGGCCAGGGCCAGCCGCTCGACGTTGGCGTCCGAGCTGGTGTGCAAGCCGCAGGTGTGGCCCAGGCCCTGGTAGGCGGTTATCGCGTTGACCAGTTCCGCGGCGGCCGAGATGTCGCCGGCGTAGCGGTAGACCGCGAGCACGACGCTCAGCTTCTCGCCGCTGAACGGATGATCCGGGCCGGTGCCCGTCTCCTCGACCAGGAGCATCGGGCAGCCCGCGTCGACGCTGAAGCCGGCCAGCCCGGCGATGTGCGCGGCGGATTTCGCCACCACGGCGATCGCGGGCACCGGGCCGCCGTCCGGCCACATCACCGCGCGCAGCGCCTCCTTCTGCGCCTCATCGCACCGGTACGCGCCCGCCCCGGTCAGCCGTCCTACCAGGTCGTCGTAGATATCGGCGTGCGCGATCACCGCGTTGTCGGCCAGGCAGCTGGTGGCGTAGTCGAACGTTTTCGCGGTCATGATCGCCGTCGCCGCGTCGGCCAGGTCAGCGGTCTCGTCGACCACGTGCACCGCGTTGCCGACGCCGACCCCGTAGGCAGGGGTGCCGGAGCTGTACGCGGCGCGCACCATGCCAGCCCCGCCGGTGGCTACCACCAGGTCGGCCTGCCGCATCAGCTCCTGGGTCTTCGGCAGCGACGGCGCGGGCAGTGACTGCACCAGGTCGGCGGGCGCGCCCACCTGCTCGCAGGCGGCGCGCATGAATCCGACCACCGCCTCGGTGGCCTGCCGGGTCCGCGGGTGCGGGGCGCAGATGATCGCGTTGCGGCCCTTCAGCGCGAACAGGGTCTTGACCGGCGGGGTGGCGTCCGGTCCGGTGGTCGGGATCAGCGCGGCCACCACGCCGACCGGCTTGGCGATCTTTACGAGCCCGGCCGACGGCTGCTCCTCCACCACCCCCACGGTAGCCATCCCGGACATGTCGGCCAGCACGCCGGTCACCCGCTTGTTGATCTTCGCGACCTTGTCGGCATAGTTGCCGAACCCGCCTTCGTCCACCGCGAGCCTGGCTAGCGTCTCGGCGTGGTCTTTGCGTACCACCGCCCAGGCCACCGCGGTGACCAGCGCGTCCACCTGCTCCTGGGTGTAGTGCTCGATCGCCTGGGCCGCGTCGCGGGCCCGGCCCACCACCGCCGCGATCTCGTCCCGGACCGGGTCGCCGTCGTTCGCCTGTTCGCTGCGCTCGCTCATGCCGCCAGCGTGACTCGCATGGCGGCCAATTCCACTGATCTGGCGGGTCGAGCCTGCGCCGTCACTTCGTCCCGGGGAGACCTGACCAGCACCGGCACGCGGCCCGCATGCTCGTTGATGACCGGCGAAAGGCGAGGGCAGCAAGTGGCGCGGCTCGTGGTAATCGGCGGAGGGGCCGCAGGGATGTCGGCCGCCTCGGCCGCCCGCCGGGTTGCCCCCGAGCTCGACGTGGCGGTCTTCGAGGCAGGCGGTTTCGCGGCCTACGGGATGTGCGGCATCCCCTATTTTCTCGGCGGGACCGTGCCGCGGGCGGAGGACCTGCTGGCCTACCCGCCGAGTGAGTTCCGTGACCAGCGCGGCATCGACTTGCGGCTGGGCCGCCGGGTCAGCGCGATCGACGCCAGCGCGCATCAGGTGCACATGGCGGGCAGCGGCCCGGTTGGCTACGACGCGCTGGTCGTAGCCGCCGGAGCCAGCCCCGTGCGGCCGCCGGTGCCCGGGCTCGACCGGCCAGGCGTCTTCACGATCCGGTCTCTGGACGAGGCGATCGACCTGCGCCGCCTCCTGGACGGAGGCACAGTCCGCCGCGCCGTCGTGGTCGGCGCCGGCTATATCGGCCTGGAGACCGCGGAGGCCCTGGCCTGCGCCGGAATCGAGGTCGAGGTCGTCGAGGCGCTGCCGCGCGTGCTGGGCAACGTGGACGAGCCGATCGCCGAGCTAGCCAGGGCCGAGCTGGAACGGCACGCCCGGCTGCGGCTCGGCACCCGGCTGGATGCCGTACGCACAGACGGGTCCGGATGCAGCCTGACCGCAGTGGTGAACGGCTCGGGCATCAGCACCGACCTAGTGGTCATCGCGACGGGCGTGCGCCCGGCCACGGACCTGCTGATCCGGGCCGGCGCGGAACATCTGCCGGACCGGTCCGTGCTGGTCGACCCGGGCATGCGCACCTCGCTGCCGGACGTGTTCGCGGCCGGTGACTGCGTGGCGCTTCCGCACCTGGTGCTGGGCGCCCCCGCCTGGGTGCCGCTGGGACCCGCGGCCAACAAGACGGGCCGGGTGGCCGGCACGGTCGCGGCCGGCGGCACCGCGGCGTTCCCCGGTATCGTCGGCACGGCGGTGGTGAAGGTGTTCGATCTGGAGGTGGCGCGCACTGGGCTGACCCTGGCGGAGGCACGGGCGGCCGGCCTGGCGGCGACCGCCACCGACGTGGTCTCCCGGTCCCGGGCCAAGTACTATCCGGGCGGTTCGCCGCTGCACGTCCGGCTGGTGCACGCGCCGGACGGCCGGCTGCTCGGCGGGCAGCTGGCGGGCCGCGAGGGAGCCGCCAAGCGCGTGGACGTGCTGGCCACCGCGCTGCACGCCCGGTTCACAGTGTCCGACCTGGCCGGACTCGACCTCAGCTACGCGCCACCGTTCGCACCGGTCTACGACCCGGTACTCGCCGCCGCCATCAAGGCCGATCACGCGGTTCACACCGCTCCCGCCACTCCCGTTACGATCGGACGTGCCGCCCCCGGAGGATCCGCATGAGCCTGCAATCGCCCCGTGACAAGCGAGCCAGTCTTGCCGACGCGATTTCCCTGGTCAGCGACGGTGCGATGGTCGCGCTCGGCGGTGGCCTGTGCGCCCGGCTGCCGATGGCGATGGTCCGCGAGCTGGTCCGGCAGGGCAGGCGCGGCCTGCACCTGATCGGGTCGGCGCACAGCATTGACGTGGACCTGCTCGTCGCCACCGGGGGGGTCCGCCGTTGCGAAGAAAGCTACGTCGGTTTCGAGCAGGATCTCGGCCTCGCGCCGGGTTACCGCCGCGCCGCCGAAGCAGGCACGATCGAGGTGGCGGAGAGCTGCTGCGTCACCATCTTGGCCCAGCTGCGGGCCGCGGAGATGGGACTGCCCTTCCTGCCGGTCCGCGGGGTACGCGGCTCGGACATCGGCCGGTTGCATCCGGAGTACGCCGAGATCACCTGCCCGTTCACCGGCGAGACGCTGGTCGCGGTGCCCGCCCTGCGCCCGGACGTCGCGCTGCTGCATGCGCCGGCCGGCGACCGGTACGGCAACCTGCACCTAGAGCAGCCCTACGTGCTAGACGAGCGGTTCGCCTCGGCGTCCCGGCTGGTGATTGCGACCGTGGACGAACTGGTGTCCACCGAGGAGGTGGTGCTGGCAGGCGTGACCATTCCGGCGCACCTGGTGGCCGCGGTGGCGGAGGTGCCGTATGGCGCGCATCCATCCTCCTGTTACCCGCGGTACGCATACGATCGCGGCCACCTGCGTGATTACCTGTCCGCCGCGGAGTCGGGGCCGGGTGGCCTGGAGAAGTACCTCGCCACCTATGTCCAGGGCAGCGAGGAGGACTACCGGGACGCGATCGGCCCGGACCGGCTTGACGGGCTGGCCGGCTGGTCTCAGTCCGTCACCGCATGGCAGGAGATCTTCCGTTGACATCCTCCCTCGCCCGAAGGCGAGGGATTCCAGCTACTACCCCGATGGGAGCAGCAGTTGAGGTTCGCGGTTCACAGGCCGGGTAACCCCGTCGCCTCCGCGCGCAGTCACGGCGTGCCCCGCCGCGATGTTGACGGCCGCGTTCACATCCGCGTTACCGGCGAAACCGCAGGCAGTGCACCGGAACACGGCTTGGCTCTCACGCGAGCCCCGGTCCACCCGCCCGCACGCCGAGCACCGCTGGCTCGTGTAATGCGGCTTGATCTTCTCCACCCGGCCCGGAGCCTTCTCCTCCAGCCGGCGCACCAGCAAGCCCCACCCCGAGGCCAGGATCCCCCGGTTCAGCCCGGCTTTGGCCCGGACGCTGCGGCCCGGGTTCTCCCGGGTCCCTTTCCCGGACCGGGTCATGTTCGTGATCTGCAGGTCCTCAACCCGGAATCCCTCATCCCGGCCGGCTTTGCGCCACGACGGCCGCCGGGCCGGGTGGGCCGGGTCGTAGAACGCGGCCATCGCCTGGGTGAAGTCGCGCGGGGCCTGCTGCTGGACCGTCTGGGAGCCGGCCGCCAGCCACGGGTGCCCGGCCCTTGCCTGGGTGAGCTGCCGGCACTGTTCCAGGTGGCCCGGCGCGCTCGTGCGGCCCGGGTGCCAGTGGGAGTGCTGTTCGACGGCCAGGTTCCAGGCGTACCGGGCGTGGCCGCAGTGGTCCCGCAGCACCGCTTCCTGGGCGGGGGCGGGGTTGAGCCGGTACCGGGACATGCGAACACACTATCGGGTACCGGCGACATTTTCGGGGAGGTGAAGCGGCGCTGTCTCCTCGACCTGAAGGCCGGGGTCTCCACGCCGCGATTCCGATGAGCTGGACGATCGATGAGTGGTTCGTGATCGCGCTGGCCCGGACCATCCGACCGCGGGAGACTGTGTTCCACGGCTTCGGCAGCCCATGTGCGCAGGTCGCGATGCACGTGGCCCGGCGCACCCATGCGCCGGACATTCTGCTGGTCGAGGGCGCGATGTACGCAATCAACCCCGATCCGCCGTTCATCCCGCCGACCAGCAACGATGAGAGCCTGCGCCGTGGCGCGGTCTACAGCATGCGGTTCGAGGAGTTCTTCGACGCCGCGATCCGCGGCGACGTGGACCGGATGTTCCTGTCCGGCGGCCAGATCGACAGGTTCGGCAACACCAACGTCACCGCGATCGGGCCGCCCGGGAAGCCGAAGGTGAAACTCGGCGGCGGGGGCGGCGGCTGCAACCTGTCGGCTACAATCGGCCAGCTCACGGAGTGGACCACCCGGCACAGGTCCGGCCGGACCCTGGTCGAGGCGTGCGACTTCATCACCGACATCGGGCACCGAACGCCGCGGGGCAGCCGGGCCGACCTCGGCTTCACCGGCGGCGGCCCGCAGTGGCTGGTCACCGAGCTAGGCGTGTTCGATTTCCGCGACAGCCAGCCGCGGCTGGTCCAGGTCTTTCCCGACGTCAGCGTGGCCGAGATCCGCGCCGTCACCGGCTTCGCGCTGCAGGCGGCCGGAGACCTCCGCACGGTACCGCCGCCGTCGGTGTCCGAACTGGCCGCGGTCCGCTCGGTGGACCCGCTCGGCGTGCGCAAGTCCGAGTTCTCCGCCCGCGAGCTCACCCGGGTCTTCCAGCACGGGGATGGCCAGGACTGCGCATGCTGACGCAGGCCGGGCTGGCCGCCGTGTTCGCGCCGCGGCGCATCGCCCTGGTCGGCGCCTCCGACCGGCCAGGCTCCGTCGGCCGTCTGCTCTGGGACAACCTGGCTGATTTTCCCGGTGACGTGCTGCCGGTCAGCCAGGCGGCCACGGTCGGCGGCCGGCCGGCCTACCCCGACCTGCGGCAGGTCCCCGGCCAGGTGGACCTGGCGATCATCGTGACACCAGCCGCTACCGTGCCGGACATCATCCGCTCCGCGGCCCGCCAGCAGGTCAGGGCAGTGGTCGTGCTCAGCGCGGGATTCGCGGAGACCGGCCCGGCCGGGGCGAAGCTCCAGCACGAAGCGGTGGCCGCCGCCCGCGCGGGTGGCGTCCGCCTGGTCGGCCCCAACTGCTTCGGCGTACAGAACGCCGACCTCCCGCTGAACGCCTCCATCGCGGCCGGCACGCCGCGCGGCGGCGGCGGGGTCAGCATCGTCACCCAGTCCGGGTCCTACGGCATGGCCGTCCACGCGCTCGGCCAGGACGAGGGGCTGCGCGTCGCCAAGGTGTTCGCGGCCGGCAACAAGGCGGACATCACCGACGCGGAACTGCTCGGCTACCTGCGGCAGGACCCGGAGACCAGGGTGATCTGCCTGCTCCTAGAATCGATCACCGACGCCCGCCGGTTCTTCACCGAGGCGTGCCTGACTACCCCGGTCAAGCCGGTCATCGCGGCCGTCGGCGGCCGCACCGGCGCCGGGCAGCGGGCGGCGGTCTCCCACACGGCCGCGCTCGCCGCCGACGACGCTGTCCGCGACGCCGCGCTGCGCCAGGCCGGGGTAGTCCGGGTGCGCACCGGCCTGCAGGTCCTCGACGCGGCCCGGGCGCTGTCCGGCCAGCCGATGCCGCGCGGGCGGCGGGTCGCCGTGGTCACCAATTCCGGTGGCACCGGAGTGGAACTCGCTGACCTGCTGGCCGACGAGGGACTGGAGGTCCCGGAGCTGAGCCCGGCCCTGCAGGAGGAACTGCGGGCGCTGCTGCCCGGCTACGGCAGCGCGGTCAACCCCGTGGACATGACCCCCGCATGGAGCCTGTTCACCACCGTGTACCCGGCGGCGGTCGAGCTACTGGCCCGGTCGGGCGAGATCGACGTGGTGGTGCCGGTGCTGCTGCAGCGTTCCGCGTCGCCGGAGGTAGCGGTGGCGGTCCGGGACGCGGTGGCCAAGCTGCGGGCGGACGGGATCACCGTGCCGGTTTACGTCTGCTGGGTGGCACCGCGTTCCGCGGATGCGCATACCGGCCTGCTGCAGGAGGCCGGCATACCGTGTTTCGCGTGGCCGCAGCGAACCGCGCAAGCCGTCGGGGCGGCGGTGCGGTGCGGGGTCCTGGTGAGCGAATCGGCGGATGCCCCGACGCCGACCCGACGCCGGACAGCGCCGCGGGCTTTTCCCGGCCACCCACTCACCGCGGACGGACTGCTGGCCACCGGAGCCGCACGATCGCTGCTCGCGGCGGCCGGGGTCCCGGTGATCGAGACGGTCCGGTGCACCAGCCCGGCGGAAGCGCAGGCGGCGGCGGACCGGCTCGGGTACCCGGCCGTGGCGAAGGTCGACCATCCCGACCTGACGCACAAGAGCGATGCGGGCGGCGTCCGGCTCGGCCTGACCAGCGCGGGCGCCGTCCGAGCGGCCGCAGCGGATCTGCTGACCCTCGCCGACGGGGCGGCCGTGCTGGTCCAGCGTCAGCACCAGGGGATCGAGCTTCTCATCGGGGGAGTCCGCGATCCGGAGTTCGGAGCGATGGTGGCGGCCGGCTTCGGCGGGGTACTGGTCGAGACTCAGCGTGACGTGCAGCTCGCGGTCGCGCCGGTGGACACCGAGCAGGCCACCGCGATGCTGCGGACGCTGCGCGGGGCGGCGGTCTTCGGCGGGCTGCGGGGCAGCCCGCTGGTAAACCTCGGGCCCGTCGCGGACCTGATCGCGACGGTCAGCGAGCTGATGGCGGATAACCCGCAAATCGCCGAGCTGGACCTCAACCCCGTGCTGGCCGGCCCGGACGGGTGCGCGGCGGTGGACTGGCGGATCCGGATCGGCTGAGGAAGCCAGCGGTCGCCGGGCCCAGCCGGCGGTCGCCGCGGCCGGCCGAATTTGGCCCCGTCGTATGCACGGGCGCGAAAAGAACGGTCCCCCGGGAGGGAAGAATCCCGCTCCGCGGCCGGCCTACGCTCCTGGCACACAACCGCGATCTCGCGATCGGAAGGAGCGACGATGCTCATAGGGAGTCAGGACATCCTGCTGCCCACCACCATGGTCGGCAATTACCCCAATCCCCGGTGGTACGACGGACACGGATTCGCCACCCTGCCCAAGGGCGAGTTCATCCACGACTCCATCAGCAAGGAGGCGTTCGAGGACGCCGTCGGCTCAATTGTGCACGACCAGGAGGCAGCCGGCCTGGACATAATCAGCGACGGCAAGGTATACGGCGGCGACTCTCCGTACGGAACGATCCTGTACTACTACCTCGAGCGGGTATCCGGCTACCGGCTCTCCGGGCCGCCGATCGGCCTGCCCATTTACTCCACCCTCTACTCCCCCACCTGTATCGGCGAAGTCCGCCGGGAAGTCCCCTTCCACCTGGTCAACCTGCGAGCGGTGCGGAAGGCCACGAAGAAGCCGGTCAAGGTGTCCTACACCGGCCTGGGCGTCATCGCCGCGGCCACCACGAACCTGCACTACAAGGACACCAGGGAAGTGGCCATGGCGCTGGCCAAGGCGTTCAACGA
>Ga0302177_10000863_pt1 | contig 22128 bp, 24 predicted proteins | sample I_Palsa_E1_2_FD_198780 | JGI IMG/M metagenome (GOLD analysis project Ga0302177, IMG submission 198780) | Peat permafrost microbial communities from Stordalen Mire near Abisko, Sweden - I_Palsa_E1_2 | ecosystem: Environmental > Terrestrial > Soil > Palsa > Peat permafrost | place: Sweden... | reverse complement strand
CGGCGGGACGCAGGATTATTTTTCGTGGTGCGGTCCGTCGCGGACCCGCAACCTGAACGGCATCATGAATGCTGACTGGTACGTCACGACCGGCGGTGATGGATTCCGCTCGCAGGTGGATCCGGTGGACGCGAACACGATTTATTCGGAGTCGCAATATGGCGTGCTGGTGCGTTACGACCAACCGACGGGGCAGGAACTGGTGCTGCAGCCGCAGGAGGGAAAGGGCGAGCCTCCGCTGCGCTGGAATTGGGATTCACCGCTGATCATCAGTCCGCATTCGCATACGCGGCTGTATTTTGCAGCGAATAAGCTATTTCGCAGCGACGACCGCGGCGACACATGGAAGGCGATCAGCGGCGACCTTACGCGGCAGACCGACCGCAACACGCTACCGGTGATGGGCAAGGTGTGGGAGCCGGATGCGGTGGCCAAGAGCGCCTCGACGTCATTTTACGGAAACATTGTTGCTTTGTCGGAGTCGCCGAAAAAAGAAGGTCTGATCTATGTGGGCACCGATGATGGACTGATTCAAATCACCGGCGACGGTGGACAGAGCTGGACGAAGGAAGAAAAATTTCCCGGAGTTCCCGATACAACCTATGTAAGCCGGCTGGCGGCTTCGCAACATGAGGCGAATACGGTTTATGCGGCATTCGACAATCACAAGAATGAAGACTTCAAACCTTACCTGCTGCGATCGACCGACTCCGGCAAGACGTGGACTTCGATTGCGGGAAACCTGCCGGAAAACGGGCCGGTGCTGGCGTTTGCGGAAGATCCGGTGAATTCGAATTTGCTATTTGCGGGCACGGAGTTTGGGGCATTCTTTACCGTCGATGGCGGCCAGCACTGGGTGCAACTCAAAGGAGGATTGCCGACGATTGCGGTGCGCGACATGGTGATCCAGGCCCGCGAGGGCGATCTGGTGATTGCCACGTTTGGCCGCGGTTTCTATGTGCTGGACGATATTTCTTTGCTGCGGCAGATGAAGCCTGAATCTTTGGAACAGCGGGCGACGTTGTTTTCCGTGAAAGATTCGTTGCTCTACATCGAACGGCATCCCCTGGGTGGTCCGAAAAAAGCGTTTCAGGGAGATGCTTTTTTCACTGCGGAAAATCCTCCTTATGGAGCCGTGTTTACGGCATACCTTAAGGAAAAGCCGAAGACGAAAAAGGAGAAGCGCCAGGAGGCCGAGAAAGAAGCCGCGAAAAAGAACCAGACCCTGCCTTATCCGACTCATGATGAATTGCGGTCTGAGGCGGAAGAGGCGAAGCCCGAAGTGTACTTCATGGTCTATGACGAGTCGGGCGCGGCGATTCGGCGGGTGGAAGGAAGCATCGAGTCAGGCTTCCAGCGAGCAGCCTGGGACTTGCGGTATTCCGCGCCTGCGTTGCACGAGCAGAAGGAGGACGAAGAAGAAGAATTTCCGCCGGCAGGAACGCAGGGGCCGCTGGTGGTCTCGGGAGCTTACTCGGTGCGTCTGTTCCAGAAAGTGGGTGGAGCGGTGACCGAGTTGGCAGGAGCGCAGAACTTCAAGGTTGTGGCGGATGGAACATCTTCCCTGAGCGCGGCAGACCGTGAGGCGCAGGAACAATTTCAGCGCAAGGCGGCGAGGCTTTACCGCGCGGTTTCGGGCGCGCTGCATACGGCGGATGACCTAGAGTCGCGACTGAAATCGATCCGTACCGCGCTGCGGGAAACGCCGGCTGGCGAGAAACAGCTGGGTACGGAGGCCGACGCGATCGAGCAGGCGACTCGTGGAATCCTGCGAGCGCTGCGTGGAGATAAGGAATTGCAGAAGCGCAACGAGCCGGTGCCATCGTCGATTCATGATCGGGTAGAGGCGATTCTGGAAGGCGAGCGCTTTGCACTGACCAAGCCGACGCAGACTCACATGGACGAGTACAGCATTGCCGCGGCTGAATTCGCTGGTCAGTTGGCGAAACTGCGTGCCCTGGTTGAAGTGGATTTGGCCAAGCTGGAAAAAGACATGGAGGCCGCCGGAGCGCCGTGGACTCCGGGGCGGGTGCCGGAGTGGTCGGAACAATAGAAAATTGCGCCTGCCAGCTTTCGAGTCGCTCGCAACTATGAAGCGCATTCTTCTGTCGTGGAGCAGCGGTAAAGACAGCGCGTGGAGCCTGCACGTGCTCCGACAGCGGGCCGATTATGAAGTGGTCGGGCTGCTGACTACGTTCAATGAAGCGGCGGATCGTGTAGCCATGCACGCGGTGCGCCGCGAGTTAGTGGAGCGGCAGGCGATTGCCGTCGGCGTTGCGCTCTGGAGCGTACCGCTGCCCTGGCCGTGCTCGAATGAGCAGTATGAATCGCTTATGGCTCAAGCCTGTGACCGGGCGGTGGCTGCGGGCGTGGAGGGCATCGCGTTTGGCGATCTGTTTCTCGAAGATGTGCGTGCCTACCGTGAGAAGCAGATGAAAGATACCGGACTGGAGCCGGTATTTCCGGTGTGGGGATTGCCGACCGCTGCTTTGGCGCGGGAGATGATTGTTTCCGGCGTGCGCGCGAAGCTCACCTGTGTCGATACCGATAAACTTGATCGATTGTTCGTGGGTCGCGAATTCGATGAGGCGCTGCTGGCGGATCTGCCTGGCGACGTGGACCCCTGCGGCGAACGCGGCGAGTTTCATTCCTTTGTCTACGCCGGCCCCATGTTCCGTGACGCGCTGCCGGTTACCGTGGGAGAGAGGGTGGCCCGGGATCAGTTTGTGTTTGCGGATCTGATTTCAGAGTGAGTGGCGTCGCGGGAAACGGTGGAAACGGTGCGGTGAGATCGTGGGATGAGATTGCTAGAATGCGCGCGAGCGTTTTGAATTAACCGGTTGCAACATTCGGATGCGGTTGTGGTAAACTCGCCGCCGACCGTTGCTTGCGCTGTGCGCCGGCAACCGCCGTGGGAAAAATCGTCTCGCGTCACCGTGTCGTGTCGTGTCGGGAGGACTGGGGAATGGGCCTCGCGTTACTGGTCGTTATCTGGCTGATCACCTTGGCCAGCACATACTTTTTTGTCGCCAAGACGTGGTGGCTGCCGGTCGGGGCCGCCGAAGCGGCAAACTTCATCGACGGGCAATTCGCCCTTACGGTCGTCTTGATGGGAGTTATTTTTCTGGCGGCGCAGCTCTCACTGGGCTACATTGCCTGGAGATACCGGGAGCAACCTTCCTCGCCCCCGGTGCACTATTCGCACGGCAACACGAAGCTGGAAATCATCTGGACGGTGCTCACAACCGTTCTCTTCGTCGGTTTGAATCTGATGGGCAGCAGCGTGTGGGCGAGCCAGCGCTTCGACCAAGCGGGGCCGGGCGCGGTGCAGGTCGAGGTGACGGGCATGCAATTCGCCTGGTACTTCCGCTACCCCGGGCCGGACGGAAAATATGGCGCCACCAGCGTCAAGTTGATGGATCCGTCGGCCGGCGGAGAAGCCGCGGTGGGGCTGAACACCTCGGATGCCGCGGCCAAAGACGATGTGGTTACGGGCACGATGGTTCTGCCGGTGGACCGCGAGGTGGATCTGAGCCTGCGCTCCGTGGATGTGATTCACAGCTTCTTTGTGCCTTCGTTGCGCTTCAAGCAGGATGCAGTGCCCGGGTTGAATATCCACATGCATATCAAGCCCACGCAGATCGGCGAGTATGAGATTGCCTGCGCCGAACTCTGCGGCCTGGGCCACTACAAGATGCACGGCATGGTCAAAGTCGTCAGCCAGGGGGATTTTGACAAGTGGCTGGCGGCACGGGAGGCGGAGAAACAATAAAATGGCTACGTCGGCGACCGTTCACGCGCACGCTCCTCAGGGCTTCATTCGAAAATACATTTTCAGCCTCGATCACAAAGTCATTGGCATTCAGTATTTTTTTCTGGCGCTGACGGCGGTGTGGGTGGGGATGTTCCTCTCGCTGCTGATGCGGATTCACTTGCTCTGGCCGGGGGCCAGTTTGCCCCTGGTGGGCGAGATTAAGCCGGAGACGTATCTCAGCCTGCTCACCATGCATGGAACCATCATGGTGTTTTTTGTGCTGACCACGGCGCCGCAGGGGGGGTTTGGAAATTACTTTCTGCCGATTCAGATTGGCGCACCGGACATGGCTTTTCCTGTCCTGAACATGCTTTCGTTCTGGACGACTTTTGTCGCCTTCGTAACCATCATCGCGGCATTCTTCGTGAGTGGTGGAGCGCCGCTGCACGGGTGGACGGGATACCCTCCGCTGAGCGCGATCCCGCAGGCTGGCCCGGGCGAAGGACTGGGCGCCGATCTGTGGATCACGAGCATTGCGATCTTCTGTTTAGCGTCACTGATGGGCGCGTTGAACTTTCTGACGACCACGCTCGACATGCGGGCCAAGGGCATGACCATGATGCGCCTGCCGTTGACGGTGTGGTCGTGGTTCATTACCGCGATTCTTGGTTTGCTGGCTTTCGGGGTGTTGCTTTCGGCGGGCATTCTGCTGTTGATGGATCGAAATCTCGGCACCAGTTTCTATGTGCCGCTGGTGGTTGTGAACGGACAGGTCATGGGGCACAAGGGCGGCTCTCCGTTGCTCTGGCAGCATCTGTTCTGGTTCTTTGGGCATCCTGAGGTCTACATCGCGATTTTGCCGGGGATGGGCGTGACCTCACAGATTTTGTCGACCTTCTCGCGCAAGCCGATCTTCGGCTACAAGGCCATGGTTTACGCGATGCTTGCCATCGGCTTTTTCGGATTCATGGTCTGGGGCCATCACATGTTCATGAGCGGCATGAGCCCGTATTCAGCGTTTGCTTTCTCGCTGCTGACCATGTGCATCGGCGTGCCTTCGGCGATCAAGACATTCAACTGGCTGGGCACGATGTGGGGAGGACACATTCGCTTTCAGACGCCGATGCTTTATGCGATCGGCTTCGTTTCCCTTTTTGTTTCTGGCGGGTTGAGCGGACCATTTCTGGCGCAACCGGTGCTCGACATTCAATTGCACGATACCTACTTCGTGGTCGGACACTTTCACCTGATCATGGGTGTGGCTGCGATCTTTGGAATGTTTGCCGCCACCTATTACTGGTTTCCGAAGATGTTTGGGCGGATGATGAATGAAACCTGGGGACGCGTGCACTTCTTCATCACGCTTGCCGGAACCTATGCCATTTTCATGCCGATGCACTACCTGGGCATCGCCGGCGGGACCAGGCGTTACTCGCAATATACGGAATTGGCGTACCTGCAAAAGTTGATGCCGATTCACCAGTTCATGACTTACGCCGCTATCATCACGATCGCGGCGCAGTTCATTTTTGTGATCAACCTGTTCTGGAGCATGTTCCGAGGGCCGAGGGCCAGCGACAATCCGTGGCAGTCGACCACGCTGGAATGGACGACTGCGACTCCGCCGCCGCATGACAACTTTGGCGGCGTGACCCCGGTGGTGAATCATGGGCCGTACGAGTATGGAGTGCCGGGCGCGGCGCGGGATTACGTGATGCAGACAGATCCGGCAACAATCTCGTCGCACTGAGGCATCGAGGTTCTTATGGCAACGTACTCTCCCACGACTCGGGTAGGCCAGTTAGGCGGTGGCGGCGATGTGCTTCCGCCGTCAAACGGCGGGGGGGACGACGGTGGGTTTCAAGGTTCGAGTCTGCCCAATTATGGCGCTCGTTTGCGCCGGGCCCGGCTGGGTTTGATTTGTGCGATCGCAACCGTCAGCATGGTGTTTATTTCGCTGACCAGCGCTTATGTAGTGCGCCAGGGCTTGCCGACCTACGACGGCACGATAAACTCCTACGTCCGCGACTGGGGAATGGTGCAGTTGCCCTGGCAGTTGCTGGCCATCAATACGTTGTTGCTGCTGCTTAGCAGTCTGACGATGGAGGCCGCGCGGCGGGACATCACCCGGCGCAGCGCTCTTGCGCCGCTGAAATCCATCCCCGGCATCGCGCTCGGCGACGAAAAATCCTTTCCCTGGCTCGAAGTAACCGTTCTGCTGGGTTTGGGATTTCTAGTGGGACAATGGTTTGCCTGGGGCGAACTGAAGAGCCGCGGATTCTTCGTTGATACGAACCCGAACAGCTCGTTCGTTTACTTGCTCACGGCGGCGCATGCCGTTCACCTTCTGGGTGGGATCATCGCGTTGCTCTGGGCGAGCATCACTTCCCTGCAACATAAACCTGTGGAGGGCCGGCGCATCGTGGTTGACGTCGCCGCCTGGTATTGGCATTTTATGGCCGTGCTGTGGATTTATGTCTTTGCTCTCTTAGCCTTTGCAAGGTAGGAAAGGGGACCCTGAAGAATGGCTGACGCCACGCTGCAACATAACGCCGCTGCCGTGCATGGGGCCGCGGGCGAGTTCGAAGCTCCGCTGTTTGGAGCGTACTCGAAAAAAGTTGGCATGTGGCTGTTTCTGGCCTCGGATTCACTCACCTTCGGGGCGCTTCTGTTTGCCTTCAGCTATAACCGCATTTATACGGCGTGGCCCACTCCGTTTGGCAAGGACAGCATTATCAATGCGACGGTGATGACCGCCTGCCTGCTTTCAAGTTCGCTGACGATGGTGATGGCGGTCTTCGCGGCGCAACGGCACGACCGCCCCTGGACGCGCAACTGGCTGCTGGCTACGATGATATTTGGTACGGCATTCATCGTTCTTCACGGCATGGAGTGGAGCAAACTGATCCACGAGGGGCTGACATTGCCGGGATTCCCCAAGCCGGCCGGGCAGAGCCGGGGCGAGTTCGCAAAAATCTCCGAGGGCGTGCCGCAGTTCGCGGCGACGTTCTTTGGGTTAACCGCGATGCATATGCTGCATGTCACGATTGGCGTCATCTATTTGGGTGTGGTGGCGTTGCGCAAGTGGTTCTTGCCGATCCTGGGGGTGATTTGGTTGGCAGGATTTTTTCTGATTCCCTCGGATAATGTTTTTCACTACGGGATCCACGCTTTGTTGATCGGGCTGGTGGTTGCAAGCATCATTCTTGTTTTGAAGCCGAAGGACTACGACGCGCACGACGTCGAAGTATCCGGACTCTACTGGCATTTTGTTGATCTGGTTTGGATGTTCATCTTTCCTTTGGTCTATTTGATGTCGACCAAGGTTTAGTCAGTCCGGCGCACGCTCGAGAACATCAGCGAGGAACTTTTCATGCACGACGTGGCGAAACACGATGACAGCAAGGGGCAGTATTTCTGGGTGTGGGGCGCATTGCTGGTTCTGACCGGAGTGGAGGTGTGGCTCGGTTACCGCCAGGTATTCGAGCCGGTGCGCATGCTGGAGGTCTTGCTGGTGCTGTCGGTGATGAAGTCAGCGCTCATCGTTGCATATTTCATGCACTTGAAATTTGAAACGGCGCTGATGCGATGGTTGCTGGTGATCTCAGTGACGGGCTGCTTTGTGATTATGTATTTTTTCTTCTTTCCCGACGCCGGCCGTGTCTTGCGCCTGGGGGTCAAGTAGACTGGCTTAAACAGGTTTAAGGAATCGCGATGAGGTTGCGGAAAGCTAAAGCTCGGGTGCTGGCACTGCTGGCGGTGCTTTGTATTTGTGCCGTTCCGGTCTTCGGCCAGGGGTGCGCCATGTGCAACGCGGTGGCAAGAAGCACGCCCAAAGAGGGGCAGCGGGCGCTGAATCGCGCGATTCTGGTGCTGCTGGTTCCTCCGATTGGAATGATGGTGTTCGGGTTCGGATGGGCTTTACGGTATGGCAAGCGCCGCGATCGGGAACCGGATTGAAGTACGGCAAATCACCTCGGTTTCGCCCTTCCGGGCCAGGTTAGCCCGAAACGCTTACCCACGGCTGGGCTGCATTCTGCCGCCCTCCGCGGCTGGATGGTCACTCTCACGGTTCCCCGTGACAGGCTCGCCGAGCGGCTTCGACCGTAAGCTTTGGGCCCGCCATTGAGCGAGCGTGACTCGCCAGGTGGGCCAAGAGCCAAAGGCTAAGAGCGAAAAAACTGACGGCTATTTCTTGTACTGCGTGGGCTGCGGGCCTTTTTCGAGGGTCTCGCGATCCCAGATCCAGCCTTCGCGGGTGTAGCTGGCGAGTTCGAAGTCCTGGGTGAGTTCGAGAGCATCGACGGGGCAGGCGTCCTCGCAGAGGCCGCAGAACATACAGCGGCTCAGATCATAGGTGAAGTTGGTGAGCTCTTTGCGGCGAGTCTGCTCGTTACGTGCGCTGGAGACCACGATGAGATTTTCGGGACACGCCAGCGCGCACAGATCGCAGGCAATGCACATGGTCTCGTCAGTGTCGGGATTTACGTTCAAGCGGGGCGCGCCGCGGTAGCGCTCGGCCACCTGGGGCCGCTCCATGGGATATTGCTCGGTATAGATTTCCTTGGGGTCCTGATAGCGGAAGGTGACCTTCAATCCCTGCAGAAGGTCGATCAGAAAAACTTTGCGGAGCAGGCTAGGCATCCCCATGACGGGGTAAGCATATCACTTGGCTGTCGCCGGGTGCCAGTAGTCCAATGGTCGGGAAGGCGACGGGGAACGAAATTGTCGGGAACCTTTGCCTCCGCCTTTTCGTATTGGAAACTACGAGGGATGTTATGCGAGCCTATTTCGCCAAGCTGACGCCTAACGCACGGATGCTACTGGCCGTCCCGGCGGTCGTGATCGCATATATGGTTGTGACGATGGCGGTGCCGGCGGTTGTTCGCGCGGTGGTACCGGAAGTGGTGCGCTCGGTGCTGAGACTGATCTGACTTCTCGACGTCCGCCTTTGCTGCGGGAAACCGTAACCTTCCGTTAAGTCTCTCGTAAGCGCCGGGCCGATACAATAGGCCTTTCACCGCTTAAAGGAATCAACCAAACGCCTTATCACGACGAGTTATGGATGGAGGAAGCCTTACGTTGTGCGCGGCGCGCGCTCGACGCGGGTGAAGTGCCGGTGGGGGCGGTGGTGGTACGCGAGGGGAGCATCATTGGGCGCGGATGGAATCGGACGATCGGGGACTCCGATCCCACGGCTCATGCCGAGATGGTGGCGCTCAGAGAAGCGGGTACGGCCGTGGGTAACCATCGTCTGGAGGAATGCGAGCTGTTTGCTACAATTGAGCCGTGCGCGATGTGCGCGGGCGCTCTGGTGCACGCCCGGATCAGGCGTCTGGTCTACGGTGCGGACGATCCCAAGGCGGGCGCGGTTCGATCTGCGATGCAGGTGTTGAATCACCCGGCACTCAATCATCGCACGGAAGTTTGCCGGGGCGTGCTTGCGGGACGAAGTGCGGAGTTGCTACAAGCGTTCTTTAAGAGCCGTCGCTAGTCGATGGTCGTTGGCCATCGGCAGTCGGTCCGCTTGTCGTCCCCCTGTCATTCCGAGCGATGCGAGGGGTCGTGGATCTGATTGGCAGCTGACCACTGACAATTGTCATCCGGAGAGGTGCGTGAGCGGTTGAAACGATCCGCCTCGAAAGCGGACATACCTTAACGGGTATCGTGGGTTCAAATCCCACCCTCTCCGCCATTTCTAAAGCACTTACGGCTTTTGAAACCCGAACTGGCCTAACCCTCAAGTAAAGATTTCACTGTCTGGGAAGGGCTCATGGCGCATCGATTTCGTTCGTTTGTCCAACCTCTCGACGATCATAAGCCGCATAGAAGAGCACGAAGAGTTGTTCGTTAGCCTTGAGGGTGTGCTCCGATACGTCTGCGTGGTGGCGCGTACGAAATAGGGCACCGCGTCAATGGCTATGAGAGCGGTCCCGTGTCTCCAGCGCATCACGGTGCGGGACTCAGTCCAAACCAGTCAAAAGGTTCTTCCTAACCCGAATCGCACCTGAAACGGTTCGGTGGGGTGGAAAACGTCTGTGAATGCCGGCGTGGCTGTTGGCGTGATTCGGGAGATATAGGAGTAGTCAATGTCGCTATCGCGGCGGTTCAGCAAATTCAAGAATTCGGCTGAAACCCGCCATGTCTTGTTAATTTTATAACCGATCTCCGCGTTCAGCAGCGCCGTTAAGTTTGAGCGATGAATTCCGTCGGACGTCAAATCGCGCGGACCAAAGTAACGCAAACGCAAAGTCGACGAAAAGCCTTTGTAGTCGTGCAGTGTGACGCCCGATGAAATCACCACCCGAACCGCTTCGGGCACAAGCTTGCCACCCGGGCCTTGCACAGGATACTGGCCTCCACCGACGTTGGTGTACGCCGCATCACCTGGGTCTATTTGGGTAAATTGGGCGCGGGAATCCGCAAGGTCAAAATCAAAAGCCCAATGTTCCAGAGGCGTGTAGAAGTTCGCCCATTCGATGCCATAGCGGTTGCTCGACTGTTCTGAAGCAACCGTGCCTCCGGTGTCGCCATCCTGCTGCAGTTCGGAGTTACTGTGGAGATACCAGAGCGAAAGGGTGCTTTGCAGATGTGGGACGGCCGCAGTGCGCACGCCAACCTCCCCGCCTTTGGTTTGGACCAGGGGAGAAATTGGGGTACTGGAGGTGGGGAAAGGATTGTCCGGCGAAATCGGTTCCTCCCTTTGCGTTGCGCCACGCGCGTCGTTGCTGTGAAAACTGAATCCGCCCTGGGCATAGAGCTCGGTATTGGCCCAAGGGCCGAAAATAAGACTTGCTTTGGGGCTGGGCAGGAACTTGTTAGCCGAGCCGGTATTGAGCTCGGCAAAGTTGACCGGAGCAAAGACGGGGGAGACATAGGTGGGAGTCAAGCTGGTGACGACATATTTTGCGTCGTCGCCGCGCAGGGCCACGACCGAGCGGAATTTTTCCGCCCACTGGATTTTATTTTCCGCATAAAAACTTACTACCGTGTCCGTAAATTTGTTCAAATCCGTGCCCGCGGGCAAGATTGCCGTCAGATTCGGATCGGTAACGCACCGGGGGATGGGTTCGTCATGGCAGGCGTTGATGTCAGTCTTGTCCGTGCGCACACGATTTTCCGTCCGGAAAAGGCCGTTGTGAACCCAATCGTTGCGCAGTTGCAGGCCGAACGTATTTGCCAACTTGCGGCCAAACCATGTGCTGGAAATCGTATGGTGTGCGTCAAACCCCGCCACCCAACGCCTGTCCTGCTGTTCGAACTGATCGCCCTTAATGGGATCATCCAGGTAGTAGGTGAAATCAGAAAACAGATTGAGGTCGTAATAAAATCCGTAGACCGTGATTTTCGTCTCGGAATTTGCGCCGCTGCGATGCCATTCCGACTGCAAGCTATAACGCTGTGACTCGCCACCGTCCGTCGGGTTCAGCGCGCCAAAGAAACCAACCAGCGGTATGGCGTCAACGGGGATTTGATCGCTCGAGTGCCATGTTCCACGGTAGGCGCGGGCCGTGACGCTGAAACCATTGTCATCTCCGCCCTGGCTGTAGGTTACAAGGCCATTGTATTTGTAGAAATTATCCTCATGCGTCGTCCACGGACCGTTATCGTGATACGCTTCTCCGCCGTACAGCAAACTGCCCTTGCCGAGCTTTTGCGACACGCCGAAAACGGCCCGCCCATAGCCATACATGCCGCCTTCCACCGTGAAGAAGTTCTGGGGCAGCGTCTTGAAAAATTCCACATGGGCTGACGCAGCCGAGCTAAAGTTGCCGACATCGGCGTAATAAGGACCTTTCTCGAAATTCACCCGCCGCACAAACTCCGGGATCACGGTGTTCATGTCCGAGTAGCCCTCGCCGTGCGCGTGCGACGGCAGGTTCAGCGGCATATCGTCGAGGAAAATGGCGATATCTGTGCCGTGGTCGAGATTGAAGCCGCGAAGAAAATATTGGTTGGCCTTGCCGCCGCCGGCGTGCTGGGTGATGATGACACCGGGAATCGCCTCCAAAACTTCTCCCGAACGAAGAATCGGACGATCTTGGATTTCCCTTGCGCCCACCGTTCCCTGGGTGGCCGACTCGGCAACTCCGACGAGGTCATCCCCCCGGCCCTTCACGTTTATGGCGGTGCTCACGGAGCCCACTGCCAGGGAGATGCGCAGCGGGGTCGGCGCCTCAGTGGTCCCTATGGTGACGGGAATTTCTTTGGTTTCAAAACCGGGATTCGATACCACGAGTCGATAATCCCCTGCCGAGAGTCCAGAAATCATGAAGGAGCCGTTCGTGTTCGACTGTGTCGTCATTCGTACCGCACCGTTCGCGCTCCGAACCTGCACGGTAGCCCCGGAAATCACCGCACCGGACGTGTCAACGACGGTTCCTGACAGCCGAGGCGGATGAGCCTTATCACTCGTGGCGACCCGCGTCTTCTCTTGCGCGAGCGACGGAAGCGAGGACAAAAGTATAAGCATCAAGAACAGCCCTGGAGTTCTGGCCGTAGCGAAACCAGGTTTCGCGTCGCCGTCGCGCCCCCCAAGAACCTTTCGCATAGTACGTTCTCTCAGTTCGTGCTACCTAAAGCCAGGATACGAAGTTGATAATCGTGCTACAGCTTGTACGAAATGTAAAGGCAATCGCCCTTTCATTCAGAAACTTATTTGGCTCTACGGACTTTCCCTGCTTCCTGCCAAGGATATTCCCGGTCCATGGCTAGTAATACGCAGTGGAACGGGAATTGGATTCACTCGTCCTTCCCGTCACGCCGGTTTCGACCGCGTTATGCACCAAATCCTGTCCATTTACAAGTAACATTATCGACTATGTCGTCTATCACGCGGGTGCGCAGACCGACGGCGGCGCTTTCGAAAGGCCGTGTTCCCGCTATCGTCCAGACTGTCTAGAGACTGTCTCCGGAGAACTCATTACGAGCCGCCCATGCTGCACTCCCTTTGTGCTGATGAGGCGATCGGCTAGCTTTTGGACATCTCTCGACTTGCCACGAAGTACCACCACCTCGAGACAGTTTTCGTGATCGAGATGTGCATGTAGGGTGGAAATGACAATTGAGTGCGATTCGTGCTGGAGATCGGTAAGCTTTTCCGGCAATAGACGAGTGTGATGATCGTAAATGAGGGTGACAGTGCCCACGACAAGCGCACCTCCGGCGACAACAACCGAGCCGACGAGCCGGTCACGAATCAAATCGCGAAATGCCTCAGAACGATTCTCGTAGCCTTTGTCCGCTATGAAGGAATCAAACCGCTGCAGCAGCTCTGCATCTATCGACACCCCGATACGACTGAGATTGCCCGTAAAACACCTCTTTACGTCCAATGGTAATGAGCGCGATCAGCCTAGCACATTGACTGCGCGGAGGGTAGCAACCGCCGCAGTCGGTCGGCCCTCTCTCCCGGCACGCACACTGCGCCCGCTCCACCCGGTCCACGGGCTCATTTCTTTTTCGCCCGAAGGGATTTCGCATTTTCCCCTCGATGCGGAAGCTGTGCCCGATTCCAAAACGTCGCGCGCGCAAACCACAACGCTGCTGCGATGACCGGCGCGGCACACGCCCCCGCCGAAGCACACGGGACGCGGGATGGCAGTGCACTTCGCCTTTGGCCGTTATTGCGCTCAGTTGTATGTTTGGATCTTTCGGTGTCCAGTGCTGCTATCAGCAAATGGCCGGGTCAAGCCCGATATGGTTGTCAACGGCCAACCCGAGAAGCACCCCGAGGGGTCCTACGATCTCGAGTGGCGCGAGGGCGCGAAGCGGGTACGGAGAGAGCTAGAAAAACGCCCTTCTGAATGGGGTTCGAGCAGGTTCTAACAATAACTTTTGCGAACAGGGCGGTTAATAAATTCACATCCTGCTGATCTTGATGTAGCGCCGCAGGTCTGGAATCATGTTGAGGAACACGTAGCCTGCAAGAAGCAACCCGGCTGCGCCCAGTACCAAGCTTCCCGTCCCGACTACACTCGTGAACGCTACCAGTTTCTTCTTCATGCAGCCTCCGAAGGACAAACCAACCGCTCTGCTCAACTATTATATCGTCCCTCGCCGAACCCCCGAAGGGTCGATAAATTGGGGCCCGATTTCGAGCCCTATGGAAACAACGTACCCGTTGATGCCCTCGATAACTGTTCACTTTTACACAGTTCCTTAAGTCTCCGCGAGCGGGGAGCGACAGCTTCTGGAAGCTGTGAGAACGCGCGTCTCGGCTATCAATCCGCCATCTGGGCCGTGCCCATCGCATCTGCGTCTAGTTTGGAAGATCTCGCACGAGGGGGTCGGATTTATCGAGCAAGGCCGCGAACTGATCCCCAGGCCAAAAAGAAACGAGCTCAGATGCTGGCACGAGCGCTTCGCAAACTCGGAAACCAAGTGGCCATCCCACCCTTAAGCCAAGGTACGGCCACGAACCCAATCTAAATGTGGGGAGGGGATTTTCGACCGAATGTAAGGGCCTGATTGCGACGATGGGCTTGAGACTTGGCTCGGAGTACCGCTTGGCGGAATATTCTGCGCAACTACCGAAGAATCGGGGTAGCCGAGGCGGCTACACACTGCCACGAATCACCACTGTGAATCCAAGTGTCGACGAAGCGATTTCGTCGTACAAAGGCTTTCCCGTTTTCAAAACCGCTTTGGCGAAATACACCGGTCGCGATGGCGACGTTGCCAAAGAACTGCACCTTGATTGACTCCGGATTCCCATCTTGTTTCGCGGAAGGCTTCGCGTTTTCGATTTCTGTCAGAAATCCACTTTTTGCTTGCAGGCTGCCGGCGTCGTCGACCAGCACCACGGAATCATCAAGCAGGGTACCCAGCGCCTTACCATCTCGAGACCGATAGGCCTGGTTCCATGCCTTCTCCATGGCAATGACCTTTGCTTCGGCCTCGCTATTATCTTGAGCCACTACCGGCATTGCCAAGGAACCGGCCAGGGCAAGAACACAAAGTATCCTCAATTTGCACCCCCTAGAGGACTGGGTATAGGACATAACCCAAGACTATAGGAAACTGCAAACTTTTCGAGGAACGAAGGTATCGGATGGGGCGATATGAGTGGGGCCTATTTCCTCGGTTTTCGCCATCCCTTGGTGGCTTCTTAATGAACGTAGTGTGGAGAGACTGATGATGGTCGTCAGCTCTTTGGCACTTTTCCTTTGGATGTTGGCGGGGGTGGGCGGCGAGTGCCGTCGTCTGAAGAACGAAAGCGTGACCGAGGTCACCACAGAACCTCCAGTGTTGAAAGCACAGTACGTTGAAGGCGCAGTGCCGCACAGATCGCCGCTGCCGACGTACAGATTATCGAAAGCAACGACGGTCGCTTGCGTCGAGGAACCGGCCAGACTCGTGTTATACACGACCAAATCCGTACAACTCGCGGTCCCCGCATTGAACGAAAACTTTGCGGGGTAGTCACCTGCTCCCACCGTGGCGCCTGCGCCTATGTCTATACTCCAATCGCCGCAAAGCAAGTCTCTGGGACCATGCCGCCAACACCAACCATCGCCCTGATCCTTCGGCTCGGCAATGCGCCGTCTGATTTGCTGGACGTAGCTTGGGTTTCGCGACAATCTAAACTGGTCCATCAAGTTGTGAGGAGGAGAGAATAATACGTGCCGGTGGCTCCAGCCGGTTGCCAAGTGAAGCTACGAACGAGTTTACGATTACCGCCCCGAAAACTAGGTGGGTCAGCCCGATTCGGCGGTTGCTGTTCCATTTCATTTTCATCTTCGCGTTCAGTTGACTGAAGCTGTTTTCGAAGAAATAGACCGTGAACAATTACGCGCACTAGCCTTTAAAACAATTGGGCAGGCGTATGCTCTTGCGGTCATCGTCCGCGGTGGCCACTCATCCTGTGCCGCAGGGCGTCTCCGATTCCGGGCCGCGACCGGTGCCGCAATGCGGTCCGTGGGGGAGCACTTCCAAGTGGTTACCAGTGGCCCCGCAAAGATCTTCTCCCACCCATCCCGCGAGCCATTCGGTGTTCGAGTCCGCGCACTCTTCGTCCAGGACAGCTTTCGGGCAAAGGGGAAGGCAGATCTCAGCATGACACTCTAAGCTCAGACACAGGTCCACGAACTTTAGGAGGAGGGTCTGGCGCGGATGGTCCCGGATGGTCCCAACTTGATTGCGCAGACCTAGCGCGAAGGAGTACGATTTGGTCCATCCCAGCCTCACCAATCGGAGACGATTGTCCAGCCAGCGAATGGGTGGATTTTCAACCACGCAGATTGCCGGACCGCATTCGTCCGCGTGAGAAGAATGCACTCAACCCGCGCCTCGGCGAGGCTCGGGATGAACGAGTAATGTCGTTCGCGCCATGGAGTGGCAAAATGGAGCGGCAAAGATGACAGGAGTGGCAAGATGACAGGAAATGCCGCAGGCCTCGTTCGGTTCGCTACAGGATTATCGGGACTCGTCGTCCTGGGATGGTTTCTGTCAGGCCATGCGGCACAGCCCGCTCAAGATGGCCTGCCCACAGACTGGAGCCATCGGCATCTCGTCTTTTCCCGGCCCGCCACCGCCGAACAGCTCGCTCGTGTGAGCGAGGATCCGCGCTATTGGCAACAACTTCGCCGCCAGGAACAGTCGCGGGAGTTGAGCCCAGAGGCATCCGGCCCGGCTTCAGTGCGCCGTCAAGCACACCGTCGCAAGGGGCCCAAAGGCCTTTGGGAGGAGAACCTCGGCGACAACGCCTCGGTGGGCGCGGGGAATTTTCCGGCCACGTTTACTCTCAGCAGCACCGAGGCGAGTTGCAGCGCCGATTACGTGGTCTACAGCACCGGCTTGACCGCATCTTCGAGCCAGCCCAGCCTCGTGGCGTTCAACAATCTGTATTCCGGATGTACGGGAACGGTCCCGTCCGTCAACTGGGCCTACAACACCGACGGCCAGATTCTTACCTCTCCGTTGATCTCGCAGGATGGCAAACAAGTCGCATTCGTCCAAACCAACAGCGGATTCGGAATCCTGGTCGTGCTGAAGTGGGCCGCATCGAGTGGAACCCTGAGCAATCCCGTAACTCCACAACTCGTATCCCCTGGCTCGTACTCCACCTGCACCGCGCCTTGCGGAACATTTGTTCTTCTGCAGGACGGCAGCGGGACACCCACCGACGATACGACCTCGTCGGTCTTCTACGATTATGCTCATGACATAGCCTGGGTCGGCGGAGCCGACGGCTGGCTCCACAAGATCACGGGAGTATTCAAGGGAGCTCCGAGTGAAGTTGCTTCTGGCGGGTTCCCTGTCCAGGTCAACAGCGCCACCGATTGGATATCCAGCCCGGTCTACGACAAGGTGTCGAAGAACGTCTTTGTGGGCGACTCCGACGGATATCTGTACCGTGTGAACTCCTCAACTGGCGCAGTAATTACATCGGACCAGCTGGATTTCGGCGCCGGAATCGTGGACGGCCCGATTGTCGATTCGGCAAACGGCTTCGTGTACGTGTTCGCATCGAGCGACGGCAGCTCGAACTGCGACGTGGGCACGGCGGCCTGCTCCGCGGTGTATCAGCTCACAACTGCGTTCCCTGCTGGCAACAGCGGGACGGAAGTCACGGTAGGAAACAGTGTCGCCTATGGAACCCTGCCGAATCCAAGTCCCATGTACATTGGGGCCTTCGATAGCGCCTACTTCAATTCCGCCAATGCGACCGGCAACCTGTATGTCTGCGGCGACACCGGGGGCAATGCGATGCTGTATCAGATTCCCATTACGGCTGGCGCCATGCCCCTGACAGGCGAAGGCCTGGCCATCACGGCGCTGGCTGCAGCGAGTTCGACCGTCCCTTGCTCACCCGTAGCTGACGTTCCCAACCCGAATACTACGGGCGGCTTCTCGGAGCGACTGTTCGTCGGCGTGCAGGACAATGGCGTACCCAGTGTGTGCGGTTCCGCCGGGTGCCTCGCCAACTTCGTCTCGGCTCCCTGGTACGCCTCCACAGTGTATGCCGTAGGCCAGCAGATCTTGAGCACCAAGCTTCATATCGAGACCGTGATCACGGGGGGCACTTCGGCGGCCACACCACCGATTTGGACCAGCACAGCGGGGGCCACCAAGACCGACGGCAGCGTCGTCTGGATCGATCAAGGTTTCCTTTCGGCCACGACGACCTCAGGCTGGATTGCCTCCCACCCCTACGCGGCCAGGAGCCTCATTCTCGATACTCACGGCAACATTCAGGTCACGATCAGCGGGGGAACCTCGGGCGGGAGCACGCCTTCCTGGCAGACGACCCCAGGGGCCCCAACCACGGACGGGACGATCACCTGGACCAACGCTGGAGCCGTGCCGACTCTTGCCCTCGCCTCCTCAGGGGGTACGAGCGGAGTTATCATCGACAATAGTCTGAATGGCGCTCTTGCGGGGACCTCTCAGATCTACTTCTCGACCCTCGGTAACCAGACCTGCACGACATCGGGCAGCAGTGGGGGATGCGCCGTACAAGCATCGCAATCGGCCTTACAATAGACGGACCCAAAACAACAGGCTCAAACAGGTTCCTCTTATGAATATGAACGATTCGCCCTCCGATACTCCGCGTACCGCCGTCGTCAAGAAGCCGTACGAAAAACCGTCGTTCCGCTACGAGCAAGTGTTTGTGACAACCGCCCTCACTTGCGGGAAGATGCCAAACCAAAGCTCTAGCTGCAATTTGAACCACCAAGTATCATGATTCTGTCCGGTTCAATCTCGCGCAATAGGACAGCCCTCAAGTGCGAACTGGCGAGCGAGGTACTTCGCTCGTCGGGAAGGCTGCGCCTGCAAGTTACGGGCTGGAGCATGCTGCCAACGATCTGGCCGGGCGACAGTCCACTTTTCATTCCGCCTTCGAGTTCCTCAGCCGGGTTCCCGTTTCCCGGCTCACCTTCGTGCCCGACGCCCGGGTCTGGGAGTTGATTCGATGAGCCGCCTCTACCTTGCGCGTGATCCCCGAGTCGCGGCCCGCAGCCTCGGCGGCGAGATGATGATCATGTCCGGCCGCGATTCCACGCTCTTCATCCTCAACCAGACCGCCACCATTCTCTGGCAGGCCGCCGACGGCGCCACTCCGCTCGACGAAATCGTCGACAGCCGAATCTGCGCAGAGTTCGAGGTCGACCGCTGCGAATCGCTGCAGGATGCCGAATCCCTGGCCCGCGAACTGGCGAGCCACGAAATCTTGCAGATCTCGGAAGAACCAATTCAGCCGCGCAGTGCGACCGTGGCTGAATCCAGAGCCGAATCCAGAGTCGGAGAAGCCCAATGAGCAGCCTCATGCTGGAGATGAGCGCGAAAGCGCTGAAGCTGAACATCCCGCTCAGCGTCCACCTCGATCTGACCTACCGCTGCAACGAGCGCTGCGTCCATTGCTATCTCGACCACGACGACCACGGCGAGATGACCACCTCCGAAATCAAGCACCTGCTCGACGAAATGGCCGAAGCCGGGGTCTTCATCCTAACCTTGAGCGGCGGCGAGATTTTTCTGCGCAAGGATTTCTTCGAGCTTCTCGAACACGCCCGCCGCCTGATGTTTTGCGTCAAGCTCAAAACCAACGCGGTCATGATTCGCGAAAAAGAAGCCCAGCGCCTGAAAGATCTCGACGTCGAATCGATTCAGATCAGCATCTACTCGCACCGTCCCGAAGTTCACGACGCCATCACCCTGGTTTCCGGCTCACTGAAGCGCTCCATCACTGCCATTCGCTTTTTGAAATCGCAGGGCCTGAAGGTCATCATCGCCAATGTTTTGATGACGCAGAACATGCAGGACTATCCCGGCGTCCGCGCGCTGGCCGGCGAACTGGGCGTGGAATGCACCCTCGATCCCACCGTCACCCCCATGATGGACGGAAACCGCTCCACTGTTGCCTTGACTGTGGACCACGAAACGCTGCAGCAGGTGTTCCGCGATCCGGTTTTAGTCGGCGATGTGGACGAATTCTGCGCGATTGCGCCTAAAGCCGGCGAGGACGATTTGAACTCCGCCCCGTGCAGCGCCGGCCACAATGCCTGCTACGTTTCTCCCTACGGCGACGTTTTTCCCTGCGTCGCATTTCCGCTTCCCACCGGAAATGTCCGCCGCCAGCGCTTCGTCGACATCTGGCGGCATTCCGATCAGATGAACGAAGTGCGCTCCATCCGCGTGAAGGATTTGACCACTTGCTCGTCTTGTTCGCATGTTGGCACCTGCACCCGCTGCCCGGGCCTCGCCTTCCTGGAAGGCAACATGCGCGGCCCTTCTACGCAGGATTGCGAAAAATCCTTCGCGCGCACCGGAGTTCCCTCGGCCAACATGCTCAACAAGAAACGCAATGCCGCCAAACTGGTGCAGATTCGCGCGCTTCCGGCGCTGGCTGGCGCGAGTGCGTGAAACTCGCTTCCGCGAGCCTCATCCCCACGGCGCCTGATCAACATCTGCCCGGCCCCATCCAGAGGGGTTCATACTTCGAGCCGCATGTTTCCGCCATTTCTGCCCGGCAAAGCAAGATCGCCTCCGCGCACCATTGCAGCGGCCCGGTCGACTGCAAATCTCTCTTCGCCCTCGCCGACCGCCACCGCACCCAACCGCTTCTGTATCAAGCTCTTTCGCAATTTCAGACTGAAATCTCCGCGGAGCAGCGGCGGCATCTGCAACCGAGCCATCAATTAAACCTGCGCAAGGCCTTGCTTCTATCGCGCGAACTGATTCGCATTCTCGAACACCTGTCGGCACTCAAGATCGAAGCTCTACCTACAAAGGCCTCGCCGTTGCGGAAACTGTGTACGGCGACATCGCTCTCCGCCGCGCCTCATCTGGTTCTGTCATCTCGCCCGCATCCTGCACCTGCCAAATTTGAACTGGCCACAGATAGCGTCGCAAGCGAAAGAACTGGGAATCGTGAGGATCTTAGGCGTGACCATGCTCGCGGCGCAGCGATTGCTGGCGGCTACCATCCCAGCTCCCACGTCACAAGCCAGACTTGTCGCAGACGATTTCGAAACGCGTACCCTGGTAGACGAGATCCAAACTCACATCACCAGCGAGAGTCCCTACGACGTTGAGTCCCTCGCCTACTTTTGCCTCATGATGCGGCTTCGCGAAAGACCAGCCGACCGGCTCCGCTTTCTGCAGCGCCCCGTCTTTACGCCCGGCCCGGCGAATGGGACGCGATCGACTTGCCGCGTCCCCTGTTTCCGCTCTATCGCTTGGTCTGTTCGTCGCGTCTGGCGGCGAGGTCCCTCCATGACACGTTCGATGGCAGGCTGTCGGCATCTGAACGGTCAGAGGGTCGCTCAGCCAGCTATGCCGTCAGCACGGCCAAGTCAATCAGTATGGCGACGGTCGCAACGTCAAAGAGCACATGCAGGGTATTCGGCCGGATGCCGTTGCGCTCCGGCAGAAAGGCATGTGTCGCTGCGTACATCGTTCGGTAGCGAGCGGCTCGCTGTGGATCCGGGCGAAGGAGATACGGCATCCACCAGGCCGTGAACGAACCGTAGCATGCAAGTCCGTAGGTGATCCACAACCACCAAAAGACCCACTCCGGGTAGCCTCGTCCAAAGTAAAAGACGGTGGCAGCAAGTCCGATCGCAACCGGAGTGAAATTGATCAAAGTGGTGATGAGAAGTTTACCGGTAGGGAACTCCACCCTAACGCCTTTTACGTTGTTGAGCGTTCCAAGAGGAATCCAATTGTGGAGCGCCACGAACAGCACGACAAAACACTGAAGGGCGAGCAGTGCGACCATAGCACCGGAATGCATAGGACTCCGCATTATACTTCCCCTTTCTCTCTCTTAACCCGTGAGGTTCCCCAAGACTTGGGTGACTGGCGAACTGGAAGTTAACGGTTGTAATTAGGCGTGGGTGTTGAACAAGTCACTGCGATTGGCGATCGGAATGGTGGCTCGGCAAAGGCCATCGCCAGGTACTGGTGCCAGCAGGAGAAGTTCTTCGCGTAACGGTTTCCACGATAGCGGGCCACGCATTTGTGAAACTCCTTGTGGGGTAGATGCTCGATCCATTGGGCAAACACGGTGCGGCCGGAGTTCATACCGCATTGTTGCCGCTTCGCCTGTTACCCCCAAAACGGTCGCGTTTCCTTTCCCTCTTCGCAGTACAATCCCGTAGAATTCGTGCCGTTGCGGAACGGAGGCGAGAAAATGCGTCGATATCACCACATGGGAATTCCTACCAGCCAACCGAGGCCGGGAGAGCGCCACATCAAGCATCTGAAGACCTTTATAGTCGGACACGAAAACAGCGAGTATGGCGTGGAATGGATGCGGTTCGAAGCAGACGCAACGATTCCCGAGTTGGTCAGGCAAGTGCCACATGTTGCTTTTGAGGTGAGTGACCTGGCGTCCGAGCTGGTAGGCCGGGAAATTCTGATTG
>Ga0302177_10000858_pt1 | contig 22156 bp, 22 predicted proteins | sample I_Palsa_E1_2_FD_198780 | JGI IMG/M metagenome (GOLD analysis project Ga0302177, IMG submission 198780) | Peat permafrost microbial communities from Stordalen Mire near Abisko, Sweden - I_Palsa_E1_2 | ecosystem: Environmental > Terrestrial > Soil > Palsa > Peat permafrost | place: Sweden... | reverse complement strand
CAACTCGAGCGCATCAATGCGCAACTGCTCGACGCGGTCAACGCAACCGGCGAGATGTTCATCTCGCACACCAAATTGGACGGGCGCTACGTCCTGCGACTCGCAATCGGCAACCTGCGCACGACACGCAGCGATGTCGAAGCCGCCTGGTCTATATTACAGCGAGAGGCACAGACTGCGGATCGGCCGAAGGCCGAACGCGACGGATTGACCGGAGGTCAATCCACGTGACGCCGCTCCGGGTCCTGGTCATCGGCAGTGAAAACTTTGCTGAGGGACTGCGCACGCTGCCCGAGGGCGACGCGCTCCAGGTGGAGACGGCACGCTCGCTCGACGACGTCCTCGCAAGCCCGCCATCGGTCGACGTGGTCGTCGCGGATCGTCGCGGGATCGAAGGCGGCGACGAGCAGATCGCACGTCTTGCCCGCTCGCTCGCGCCGGTGCCGCTTGTCGTCGTCGGTGACGACGAATCGCTTGCCCGAACGATCTTTGCCGCAGCCGATCGCGCGTGGCTGCGCGGATCGTTGGCTGCCGCTCTCGACGAACTCGAAGCCCAGCGCTCCGCAGTGATGCAGATCAGTCAACTCAAGCACGATCTCGTCGCCACGCTTGCGCACGACATCAAAGGACCACTCACCTCAATCGTGGGTTTTGCTGAGTTGCTCGAAGAGGGCTTTCTCGAAGGCGATGACGCGACCGATGCTGCGCGTACGATTCGCTCGAACGCGCAGCGGCTTGCCACGCTAGCCAACGACATGCTGGCCCTCTCGCGCGTGGAGCACGGCGAACTGGAGATCGCTGACGATCGCATCGATCTCCTCGACGTCTTGCGCTCCTCGATCGAGGCCGTTGCGGCGGAGCGAACAATCGAGCTCGAGGTCGACGTTGAAAGCGCGCAGGTGCGTGGCGATGCCGAACGCTTGCGCCAAGTCTTCGATAACCTCATCCGAAATGCGATCAAGTTCTCACCGGGAGGCGATCCGGTGCACGTTCGGGTCTGCGAACAGGGCACCGGATTCAACATCGCCGTGCAAGATCACGGCATCGGTATTCCGCCCGACGACGTGGGTAAGCTCTTCAATCGTTTCGCGCGAGCTTCCAACGCGCGCAAGGCAAAAATCCCTGGGACCGGCGTCGGCCTCTTCATTGTGAAGACGATCGTCGAGCGGCACGGCGGCAATGTCGGCGTGCAAAGCACGTTGGGAAGCGGCAGCACCTTTAGCGTGACGTTGCCGGCGATCGAGCGCGCGCAAAGCGATGGCCCCGGCCGCGTCGCGATCGTAACCCAAGATCGGCGCCTCTCGCGCTTTACCGCGTTCGAGTTGCGAGCACGCGGTTTTCGCGTTCGCGAAGTAAATACGGCCGCAGATGCTGCCAACGGCGTACGAGCGGGTGACGTGATTCTCGTCGACGCACAGACCGCCGGAGCGCACGAAACACGTGAGGCGCTCGGTCAGGTTCCGGTCCGCATTATCGGGGTCGGTTCAGCGCTCGCCGACGGATGGGATGCAACGCTTCCAAAGCCGTTCTTGATTAGCGACTTGTTGGCGGCAGTTAGCGGTCGTGGGGCGACGACGTAGCCGACGCTCCGAGCAGGCTCACCCGCTGGGTTGCAATGCTCGCCGCATCGGGATCGCTGCCATGCTCGCCCAACTGGAACTGTGCGAGTGCATCGGGTCGATCGCCTTGCGACTCGTAGGCATCCCCAAGCAGCACCCGTAAGCGTCCGTCGTCGTGCACCGACGCGATGCCCTTGATCAAGACGGCCTGCTCCAAGATGTAGAGTTGGTGTCGCTGATAATCGAGCGCGAGGTCGATGTAGCCTTCGCGCAAGTACGGATTAAGCTCGATCGCCTTCGCGTACTGTGCTACCGCATGTTGCCAATCGTCCTGCACGTCGGCGAGGAAGCCGTAGTTGACGAAAGTCTCCCCGCGTTCGGGTGCGAGCTTGTATGCCACGTCGAGCGTTTGTTTCGCTTCAACCAGACGCAGTGCGAGCAGATAGGTCGCGGCCAGGTTGTCCTCGCACTGATAAGACGAGGGCAAAAGACCGAGGCACTTCTTGAACGACGCAGCGGCGTCATCGTACCGGCGCAACTCGAGCAAGGCGAGACCGAGACCGTTGAGCGCGGTGAGGTCGGTCGGATCTTCAAAGAGCGCGCGGTTGTAGTACACCTGCGCTTGTTCGGGCTGATGGATGGCGAACAGCACTTGCCCCAATTCGCCCTGAACCGCGGGGTCACTCGGATAGTCGCGAGCCAACTTCTGGACTTGGGCCTCGTAGACACCAAGATCGCCTTTACGCGCGTGCAGCTCGACCAGATCGTTCACCGAGTCGGTGCCTGGGAGCGCCGCGTTGAATTGCGCGATCGCATCGTTGACGCGGTTCTCTTCCGCGTAGACGGTGCCCAGGCGATTGTGCGTCTCTTTGTCGTAGGGCGCGACCTTGAGAACCTCTTCGTAGGTGAATTGCGCGCGCGCGACTTGCCCAGTTCGGAAGTAGAGGTCGCCGAGAAAGCGCCGTGGCCCAATTTCGCCCGGATGCGCGAGCGTATAGACATAAAGCCGCGCGATCGCGCCGGACATATCGCCCGCTGCAATGCGCTCGCGGGTCACGCGAATCGCGCCTGCTGGGTCGGACGGGAAGCCGTCGAAGACCCCAGTGGTCAGCTCGGGACCGTAGTACACCTGCGGCTGATCCGCCGCGCACGCGAGCAAGGGCGCGCCGGCGAGCGCACCCCCAAGAACCAGAGCGATACCAAGCGCCGCGACGCGGTGGTTCATCCTCGGCCCTCCTAATCGTTGACCCTATTCTACTCCTAATTCACGCTCTAGAGTGACCGACTGTGACCAGACTCTATCCGGCAAAGCTGAAGCTTTGCCGGGCTAGAGTCGCGCGGCTTCGCTCGCGCTATGGATGCTCATCTTTGCAGTTCTCGGCGATTCGGTCGAGCATCTCGACGAACGCGGTGCGCTCGTGCGGCAAAAAGCCGCGCATGGCATGCTCGGTCTGCTCGCCGATGATTTCGGCCAGCGCCGGCCGCAGGTCGACGCCGCGCTTGGTGAGGTAAATGCGAACCGAGCGGGCATCATCGGGATGCGCGCGGCGCTGCACTAAACCGTCGCGCACCATGCGCTGTACGGTGCGCGTGATCGTCGGCATTTCAACGTCGAGCCGGCCGGCGATCTCGCGCGGGGTCAACCCGTCCTCGTCCCAAAGGTGCCGGAGCACTTGGTATTGGCCCAAGCGCAAGCCCGAATTCTGCAACGTCCGGTCGACGCGGGAGCGAATCGTTCGAACCGCATTTCCCAAGGCGCGAAAGACGTCGCCATGCGGATTCATCGCACGAGCGGCAGCACGTTGCTCGGCGTCAGCGGATAGAACGTCATCAGCAACACGAGCACGAAGCAGGCCACGGCGCTGATCCAGGCAAGGGGCGCAAGTGGGCGCAGGTCGTGCGCCTGACCGTGCGCATCGCGCGCGTACATCGCGAAGATGACCTTCGCGTAGGCGTAGAGCGAAATGGCGGTCCCGGCGATCAAGAAGCCGCCCAGCCACGCATAGCCGGTATTGACGCTAGTCGAAAGAATGAGGACCTTTCCAAGGAAACCGGCGGTCGGCGGCAGCCCCGCCATCGCGAGCAAGAAGAACGTCATTAACGCTGCCGCGACCGGACGCCGGTGTCCAAGGCCCCGATAGTTTGCGAGCGTCGATCCTTGTTCTGCATCGCCCGAGAGCAGGGCCGCCACCGCAAACGCGCCGAGGTTCATGAACGTGTACGCCGCGATGTAGAAGATCGCGTAGCGCAGGCCAAGAGCCGTGCCCCCGGCGAGCGCGGTCAGGATGTAGCCGACCTGTGCGATGCCGGAATACGCGATCAAACGCTTGAGATCACGCTGTGCGAGCATCCCAACGTTGCCGGCGATCATTGAGATCGCCGCGATGATCCACACCGGAAGCAAGAGCCGCTGATCGACGCCCGGCGGCAACGCCGCATAGATGAAGCGCGCAAAGACGGCGAGCGTCGCAGCCTTCGTCGCTACGCTCATGAAGGCCGTAACCGGCAAGGGCGCGCCCTCGTAGACATCGGGCGACCAAGTGTGAAACGGCACCAGACTGAGCTTGAACGCGATGCCGATCAAGAACATCCCCGCGCCGAGCCACAAGAGCGGATTGCTCGCGAGCGCCGGCGAGACGAGGTCGGCGAGCGCGACGCTGCCGGTTGCCCCAAAGAGCAGCGCCATGCCGTAGAGCAGGAAGCCCGATGCAGTGGAACTGAGGATCAAATACTTGAGCGCCGCTTCACGTGCGGTGCGCCGTTCGGCTAGGCCGCACAAACAATAGAGGGCGAGCGAAAGCAATTCGAGCCCGAGGAAGATCGTCATCAGATTGCCGGCACCCGCCATGAGCATCGCACCGCAGGTGGACCAAAGCAGCAACGCGATTGCGCCGGGCGTGCGTTCACCGGCACCGATCGTGCCGTAGAGGACGACCGATCCAGCCGCGCAGATCAAGATGATCTCCTGAAAGACGACACTGAAGCCGCCGACGATGAATGCGCCGCCGAAGGCGGCGTAGTCATGGCCATGGTAGGACGCGGCGCAATCGATCGCCGCCACGATCAAGCCCGCAAGTGCAATCCCGATCGGGACGTAGCGGCTCATGTTTTTCGGCGCAAGCAAGTCCGCGAGCAAGACGACGAGCGCACTTACCGCGACGATGCTGAGCGGCGCGACCGAAACCCAGTCGGCGCCGGTGAAGGGACTATTCATCGAGCGGTTCCTTGCGCAATGGACGCAACGGCGTTGTAGGCGCGCGTATCAAAAGTTGTGAGCACGTGCGGATTGACGCCGACGAACACGAGCGCCAGCACCAACGGCGCGAGCGCGAGGCCTTCGATCCACGAGAGATCGGGACGCACCGGAAGATCCGCAACTTGCGGTCCGTTCATGATGCCTTGGAAGAGCCGCAGCATATACGCTGCGGCGAGCACGATCGGAATGAGCGCGAGGACTACGGCCCAGATCCATCCGGCTTGAAACACGCCGGTGAGAATGATGATCTCCCCGACGAATCCGGCGAGGCCCGGCAATCCGAGCGCCGCCAGCGACGCGATGCAGAGAGCGCCGGCCAGCCGAGGATTTTGCGCGCCCAGGCCGCCAAGCCGCGTGAGCGAGCGCGTGTCTTCGCGCGATTCGACAAAGCCCAAGATAAGAAAGAGCGCGGCCGAAAAGAGCCCGTGCCCGACCATGTAAATCAGCGCGCCCTGCAGCGCGATCGGATTGAACGAGGCAATAGCGACGACGATCAGCCCGAGATGTGAAAGCGACGAGTAGGCCACGACGCGTTTGCAATCACTCTGTACGAGCGCGGTGAACGCCCCATAGAGCAGCGAAATCACGCCGAGCACAACGAAGAACATCGCCGACGCGCGCAGAGAGTCGGGCATGAGGGCCATGCCGATCGCGATCAAGCCATAGAGACCGGCTTTGGATTGCACGGCGCTCACAACCGCCACCATCGGCGCCGGCGTATCCGCGTAGGTGAGCGGCATCCAGGTGTGCAGCGGCCAGACCGGCGTCTTCACCAAGAACGCGAATGCAAATCCGGCAAAGATCCAGGGTGCCCACGATCCGATCAGGTTCACGCCGCCGCGCCCGATGACGTCGGTCGAGCCGTAGAGCACGCCGAACGCCGCGGTCGCGAGCAGCAACGTCAATCCGCCCGCAAAGTTGTAGAGCAAATAGCGCCACGCGGTCGCGTGATGCTGCCCCCAACCGATCAGCACGAAGAAGACCGGCAGGAGCATCAGGTCCCAAAACAGCGCAAAGACCAGCAGATCGCGGGCCAGGAACAGCCCGAGCATCGACCCCTCGAGCAGGAGCAGCTGCGCCACGAACGCGCGAGTCCGCGACACATTGGTCGCAAGAACCGCGCAAAACGTGCAGACCGTTAACAGCAGCACGAGCCAAATCGATATGGAGGTCACCCCAAAGTGGAAGGACGATTCGAACGGCCGGGAGAGCCAACGGAAACTGAATTCCCGCAATTCCGAGCTGCCGTTCTGGACGAGCAGTGCCAAGACAAACGTCGCCGCAGCAACGATCGCTCCGATCGCTTTGGCCAGCGTGGCGTTTTCACTGCGGAGCAGCAGCATGACCAGACCGGCGGCGATGGGCACAAGGACAAGCAACGGGGCGAGCATCTAGCGCACCCCTCCCGCCACGATCGCGTAATACGCGATGAAGCATGCCGCACCAAAGACGAGGATGAACGCATACGAACGCACGAGCCCGGTCTGGAACGAGCGCGTGAGCGCGCCGAGCCACTGCGCAGAGATAACGGTTTCACGCACCGCGCCGTCGAGGACGTGCGGATCGAGATACCGGCCGAAAAATCTGCCGAGCGCCTCTGAGGTGCGCACGAAGAGCAGATCGAGCGCCGCATCGAAATAAAACGCGTTGGTCAAGATCCCCGGCATGTGGATCGACTCGCTGCGCAGCCGTTCCACCGCGTTCTGCTGCGCATTTGCCGTTGCGTAGCGCACGTAGGCGATACCGATGCCCACCAGCACGACGGCAAAGGTGATCAGCCCGGTCAGGCCTTCGCTCACCGGTGGTTGGGGGAGCGCCGGATGCGGAAACTGCTCGGCAAAGAATCGCGCCCACGGCGAACTCTCACCACCCAACATGATCCAGCCGATGAAGACCGAGAACGGAATCAAAATCGCGACCGGTACGATCATGAACCACTCGGCGTTCGCCGCGTGCTCTTCGTGCGAATCTTGCGCCATTGCACCCGCCGAATGCGACGTACCGGCCAACTCAGGATGACGCATCCCGAGGTCCGACGGATCGACCTGGCCGCGGTACGAACCCAAGAACGTGACAAAGAGCAGCCGGCACATGTAGTACGCCGTGATGCCTGCCGTCACAATGCCGAGCGTATAGAGCCAAGGGTAGCCATGAGCGAGTGCGCCGGAGATCACTTGATCCTTACTGAAGAAACCGCTGAATCCGGGAATACCGCAAATCGCGAGCACGCCGGTGGCGATAGCGACGAAGGCAAACGGCAGCTTCTTGAGTAGTCCGCCCATCCGGCGCACGTCCTGCTCGTCGTGCAGCGCGTGAATGACGAGGCCTGAGGCCAAGAACAGCTGCGCCTTAAAGAAGGCGTGCGTGAAGAAGTGTGCGACACCGCCCTCGTAGGCGCCGACGCCGACACCCATGATCATGTAGCCGATCTGCGACATCGTCGAATAGGCCAGAATGCGCTTGATATCCCACTGCGCGCAGCCAAGGATCGCGCCGAGCAGCGCCGTGAGCCCGCCGATCGTCCCGACCAGCACCTGCGCATTGCCGTTCTGACTCCACAGCGGCGCGCAGCGCGCGACGAGATAAACGCCGGCCGTCACCATCGTCGCGGCATGGATCAAAGCCGAGACCGGCGTCGGACCTTCCATCGCGTCGGGCAGCCAGGTATGCAGCGGAATCTGCGCCGACTTCGCCGCCGCCCCGATGAACAGGCACAAGCAAATAACGAAGAGCCACGGTGTGGCGTACGAATCCGCGTAGGCAAACGCATCGGCGAACGAAAGGGAGTGCACCGACGCGAAGATCGCAAAGATCGCGAACATGATGCCGACGTCGCCGACGACGTTGATGACGAAGGCCTTACGCGCGGCGGCGACCGCGGTCGGCTTGAAGAACCAAAAGCCGATCAGGAAGTACGACGCCAGACCCACCAGGCCCCAGCCGACCAGCAGCCCGACGAAGTTGTCGGAAAGGACCAGCGTCAGCATCGCAAAGACGAAGAAATTCATGTAGGCGAAGAATCGCGCGAACGCCGTATCGCCGTCCATGTAGCCGATCGAGTAGACGTGGATCAGGAAGCCGACGCCGGTGATGATCAGCGTCCAGAGTAGCGCGAGCGGATCGAGCAGCAGACCGAAATCGAAGCCCGGGATCCAGCTAAAGAGCGCCTGGTGCGCGCCGACCAGGTCGACGCCGCCGCTGGCAAGATGCTGCGTTGCGTCGCGCCAGAGCCACAGCGTTGCGACGAATGACGCGCCGATAACACCCGAGGCGAGCGGCCCCGCCGTGCGCCGGAGCTGCGGACCGAACGTCCAATTGAGGATCGCGCCCGCAAGCGGCAAAAGCCAGAGCGCGATTAGCGTCGGATAGTATCCGTCGACACCCATCACGTGATGCAGCATCCTGTGCGACTACCCTTTCATCAACGCGACGTCGTCGACGTCGACGGTCTTGGCGCTACGGAACACGGTCACCACGATGGCAAGGCCGATCGCCGCCTCCGCGGCCGCGACCGTGATCACGAGAAAAACGAAAATGTGGCCGGCATTGTGCAGCCACGCGCGCGCGAACGCTGCAAAGAGCAGGTTCGCCGCGTTAAACATCAACTCGATCGACATCAACATAATAAGCGGATTGCGTCGCACGATCACGCCGGCGACGCCGATGAAAAAGATCACCGCCGAGAGCGCGATGTAGTTTGCTAGCGGCACGGTCATTGCGTTCATTGGTCACCTCCGCGCACGATCGCCTCACGCATCTCGCGCCGCACGTCGTCGGCGTGTTTTTTGCTCGGCACGTACGGAGTTTGATCGCCGGCGAGCAGCACGACGCCGATCACCGCGACCATCAGGATCAGCGCCGTGACTTCGAACGGCAACAGGTACGTGGTGAACAGCGCGGTGCCGAAATCGGCGACCGAACCAAAGACGCCGGCCGTACCCGCCGGTCCCAGCGTTGAAATGGACGTCGCCGGGGTTGCGACCGTGGTGCGCGCAAGCGCCCAGGTCAAAAACCCAAGGGCGATGACCACAAGCGCGACCGCCGGGATGGCGATCCGCGGCAAGCGATCTGGTCCCGTCGCAAACGGCGCAACACCGCTCGAGAGCAGCGCGATGACGAACAAAAACAAAATCAGGATCGCGCCCGAGTATACGATGATTTGAATGACTGCCAAGAACTCCGCGTTGAGCGTCAGGTACGTCGCCGCGAGCGCAGCGAAATGCAGTAACAGTGCCACGACGCTGTAGACCGGCCGCTTCGCCGTTACGCACCAGATCGCCGAGGCGAGCAGAACCACGGCGAGAACCCAGAACGCTACCACTCTTTGTCACCCTCAGCTTGTCGAAGGGCAGCGAGTCCCCGACGCTGGGTTTTGAGAATAATCCCGCGATGCGTCGCTTCGTAGCCGGCGGTGATGTCGACCGTCGATTTCACATCGGCGACGTGTCCGAGATCGGAGGGAATGCCGTTCGGGCGCTCGTCCGGCGCCTCCCCGACGCCGGCGTCGGCGGGTACGAGCAGACGGTCCTTGCTATAGATCAGTGCGCCGCGGCGATAGTCCGACATCTCGAAACGAGGGGTGAGTACGATCGCGTCGGTTGGACACGCTTCCTCACACATGCCGCAAAAAATGCAGCGCAATTCGTCGATCTCGTAGCGCGCGGCGTAGCGCTCCGCCGGCGAGGTTCGGTTCTCGGGTGAATTTTCGGCACCGATCACCGTTATCGCGTTGGCGGGACAGGCACTCGAACAGAGCTCGCAGCCGATGCAGCGTTCTTTCCCGTCCTCATAGCGCCGCAACTCGTGCAACCCGTGAAAGCGCGGCGCATGCTGCTTCTTCACCGTCGGATATTCGATCGTCGGGCGCTTGGCGAACATAAACTTGAACGTGATGCCAAGCCCTTTGAGAATCGCCCCGACATTGTAGAGTTGTTTGCGCATGTCAGCCTTTGAGTGCGACGTAGATCGCGGTAATGACGAGATTGAGCGTGGCAATCGGCAACAGCACCTTCCAACCGAACGCCATCAGGCGATCGTAGCGGAAGCGAGGCAGCGTTGCCCGTAGCCACATATAGAAGAACATGAACGCCGCAACCTTGATAATGAACCAGACGATGCCTGGAATCGGCACCGATCCCAGGCCAAACGGCGCGTTCCAGCCGCCCAAGAAGAGCAGCGAAGCAATGCACGAGACGGTGAGCATGTTCACGTACTCGGCGATGAAGAATAGCCCAAAACGCAGTCCGGAATACTCGGTGTGGAATCCGGCCACCAGCTCCGTCTCGGCTTCCACTAAATCGAACGGGACGCGATTGGTCTCGGCTACAGCTGTAATGACGTAGATGATGAATCCGACGAATTGCGGCCCCGCGAACCACCACGTTGCTTGCGCGTTGACGATGCCGTCGAGCGAGGTCGTGCCCGCCAAGATCAGCACGCCGATTAACGAGAGCGACATTCCAAGCTCGTAGCTGATCATTTGGGCTGTTGCGCGGACGCTTCCAAGCAGGGGATACTTCGAACCCGAGGCCCATCCGCCGAGCGAGATGCCGTAGACGCCGAGCGACGTTATCGCGAGCAAGAAAAGGATGCCGGCGTTGACGTTGCCGATCGCCCACGTTCCCGCGGAGCTCGCTCCAAACGGAATGATCGCGTAGACCGAAAAGGCGGTCAGCAGCGAGATGAACGGCGCCAGGCGATAGATCAGCGGATCGGCCGTCTTCGGCGTGAGATCTTCCTTTAGGATGAGCTTCGCCGCGTCAGCCGCGGGCTGCAATAATCCCCACGGTCCGACGCGATTGGGGCCGGGACGAAGCTGCATCCAGCCCAGCACCTTGCGCTCGGCGAGCATCGCATACGCGAACGTTGTGACGACAACCAGCAACAAAATCGCCGACTTGATCAGGATAACGATCCAATCGGGAATTGTAGCGATCGCGTTCATACGTCCACCGTTTCGCGAAGCAGCGCGACGACACGCTCGTCGTGTGCGGCGGTCCCGCCGCCGTCCCAAAGCGTGCGCGGTTCGAGCTCGTGCGCGTCCGGACGGCGCGACGCTCCGCTGTGATAGAGCGCGTCGCCGAACGTCCCCGCGAACGCGTTCTGCGAACGCGCGATTACGGTCGCGTCGAGCTCCTCGACGGTCGGCAGCGTCAGATCGAACTGCAGCGCGAGTCCGATGAGCATCTCCAGATCTGAGAGCGGGCCAACCGGGGCTTCGAGTGAGGCGTTCACTGGGAGAAGATCGCCGGTGATATTGATCGTCGTCCCACTCTTTTCGAACGCGCCTTTCGCGGGCAGCACGAGCTGCGCAAGCTGCGCCGTCTCGGTCATGAAGAGCTCGCTAACCACCACGAAGTTTGCCGCGTCGAGCGCCGCGCGAACCGCCTGCGGATCGGCCGCATTGCGCACCGGATTGACGCCGAAGAGCGAGAGCACCCCCAGTTTGCCGTTGCGCGCTGCATCGAACATCATCGCACCGTCCATGCCGCCGTCGATCGGCAGCATGCCCATCGCCTCAGCTCCGCGCGCGTTCGGTTGTTCGCTCGCGATGTAGGTCGCAACGTTGCGCCCGCTCGACGCGTCGATGAGGGCCCTCCCCAGATCGAGATCGACCCCGTCCCAAACGATCGCGACGCGCGCGTCCGCCGGAAGTGCGGCGATCGTCTTCGCCGCGTCGTCCGCGTTCACGTGGTAGACCCGTGCGCCGTTGCGTTTGGCCTTGATTGCGCGCAGCCACATGACCGGCGCAAGCTCGGCAGCCGAGGAGGTGCCCGCAACGACAATCGCGTTCGCGCGCTCGAGCGCCGCGTAGTCGCCGCCGCCCTTTCCGGGCGAGGCTTGACGCTGGCGTCCGCCACGCCAATCGAGATTGCGCACGCCGATCGCGCGAAAAACATGCTGAAGTAAATAGGCCTCTTCGTTCAGCAGATGTCCGCCGCCGATCGCGCCTGCGCGTGCACCCGCCGTGCGCAGTTCGCGCGCCCAAATCAAGAATGCATCGTCCCAGCCGATTTGGACGAACGTTCCGCCCTTGCGATAGAGCGGCTGCGTGATTCGCTCGGGCGAAGTATAGAAGCCGATGTTATAGCGTCCCCGGTCGCACAGCCAGCTATCGGAATAGCGATCGTCGTGTTCGACCGACATCGTGCGCAACACCGTGCCGAGGCGCACGTCCGAGAACTGCTGGCAGCCGACGGCGCACTGCGTGCAGGTGGTCTGCGTGCGATTGAGATCCCACGGGCGCGACTTGAACCGATACGTCTTCGAGGTCAGCGCACCGACCGGACAGATCTCCGTTACGTTCCCGGTAAAGTGATGCCGGTACGGTTCGTCGGTCGCAGTCGCGATGATATCGTTGTGGCCGCGATCCTTCACGATGAGCTGGCGCTCGTCGGCGATGATGTCATCGAAGCGCACGCAACGCTGACAGACGACGCAGCGCTCTTCATCGAGCACGATCGTTGGTCCGAGATCGACCCCCTTGGGTTTGCTCTGCTTGGGATCGGCAACGTCGGAGCTGCCGCGACCGTAGGCCATTGCGTAGTCTTGTAGATCGCACTCCCCGCCCTTGTCGCAGATCGGGCAATCGAGTGGATGATTCACCAGCAAGAGTTCGAGGATCACGCCGCGACCCGCATCGACCTTCTCGTTGCGCGTGTGCACGACCATGCCTTCGGCAACGGTCGTGTTGCACGCGATCTGGAGCTTGGGCTGACCCTCGATTTCGACCAAACACACGCGGCACAGTCCGGCCGGCCCGAGCTTGGTGTGATAACAATAGACCGGAATCTCTTGCTTGACGGTCTTGGCCGCCTCAACCAAGAGCGTGCCCTTCGGCACCTCGACCGCCACACCGTCGATCGTCAGCTTAACGCGCTGCTCGTGCGGGGAGCTCATGCTTGAACGGTCTCCTTCAAGAGACGAGCTTCGAATTGATCGGGGAAACGGTTCAACACGGAGAGCAAGAACGGTTCGATCGAATCGCCGAGCGCGCACAGATTCAAGCCGGTGATCGTGTGGCCGATGCGCCGGATCATCTCGATATCGCTGCGCAATCCGCGTCCTTCGACGAAACGATGCAACACGCGTTCGAGCCAGTGGCCACCTTCGCGGCAGGGCGTGCATTGACCGCACGACTCGTGCGTGTAGAAGCGAATCAGGTTGAACGCAGCCTTGACGAAGTCGGTCGAGTCGTCGAAGACCGTGAACGCGCCGGAGCCCATCATCGAGCCGGCCTTTGCCATCGATTCGTAATCGTATGGATAGTCGAGGTGCTCTTCGAAAATCGCGGCAGAGGAACCGCCGCCGGGCTGCACCGCCATGAATTTGCGCCCCGGCAGCAGGCCGCCGCCGATCTCGATCAATTCGCGAATCGTCGTACCCACTTCAACTTCGTAGTTTCCCGGTTTTTGCACGTGCCCGGAGATCGAGACGATCTTGTAGCCTTTGCTGCGCTCGGTTCCGACCGCAGCAAACCACTGCGGACCACGCTCGAGAATCGGCACGAGATAGGCGAGCGTTTCCACGTTGTTGACCACGGTCGGCGCACCGTACAACCCGGCGATCGCCGGGAACGGCGGTTTGAGCCGCGGCTCGCCGCGCTTGCCTTCGAGCGAATTGAGCAGCCCCGTCTCTTCTCCGCAAATGTAGGCACCGGCGCCGCGATGCACGGTCACTTCGAGATCGTAGCCTTTGCCGAAGAGATTCGTGCCGACTAGGCCCGCGGCACGCGCTTCATCCAGCGCCTTCATGAAAATCTCGTAGCCGCGCTTGAATTCCCCGCGAATATAGATGAACGCGTGATGGCACTGGATACCGTACGCACCGAGCAGAATGCCCTCGAGCACCAAATGCGGTGTCTCTTCGAGCAGCATGTGGTCTTTGAACGTGCCGGGTTCGGCCTCGTCGCAGTTGCACACGAGATAGCGCGGTAAAACGTCTTTCGGGAGGAAACTCCATTTGCGACCGGTCGGAAAGCCCGCGCCCCCGCGTCCGCGCAAGCCCGACTTATCGCAAGCCTCGAACACGTCATTCGGCGTGAGCTCACGCACCGCGCGTTCCCACTGCTTGTAGCCGCCGCGCTCGCGGTAAACCTTGATATCGCGCAGGTCGGCTTCGCCGATGCCGGCGGTGAGAATCTTCGTGACCGGCATCAGTGGCGGCTCCCGTTTTCTTCGATGATCTCGGCGACGCCGCGTGCGTCGCGCACCAGGCGCTCGCGCGAGCGTCCGGTGAATGAAATATCCTTGGTGACAAAACTGTCGAGCATGATGATGCCGCTCGAGTCACCCACGCCGCCGGCATTGTTGGGCTCGCTCGACGTGCGCGTGCCGGGCGACTTGCCGCCGGTTCCGATCTCGCTATCCGCGTTGACCTTCCACGTGCGGCCGGGAGGCGCGGTTTGCGCCATCGGCTTGACCGGATAACTGCCCGCGCGCATGCCCGCGATCATGTCGTCGATCATCGCCGGGGTCAGATCGTATACGAATTCCAGGTTGACCTGCATGCACGTCGCGCGATTGCATGCTGCCAGACATTCGACCTCTTCGTACGAGAACACGCCGTCGCCGGTCGTCTCCAAATGGCCGACGCCGAGCTTCTCGCGGAAGTACGCCAGAATCGCTTCGGCGCCGCGCAGCTCACACATCAAACCGCGGCAAACCTGCAACATGTACTTTCCGACCGGCTTGCGGAAGAACAACGAGTAGAACGAGACCGTCGCTTCGACCTCGGCCGTGGTGAGATCGAGCCGATCGGCCGCGAACTGCATCGCTTCTTGCGAAACGTAGCCCTGCTCATCTTGGAAGAGATGCATCATCGGCAGGAGCGCGGAACGCGGCCGCTCGTACCGCGCGATCAGTACGTCGCACTTCGGCTTCAGTTTGCTCGCGAGCGCCTCGAAATCGAAGGTATCGGTCATTGCTTCACCACAGCGGCGCGAGCGAAGCCGCGCGACTTTAGCGAGCAAAGCTTCAGCTTTGATCGATAAAGTCTCATCGATCCACCTCGCCGAAGACCGGATCGAGCGAGCCGATCATGACCACGAGGTCGGCAATCAAATTGCCCGGCGCCATGCCCTTGAGCGCTTGCAAATTGTAGAGACTCGGCGGGCGCGTACGTACGCGGTACGGGCGATTCTCGCCGTTGCTCACCAAATAGTAGCCGAGTTCGCCGCGCGGGCCTTCGACCGCCTGATAGACGTCGCCGGGCGGTACGCGGAAACCCTCGCTGACAATCTTGAAATGGTGGATCAGCGCTTCCATCGAGAGGGCGATCGTCTCTTTGGGCGGCGGGAAAATCTTGGGATCGTCGATCGCGAACGGGCCCGGCGTACGCAACTTCTCGCGCGCCTGGGCGATGATCTTGATCGACTCTTCCATCTCGTCTAGGCGCACGAGGAAGCGCGCATAGGCATCGCCCTCGGTTCGCGTCGGCACATTGAATTCATATTGATCGTAGCCGGAATACGGAAACGCTTTGCGTACGTCGTAGGCGACACCGCTGCCGCGTAGCGCCGGACCGGTGACGCTCCACGCCACGGCTTCCTCGACGCTGAGAATTCCCACGTCGATCGTGCGATCTTGGAAAATCGGATTGGCTTGCAGCAGGCCGCGCAGCTCCTTGAGACGCCCTGGGAACTTGGCGATCAGCGCATCGACGCGTTCGAGATAGCCTCCGGGAAGATCGCCGTTGACGCCGCCAACCCGCAGGTAATTGGGATGCATGCGCGCGCCGCCGGCGGCTTCTTGCAGATCGAGAATGTTCTCGCGCAAGTCAAAGCAGTAGAAAAAGACCGAAATCGCGCCGAGATCGATGCCGTGGGTACCAAGCCACACGCAGTGCGAGGCTATGCGAGTCAACTCCACGTTGAGCACGCGAATGTGCTTGGCACGCTCCGGAATGCGGTCCGTGATGCCGAGCAATTGCTCGACGCCCAGCACGTAGCACAGCGCGTTCGAAGAAGGCGCGAGGTAGTCCATGCGTTCGGCATTGGTCTGCCCGTGCGACCAGAACAGGTTCTCCATGTTCTTTTCGATGCCGGTGTGCAGATAGCCGATCTCGGGCTCGGCCTTGATTACGGATTCGCCTTCGATCTCGAGCATAATCTGCAGCACGCCGTGCGTCGAGGGATGCTGCGGCCCCATCGAGAGCACCATCGAATTGCCTTCGTGCGACACGATCTCCGGCGTCAGTGGCGTAGAAGAAAGGCTCACGTGGATTCACCTCCGGTGAATCCTTTGCGTTCGGCCTTCGGCCGATCCGCAGATTCCTGAGCAGTCCTTATCTGCTCTTGCAAGGCTTCGAGGGTACGACCCGTGGGCGGCGTGCCGGCTTGCACGTTGCTCTTGAGTCCGAAGGCCGGGCGCGGCGAACGTTCGCGCGCCGGACCGCGCAGCGGGTAATCCTTGCGTAGCGGGTGGCCTTCCCAATCGTGCGGCATCTGAATGCGGCGCAGATCCGGGTGGCCGTCGAAGAGAATTCCGAAAAGGTCGAAGACCTCGCGCTCGGCCCAATCGGCCGATTTCCACAGATCGCTGACGGTGGGCAGATGCTCGCCCTCGTTCAGCCCGCAGCGCACGCGCAGGCGCGCCGGCGTGCCGACTTGCGCGAGGGTTGCAGCCGCGACCGGCATCTTTAGAAGATGGTAGACGACCTCGAAACGCGGCACGCGCTCGAGATAGTCGACGGCTCCGAGATCGAGCAGCATCGTGTAGCCTTCGGCGCGCAGCGCTTCGAGCCGCGCATGCAGAGCCTTCGGATCGACGACTTCGATGACGGCATCGTCAATTGCCCGACGCACGCCGGGCGGGTCGATCGCGGTTCCCGCAATCGGCGGAGTTTGAGTACTAGGCACGAGCGCTCCTTAGGACCGAGCGAGGATGCCGCCCCGGCCCCCCTCACGAATTTGTTGTTGAATCAGATTGACGGCGTAGAGCAAACCGTCGGGTGTCGGCGGACAACCCGGAACGTAAACGTCGACCGGAATGATCGTGTCAACGCCCTGGACGACCGCATAGTTGTCAAACACGCCGCCGGAACTGGCGCACGCACCCATCGAGATCACCCACTTCGGGTCGGCCATTTGATCGAAGAGCCGCTTGACGACGGGCGCCATCTTCTGCGCAACGCGACCAGAGACGATCATCAGGTCGGCCTGGCGCGGTGAACTGCGAAAGACCTCGGAACCCAGGCGCGCGATGTCGTACTCGGCCGAGGTGACGGTCATCATCTCAATCGCGCAGCAGGCCAGGCCCATGGTGAGCGGCCACACCGACGAGCTCTGCGCCCAGCGGGCCACGTCATCGAGGCGCGCGAGGAGGAACTGGCCCGGACCTATCTCCACGCGAAGCCCCCTTTCTTCCATACATACGCGTAGCCGATCGCGAGCACGATCACAAAAACGATCATCTCAAGCAGACCGAAGACGCGCAGCGCGTGCATCTTCACCGCCCATGGGTAAAACGAGGCCGCCTCGACGTCAAAGATCACGAAGAGCATCGCAATCAAGTAAAAGCGCACCGGAAAACGTCCTGCGACCGCGGAGGTCGGCTCGACCCCGCACTCGTAGGCTTCCTGCTTGTGCGGGTTGGGCTTGGCCCGGCCCAGCAGGCCGGGTAAGAAGGTAAAGAGCAGTGCGGCAGCAAGTGCGACGCACAGATAGATCGCAACCGGTCCATACGGGTTCATGGCTTGTGATTTTTTTCACAAAGTCACGATGTTACCTGGGCAACGGTTGAAAAAATACCCCGCCAATTGGCGCCATTGGCTTAGCTGGGGCCACCCAATGGACCGGAAGGAACCCCACCGAAGGCCCAGCCGTTCATGCAAGAGTAAAGGATAGCATGCGCAAAGTGGTTCTTGGCCTCGTCGTCCTGCTCACCATGGGCGACAGCTGCAACAACGGCATCGTGGGCGTCCAGGATTACGGCAGCGTAACCGGGCGCGTGCTCGATGCGACCAGCAACAAGCCGATTGCCGACGCGATCGTTTCGGTGGGCTCGCTCTTCGTCATCACCGCGGATGCGCAGGGGGGATTCACACTCCCGCACGTGCCGGTGGGTTTGCAAACCGTCACCGCGCGCATGCCGGGATTTACCACCGACGCAACACAGTTGCGCGTGAGAAAGGACCTCACCGCGCAAGCCGGATACCTTCGCCTCGTGCCGTTGAGCAAGCCCGACGTCGTGCCGACGCTTCCGCCGCCGGCCACACCGACGCCGCAAGTAACGATCGTTCCGACCTACGTGCCTCCCGGAGCCGTGACGCCATCGCCGGCCGCGACGGCGAGCGCGTCAATGCAACCGCAGACCGGCCAAATCTAGGTCGTACTCGATCGTCTGATAGATATCGTCGGGGATCTCACCGCCACGGCGTAGGCGCGCGATCTCGCGCCGCTCGGCGTCGAGCGCAGCCAGCTCGATGCGCCGATCGGCCTCGCGTTCGTCGCGCACACCACGTTCGGTCTCTTCGTCATCGAGATGTCCCTGCAAGTGCGCGATGCGCCGCTCGTACTCGTCGAGAAGTCGCGCGGCCGCCGCCATTTCGTTCGGCGTCTGCAGCGAGGGCTCGATCGAGCGCAGATAGTTCCGACCTTGCTCGAGTGCTTGCACGCGAATGGTCATCTCCTGACCTTGACGCTTGTCCGTTTCACCGATTCCGAGCCATTCGATCAGCGGTCCGAGCGTGAGCCCATGCAAAAGCAGCGTGACGACAATCACGCAGAGCGTGATGAAGATGACTTCGTCCCGACCGCCGAGCGGTGCACCGCTGGCGTTGCGAAACGGCAACGCCAGCGCCGCGGCGAGCGAAACGATACCGCGCATACCGCTCCAACTAACGACGACGATCGTTTGCCAGTTCGGCATCGGATCGCGCTTGGCAACGCCGGGAATCAAGCGTCGCAACTTTGCGACCGGATAGACCCAGAGCAGGCGCACCACGATCACCGCAGCGCTAATAACCACCGCCAGCCACGCGTAGCTCGCAAGCGAGGATGCCAGCGAGCGCACGATGCCCGGCAAGATCAGCCCAATTTGCAGAAAGACGAAGCCATTGAGCAGGAGGATCATGACGCGCCACACGGCGCTAGCGATCACGCGTCCTTCCGGCGAAAAAATCGCTTGGGAGCGGCGGCTAACGTAGACGCCCGCCGTCACCGCGGAAAGCACGCCCGAAACGCCCAGTGCATCGGCGGGTAGATAGGCCGCATAAGGCGCCAGCAGCCCGACGACGTTGGCAACCGCCGGATCCTCGACGTCGAAACGCGCGAGCAAACGCATCACGAACTCGATGACTGCGCCGACGATAAGCCCGAAGACGATGCCGAGCGAGACGTTGAGCACAAACGCGATCGACGCATGCACCAATGAAAAGACGCCCGAAACCGCCGCCGCAACAGCGAAGCGATAGAGCACGAGCGCCGTGCCGTCATTGACGAGACCTTCGCCGGTCACGATCGCGACGATGCGCCGCGGAACCGCCATGCGCTCGAAAATCGCCTCGGCCGCAACCGCGTCGGGTGGCGAAACGATCGCACCAAGAACGAACGCGGTCGCCCAATCGAATCCCGCGAATTGGTGCGCGAGTACGGCGACGACGAGCGTCGTGAAAAGGACGAGACCAACCGCCAGCGTCGAGATCGCGCCGAAATTGCGTTTGAACTCGTACCAATCCGTGTTCCATCCGCCGGAGAAAAGCAGCGGCGGCAAGACGAGCAGAAAGAGCAACTGCGGGTTTACGTGCGGAGCCGGCAAACCGGGCACGAGTGCAAAGGCAAGACCGATCACGACGAAGGCAATCGGATAGGGGATGCGCAACCGCTGCGCCACGATCGCCGAAACGATCACTCCGCCGAACAGTGCGACGAGCAGTAGCGCCTGATTCACGGATTAGTGCCCTGTCACTAAATCGTCGTACCGAGCGCGCGCAGATCGAGCGCAAACCCGCATACCACCAGAAAGACGGCATCGGCGCCGGCGGCGAGCCGCTGCTTCATGCGCCCGAGCACGTCGCGAAAGAGCCGGGCCGACGCGGCTACGGGCACGATGTCCCAGCCGACCTCCTCGGCCACAGCCACGACTTGTGCGCGCGATTCGAGCATTGCTTGCGCGAGCTCGGAGGCTTCTTGATCCATTTGCGCTTCGAAGGCAGCAAAGTCGCGCTCGAGCGCGTCGATCTGCGTGGCAATCCGCGCCGCGAGCCAGGTTCCGAGCGCATCGACCACGATGCAATCATCCGGGCCGCCGTCGCGAAACAGCGCGATCAGCACCTCGTGCGCCAGGGACGCGCTCTCGATCGAGTCCCAGCTCGACGGACGGTCGTGCACGTGGCGCGTCAACCGCGTATCCCATTCATCGTCGCTGCCGTCGCGCATCGAGGTCGCGACATAGCGGATGCGCCGGCCGGATGCCTGCGCGATTTCGATCACATAGCGGCTCTTGCCCGAGCGCACCGGTCCGGTCACGAGCGTCACGGCCATGGGCAAGCCTTCTCCGTGTCATGGTTGAATCATTCGCAGATGGTGATCCGTGTCGTACTCGTGATCCTGGGGATGCTGCTGGTCGTCGCGGCCCTCAACGACGTCTTCCAATCGGTCATCGTACCGCGAGCGGTTGGGCGAAAGCTGCGTCCGAGCTACTACCAAACGCGTACGCTTTGGACGATCTGGCCGCGCGTGGCGCACCGCCTCTACCCAAACAGCGAAGAGCGGCGCGAGGATTTCCTCGCGGCTTTTGCGCCGTTCAATCTGATCGCCAACTTGATGACGTGGTCGTTCCTCATGCTGGTCGGGTATGCGGCGATCTTCTATGCGCTGAGCGATCAGGTCCGTCCGCACCTGGCATCATTCGGCGAGGCGTTCTACTTCGCGGGAACGTCGTTCTTCACGATCGGGTACGGCGACTTCGTCGGCAACACGGGTTTGACACGCCTCGCGTCGCTGGCGGCGGGAGCCTCGGGTTTCGGTATCGTCTCAACCACCACCGCCTATCTTTTTGCGATCTTCGGCGCGTTCCAGGCTCGCGAGCAGTTCGTGGTCACCGTGGGCGCGCGCGCCGGATCGCCGCCGAGCGGCGTCGGTTTGCTGACGATCGCCGCGCACGCGGGGGTAATCAAGGAGCTGTCGTCGCTGATGCGCAGCGCCGAAACATGGTGCGCCTCACTGATGGAGACGCACCTTGCCTATCCGATTCTCGCCTACTTCCGCTCGAGTCACGACTATGAATCCTGGGTGGGAACTCTCGGCACGGTACTCGATGCCGCCGTCCTGATGATGACGACGGTGCAGTGCGAGGCCGGTGAATCCAACATCTTGTACAACATCGGGCGTCACGCGGCCCACGACTTGGTCTCATACTTTCGGCTCGATAACCACCAGCACGAAGACGTGGGCATTACGCGCGACCAGTTCGACGATGCGTGCACGCGGCTGGAAAGCGCCGGGCTCACCCTCCACGATCGCGATCGCGCGTGGGAGCGCTTCGGCGCGCTGCGGAGCGCGTACGCTTCGCACCTCAGCGCGCTGGCTGCGTTCTTCGAGGTCCCGCGACTGCAGTGGCTGGGCCAACACTCGCTGGTGCAGAGCGATCACATTCGCGAACAGATCGAGCCCGACGTGCTCGACCGCATCGACCACTTCTAAAACCCGTGAGCGCGGTCGATCTTGTGCAAGAAATGCAGAACATCGGAGAGCGGAACGGCGAAGCCGATCGAACGCTCGTCGTCAAAGCGTGAGTCGGCAAGGCCGATGACTTTCCCGGTGTCGATCAAGAAGATCGGGCCGCCGCTCTCCCCTGGAACGATCTGCAAGGTCACTTCGAGTGCGTCGTCGCGAACGGATGAGAGCCGTCCGGTGTCGAGCGAGGTGGCTAGACCTAGTTGCTCGTCCTGGAACTCATCCGGAATCGGGTAGCCGAGAAGGCCGACGTCACGGCCGACCTGATCGCGCAAGTCGGTCGCCGCTCCGAGCGTCAACGCCGGCAGATTCGCACGCGGGGTGCGCACGAGCGCGACGTCGGTTTCGCTGTTGACGGCGATGACGCGCGCCGGGACCTTCTCGTGATTGCCGATCGTCGCGTGCAGACCCCACGCGCCGTCGACCACGTGCGCCACCGTCAAAATATCGCTGCCCCACGAACCGCTTGCGACGACCAGACCCGTGCCGTATGCGTCGTCGTACCCAATCTTCTTCTTCTCGGGCGGTACGCGCATCGTCAGCAGCACGACCGACGGCTTCATTGAGTGCACCAGCGCCACAAAGTGGTCATCGGGGTAATCCGAAGCGCATGCCGAGAGTGCGCACGCAAGAGCGATCGCAAGAATCGCTATGCGCATTCAGCAA
>Ga0302177_10000856_pt1 | contig 22188 bp, 17 predicted proteins | sample I_Palsa_E1_2_FD_198780 | JGI IMG/M metagenome (GOLD analysis project Ga0302177, IMG submission 198780) | Peat permafrost microbial communities from Stordalen Mire near Abisko, Sweden - I_Palsa_E1_2 | ecosystem: Environmental > Terrestrial > Soil > Palsa > Peat permafrost | place: Sweden... | reverse complement strand
CGAGTGCAAGGTGCCGCAGCCCAGCAAGTAGGACTGCCAGGCCAGCAGGGCCGGTGCCGAGCACGCCGACGCGTCAGGCAGCATGGGAGGGTGACGCAGCTCGCGGGCGGGACGACGCACCAGGGCTCGTTCAGCATTCTGGTTGACCTGGTCACCGGCGGCGGCGTGGTCCTGCTCAGCGGCGCCGGGCTGTCCACGGAGTCGGGGATTCCCGACTACCGGGGCCCGACCGGGCTCGCCCGGCGCGCCGAGCCGATGACCTACCAGGCCTTCACGGGCAGCGCGGCGGCGCGGCAGCGGTACTGGGCGCGCAGCCACGCCGGATGGCGGCACATCGCGCGGGCCGCGCCCAACGCCGGGCACCGCGCGGTCGCCGAGCTCGAGCAGCGCGGGCTGGTGGCCGGGATCATCACGCAGAACGTGGACGGCCTGCACCAGGCGGCCGGGGGGCGGCAGGTGATCGAACTGCACGGCACCCTGGACCGGGTGATCTGCCTGGGCTGCGGGCAGCGCACGGCACGCCAGGAACTGGACGAGCGGCTGCGCGCCGCCAACCCCGGCTGGGCGGCGGAGGTCGCCGCCATCAACCCGGATGGCGACGCGGTGCTGGCCGACACGGCCACCGAACGGTTCCGCGTGGTGGACTGCCGGCATTGCGGCGGCGTGCTCAAGCCGGACGTGGTGTTCTTCGGCGAGAACGTGCCCCGCAGCCGGGTCGACGATTGCTACGCGCTGGTCGAGCGGGCCGGCGCGCTGGCCGTGCTCGGTTCCTCGCTGACCGTGATGTCGGGCTACCGCTTCGTCCGGCAGGCAGCCAAGCTGAGCATCCCGGTGGTGATCGTCAACCAGGGGCAGACCCGGGGCGACGCGCAGGCCATCGCCACCGTCGACGCACCGCTGGGGCCCACCCTCACCGCGCTGGTGCAGCAGATCGGCGCGGTTGCGGCAGAGCGTGCGGGCCGCTGAGGCACGCCAGGTAGCGGCCTGGTTACATCCCTGTACTGGGGAGTTGTACGCGAGCGGGAACGGTCCGTTACGCTGCCTGGCATGGCGTCATCGGACCCCCAACCGGCTTTCGATGCCCGAACCCCCCCTCGCGTCCCGGTGGGCCTTCTCGCCGGCGTGGCCATCTGCTGCCTGCTGGCCGTCATCGCCCTCGCCATCGCCATTCACGGTGGCCCGGCGCCGACCGCGGCCGGCCTGGCTCTCGCCATCCTGCCGGTGCCGCTGGTGCTGGCCGGCGTGCTGTACCTGGACCGGCTGGAGCCCGAGCCGCCGATGCTGCTGGCCGCCACGTTCGGCGCGGGCGCCGCGGTGGCCGCGCTGATCGGGTTCATCGGGCACGCCTTCGGCAACGAGCTGATCACCACGCCCGAACTGGGCCCGGGCGCGGGCAAGCTGGCCGCCGCGTCGCTAGGCTCAGCCTTCGTCGGGGCGCTGATCGCCGAAACCCTCAAGGGCGGCATCCTGGTCGGCTTGCTGCGGTACCAGCGCTCCGAACTCGACGGGGTGAGCGACGGCGTGGTCTACGCGGCCATGGTCGGCCTCGGCTTCGCGCTCGTATCGAACCTGTTCGCCTACGTGCAGGCCGAACGCAGCGGCCTGGACGCGCTGGTGTCGGCCTTTTTCCAGCGCGGGCTGCTGACCCCACTGTGGGACCCGCTCTTCTCCGCCATGATCGGCCTAGGCGTCGCCTACGCGGCGATGCAGCCGTGGCGCCGCGGCCGCTGGGCCATCCTGGCCGGCTGGGTGCTCGCGGTCCTGCTGCACACGCTGTGGGACGACTCGGTCCACCGGGGCGCGGGCTGGGAGACCTGCGTCTACCTGATCATGATCCTGGCCCTGGCGGTGCTGCTCGTCGCGATGGTGCGGGACCGGCGCCGCATCGTCGGCCTGATCAAGAACTGCCTCACGCCGTTCGAGAACCCGGCCGTGATTACCGGGGACGACGTGACCATGCTGGCCGACCTGCGGATGAGGCGGCTCGCGCGGCAGTGGGCGCGGCTGCACTGCGGCCTGCGCGGCGGCGAGACGATGGCCAGCTACCAGCTCACCGCGACCGAGCTCGCGCTGGCTTGCGACCGGTTCCGGTGCGGGCAGCTGGACCAGGCGGCGTTCGACGCCCGGCGGGACAGCTCGCTGCAGGCAATGGGCCAGGCGGCCGCCGCCCTGCGTGGCCGGCGGCCGCCGCCGCCGTCCTGGGCCCCGGACGGCACGTCGGCCATGGCGCCGTCGCAGTCACTGCACGCGGCCCGGCTGCGGGAGCGGCCGCTGTCCCGGCGGTCCCGTGGCGACAGAGGACCCACCGACGATGATGACGAATAGCCGTCTTGTCGGTGCCTCCCGGTAGAGTCCGGTGGTATGGCACAAAGCGGTGATGGCATCGCCCTGGCCAACCAGCCAGGAGCGCTGGAGGACTACCGCCGGGAACTCACCGGCTACTGCTACCGGATGCTCGGCTCGGGCTTCGAGGCCGACGACGCCGTGCAGGAGACAATGCTGCGGGCCTGGCGGTCGTCGGCTCAGTTCGAGGGCCGCTCGTCGGTCCGGTCCTGGCTGTACCGGATCGCGACCAACGTGTGCCTCGACATGCTGCGCGGGCGCCAGCGCCGGGCCCGGCCAATGGAGGTCGGCCCGTCGAGCCCGCCGGACGAGTCGTTCCTGGGCGACATGCTGCCGGAGCACATGTGGGTCTCCCCCATCGCCGATGACCGCATCCTGCCGGTCGACGCCGACCCGGCGGAGGTCGTCGAGGCCCGGGACACCATCCGGCTGGCGTTCGTCACCGCGCTGCAGCACCTGCCGCCCCGGCAGCGCGCGGCGCTGGTGCTGTGCGAGGTGCTGCGCTTCCAGGCCACCGAGGTGGCGGAGCTGCTCGGCACGACCGTGCCCGCGGTGAACAGCGCGCTGCAGCGGGCCCGCGCCACGCTCGCCGCGGTCCCCGCCGACGAGCGGCCGGCCGACGTGCCCGCCGGCCAGGCCGACCTGCTCAACCGGTACGTCGACGCCTTCGAGCGGTACGACATGTCGGCGCTGGTGGGGCTGCTGCACGAGGACGCGGTGCAGAACATGCCGCCGTTCGCCATGTGGGTTCAGGGCGCGCAGAACATCACCACCTGGATGGTGCAGCCCGGTCCCAGCGCCTGCCGCGGCTCGCAGCTGATCCCGGTCCGCGCCAACGGCTGCCCGGCGTTCGGCCAGTACAAGCCGGATCCCGCGGGCGGGCACGTGCCGTGGGCGCTGCAGGTGCTGGAGATCTCCGGGATGAGGATCACGCGGATGACGATGTTCCTCGACACCGCCGCGCTGTTCCCGTCGTTCGGCCTGCCCGCTCATCTGCCGTAGCGGGCGCGGAACGCCGCGACGCCCTGCTCACCTGGGACACTGGCAGCTAACGCGTCGGCCACAGGCCGGGCATCCTCGTCATTCTGACGGTCTGTTATCGGCAAAGATACTTCTAAGCCGGGCAGAAATCGGAGAGGACCAACATGCGGGACGGCGGACTATCAGCGGAGCGGCTCAAGCGGCTGCATGACGTGATGACCGGCTACGTCGAACGGGGCGAGGTGCCCGGCCTCGTGACGCTCGTGGCGCGCCGGGGCGAGGGTCACGTCGACGCGATCGGGGCGATGGCCGCGGGCTCGGAGGAGCCGATGCGCCGCGACACGATCTTCCGCATTTCCTCGATGACCAAGCCCATCACCGCCGCGGCGGCCATGATCCTGATCGAGGAGTGCGCCCTCCGGCTGGACGAGCCGGTGAACCGGCTGCTGCCCGAGCTGGCCAACCGGCAGGTGCTGAAACGGCCCGATGCCGACCTCGACGACACGGTGCCCGCGCACCGGCCGATCACCGTCCGGGACCTGCTCACCTTCACCATGGGTCTCGGCATCGTGGCGGCCGCGCCCGGTACCGTGCCGATCGCCGATGCCCTGGCCGAGCTGGAACTGGGCCAGAGCATGCCGAGCCCGCAGATGCCGCCCGCGCCGGACGAATGGATCCGGCGCCTCGGTACGCTGCCGCTGATGTACCAGCCGGGCGAGCGCTGGATGTACAACACCGGCTCCGATGTGCTGGGCGTGCTCATCGAACGCGCCTCCGGGCAGCCGTTCGAGACGTTCCTGAAGGAGCGGATCTTCGACCCGCTCGGCATGAACGACACTGGCTTCGACGTCATCTGGGACCGTATCGCCCGTCTCGCGACGTCGTACGTGATCGATCCGGACAGCGGCGCGGCCGCCATCTACGACGAGCCGGCCGACGGGCAGTGGAGCCGGCTGCCGTCGTTCCCGTCCGGTGGCGGCGGCCTGGTCTCCACCGTCGATAACTTCCTGGCCTTCGCCGACATGCTGCGCGGTAAGGGCGTCAGCCGCGGCGAGCGGATCCTGTCCCGGCCGTCGGTGGAGTTCATGACGAGCGACCAGCTGACCCCGGAGCAGAAGGCCGCCTCCGGTCTGGTGCCCGGCTTCTTCCGGGTGCACGGCTGGGGTTTCGGCGTGGCGGTCGTCACCGAGCGCACCGAGGTCGCAAAGTCGGTCGGCACGTACGGCTGGGACGGCGGGATGGGCACCTCCTGGTACAACGACCCCGCCGAGGACCTCACCATGATCTTGATGACCCAGCAGGCCTGGACCTCCCCCATCCCGCCCCGGCTGTTCCAGGACTTCTGGACCGCCACCTACCAGGCCATTGCCGACTAGCGGGCGGCCGGGGGCCGGGGACGCGGGAGGCATAACGGGGCCGGGGGCCGGGTTACATAGGATGTACTGGTAACCGCAGGTGACAGCGGGGCCTCACCCTGACCGCCGCCGCCCGCCGCGGCTGATGACAGCGGGCGTTGCCATGTACTCCGCTTCCCCGCCGTGTGGCGCCGGTACGACAGCGCCCGCCGGGCCGCAATTTACGGGATGACAATAAGCGATGAGCCCTGACAACGGCACGAAGTCCGTCAAGCGCTGGCGGGACATGCTCGCCAGCGAACGGGACGCGGCCGCGCTGTACTCGCGGCTGGCTGACGCGGAGACCGGCGAGCGCCAGGAGATCTTCCGTGAGCTGGCCTCGATCGAGCTGAAGCACGCCGCGCACTGGGAAGACAAGCTGCGCGAAGCGGGCGCGGACGTACCGGCCGCCGGCGGCCCGAGCCTGCGTACCCGGCTGATCGGCACGGCGGCGCGCCGGCTGTCAGTCGAGACCGTGCTGCCGATGATCGAGCGAGCCGAGAAGGCCGACGCCGGCACGTACGACAACGACCCGGACGCCGCCCCGGGGATGGCCGCGGACGAGCGCAGCCACGCCCGGACCCTGGCGCACCTGATCGACGGGGGCCGCCCGGACCCCCAGGCGCAGATCCGGCGGCGCGAATCGTGGCACCGCAGCGACCGGTCCGGCGCGCTGCGGGCCGGCGTGTTCGGGGTCAGCGACGGCCTGGTGTCCAACACCGCCCTGGTCATGGGCTTCGCCGGGTCCGGCACCTCACGTACCGTGACGCTGCTGGCCGGGATCGCGGGCCTGCTGGCCGGGTCGTTCTCAATGGCGGCCGGTGAGTACATCTCCATGTCGAGCCAGCGAGAGATGTACGAGCGGGAAATCTCGCTCGAGCAGGCCGAACTGGAGGAGAAGCCGGAGGAGGAGCACGCCGAGCTGGTCCTGATCTACCGGGCCAAGGGCCTGAGCAAGCCCGAGGCCGAGCAGCTCGCCGACCGGATCATGGCCGACCGCTCGGTCGCGCTGGATACCCTGGCCCGGGAGGAACTGGGTCTTGACCCGGACGAGCTCGGGTCACCGTGGGGGGCCGCGTTCTCCAGCCTGTTCGCGTTCGCCATCGGCGCGTTCGTCGTGATCATCCCCTACCTGGCCGGCAGCGGCAAGGCGGCGCTGCTGGCCGCGATCGTCCTCGCCGTGGCCGCGCTGTTCGGGGTGGGCGCGAGCATCGGCGCCCTGAACGGCCGGGGCGTGCTCCGCTCGGGTCTGCGCCAGGTCATTGCCGGGGTGATCGCCGCGGCAGTCACATTCGGCGTCGGCCACCTGATCGGCGCGCACGTGTCCTGACGCGCTCCCTCGCCTGACCCGGCCCGACGGGCCCCCGCTGACGCGCGGGGCCTTGTGCGACGATGACCGGGTGCAGGTGCTGCGAACGCCGGAGGATCGCTTTACTGGACTGCCCGAATTCGGCTACCCGCCGCGGTACGCCGAGGTGGGCAACGGCCTGCGGATGGGCTACGTAGAAGCGGGACAGCCGGACGGCGATGCGGTGCTCCTGCTGCACGGCGAGCCCAGCTGGTCTTTTCTCTACCGCCGGGTGATGGCCGTGCTGGCCGCCCGCGGGCTGCGGGCGATCGCGCCGGACCTGATCGGGTTCGGCCGGTCGGACAAGCCCACCCGGCCGGACGACCACAGTTACGCGCGGCACGTCGAGTGGGTCCGCGGGTTCGCGTTCGACCAGCTCAACCTGCGCGACGTCACGCTGGTCGGGCAGGACTGGGGCGGTCTGATCGGGCTGCGGCTGGTCGCGGAGCACCCGGACCGGTTCGCCCGGGTGGTGGCGGCCAACACCGGCCTGCCCACCGGTGACGATCCGATGCCCGAGGTGTGGTGGCAGTTCCGCCGGGTCGTGGAGCGGGCCGCCGCCCTGGATGTGGCGCGGCTGGTGCAGGCGGGCTGCCAGACGCCGCTGCCCCGGCCGGTGCTGGCGGCGTACGCGGCCCCGTTCCCGGACGAGCGGTTCCTGGCCGGGCCCCGCGCGATGCCGACCCTGGTGCCCACCGCGCCGGACGATCCCGCGACCGAAGCGAACCGCGCCGCGTGGCGCGAGCTGGCCGCCTGGGACCGGCCGTTCCTGGTGGCGTTCAGTGACCGGGACCCGATCACCGGGCGCATGGCTCCGGTCCTCAAGCGCACCATCCCCGGCACGGCCGGCCTGCAGCACCCGGTCATCGAGGGGGCCGGCCACTTCCTGCAGGAGGACGCCGGTGAGCGCCTCGGCGAGGTGGTCGCCGCCTTCGCCGGCACCGCGTGAGCGAGCCGAAGGGCGCCGACGGAAACGGTGAAGACCTGGAGCGTTGCAGCCGATGCCCGGATGTCCGCCCGCGTCTCCGTGTCTTAGCGCTCCGGCGGGCTCATCTCCGTGATCTATGGCCGCGGGATGTTGCGTACGTTGAGCCGCGCGATATTGGCCACCTCGCCGACCCCGCCGTCGAGCACCATCTTGCCCAGCGAGAGCGCGAAGCCCTTCGCGTCCTCGGGAGGGATATGGGAGGGCACCTCGGTCGCGTCGGGGGTGGTGACGACGTCGAGCAGGGCAGGTCCGTCGTGACCGAAGACGGCCTGGGCCGCGTCGCGGACGTCGCCGGGTTCGGTGACGCGCCGGGTGAAGAACCCGGCGCCCGCGGCGATAGCGGCGAAGTCGACATGATCATGGTCGGTCTCGAACGGAGGATCGCCCGCCGCCAGCATCTCCAGGCGGACCATGCCGAGGCTGGAGTTGTTGAAGACCACGACCTTGACCGGCAGCCGGTGCGTCTTCGCGGTCAGCAGCTCGCCCAGGAGCATGGCCAGGCCACCGTCACCGGACAGCGAGACGACCTGCCGGCCCGGGCTGCACACCTGAGCTCCGATAGCCATCGGCAGCGCGTTGGCCATCGAGCCGTGTACCCAGGAGCCGAGCAGCCGCCGCCGCCCGTTGGGCGTGATGTAGCGGGCGGTCCAGGTGCAGCACATGCCGGTATCGGCGGTGAAGACCGCGTCCTCGTCGGCTACTTCGTCGATGACCGCGGCGAGATACTCGGGATGGATCGGCTTCTTGCTGCTCACGTGGGCGCTGTAGGTGTCGACGCTGTGGCTGACGGCTCGTTCATGGGCGCGGAGCATGTCGTCGAGGAACGAGCGGTCTCTGCGCTGCTCCAGGTGCGGCAGGAGCGCGCGAAGGGTCAGGCCGAGGTCGGCGGCGATGCCCTGGGCCAGCGGGACGCGCCGCCCCAGGCGCGCCGGGTCGATGTCGACCTGGACGTTGTTCTTGACCGGGAGGAAGTCGTCGTAAGGGAAGTCGGTACCCAGGAAGAGCACCAGGTCAGCGTCGTGCAGTGATTTGTAGCAGGCGCCGTAGCCCAGCAGGCCCGTCATTCCGACATCGAACGGGTTGTCGTACTGCAGCACGTCCTTGCCGCGCAGGCTGTGGCCGACCGGCGCGTTCAGGCGCCTGGCCAGCTCGAGGACATCGGCGCGCGCGTCGGTACAGCCGATCCCGCCGAAGATCGCTATTTTGCCCGCGGCCTGGATCCGCTGGACCAGTTCGGCTACCTCCTGCTCGCTGGGCGCAGGCCGTGGCCGAGCGGTGACGGTGACGCTCGCCGGAACCGGTCCTTCGGAGTGCTCGGTCAGCACGTCACCGGGGAACACGATCACGCCGGCGCCCCGCTTTCCGACGGCGGCCTGGATGGCGCCACGAGCCAGACGGCCCACCTGGCTGGGGTTGGAGATCATCTCGCAGTAGTAGCTGGCCTGGGCGAACAGGGCTTCGGGCTTGGTCTCCTGAAAGTATCCGGTGCCGATCTGGCGGCTCGGAATGTGCGAGGCGAGGGCCAGGACCGGGGCCCCAGAGCGCTGGGCGTCCATCACGCCCTGGATGAGGTGGGTGTTGCCGGGACCGCAACTACCCGCACAGACCGCGAGGCGGCCGGTGAGCTGCGCCTCGGCCGAGGCGGCAAACGCCGCCCCCTCCTCGTTGCGAACGTGCACCCAGTCGATGCCGCCCTTCGCGGCTCCGCCACTGCGGCGCACGGCGTCGCTGAAGGCGTTGAGGCTGTCGCCTACCAGCCCGTAGATGCGGGTCACACCCGCCTGGACCAGGACCTCGAGCAGATCGTCGGCTACGTGCCTGGGCATGTTGTCCCCTTATAAAGCGTCTCGGCGGCAGGGCCCTCGCTATTGGTCCATCAGTGGCCCCGGGCGATCCAGTCCTGAAGGTCCGGAGCCTCGGTGCCGATCGTGGTGTCGGGACCCGAGGCCGGGGTGCACCACCGTGTCCTCCGGGAGCGACAGTAGCTTTTCGCGGATCGACGCGATGATCGTGCCGAAGTCACTGAACGTCCAGGGAGAACGTGCCCCACGTAACGGCATGATCGATCCTGGCCCTCACCGGCCAGCCTAAGGGCCCCAGGCCGGACTAACATAGAGAGAGTCGCAGCGGATTCGCACCGAGAGCGAGGGCATTGGACACGACGCGGGGCACGCCAGGACCGGAGGAATCCGGCGTCGTTGACTACGGCCAGGTCGGCCCGACGGTGGTCCGCCTGCTCCTCGGTGCGCGGCTGCGTCGGCTCCGCCAGGCCGCGGGAGTCACCCGGGACAGCGCCGGGGAAGCGATCCGATCGTCTGGGTCCAAGATCAGCCGGCTCGAACTGGGCCGGACCGGCTTCAAGCAGCGCGACGTGTCTGATCTGCTCAGCCTCTACGGGGTCGGTGACAACGCCGAACGGGAGGACCTGCTCGCCCTGGCCCGGCAGGCCAACGCGGCGGGCTGGTGGCACTCCTACAGCGGCGTGCTGCCCGCGTGGTTCGAGCCCTACCTCGGGCTTGAGCAGGCGGCGAGCATCATCCGCAGCTACGACGTGCAGCTCATCCCCGGGCTGCTGCAGACCCCGGACTACGCCCGGGCGGTGGTCCGGCTGATGGACGGCGTCCCGGAATCCGCGGTCGAGCAGGCGGCCGCGCTGCGGATGCGCCGGCAGCAGCTGCTGCACCGCGAGGACCCGCCGCACCTGTGGGCGGTCATCGACGAGACCGCGCTGCGCCGCCCCATCGGCGGCCGGGCCGTGATGCTGGCCCAGGTCGATCACCTGGTCAGGATGTCGCGCCGGCCCCACATCACCATCCAGGTCATGCCGTTCAGCGCGGGCGGGCACACGGGCACGGGTGCGCAGATGATCCAGCTGCGCTTTCCTGAGGGGCTGCTGCCCGACCTGGTCTACCAGGAGCAGCTCGAGAGCGCGATCTACCTCAACAAGCCCGCCGACACCGTGCACTACTGGAACATCCTGAACAGCGTGGTCACCGAGGCGCTCCCCCCGGAGCAGAGCGCGGAGATGCTCCGCAGACTCGCTGACCTGATCTGACCTCTCTAACCTGATCTGACGGGCGGCGAGCGGGCGGCCCATCGTCCGCCCCTACCATTCCTGGGCCTGCGCGGGAGGAGTGGCCGGTCAATGAGGCCCAGTCAATGAGGCGCCGGGATGCGGTCGTGATCGGCGGCGGGCACAACGGCCTGGTCGCCGCCGCGTACCTGGCCCGCAGCGGGCTGGACACCCTGGTGTGCGAGCGCCGGGACGTGCCCGGCGGTGCCGCGGTCAGCGAGCACCCGTTTGGGCCGGACTACACGGTCACCTCGCTGTCGTACGTGGTGTCCCTGCTGCCGCCCGATCTCGTTCGCGACCTGCGGCTGGAGCAGCACGGGTACCACGTCTACCCGCAGGGGCCCTACTTCGCGCCCCGTGCCGACGGGCGCGCGCTGCGGCTGCCCGCGGACCCGGTGGCGCGGCACGCCGAGATCGCCCGGTTCTCCGGCGCCGACGCGGACGCCTACCGGGACTACGAGGCACACCTGGCGCAGATGGGCCGGCTGCTCGGCCCGCTGCTGCACCAGATCCCGCCGCACCTCGGCTCGCGGCGGCCCGCCGACCTGTGGCGGCAGGCCCGGCTGCTGGCCCAACTGCGGGGAGCTGGCGTGCGTGAATCGGTAGATCTGACCCGGCTGCTCACCGGCAGCATCGCCGACCTGCTCGACCGTTACTTTGAAAGCGACGCGGTACGGGGCGTGCTGTCGGTCTCGGGCGTCATTGGCACCTGGGCCGGACCGCGGTCGGCGGGAACGGCGTACGTCATGCTGCACCACCACATCGGGGAGGCCGACGGGCAAGCGGGTGCGTGGGGCTTCCCGCGCGGCGGCATGGGCGGGGTCACCGGGGCGATCGCCGCCGCGGCCCGGTCGTTCGGCGCGGAGATCCGCACTGGCGCCGAGGTTGCCCGCATCCGGACCCGCGCCGGACGGGTCACCGGGGTGACCCTGGCCAGCGGGGAGGAGATCGACTCCGACGTCGTCATCACGACGGCGCATCCGGCGATCTCTTTCCTTCGCCTGCTGGACGCGGCCGAGCTGCCGCCCGGGTTCGTGGCGGACATCCGCGGCTGGCAGACCCGCAGCGGCACCGTGAAGATCAACCTCGCTCTCGACCGGCTGCCGGTGTTCACCAGCCAACCTGAGCCGGACCCGCACGTCTACGGCGGCACCATCGTGCTGGCCGAGAGCCTCGACGACGTGGAGACCGCCTTCCAGCAGGCGGTCTCCGGTCAGCCGTCTGCGCTGCCGTTCGCCGACATCTGCATCCCGAGCGTGTTCGACGACTCGCTGGCGCCGCCCGGTCAGCAAGTCATGTCGCTGTTCACCCAGTGGGTGCCGCACGGCTACGCGGACGCGCCGCATGAGGCCGAACTGGCCGCGCACGCGGACCGGGTGCTGGCCCGGGTGGAAGCGGTCGCGCCCGGCTTCACCAGCTCCGTACTGCACCGCCAGGTGATCGGGCCGCACCAGATGCAGGAGGAGTACGGCCTGGTGGGCGGGAACATCTTCCACGGCGAGCTGTCGCTCGGCCAGATGTTCCACGCCCGGCCCGCTGCGGGCTACGCGGACCTGCGCACCCCGGTTCGGGGCCTCTACCAGGCCGGCTCGGCCACCCATGGCGGCGGCGGGGTCACCGGCATTCCGGGCCGCAACGTCGTGCGCCAGGTCCTCGCCGACCAGCGGACCCAGCGGTGGGCAGACCGCTGGCGCGCAGCCCGGCGGGCCCGCGGCCCTGACGCCCGGCCGGCCCGGCCCGGCCCGGCCCAAAGGCGTAGCGGCCCGGACCCAGAGACTTAGCGGCCCGGGCCCCGGTGGCCCGGCGGGACTACGGGGAGCGTAGTCGTATCCACTACGCTCCCCGTAAGCGGGGCGGTGGCGCGGGGGGCGGTCACGCATCGCGGAGGTGGAGAAGCACGCCGCCGGCGAGGAGCGCCGCAGCGGCCCAGGCGGCGAGGACGCCGAGGCCGCTCCAGGGGCTGATGGGAAGGCTGCGCAGGCTGGTGGTGGCCTGGATGGTGAGCCCGGCGGTGATGGTGCCGGCCTTGGCGGCCAGGACGGTGGTCCGGCGCGCCATGGCGGTGAAGGTGACCCGGATCATGCCGCTGCTGTACTCTCCGCTAATCGCCGCCGTGGCGAGGATGACGACCATCGCCTGGCTGAGGTAGATCCCGGTCAGGCTGGTCCGGGCGGGATCGAGGTGACAGCTCGCGGAGGGGCATCTCGCGGCGGCGTCCGCCCCGGCGCCGAGGGCCACGGTCAGGGCGATGACGGCCAGCAGCAGCCAGATCGTGCCCGGCAGGGTGAGCCGCTTTGTCCACTCGGCACGCAGCGCTTCCCGCATGCTCGTCCAGCCCGCGGGCAGCGCATCACCCAAGCTGGCGTGGCTCATGCGTCTCTCCTCCGGAGCAGGATGACGGCCAGGGCCAGGGCCAGCACGGCATAGCCGCACAGCACAGCGAAGCCGGCCCACGGCGCCAGCGGGAAGTAGCCGTTCGCCGGCGTGTACGGGGCGCTCACCTGCGGATACCGCGGGATGGTCTGCTGGATGGCGAAGGCGGCGGCCGGAGTGACCCGCAGCAGCCAGTCCGCGGCACTGGCGGGCAGCACCGGCAGCGCGGTGGCGAAGAAATACGGCCGCACGATCGCCACGATGACGGCGGTGACCGCTCCGGCGCCGTGCCGCAGGATCGTGCCCAGGGCGAGGGCGAGCATGGCGGCGACCGCGAACAGAGCCGCGGTCCCGGCCACCACGCGCACCTCGGTGAGCGCGGTGACCGGCAGGACGAAGTTGCCGGGGGAGCGCAGCAGCCGCTCACCGAGCAAGAGCGCGGCGGTGCCGCCGGCCAGCCCGGCGATGAAGGTGACCGAGCCGATCACGACGGCTTTAGCGGCCAGCACGCGGCCCCGCGCGGGGCTGGCGGTGAAGGTAACCCGGATCAGGCCGCGCCGGCCATCCGATGCCCTGCTGCCAGTCTGGCCCGTCGTTCACCGGCACCATTGCCCATGATGCGAGCCAGAATGTGGCGGGCGTGGCCATGGTCGTGGTCCTGGCCGTCCTCGCTCTTGGGGTCGGCTGGCTGATCGCCGGCCGGATCCTGCGGCCGCTTCGCACGATCACCGCCACCGCCCGGGACATCTCCGCCAGGAACCTGCACCAGCGCCTCGCCCTCGACGGCCCGGACGACGAGTTCCGGCAGCTCGGGGAGACGCTCGATGGCCTGTTCGGGCGGCTGGAGGCATCGTTCCAGGCGCAGCGGCACTTCGTAGCCAACGCGTCGCATGAACTGCGGACCCCGCTCACCGCCGAGCGGACCGTGCTCCAGGTCGCGCTGGCCGATCCGGACGCCACCGCACAGACGCTGCGATCGGCCTGCGAGAAGGCCCTGAAGTGGGGTGATCAGCAGGAACGCCTTATCGAGTCGCTGCTCACCCTGGCCAGCAGCGAGCGCGGAGTCGAACAGTGGGAACCCTTCGATCTCGCCGACATCGGCCGGAACGTGATCCTGGACCGCCACCGGGAAGCCGAGCGGCGGGGCATCCACGTCGACGCCGCCCTCAGCGCGGCTCCGGCCACCGGTGACCCGGCCCTGGCCGAAAGCCTGATGGCGAGCCTGGTAAGCAACGCCATCCGGCACAACCTGGACGGAGGCTGGGTCGAGGTCGCCACGGATATGACCGATGGGCGGGCGGTCGTAACCGTCAGCAACACCGGGCCGCTGATCGCGCCCGACGAGGTCGATCGCCTTGAAGGCGCGGGTCTGCTCGGTGGGGGCCTGTTCAGCCGGACGGCCCCGGCCGCTGTCCATCGGGCCGCCCTGGATAATTGGCCGAATGGGATGGCACCGGGCTGGCGGGCCCAGGGCTAGCGGCCCCCAAGCTGACGGGCCTCGGTCTGGCGGGCCCCGGTCTGGCTGGCCGGCCGGACCGCTGCGCGAGGGGCTGATCGCCCTGCTGGTGGCGCGCGGCGGGCCCGCAAGAGAATCCGAGACAGGAGCGGCATGAACGGAGCGCAGGCGCTGATCCGGACGCTGGTGGGCGCCGGGGTGGAGGTTTGCCTCAGCAACCCGGGCACCTCGGAGATGCATTTCGTCGCGGCGCTGGACGCGGTGCCGGACATGCGCGGGGTGCTGTGCCTGTTCGAGGGGACGGCGACCGGCGCGGCGGACGGGTACGGGCGGATGACCGGACGGCCCGCCGCGGTGCTGCTGCACCTGGGACCGGGGCTGGGGAACGGGCTGGCCAACCTGCACAACGCGCGGCGGGCGGGCTCGCCGCTGGTGCTCGTGGTGGGCGACCACGCGACCTGGCACAAGCGGTTCGACGCGCCGCTGGAATCCGACATCGACGCGCTGGCCGGGTCGGTCTCCGGGTGGACGCGGCGCTCGCTGCGTAGTGCGGACGTGGCCGCGGACGCCGCTGAGGCGGTCGCGGCGGCCTCGGCGGGACAGATCGCCACGCTGATCCTGCCCGCGGACGTGTCCTGGACCGACGGCGCGCAGCCCGCCCCGGCGATCCCGGCCCGGCCGCCGTCGCCGGTGCCCGGCGAGGTGCTCGGCGACGTGGCCAAGGCGCTGCGCGGCGGCGAGCCGGCCCTGATCCTGCTGGGCGGGACCGCGGTGCGGCGGGCAGGGCTAGAGGCCGCCAGCCGGATCGCCGCTGCCACCGGGGCGCGGCTGCTGGCCGAGACGTTCCCGGCCCGGATGGAACGCGGCGCCGGGCTCCCGGCCGTCGCCCGGCTGGCCTACCTGGCCGAGATGGCCGCGCCGCAGCTGGCCGGGACCCGGCACCTGATCCTGGCCGGGGCCAGGGCCCCGGTATCCTTCTTCGCCTACCCGGACCAACCCAGCTCGCTGGTGCCGGACGACTGCCAGGTGCACGTGCTCGCGGCCGGCGGCGATGACGCGCCCGGCGCGCTGACCGCCCTCGCCGACCTGGTCGCGGGGGACGCCGCACCCACCGGGGCGCCGGCCCAGCGGCCGGACATCCCGGCTGGGGCCCTCACCGCGGAGAGCGCGTCGGCGGTCATCGGCGCGCTGCTGCCGGAGCGGGCGATCGTCAGCGACGAGTCGAACACTTCCGGTATCGGGCTGGCCCCCGCCACGGGCGGGGCGCCGCCGCACGACTGGCTCACCCTCACCGGCGGGGCCATCGGGCAGGGCCTGCCGCTGGCCGCCGGGGCCGCCATCGCCTGCCCGGACCGGCCGGTCATCGCGCTGGAGTCCGATGGCAGCGCCATGTACACCATCTCCGCGCTGTGGACGCACGCCCGGGAGGGACTCGACGTCACCACCGTCATCTTCAGCAACCGGTCGTACGCCATCCTGGCCATGGAGCTGGACCGGGTGGGAGCGGCCGGTACGGCCGGGGACGCCGAGCGGAGCCTGCTGGACCTGTCCCGACCCGCGCTGGACTTCACCGCCCTGGCCGCCGGGATGGGCGTGCCCGCGACCCGGGCCCGGACCGCCGCCGAGTTCGCCGCCCAGTTTGAGCAGGCCCAGGCCGAGCCCGGCCCGCACCTGATCGAAGCCATCCTACCCTGAGCCGCCATCCCGGCCGGGCTGGGGCCGGGCCGGGCTGAGAAGCCGGGCCGGGCCGGGGCAGGATGGAACGCATGGACGTGGAGTGGTTCCTGGGAGTGGCGAGCGAACTGCTGGCGGTGCCGTCGACCGCGGACCGGCCCGCAGAGCTGGAACGGGCGCTCGGCTTCGTGCTCGAATTCGTCGGGACCGACGGTGCCACGGTCGAGCGTTTCGTCTCCGGCGGCAAACCGAGCGCGCTGGTATACCGCAGTGAGCAGGCCAAAGGGGCCGAACGGCCCCAGTTCCGGATCATCCTGAACGCCCACCTGGATGTCGTGCCCGCGCCGGCGGGCCAGTTCCAGCCACGCCGGGATGGGACGAGGCTGTACGCGCGGGGCGCCCAGGACATGAAGATCTCTGCGCTGGCCGAGGCGCTGGCGTTCCGGGAACTGGCCGCGACGGTGCCGTACCCGCTCGCCCTCCAGCTCGTCACCGACGAGGAGACCGGCGGGCGGGACGGGACCCGGCACCAGATCACCCGCGGCGTGCGCGGCGAGTTCGTGATCATCGGCGAGACCAGCGGCCTGCGGATCGTCACCGAGACGAAGGGCATGCTGGGCGTCACCTTGGAGGCCACCGGACGCGGCGCGCACAGCGCCTACCCGTGGCTCGGCGACAATGCCCTGGTCGCGCTGAACCAGAGCGTGAGCAGCATCCTGGTCCGGTACCCTCCCCCGGCCGAAGAGGAGTGGCGGACGACGGTCAACCTGGCCCGGGTGCACACCCCCAACCAGGCCCGCAACCAGATCCCGGCCGAAGCGAACGCCTGGCTGGACATCCGGTTCCCGCCCGAGGACACCGACCTGGCCGGGCGCAGCGCCGGGGAGATCGCCGCCTACCTCCAGACGTTCTGCGCGCCGGGGGTGACGGCCGTGGTCGGCCACGTGGACGCGCCGCAGTATGCCGACGGCGGCCGCCCGGAGATCGCGCAGCTGGCCGAGGCGACGCGCGCCCAGGGCTACCGGCCGGACTTCCTGCGCAAGCACGGTACCGGCGACGGCCGCTTCTACGGGGCAGCCGGGATCACCGCGGTGGCGTTCGGCGTAGGCGGGCACGGCCAGCACGGGGCCGACGAATACGCGGAGATCCCGACGATCGCGCCGTACTACCAGGCGCTCAGCCAATTTCTCCGGGATCCCGGGCCTGCACCGACGATAAGCGGGTTATTACGAGCTACGCGGCCGACCGGGCTTGCGCCCCATCGCCCGCTGAACGCCTCGATGTCCGGCTGCCCGGCCGGGGGTCAGGCGTCCGGGAGGGTCAGCGAACTGAGGGCTGCCCGTCCTGCGCCGGGCCGACTCGTCCTGCGCCGGGCCGGCTCGCTAGGCGGGCCGGGCTGGTTGCGGCCAGCTTGCTCAGAGCTAGACCAGACAGGTTAGCCGCCCTAAGGAATTTCCTTGGGCGGCCCGGGTGTTGTGATGGGGTTGGGCCCGATGGCCGACTAAGGTCACCGGAAACGCCATGAACAGGAACGCTGGCCGGGCCGGAAGGAGGAGCGGATGACGTCGACGGGCACGCTGACGGGCGCCATGCCCGCGACCCCGGATCCGGACGCCGTGTACGGCGCCTTCGCGGCCTGGGCCAAGGACCAGGGGCTGAGCCTCTACTCCCACCAGGAAGAGGCACTGATCGAGATCGTGTCGGGGTCGAACGTGATCCTGTCCACCCCGACCGGGTCCGGCAAGAGCCTGGTCGCGGCGGGCGCGCATTTCGCGGCCCTGGCGGCCGGGCAGCGCACCTTCTACACCGCTCCCATCAAGGCGCTGGTCTCGGAGAAGTTCTTCGCGCTGTGCGACACCTTCGGGCCGGCCAATGTCGGCATGATGACCGGCGACGCCAGCGTCAACCCGTCGGCCCCGATCATCTGCTGCACGGCGGAGATCCTGGCCAACATCGCGCTGCGGCACGGGGCGGACGCGGACGTCGGCCAGGTCGTGATGGACGAGTTCCACTTCTACGCCGACCCGGACCGTGGCTGGGCCTGGCAGGTGCCGCTGATCGAGCTGCCGCGGGCCCAGTTCCTGCTGATGTCGGCGACGCTGGGCGATGTCAGCTTCTTCGAGAAGGACCTGACCCGCCGGACCGGCCGCACGACCGCCGTGGTCCACTCCGACGCCCGGCCGGTCCCGCTGAACTTCCGCTACGTGCTGACCCCGCTGCACGAGACGCTCCGGGAACTGCTGGAGACCCACGAGGCCCCGGTCTACGTGGTGCACTTCACCCAGGCCGCCGCGCTGGAGCAGGCCCAGGCGCTGATGAGCATCAACGTCTGCAGCCGCGCGGAGAAGGACGCCATCGCCGAGACGATCGGCCACTTCCGGTTCACGGCCGGCTTCGGCAAGACGCTGTCCCGGCTGGTGCGGCACGGCATCGGGGTGCACCACGCGGGCATGCTGCCCAAGTACCGGCGGCTGGTCGAGACGCTGGCCCAGGCCGGGCAGCTCAAGGTCATCTGCGGCACCGACACGCTGGGGGTGGGGATCAACGTGCCCATCCGCACGGTGCTGTTCACCGCGCTGTCCAAGTACGACGGGACCAGGACCCGGCTGCTGCAGGCGCGGGAGTTTCACCAGATCGCCGGGCGCGCCGGGCGGGCCGGATACGACACGGTGGGGACCGTCGTCGTCCAGGCGCCCGAGCACGTCGTCGAGAACGAGCAGGCGCTGAAAAAGGCGGGCGACGACCCGAAGAAGCGGCGCAAGGTGGTCCGCAAGAAGCCGCCCGAGGGCTTCGTGTCCTGGGGCCAGCCCACCTTCGAACGGCTGGTCGCGGCCGAGCCGGAGCCGCTGAAGTCCCGGTTCGCGGTCAGCCACGCGATGCTGCTGAACGTGATGAGCCGGCCAGGCGACGCGTTCACCGCCATGCGGCACCTGCTGACCGACAGCCACGAGGACCGCGCGGCGCAGCGGGCGCACATCCACCGGGCGATCCAGATCTACCGGGCGCTGCTGGCCGGCGGGGTCGTCGAGCGGCTGGACGAGCCGGACGAGCTGGGCCGCCGGGTGCGGCTCACCGTGGACCTGCAGTTCGACTTCGCGCTCAACCAGCCGCTGTCACCGTTCGCGCTGGCGGCGCTGGAGTTGCTCGACCGCGAGTCGCCGTCCTACCCGCTGGACGTCCTCTCGGTCATCGAGTCCACCCTGGACAACCCGCGGCAGGTGCTGTCCGCCCAGCAGTTCCGCGCCCGCGGCGAGGCCGTCGCGCAGATGAAGGCCGACGGCATCGACTACGACACCCGCATGGACCTGCTGGACTCGGTGACGTACCCGAAGCCGCTGGAGGAGCTGCTGGCGGCCGCGTTCGACATCTACCGGCGCGGTCATCCGTGGGTCGCCGACCACGAGCTGGCTCCCAAGTCGGTGGTCCGCGACATGTACGAGCGGTCGATGACGTTCACCGAGTACATCGGGTACTACGGGCTGTCCCGTTCGGAGGGTCTGGTGCTGCGGTACCTGGCCGACTCGTATAAGGCGCTGCGGCAGACCGTGCCGGAGGACGGCAAGACCGAGGAACTCATCGACCTGATCGAGTGGCTCGGCGAACTGGTCCGCCAGGTCGACTCGAGCCTCATCGACGAGTGGGAGCGGCTGCGCAACCCAGACGCTGGGGACGGCGAGACGGTCGCGGAAACGGCCGCGCGGCCCCCGTCGGTGACCGCGAACATCCGGGCGTTCCGGGTCCTGGTCCGTAACGCCCTGTTCCGCCGGGTGACGCTGGCCGCGCTCGGCCGGTACACCGAGCTCGGCGAGCTGGACGCGGAGGCGGGCTGGGACGCCGACGCGTGGGGCGATGTGCTGGATGACTACTTCGCCGAGCACGACGAGATCGGCACCGGCCCGGACGCCCGCGGGCCCGGGCTGCTCATCATCGACGAGGGCCGCGAGCGCTGGACCGTCCGGCAGATCTTCGCCGATCCGGCCGGGGATCACGACTGGGGCATCAGCGCGGAGATCGACCTGGCGGCCTCGAACGATGCGGGGGCGGCCGTCGTGCGGGTCACCGACGTCGGCCAGCTCGGCGCGGCCCGCTGACCGGCCGGGCACAGAAAACCCGGCCCCCCGCTGACCGGGGCACCGTGGCCGTCCTGCACCATCACCGGCCACTGCGGGCTGACCAGCTCGGCCCGGCCCGTCTGCCGCATCCGGCCCGGGGTACCCCTCATGCCGTATTCGCCGGCGAGGCACCCGGAACCTTGCATACCCTCTCTGGGTGGGCAGTCTCAGCGGGCAACGGGTTCGATCCTGGCGGTTCCAACGGGTTCGATCCTGGCGGTTCGCCGGTCTGACGGGCGCCGTGATTTTGCTCGGCGCGCTGGCCAGCGCCTGCAGTTCGGGGCCCGTGCCGCAGACGACGGCGTCGGCGTACCTCGCCGCCTGGAGCAAGCAGGACTGGGCCGGGATGCGCCAGCTGGCTGACAGCCCGCCCGCCTACTTCGTAGCGGTCAACTCCGCGGCGTTCACGGACCTGCAGGTCGCCCAGGCCAGCTTCACCGCAGGCACGATGAAGACGACCGGCTCCACCGCGCAGGAGCCGGTGACCGAACGGCTGACGCTCAAGGGCCTCGGCACCGTCACCCTCCGGCCTACCCTGCACCTGGTCCAGCGCTCGGGGCACTGGCTGGTGGCCTGGACCCCGACGACGATCGCGCCGTCGCTCCGGGCCGGCGACCGGCTCGCGCTGAGCACGACGTGGCCGGCCCGCGCGGCGGTCACCGGGGCCGGCGGCGCGCCGCTGACCACCCAGGCGCAGCGGGTGACGGTCGGGGTCGAGGGCAGCCGGGTCAAGGACGCCGGCTCGCTCACCTCAGCACTGGTCGCCGCGGGGGCGACCATGCAGCAGGCCACCAGCGCGATCACCGCCGCGAAGGCGCACCCGACGTTCTTCGAGCCGGTCTTCACCGTTTCCCAGGCGCGGTACGACCAGCTCAAGCCGACGATCTACCCGCTCCCCGGCACCGTGTTCGAGGCGTCCGCGGCGGCCCAGGCCATTACGCCGGGGCTGACCGACGGGCTGGTCGGCACGCTCGGGCCGATCACCGCGCAGGAGCTGAGTTCGCTCGGGGCCGCCTACAACGTGCAGAGCGTCGTCGGCCAGACCGGGCTGGAAGCGGCCGACGAGCGCCAGCTGGCCGGCACGCCAACCACGACCGTCTCGGTGGTCACGGCCAGCGGTGCGAACGTGGCCACGCTCGCCACCGTGCCCGGGCACGCGGGCACCCGGGTCGCGACCACGATCGACCCGGCCGTGCAGCGCGCCGCGGAGGCGGCCCTGTCCGGTGAGACGAAGAACGCCGCGCTCGTCGCCGTCAACACGAAGACCGGCGCGATCCTGGCCGCGGCCAACGCCAACTCCGGCGACTTCGACCAGGCCGTGGACGGTGCCTATCCGCCGGGATCGACGTTCAAGGTGATCACCTCGACCGCGCTCATCGACAAGGGGCTGTCCCCCTCGTCTGCGGCCAGCTGCCCCAGCACGGCCACGGTCGACGGCGAGGTGTTCCACAACGCCGAAGGCGAGGGACAGGTCAGCGACCTGCTGCACGCCTTCGCCGAGTCGTGCAACACCGCCTTCATCGGGCTAGCCACCAAGAACCTCACGCCCTCGGACTTCCCGTCCACAGCGGCGATGTACCGGCTGGGCCAGGCCCCGCAGATGGGCCTGGCCGGGTACGCCGGTTCGGTGCCCAGGCCGATGGACGAGGCGGACCTGGCCGCCACGTCCATCGGCCAGGGCCGGGTGCTGGTGTCGCCGCTGAATATGGCCATGGTCGCCGCCGCGACCGATACCGGCACCGTGCACGCCCCGCTCCTGGTCACCGGGGCCCCGGACGACACCGCGGCGACCAAGCAGCTGCCGGCCAGCGTCGTTGCCGACCTGCACGAGATGATGGCGCAGGTCGTAGCGACCGGCACCGCGGCGGGCCAGGGCCTGCCCTCCGGGACCTACGCCAAGACGGGAACCGCCGAGTACGGTACCACCAACCCGCTCAAGATCGACGCCTGGCTGATCGGGTTCCGGGGCAACCTCGCGTTCGCCGTCCTGGTGGTCGACGCACCCGGGGACGGCGGCCCCACGGACGGGCCGATCGCGGCCAAGTTCCTCGACGCAGTGGGGTCCCAGGCCGGCTAGCCGGGCAGTCGGCCCGCTCAGGCGCCCCCCGGCCTCCCGGCCGGCTCAGGCGCCCCCGGGCTCCCGGCCCGCTCAGGCGCAGCGCTCCGCTAACGCGGGCCTGCGCTACCGCGCTCTTGACGGCACCGGCCACGACAGCCACAAGGAGCAGGCAGCATGATCCGCGGATACATCATCTGGCGCAGCAACTACGCCTACGAGGAACGACTCCGCCGGGCGGCCGAGCGGGCAAACGGAGCCTTACATGCCACTAGTAGTACTTTGTTAGGTCGCAGCGAAGGCGGCGGCGAGCCGGTCGAGGGTAACGGGCTGGGTGCAGAGGGGACAGGCGCCGAGGATGAGGGTAAGCACGATCTGCAGCTCGTGCAG